>Ga0302323_100005316_pt1 | contig 10542 bp, 9 predicted proteins | sample Fen_T0_3_FD_201950 | JGI IMG/M metagenome (GOLD analysis project Ga0302323, IMG submission 201950) | Peat permafrost microbial communities from Stordalen Mire near Abisko, Sweden - Fen_T0_3 | ecosystem: Environmental > Terrestrial > Soil > Wetlands > Permafrost | place: Sweden: Abisko... | reverse complement strand
GACCCGGACCAGCCCAAGCGCAACGGCATCACCTACTTCCTCATCGACCTCCACCAGCCGGGCGTCGACGTCCGGCCGCTGCGCCACATCGGGGGGGAGATCGACTTCAACGAGGTCTTCCTCGACGAGGCCCGCGTGCCCGATGCCCAACGCGTCGGCGAGGTCGGCGGCGGCTGGAAGGTGGCCGGCGCCACCCTGTCGGGCGAGCGTCAGATGGTGTCGGGGGCAGGGTCCGGTGGCGTCGACCGCATCGGCGGCTCGGGCGTCGCGCGACTCATCCGACGGGCCCGCGAGCGGTCCGCGGCCGGCATGCCCGGTGGGTGGTCGGATCCGGTGCGGCGTCAGGAGCTGATGCGCCTCCACAGCGAGGAGACGATCCGGGGCTGGACCAACCAGCGCGTCCGGGCCCAGCTCAAGGCCGGTCGGTCACCCGGGCCGGAGAGCTCGATCGGCAAGGTCCACCAGGGCGAGCTGAACCAGCGGATCCAGCTGCTGGCCACCGACCTCGTCGGCCTGGAGGGCATCGCCTGGGAGTCCGACGCCGCCGACTATGGCGCGTCCCTGCCGTACGAGGTGCGCGGCATGCTGCGCAGCCGGGCGAACACGATCGAAGGGGGCACCACCGAGGTGAACAAGAACATCCTCGGCGAGCGCGTGCTGGGCCTGCCCCGCGAGCCCGACCAGTTCCGACGATCCGCCTGGCGAGACGTCCCCCGCAGCTGATGGAGCCACGCCCATGACCTACGAGACCCTGATCGTCGAGCGTCGTGGCCCCGTCGGCTGGCTCACGTTCAACCGGCCAGGGGCCGGCAACGCGATGGATGCCACCATGCTGCGCGAGCTCGAGGAGGCCTGGCTCGAGCTCGATGCCGATCCCGACGTGCGGGTCATCGTCAACACCGGCGCCGGATCGGCCTTCCAGACGGGGCTCGACGTGTCCCAGCTGTCGCGCGATCCCGACGCGCTCCGGGAGCAGTCGCGCCGCACCAAGCGCGCCGAGCTGCGGCTGAGCGCCTGGCACAACGGTGTCTGGAAGCCCGTGATCGCCGCGGTGAACGGGGTGTGCGCCGGTGGCGGCCTGCACTTCGTCGCCGATGCCGACATCGTCATCGCCGCGTCGAGCGCGACCTTCCTCGACCCCCACGTGTCGATCGGGCAGGTCGCCGCCTACGAGGACATCGCGCTGGTGCTGAAGTCGCCGATGGAAGCGGTGATGCGCATGGCCCTCACCGGCCGGCACGAGCGGCTGACGGCCGCACGCGCCCACCAGCTCGGGATCCTCAGCCAGGTGGTCGAGCCCCCCGACGATCTCACCGACGTGGCCCAGGCGCTGGCCGAGAAGATCGCCCGCAACTCGCCGGCCGCGATGGAGGCGACGAAGAAGGCGCTCTGGGGCGCCCTGGAGATGGGTCTCACCGACGCGTGCCGGGCGGGAGCCCGCGAGCTGGTGTCGATGTGGGGTCACCCCGATCAGACCGAGGGCCCCCTGGCCTTCGCCGAGAAGCGCGAGCCGGTGTGGACCCTTCCCACCCGCTCGGCCCGATAGGAGCACCCGATGGAGTACTCGACGTTCGACTGCCTCGAGATCGAGCGCCACGGCCCGGTCGGGTGGCTGATCAACAACCGTCCCGACCAGCTCAACGCCATGTCGGCCCAGATGCGCGACGAGTTTGCCGTGGCGTGGAAGGAGCTCGACGCCGATCCCGACGTGCGCGTGATCGTGCACACCGGGAACGGCCGCGCGTTCCAGACCGGGGTCGACGTGACCGAGATCGCCGGCGACGGGGTCGGCATGGAGCGCTATCGCGACTCCATGGAGAACTTCGATCTGCACTTCACGGCCTGGCACCAGCAGGTCTGGAAGCCGGTGATCACCGCGGTGAACGGCCTCTGTGCCGGGGGCGCGTTCCACTGGGTCGCCGACGCGGACATCGTCATCGCGGCGTCGGATGCGCAGTTCTTCGACCCCCACGTGTCGGTCGGTCAGGTCGTGAGCATCGAGGCCATCGGCCTGATGCGCAAGATGCCCGTGGAGGCGGTCATGCGCATGGCCTTCGTCGGTCGCTACGAGCGGATGGACGCCCAGCGCGCCTTCGAGCTGGGCATGGTCTCGCAGGTCGTCGACCCGCCCGAGAACCTCCGCGAGGAGGCCCAGGCGCTCGCCGAGAAGATCGCCCGCAACTCCCCGGCGGCGATGCGCGCCACGAAGAAGGCCCTCTGGGGTGCGCTGGAGATGGGGCTCACCGACGCCTGCCGCGCCGGCGCACGCGAGCTGGTGTCGATGTGGGGACACCCCGACCAGACCGAGGGCCCCCGCGCGTTCGCCGAGAAGCGCGACGCCGAGTGGCAGCCCCTCGAGGCCGAGACGTCGTCGTGAGCGGACGCACCAGGGCCCGCGGGGCCGGCGCATGACGCTCGACGCGCTCCTCTTCGGGGAGGCGCTCGCCGGTGACGACCTGGCCGTGTGCGCGAGCGATGTCCGCACCACGGTCGCGAGCCTCCGGGAGCGTGCCGATGCCGTCGCCGGAGCGCTGCGCGCGGCGGGTGCAGGTCGGGGCTCAGGCGTTGTGGTGATGCTCCCGAACGGCGCCGACCTGGTGGCCACCCTCTTCGGGGTGTGGCGTGCCGGAGCGGTGTACGTGCCGCTCAACCCGCGCCTCACGGGCCCCGAGCTGGTCCACGTGCTCCGGTCCGTGCGGCCGGCGGTCCTGGTCAGCACCTCGGAGCTGCGCCCGCACGCGATCGACCTCCCGACCGTCGTGCTCGACGCCGGGGCGGACCCGACCGTCGAGCCGCGAGGCCCCTCCGCTGTCGGCGAGGAGCCCCTGGCCTTCGACCCGGACGTCGCGCTCGTGCAGTTCACCTCGGGCACCACCGGACGACCCAAGCCGGTCCTGCTCCGCCACGACGGCGTGCTCGAGCTGCTCGACGGCGTCATCGGCACGGTGCGGCGCCCCGCATCGCCGGACGCGCCGCGCCCGGCCCCGATGCCGAACCTGGTTCCGGTCTCCCTCTCGCTGTGGGCGGGCATCTACCAGGTGCTGTTCGCGTTCCGCGTCGGCGCCCCGGTCGTGGTCATGGAGACCTTCGAGCCGGGCCGCTTCGCATCGCTCGTGCGGGAGTTCGGCATCCGCTCCACGGTGCTGCCGCCCGCCGCGATGACGATGCTGTGCGACGATCCCGACGTCACCGACCTCACCCCGCTGCGCTACGTGCGCAGCATCACGGCCCCGCTGTCGCCGTTGCAGGCCCGCCGCTTCCGGGACCAGTTCGGGATCGCCATCCTGAACGGCTACGGCCAGACCGAGATCGGCGGGGAGATCGTCGGCTGGAGCGGGGCCGATGCGAAGGAGTGGGGGGACGAGAAGCTGGGATCGGTCGGGCGGCCCCACCGAGAGGTGTCGATCCGGGCCGTCGACGCCTCCGGCGCGACGTTGCCGGCGGATGAGCCGGGCGAGCTCTGGGTGCTGACGCCGGCGCTGAGCGCGGGCTACGCCGACGGGAGCGACCTGGGCGACCGGCTCAGCCCGGACGGCTGGTTCCGCACGGGCGACATCGGCCGCATCGACGGCGACGGGTTCGTCTGGATCGAGGGTCGGGTGTCGGACATGATCAACCGGGGCGGGCTCAAGGTCTTCCCCGACGAGGTCGCGGAGGTCCTCCGCCTCTCTCCCGCGGTGGCCGACGCGGCCGTGGTCGGCGTCCCCGACGACCGCCTCGGCGAGGTCCCGTGGGCGTTCGTCGTCGCCACGGACCCGTCGTCGGCGCCGACCTCGGCCGAGCTCGACGAGCTGGCGAGGCGCCACCTGGCCCCGTACAAGGTGCCGGTCCGGTACGACCTCATCCCCGAGCTGCCGCGCAACGAGGTCGGCAAGGTGCTCGGGAAGGACCTCGTGCTCCGGGCGGGGGAGACCGGCGCGTGAGGCTGCAGGTCACGGTGGCCGAGCAGGAGTTCCGGGCGGAGCTCCGGTCGTGACTCGTCCGGACGGGAGCGCGGCGACGGTCGGCGGTGCTCCCTTGCTCCAGGCGGCCCTTCGCGCGGGCGGGGTGGACGCGGTGTACGGAGCGGCGATGGCGGGCCTGGCGGTCACGCCGGTGGCCTCGCCCGACCTGGCCGCGCTCCTCGCCAGGGCCCACCGCCGCGTGCACGGCCGAGCGGCAGCGTCCCTCGGCGGGCGGACGATGACGCTCCCGGGACCGGACCCGGACCTCATCACCGTGGAGTCGCTCGCCGATGTGGCAACCCTGCCCGGGCGCCTGGCCGCAGCAAGGGACCGCGGGGCCGTCGTCACCCTCGACGTCGACACACGGGCCGAGGCGGCGGGCGTCGCGCTCGAGTCGCCCCCTGCCGCCAGCACCTGGCTGGAGCCGGCCCCGCAAGCGCTCGCCGCGCTCGAGCGTGCAGAGCGACCGGTGGTGCTGGCCGGGCCGGGGGTGGTCGGGCACGCCTCGGTTCCGGGTCTGCACGCGCTCGCGGCGGCGGGACACCTCGGCGTCCTCAACACCTGGGGAGCGAAGGGCGTCTTCAACTGGCAGAGCCGGCACCACCTTGCGACCATCGGCCTCCAGGCGCTCGACTTCGCGCTCGGCGGTCTCCCCGGGTCCGACCTGGTGATCGCGACCGGCCTCGACCCCGACGAGTCGCCGCCCGAGCGGTGGCAGCTCGGGCCGTTCATCGAGGTGGAGCCGCGGGCCCTGAGCCTCCTCGCCGAGCGCTCGAGCCGGTCGTGGCCGTGGCCGACCGTGCCCGAGCTGCGCCAGGGCCTCGCGGCGGTGACCCAGGAGGGGTGGGCCGACTCCACGACGCCCCTCGCACCCAGCCTGGTGACCCGCAACTACGGCGCCGCTCTCGGTGACGGGGGCCGGGTCGCGGCCGACGCGGGGACCGCGGGCTTCTGGCTCGCCCGGACCTTCGGCACGACCGAGCTGGGCTCGGCGCAGGTGCCTGCTGTCGACGAGCCGGGCTTCGCGGCGGCAGTGGCCCTGGTGACCCGACTCCGTTCGCCGGCCCGCCCGGTGCTTGCCGTCGTCGACGGCGTGCCCTCGGACGCGACCCTCGAGCTCCTGGAGCTCGCGGACTCGCTCGCGGTGGGCTTCGGTGTCGAGGCCTGGTCCGGCGACGGCGAGATCCTGGACGCCGGAGAGCACCTCGCCCGGGCCCGCGAGCTGGCGGTCGTGGAGCGCTCGACGGTCGCGACGGTTGCCACCTCGTCGTGGCAGCTGGAACGCATCCTCGACGTGGCCGGTCCGGTCATCGCCTGGGGTGGGCTGCGCTGATCTCGCGGGCCACGCCTGCGGGTGTGGGCGGGTCTACCAGCCGCGGTAGTGGGCCGGGCGACCCTCGAGGAACGAGGCGACGCCCTCGTTGGCGTCCTCGGACTGCATGACCGTCTCCTGCCCCACCGCCTCGAGCGCGAAGTTCGCCGCACGATCGTCGTCGAGGGAGCGGTTCACGAGCAGCTTGATCGTGGCCAGCGCGACGGTGGGGCCTCCTGCGAGCCGCTGCGCGAGCTCGGTCGCGGTGGGGATCAGCTCCTCGGGTGGGACGACGCGGTTCACCAGGCCCCACTCGAGGGCGGTGCGTGCCGGGAGGTCGTCCCCGAGCATCATGAGCTCGGTCGCCCGGCGAACGCCGATCAGGCGGGGGAGGAGGTACGTCCCGCCGCCGTCGACGGAGATCCCGCGGCGCACGAACACCTCGATGAAGCGCGACCCCTCGGCTGCCACGACGAGGTCGCACGCGAGCGCCAGGTGCGACCCGATGCCGGCCGCGGCCCCCTGGACCGCGGCGACCACGGGCTTGTCACAGTCGAGCACCGCCGAGATGAGCGACTGGGCGCCGTTGGTGATGGTGCGCCGCACCGACCCGACCGGTCGGTCGGGCGCCCCCTCGGGCCGCTCGCCGGCGGTGTGATCGACGGAGAGGTCGGCTCCCGTGCAGAAGTTGCGGCCGACGGAGCGGAGGGCCACCGCTCGGACGGCCAGGTCGGACGAGGCTTCGGCGAGGAGCCCGATGATGCGGTCGCGGTGCGCGGGCGTGAGCGCGTTCCCGCGGTCGGGGCGGTCGATCGTGATCCACGCGACGCCCGTCTCGTCGCGCTCGTAGGCGACCTCGGTCTCGAGCAGGTCGGGTTCGGTCACCGGTCTTCGTCCATGGCCGGATACTATATATTCCGCTCGGCTCGGGCTTCCCGCACCGAGGTGACGTGCCAGGATCACCAGCCAGCAGGACGCAGCCGAAGCGAGGAGCGCCATGACCGCGGAGCCAGATCGACGACCACCCGAGGGTGACTGGCTGGGCACGCCGTTCCTGCGCTTCGAACGCCGCGGCTCGCTGGCCGTCGTCACGGTCGATCGACCCGAGGCCCGCAACGCGTTGACCGGTGCGATGTACTTCGGCATCCGCTACGCGGTGCAGCACGTCGCCCGCGAGGCCGACCTCGCGGGACTGCTCATCACCGGCATCGACGACGTGTTCATCCCCGGTGGCGATCTCGGGGCGGTCAACGTCGACGGCTGGGCCGACCTGCCGACCCTGCTCGGGATGGACAACGTGCCGTTCGACGCGGTCCGTCAGTCGCGCAAGCCCGTGGTGTCCGCGGTGAACGGCATCAGCCAGGGCGGCGGGCTCATGATCGCCATGCTCTCCGACGTCGCGGTGGCGAGTGACCGGGCCACGTTCCGGGCTCCGGAGCTGTTCCGCGGCATCGCCGACACCAACTACGGCCAGATATTGCCGCGGCAGATCGGCCCCGCACGGGCCCGCGACATGCTCCTCACCGGCCGGACGGTGACCGCGGGTGAGGCGCTCGACTGGGGCCTCGTGTCGCGCGTCGTGCCCCACGACGACCTCTTCGCCGAGGCCGTGCTGGTGCTGGAACAGGCGAGCCGCACCGCGCCCGGCGCCAGGCTCGCCGTCAAGAAGTCGATCGACGACTACTACGGCCACTACGACCGGATCGGCATGGAGGAGAGCCTCGCGGGTGGTGAGGCGGTCGAGGGCTTCCTCGCCTTCAAGGAGCGGCGCTCGCCCGACTGGGTCGCGGAGGACCTGCGGCTCGACGGTCGGCTCTGACCCCGGACGAGCCGGAGCTCAGGCCGGGCCGGGCTCGGCGAGCGGCTGGGTGTCGAAGAACCCGCGTCGTTCGAAGAGCTTGACGACGAGGTCGCCCTGGTGTCGGAGCATGTCCTCGTAGCCGCGGACAGCGCGGTCGGCATCGCCCTTCTTCATGGCCCGACCGATCTCGGCCAGGCCCTTCTTCTCGCTCTCGATGGAGCCGGGAACGAGCTGGAAGAAGTTGCCGGGGATGAGGCCCGACATGGCGCCGAGGAGGACCTTGAGGCGCGGGGCGTCGGCGGCCTCGATGAGCGCGCGGTGGAAGCCGATGGCGAGGCGGGCGACGTCGGACGGGTCGTCGCTGGTGTTCAGCTCGCGCAGGAGCGCATAGAGCTGAGCGACCACGGCAGGGTTGCGTTGCAGCGCCAGCCGCGCGGCGAAGCCGTAGATCAGCGCGAACAGCGCGTAGTGGTCGCGTACCGCTTGCCGGTCGAAGCCGTTGACGAAGGCGCCGCGGTGGGTCTCGATGGTGACCCAGCCCTCCCGCTCGAGCGCGATGAGCGCCTCACGCACCGGGATCCGGCTCATGCCGAGCGCCGCGGCCACGCTGTCCTGTGGCACCCGGTCGCCGGGCTTCAGGTCGCCGTCGAAGACCAGGCGGCGGATGTAGAGTGCGGCCTGCTCGCCGCTGGTGAGCCGGGGTGGGATGTCCCGGGCCGGCGCGGCCGCCACGGCGGGGACCTCGGCAGACGCGCTGCTCGAACGGCGGCTCATGTGCATATCTTATGCTACTTGCGTGGGAGTCCCCTCGATATCGCTCCCACATCTCCTCGCCGATCGGCTGCCCCGCCACCGGCGAGCGGGGACCGCGGCCGGTCTATAGTCGATTGAACACAGATTCATCGCCCTCGGGCGGGAGGGATGTGCCGTGACCGGGTGGCACCACAACGAGTTCGGGACCGTGCTCGACCTGTTGGAGGTGAGGCTCGACGTCGACCCCGACGGGCCGTACCTCGACGTGGGCGGCGAGGCGTTCAGCGCCGCCGCCGTGCGCGACGCGGCGACCCGCCTCGCCTCGAGCCTGACCGCGCTGGGCGTGGGCCCGGGTGACCGCGTGGCGACGCTCATGGAGAACCGGGCCGAGGCGATGCTGGCCTGGTGGGGCATCGTCCACGCGGGCGCGGTCGCCGTCCCGGTGAACTCGGCCTACAAGGGCTCCTACCTCCGCCACCAACTGTCCGACTCGGGCTCCCGGGCGCTGATCGTGGAGGCTGACTTCGTCGAGCGGGCGCTCGAGGTGCTCCCGGACCTGCCCGAGCTGTCGACCCTCGTGGTGGTGGGCGGCGACGACTCGACCGCGCTGCCTGCCGGCGCGCTCCGTTGGGACGACGTCATGGCGACGGGCGGGTCCTGGCAGCGGCCCGACGTGCGACCCCAGGATCTGGCCACCTTCGTGTACACGGGTGGTACGACCGGACCGTCGAAGGGCTGCATGCTGAGCCACGCCTACCACGGCGCGCTGAGCACGCAGATCGGCGTCTGTTGGGGTCGGACCGCTGACGACGTGGTGTGGACCCCGCTCCCGCTGTTCCACTACAACGCCATCGTCACGGCGGTGGTCGGTCCGCTCGTCTACGGCGGCCGGGCGGCCATCTACCGGCGCTTCTCCGTCTCGAACTTCTGGCCCGAGATGAACCGGACCGGAGCCACGATCACCTCGACGCTCGGCACCATGGCCTACCTGCTCGCCAACGACGAAGATCGCCCGACGATGCCGAACTCCGGGGGTCCGGAGGCCAACCGGAGCCTCCGCCTCATGGGTGCGGCACCCCTTCCTGTCGAGATCGACCGGAAGCTCAAGGAGCGGTTCTCGATCGACACCTTCAGCGGGGCGTTCGGCCTCACCGAGGCGAGCCTGATCTCGTGGCAACCGCCGGGGGTCGTCAACAAGCCCAACGCGGCCGGCATCGCGAACCGGGAGTACTTCGACGTCCGCATCTTCGACGACGACGACAACGAGGTCCCCGTCGGCGACGACGGGGAGATCGTCGTGCGGCCGATCCGGCCACACGTCATGTACGAGGGCTACTGGTCGCGCCCGCAGGCGACGCTCGACGCGAGCCGCAACCTGTGGTTCCACACCGGCGACATCGGGCGCCTCGACGAGGACGACTTCCTGTACTTCGTCGACCGCAAGGCCGACTACCTCCGCCGCCGGGGCGAGAACATCTCGTCCTTCGAGGTCGAGTCCACGATCATGGGGCTCGACGCGATCGCCGACGCGGTCGTGCACGCGGTCCCCAGCGACATGACCGAGGACGACCTGAAGATCACGGCGACCCTGAAGGCCGGCGCGGAGCTCGACCCGGAGACGCTCTTCCGTTGGTGCATCGAGCACCTGCCGTACTTCGCGCTGCCCCGCTACATCGAGTTCCGGGACTCGCTGCCCCGGTCGCCGGTCGGTCGGGTGCTCAAGCGGGAGCTGCGTGCCGAGGGCGTCACACCCACCACCTGGGACGCCGACGCGTCCGGCATCACCTACGAGAAGCGGTGACGCTCGTTCGGAGGCGGGCGCCCCACCCGGGTCCGGTGCTCACCAGGGGTGTCGTTGGACCAGCTCGACCTGGTAGCCGTCGGGGTCGCCGACGAACCCGACGCTGACCGGCCACCGGTCGTACCGCTCCGGCGCCTGCAGCGACGTGAAGCCGGCGCCGAGCGCCGTGTCGTAGAGGGCCCCGATGTCGTCGGTGTTCACGTAGAGCTTCCACATGGCCGTGCCCATGTCGATGGGCCCCTCCTGGGCCTTCTGCTGCGCGAGCTGCACCTTCGAGCCCTTCTCGGGGTTCTCGAGGATCGCCTCGAAGGCGTCGGGGATCTCGGTGCGGCTGGTGCACGTGAGGCCGAGCGCCTCGTAGAAGCCGACCGAACGGTCGAGGTCGGTCACGTTGATGCAGTACTGGCCGAGCCAGGCAGCGGTCGTGTCGTCACCGTCGGTCCAGGGGTGCCGCTGCGCCAGCTCGACCTGGTAGCCGTCGGGATCGGCGACGAAGCCGATGCTCATCGGCCACTGCTCGAGGCGCAACGGGGCCATGATCGACCGGTGGCCGGCATCGACGGCGGCCTGGTGCATCGTGGCGATGTCGTTGGTGTTGACGTAGAGCTTCCAGAACGCGTTGCCCATGTGGAGTGGGCCACTCTGCCCCTTCTGCTGGGCGAGCTGGAGCTTGGAGCCCTTGCGCGGGTTCTCCACGATCGCCTCGCTCGCCTCCGCGATGTCGGTGCGGCTGGTGCACTCCAGGCCGAGGGTCTCGTAGAAGGCGACCGCTCGATCGAGGTCGGTGACGTTGAGGCAGTACTGACCCAGCCAGGTGCTCATCTCAGACGATCTCGCTGATCTGCACCACGGGGGTGATCGACGTGTAGTTCGCCACGTCGGCGGTGACGGCCGCCGAGCCCTCGAGCGCGAGGGCGGCGCCCAGCGCCTC
>Ga0302323_100005315_pt1 | contig 10542 bp, 11 predicted proteins | sample Fen_T0_3_FD_201950 | JGI IMG/M metagenome (GOLD analysis project Ga0302323, IMG submission 201950) | Peat permafrost microbial communities from Stordalen Mire near Abisko, Sweden - Fen_T0_3 | ecosystem: Environmental > Terrestrial > Soil > Wetlands > Permafrost | place: Sweden: Abisko... | reverse complement strand
CCCACATTGGCCGAAGTGGAAGCGACTGCCGTGCGCTGTCCGGATGCCGCGACGGCGGTGAAAATGATCGAACGCATCAAGGCCATCCGCTCCGAAGGCGATTCGGTGGGTGGAATCATCGAATGTCGCGTGCGCGGCCTCCCGGCGGGATTAGGCGAACCGGTGTTCGACCGGCTCGAAGCCGATCTCGCGAAGGCGATGCTGTCGTTGCCGGCGACGAAAGGTTTTGAAATTGGCAGCGGCTTCGCGGGTACGCTGCTTAAAGGCTCCGAGCACAACGATCTGTTCGAAATGCGGGACGGACGTGCTCACGCCGTGACCAACCGCGCGGGCGGCGTACTCGGCGGAATTAGTTCGGGCGAAGAGATCGTTTTTCGCGTGGCCTTCAAACCCACGGCGACAATTCTTCAATCGCAAAAAACCGTCGACCTGCAGGGTCACGCGACGGAGCTGATCGGCAAGGGTCGTCATGACCCGTGCGTGTTGCCCCGCGCCGTGCCGATCGTGGAGGCGATGACCGCGCTCGTACTCGTCGATCACTGGATGCGTCAGAGTGCGCAAAACCACACATTCAGATTTTAGACAGAATGCCCAAAATGGGCAGAATTCCTGTGCCTCGGCGCTTCCCCATTCGGTAGATTTTATTAATTTGTCCAACATGCCCTCGGAAAAACCTCTCGTATACCTGATCCTCGGTGCCGCTGGCTCGGGCCGTCGCGAAGTGCTGAGCGACCTGATCGACGGCGGGCTTGTGGAAGGTGACAAATCGGTCGTGCTGCTTTCGGCCGGCGAAGCCGCCTGCGAACACGACGCCAAACTTGGCCCGGTCAAACGCTGGTCCATGACGGAAGGCATTATCGTGGCGCCTGAAGATTCGCTGGCCGACGGCGTCACGCATGCCTTTATCGTGACCGACGGCCGGAGCAATCCGGTGGATCAGATCGAGGCTTTTAAGACCTGGATTGAGGACAATGGCGGTGAACTTGGTCGCGTGCTCTGCATTGTGAATTGCAAACTGGCCGAGGCCCATCACGAGCTCATCGCCTGGTACCAGGCCTGTATCCATTTCTCCGATATCGTGCTGCTGGCCCGGCGAGATGGCGTGGCCAACAAGTGGCTCTCGGATTTCCAGAGCCGCTTCAAGGACCAGTTTTATCCGTGCCTTTTTGAATTTGTGAAGGGCGGCCGGGTGAAAAATCCCGCGCTCATCCTCGATCCGCAGCCGCGCCGCCTATCGCACTATTTCGACGAGCCGGAATGGCTGGTCGAAGGCAAGGACGCGGAGGATGACGTCGAAATGGGTGAAGGCGACGGCGACGAACCCGGTGGCGTCGATGAGGAAGAGGTTGAAGTAACGCAGGCCGAAGATCCCTACATGGAACGCCTCGCGGGCGGGCACAGGATCAAAGTGATTCCCGTCATCGCGAAGTTTCTCCAAAGCTGATCGCGCTTGAAGCGTCTGCCCGCCTGACCGCGGAACAGTTTGTCACGTATTACGTGACAAATTATCCTAAATCGATTCCGCGGTTGTGGGCATTAAGCCAGTAAAGCAGGAGAAGGGTTCGCTCGGCATCCGGGAGGGCGCTGCGACGGTTGAGAAAGTCGTCGATCCGCTGCCGGGGCAGCCCAAGATAGCGCCCGAGCTTCACTTTGGCGCCGCGCTTGGCGACACTGGATTTCAAGGTGAGCATGAGAGCGTTCCAGAGGGGAGTATCGATACCGGGCCGGAGGGTTTGTCCCCGGCGTGGGTTGAGTTTGCGACGGATTTGACGCTGGGCGGAGCGGGCGGCGATTTCGGCGACATCGACGATGGCCCCGGAAACCGCGAGCAGTGTTTCGAGTCTGGGGTGAACTTTTGTCATGTGGGAAATTTAGCGGTGGCGCACGGGTATGTCACGTAATACGTGACAAATATTTGCTGAGATATTTTTCCGGTCTGGGCGTATTCGGGGTTGAGCGGTTGGCTAATCGTTTGTGAATGCTGAGTGGCGCTGGTGGCTTATCGACATCATGGCAGTACCAGGGGCAGGACTTTGTGCGCATAAAAAGAGCAGGTTCGTTGGGGGGACCTGCTCGCGGAACTCGAAGCGACGGAAGGAAGAGATTGTATTAGTTCGGGCGACTATTTCGAAGCGGCGACCTCGCCGGCGAAGGACCTGGCCTTGGCGGTGACGGCAACCCAGTTTTTAACTTTAAAGGATTTGGTGTTGAGGAGCCAGCTGCCCGCGGGGATGGCCCGCAAGGCGGCCGTCAGGTGGGGGGTTATAGGCTGAACTTAATAGCCAGAATGAATATTTGTGCGTTATAGTGCATATCGTATCCGTAAAGCAGGTCCGTGGGTGTTGTTGAACGTACGTAACGGTAACCAGTCTCCAGAAACACAGAGTCAGCGAGCTGGTAATTGACACCCACGCCAAGCCCGCCTGTGAGACTTAACCCCGATAGGTCCGTATTGTTAGCGTCGAGGGTAACTACGCTGTAACCTAACAGGCCTTCAACATAGGGCCGAAGACGTTGTGTTTTTGTGCCGAAAGTGTAGCGGAAGGACGGCAGAAGCGCAGTAACTTTGCACGATGCGCGGGTGAAGCGCGCATGGAAGGGCGACTCCCACTTGGTGTCATAGTCGCCTTCGAAGTCGGTTTGGCTGATTTCGAGGCCAGTGCTGAATTTTTGTTCAGCGCCCCAGGCGATCCCTGCCGCGAGACCCCCGCCGGCGGTAAAGTTGCTTTTCAGTTCACTGCTAACCTGGCTGTACTGCACGAGTGGTCTCAGGTAGAAGCCGGGTCGCGCCCGTGCAATTCCCGCGAGTAGAAAAAGGGCGGCCAGCACGATGAGAAAGAGACGTGGGTTGGTCGGTTTCATTGCTTTTTTTTCAAATAACGGATGCGGGAACAAAACCTCCGGTCTCGGCTTGCAGGTATTCGATGAGTATGGGCCGCTGGGGTTTTATGAATTCCAGGGAGCTGAAGGCGTGGAAGAAACAGGGGCCGGTGTCTCTGTTTTGTCGGGAGTTAACTTTTCAGCCGGGCGTGTCGCGAGTGAAGCGGCAGCGCCCGGCCAAAAAGGTTGCTAATATTAGCTGTCGAAACTAGTTCGTTATTGAAATACTGTATGCGTTGTCAGCCTGCGCTGGGTCGAGCCATAGTGTCGCGAGGATCTGCCCCATCGTGTTATATGGCGTACCGCTCGGATAGCTGAGGAATCCTTGAATCATCGCGAGGGTCCCGTCGGATGGATCTTCGTCGCCTGCGTAATTGGCCATGAGCGCATCGACGACGATGGGAGCCGCGGCCTTGGCTTGGGCCTCGGGCAGGCCGAAGAGTTGCTCTAGCTCGGCGGTCACTTGGAAGGGCAGCAAGCTTCGGCTGAAGTTTTCGGCGTACTGCTGGAAAGGAACGCCTCCGAGATCTGCGTGGATTGCGGTTACGCGGCGACTCTCGATGTTCAAAGTTCCTGCACGATCGAGATGAGCGATGCGATAGGCGCACGGCCACGAAGCGAGCGAGCCCGTTTGAATGTCGAAGAGGCCGCTGGCCGCAGGTGTGCCGGTGGCATCGACGTTGAGATTGGAAATATCCTGCGAATGGTAGTGGCCGGTGAATACAGCCTTCAGGCCAGCTCCCGCAAATTGGGCTCCGACGATCGGCCAGTTGTCCACTAGGTAATCAGGGAACAGCTGCGGTTCGCTCAGGAAATGCAAGTTCACGCCGTGGTGCATGAAGGCGATGACTTTTTTGCCCCGGGACTGGCCTTCGTGAATCTTTGCCAGCGCCCAAGCCATGGTTTTGCCTGTGATGCTGCCGCTGACAACCGGATGTTCGCTAGTGGCGCTTTCAGCCGATTTAACCGAATCAATTGCCAGAAGCCAAACTCCCGGCGTGGGTTCGGCCACATAGCTGAGCGAGTCCGGCGCGCTCGAGATTGCCTGGCCATAACCGAAGCGGTGGTAGAGCGCTTTGAAGAGCTGCGGCGTGACGCTGGGGACCGGCTTGGTTGTGTCACCGGCAAATGCGACTGCGTCGTGATTATTGATGTCATGATTGCCCGGCACGACGAAGACTTGGATACCGGCTTGTTCCAGTCGCTGGAGATGGCGGACGACCCGCAGGTGGCTCGTGAATTCACCATCTTTTGTGAGATCGCCCGAGATGATCACAAAGTGGACCCTGCTTTTAATAATATCTGCCAGGGCGGACTCAAAAATCGATTCGCTGTAAGCGAGGAGCTTGGGATCGGCGTCGAGGTAGGCTTGAAACGCGTTGCCCGTTGTTCCCAGCTGCGTGTCATAGACGTGCAGATCGGAAAGAACGGCGAAGCTCGTGTTCTGGTTGTGGTGATTGGGTTGGCAGGTGTCCGCGAGAACCGGCTTGAAAAAGCCGGGGAGAGCGCAAACGGCCAGCAGGCACGTGCGTTTTATTAGGCTGACAATACGTGAGCCGGAGCTCGCGGAGATGCAGTCGATGGGTTTTGTCGTTTTCATGGGAAACCAGGCGGGTGCGTTTTCGAGACGGGGTGGAGATAGCCAGCAGTTGCCGACCGCGCCTGCAGCTTACGCGATTTCCCAGGTGGGCGTTAATTGATAAATTATATGGCCGCTATTGAGCGGGTCGATGATTGGCGGTGAGTCAAGGTTTTGGTCGAAGCAGAGGGTAAAGAAGCCGACTTATGCGTGCAGAAAAAAAGAGCGGGGCTTGTGGCCTCGCTCTGAATACAAAAATGGAACGAACTCCCGCCTATTTCGAAGCGGCGACCGCGTCGGCGAAGGCTTTGGCCTTGGCGGTTATGGCGGCCCAGTTCTTTTCCTTGAAGGATTTGGCGTCTACGAGCGAGCTGCCCGCGGCGGTGGCGAAGGCCCCGGCTTTGAGGAACTCGCCAACATTCTTATCGTTCACGCCACCGGTCGGAACGACTTCGATCTGCGGGAAGGGCGCCTTGATCGATTTGATGTAAGCGGGGCCGAAGAACTCGGCGGGGAATATTTTCACGGCGTCGACGCCGGCATCCCAGGTATTGATCACTTCGGTCGGGGTGAAAGCGCCGCTCATGATCGGAATCGAGTAACGATGGCACATTTCAATGACCTCCGGACGGAAAGCCGGAGTGACGATGAACTTCGCACCGGCGAGGATACCGGCGCGTGCGGTTTCACCGTCGAGCACGGTGCCGAGACCGAAGGTGAAGTCGGGCATGTCGGCGGAGGCTTTTTCGAGCATGCGAAGCGCTCCGGGCGTCGTCATGGTGAGTTCGATGCTGGTGAGCCCACCGGCGGCAAGCGCCTTGGCGCAGTCGAGGAGCCCGTCGGGGCTGTCGGCGCGGATCAGGGCGATGACTTTTTCGGACTTAATTTTGGCAAGAACGGCTTCTTTCTTCATGATGAGAGAACTCAGCTAAAACGAATACCTCGCAGACTGAAATCTCATTTTGTTAAGCCGGAAATGTAAAAGCGATGGGCGCCCGAAAAGAAGCGGGAATTCAACCGTGCGGGGGCTTGACCAACTGCTTTGCGAAGATACACGGTGAGCGAATGCCCAAAGCCAAAGTGCCGTCAAAGAAAGCCGCCAAAGCACCCGCTGCCGTTATTGTCCCCTCGCGGTTCATCGATGGCGTGTGCGCGAAGGAGTTGTTCCGGGTCGGCCGCCAGATGGGCATGTCGCCGGAGCAATGCGAACGGCTGAGCGGCATCTCGGCCAGCAAACTGCGTCGCGGACGCGGGGGTGAAGAAATCGTGTTGGTCGAAAAACTGGTGGATTTCCGCCGTTGTGAGACGATTTTCCTGCGCGCAGTGGCGCTCTGCGGCGGCAACGAGGCGGCCGCGGTCCAGTGGGTCAGCGCCTATGCGCCTGCCCTGAATGGCCGGAAGCCGATCGAGGTGGCCGAAACAGTGTCTGGAGCTAAATCGGTCGAGAAACTGCTCGCGCAACTCGCGGGCGCGGTCGGGCAGTGACGGACAGTCAGGAGTTACAGCCGATGGCTTCCGCATGCGCAGGCCAGCCGGGCCAGGTTGGGTGGAACCGTCGCACCTAGGCACGCGCCCTTTTCCGCCAGCCAGACGAGCAATTCCCGGCGGAGCCGCTGGCCGATACCGCGGTTCCTGTATTCGGGCAGCACATACTCATCGATGGTCAGTCCATGGCGCACGGTTTGCGTGGAGAGGAACGGTGAACCCTCGCAAATCAGCGCGCCCGCCAGCGCGACAATGTTGTCGTCCACGCGATAGCCCAGGTGCCGGCATTTCCCGTCGCGATAGAGATCAACGTACGAATCGAGGCTGCTGGCTTTCCACCCGGCGGGAAGCTTGCAACGACCCGACGCTTCGAACTTCCGGAGTTTGAAATCGAGGACCAGGTCGAGGTCCGCTTCGTGGAGTTGAGTAATCATGGCGGGCGGAGATCAGCCCGTCAGTTTCCTCAGGCCGGCGCAAAGACGAACCGGCGGCTATGCACTACAGTTTGCGCCAAATCCGGAGACCACACTTTTCTTCAAGCCAAGCAGCGTTCGAAAGCATTGAAAAGGCAGCCCACATCAAACCGGACGGCCCGGCGGGCCATCCCCGCCATCAACGTCACCATGTTTATGCGTTCGAATGCAGTTTGGTATCAGGCCTTATCTTCCGCCGGTGAAATCTCGTCTAAACGGAGTCGCATCTCGTTGGAGAATGAAAATCCCATGCGCTCGTACAAACCGGCCTTTCGGGCCTCGTCAGAAGCCGTGAGACGGGCGACAACGATTCCCTTTTCTCGCAACCAGTCGAGGGTGTGCAGAGTCAGGCGCTGCGCGTGCCCACGCCGCCGGTATTCGGGCAATACATACACATCCATAATCCAGCCATAGCGCCTGGCTTTGAACGAGAAGAAGGGAAAGTCAGCCCGGATCAGCGCGCCGGTGGTGGCGACGATGCAGCCTTCTTCCCTCCAGCCGAAGTGTACGCAGGAGCCGTTGCGATAGCCTTGGGAGTAGTGGTTGAGTGTGAGTTCCCGCCAGTCGTCCGCCAATAAGTGGCTCCCGCCCGCTTCGACCATCATGCGATGACGGTAGTCGAGCACGAGTGGAAGATCGCATTCTTCAAGCCGGGTAATCATCCCTGGAATCTGGCGTTGAGGCTTAGATCGGCAAAATCAATTTTCGGCGATAGACGGCAAATGGGCGCTTTTATCGCCGTAACAGTTGGTAAAGTCTTTCGCCGTTTACGTCAAAAGCTCAGGCGACAGCTGCCAGCGCACGGTCCAAACTCCTTCCGTCCGCTCGAGGGCAATGATCGTACATTTCTTTAAAATGAACCGTGATGGCTCGGTTGCGCCGGTCACCAGAAGTGAAACAAGTGCACTGAGCTGAGGGTCGTGCCCAACGATGGCGAGTGGTTGTTGACGGGCTTTCAGTCGTTGGGCGAGGAGCTGGGGGTCATCCTCAGGTTGAAGCCCGCCGGTCTCTACCAACTTTGCTTTTATCCCGAGCTTCTTGATCAGTAGGCCGGCGGTTTCGCCCGAGCGAGCGAGGGGACTGTGCCAGATCTCGCGCGTGACCAGGGCATTATTCCGTTTGAGAAAGACGGCGAGGTCGCGCACCTGGCTCCGCCCGCGTGCGCTCAACGGGCGCTCGGGGTCTTCCGCGGCGTCAACGGCGTGGGCGTGGCGAAGGATATAGAGATTCATGACGTTTTCCATGATGCGCAAAGCGCTTCGGCGAGCAACCACCTGCGCTTAAGAGGGGAACGTGGTCACGGTGAATTGCCTTCAGTGCTGTCCCACGCGGTAAACAGCGCGAAGGCGATAAGTACGAGGAGAACGGGAATCATCTCAGTCCTTTTAAACAGTTTCGAGCTCAACGATTGAGCGCCTGCATCATGGCCGTCGGATAGCGGTCGCCGGATGCAATGCCGGCCGGGAAGGCGGCTTCGATCTCTGACAATTCTTTGGTCGAAAGGGAGACGGCGAGGGCGCCGACATTCTCCTGAAGATAGGTGCGACGTTTGGTTCCCGGAATGGGCACGAGGTCGTTGCCTTGAGCCAGCACCCAGGCGAGCGCCAGCTGCGCGGGCGTGCAGCCTTTTTGTGACGCCAGCGTTTGCACGCGAGAAACGACATCCAGATTGCGCTCGAAGTTTTCGCCCTGGAAACGCGGCGACTGGCGTCGGTAATCGTCGGGAGCGAGATCCTCAAAATGGCTGATCTGTCCGGTGAGAAATCCCCGGCCGAGCGGGCTGTACGGAACGAAACCGACGCCGAGCTCGCGGCAGGCGGCGAGAATGCCATTTTGTTCGGGCTCGCGCGACCAGAGGGAGTATTCGGTCTGCACAGCCGTGACGGGGTGAATTGCGTGAGCGCGCCGCAGGGTCTCGGAGCTGCACTCGGAAAGTCCGAGGTAACGAACTTTACCGGTTTTGATAAGTTCGGCCATCGCCCCCACGGTTTCCTCGATCGCCGTGGATGGATCGACGCGGTGCAGATAATAGAGGTCGATCGTCTCGATGCCCAGCCGGCGCAGGCTGCCCTCGGCCGAGGCGCGAACGTAGTCGGGGCGGCCGTTGACTCCGCGTTTGGTCGGGTCTTTCGGGTCACGCTGAATGCCGAATTTGGTGGCAACGACAACCGATGCCCGCGGGACTGGTGCGGTGCGAAGCGCGTGGCCAACCAGCTCTTCATTTGTGTGGGGACCGTACATGTCGGCGGTGTCGAGCAGACTGCCGCCGGCGGCCAGAAAGGCGTGGATGGTGGCGATCGACTCTGTGTCATCGCGCTGACCGTAGAACTCGCTCATGCCCATGCAGCCGAGGCCGAGCGCAGAAACTTGAAGGCCGGAATGGCCGAGGAAACGTGTATTCATAATGGGAAGACGAGAGGGCTGTGATGATTTCGGGTGACCGCTGAAACGCTTAAGATTCCCGGTTGGTCCTAATTCGTGATTTTCCCGCGTAATGGGCGGCTCCGATGGGACCTGCCGGGCTTCACGCGGCGGCCGGGTAGTCCGTGTAGCCGCGCACGCCGCCGACGTAGAAGGTGGCTTGATCGGGAGCGTTTAGCGGTGTGTTTGCAGCGATGCGTTGTGGCAGGTCGGGATTGGCGATGAAAAGCACACCGAAGCCGGCCGCGTCGGCTTCGCCTCGTGCGACGAGAGTACTGGCCTCGGCCGGAGTGAGCCCCTGGTTGACGATGAAGGGTCCGCCGAAGGCCGCCTTCAGTTCGGGTCCAATGCGGCCGGGCCCGAGTCGTTCGCGTGCAAAGAGGAAGGCGAGCTTGCGCTGGCCGGCTTCGCGGGCGACGTAGCCGAAGGTGCGCGCCGGATCAGAATCGCCCATGGAGTGGGCGTCACCGCGGGGTGCGATATGAAGGCCGACCCGGCCTGATCCCCAGACGGAGACCGCGGCATCGACGGCTTCAAGCATGAGGCGGGCCCGGTTTTCGATAGCGCCACCATAGTCATCCATACGGCGATTGGTTCGGTCCTGGAGGAACTGATCGAGCAGGTAGCCGTTGGCACCGTGAAGTTCGACGCCGTCGAACCCGGCATCCAGGGCATTGCTCGCTCCACGGCGGTAGGCCTCGACGATTTGCGGAATTTCCTCTCGTTCCAATGCGCGCGGCATAACAAACGCCCGCTCTGGGCGCACGAGGCTCACATGGCCCTCTGCGGCGATCGCGCTGGGAGCAACGGGTAATTTGCCATCGAGAAAAATCGGATCGGAGATACGGCCGACGTGCCACAGCTGAAGAAAGATCCGTCCGCCCGCGGCATGAACGGCGCGAGTGATAAGTTTCCAGCCTTCGACCTGCTCGCGTGACCAGATTCCCGGCGTGTCGGCATAACCAACGCCCATCGGGTCAACCGCCGTGGCTTCGCTGATGATGAGCCCGGCGGAAGCGCGCTGCGCATAGTACTCAGCCATGAGTGCATTGGGAATACGGCTCGCGCCAGAACGTGAGCGCGTGAGCGGGGCCATGATCACACGGTTGGGCAGCACGAGATCACCGAGCTGCAATGGATCGAACAGGGAGGGAGCGTTTGTCTTCATAATTTTGTGGAGCGGTCGCTGAAGAAGATAGGTGGAGGTCGGTCCGCCGTTGGCCGAAGAAGAAGGTTAATAGTTGACCGGTTAGTTAGTAATTTGCGTAAAATAAAGCGCACAACAATGGGCTGTGCGCGGGCGGATGACTCAGGTTTGAGCGGGAACAGAGGCCGCAGGTTTGACGCCGAGCAGGCCCAAACCGACGGTTGGCAACGTACGTGTGACCTCAGGGTCGTTCATAATCCGGGCCTGACAAATACAGCCCTCAATCAGAGCGGCGAAGGCCATCGCTTTTTCCGCCGGGACGCACGGGGCGATAAGTCCCTCTGCGAGGGCGTCGCGGATAGCCGACTCATAATAGCGGCGTTTGCGGCTGAGCAGCTCGCGGATTTTGAGATTGATCTCGTTGTCGCATGTGCACGTTTCCGAGCCCATGGAGACGACGGGACAACCCAAAACCTTGCCGTGCTGCTTTTTCACTTCAACCTGCCGTTCGTAGACGGCGGTGAGATAATTTCTGAGCCGGGTGAGCGGATCATCCG
>Ga0302323_100005314_pt1 | contig 10544 bp, 7 predicted proteins | sample Fen_T0_3_FD_201950 | JGI IMG/M metagenome (GOLD analysis project Ga0302323, IMG submission 201950) | Peat permafrost microbial communities from Stordalen Mire near Abisko, Sweden - Fen_T0_3 | ecosystem: Environmental > Terrestrial > Soil > Wetlands > Permafrost | place: Sweden: Abisko... | reverse complement strand
CTTCGGAGCAGTCGGTTCGTGTTGCATGGACGGCGGCGGGCCACGTTGGGCCGGCCCGCGAGCTGTTCTTCGAGGCTATGGGGCGAGCATTCGAGGTGCTCTTCCAAGACACAGTCCGCACAGCGGCCATGCTGAGGGCGGCGCTGCTTGAGACCGCCACCGCGTACGAGGTCTTCGCAGCGTGGTATCTGCGGGAATGCGTTTGGCCCGATGAGTTCTTTGAGGACTCGAAGAAGAAAGCCGATCAGATCTCAGAAGTTATCAACAGGGCCGGCATAGCGCTTCTGACACAGGTCCCGATTCGGGTGGCCCTGCGTAGCGTGGACCTGTACCGAATATTCCAGGCTCTCGATCTGCCAGTAGCAGGTGGCGCGCTAACGCGTGACTCCCTTCTGCAGGACATCAAGACCGGCATCACGGCACGGAACGCGGTCGCGCACAAGGGCCTCGATCAGCCTGAACCCCAGACGGTCGAGCGCTTTGTCCGGGCTGTCTACTTCCTCATGGAGACCGTCGTGCTGAACGTCGGCTGGCGAGAGGACGCACCGACTCAAGACAGGCACAGCGACAGCGCCTAGTGTTCTCGTTACCCGCTCGCGGCGCGACCGAGCGCCAACGCCACGTTGCGGTCGACAAGGGCCACGACAAATGGACTTCCAGGTGGGTCTCATCACGCAGGCGGTGGGCGAGGTCGCGCCCAAGCCGGCTGCCGCCTCGTTTCGCCTAGCTGCTCAGCGCGCGACGGCGAGCGCGGTTTCTGGCGCTGGCGTCGTTGCGCATGCCGGGTCGATCGCAGCGAGGAGCGGCGCGATGTTGGCGCGCTTCAGGGTGCGATTTCGCATCAGGCGCTGGGCGCCCAGCCTGATCAACTCGGCGTTGCCGGCGGCCGAGGCCGGCATGCCTTCGTACACGGCGGCAAAGAGCGGCAGGCCCATAGCCAGGCACTTCTTGCCGGCGGCCATGCTCCCGCCTGTCAGGCCGGCCTCGATCAACACCATCGCACGTGAGAGCGCGCAGATCGTCTTGTTGCGCTGCATCGCGTTCGCAACGCTCCAGGGCGCGTCGGGCGCGAACTCACTCACGACGACGATTCTCTCGGCGTCCCACTCGGCCGCGAAAGTCGACTTGGGCCGGAAGCCGAGAATCCCCTCCGCCAGCACCATCGTCGTTGTGCCACCCGCGGCCAGGGCAGCCTTGTGCACTGCGCTGTCCACGCCCGCGGCATAGCCGGAGATCACGTTCACCCCACGCCGCGCCAACTGATCGGCACAGTCGGTCGCTGTCGCCAGGCCCTTATCGCTTGCGTGCCGCGATCCGCAGAAGCCAACACCGCAGGACGTCAGGCAGTCCGTGCGGCCTCGCACGAAGAGCATCGGTGGCGCGCCATCGCCGAGAAGGGCGCTGAGCTGGGCCGGGTAACCCGCGTCGCGAATCGTGAGTGTCTCAGCACCTGTTGCCCGTGCCCGCGTCAGGGCCTGGTGGGCCCCGTCAAGAGCGGCGGGCCATGCCCGTCGCTGGCTTTCATCGAGGAGCGACTCGATGGCTGCGTCGCCGACGGGTGTGCCGAGCGGTCGTCCGTCCTCGCCGTCCAAGCGCGCCAGCAGGCGATTCGTGCGCACGGGCCCGACACCAGGGAGTCGCAGCAGCGCCAGGACGCTGGTCGCCAACGACGATTCCGCACTCATCGCGAGCCGCCCAGATTGTCGTCGTTACGGCAGGTCTTCTCACAGGCCAATCCGAATACTGTCGTCGCGCCGGCTGCGAGCAGCTCCATGGCCACGTAGTTCATCGACACGCCTGACTGATAGAGGTCGTCGATCAAGAGGATGACGCGGTCGCGCACCGCCTCGGCGTCCACCCGAAGTGTACCTTGGAGTGCTTCCAACTTCTTCGCCAGGGGTAGCTCCTTCGCTCCCGGCCGTTTGCGTGTCGTCGCGACGGCGCCGCTCAAGTCCTCGCGCTGCCACGCTTGCGCGACCTCGCTCGCGAGGCCGGCGGCCAAGTTGTACGGCGTCTCCGGATTCGAGGGCGGCATTCCAATAACGCAGTCGACCAGCTCGTAGCAGGTGACAGTGCCAAGAAAGTCGAGACAGGCGCGTGCCAGGTCTGCGGCGGCCGTCAGATTGGCGGCGGTCGGCGCACTACCGTAGGTCTTCGCGCAGCTGCGGAGCGAGCCGACCGTGGTCTGGGGACGAGTGGGATCTCCGCCCTCCCTTTCATAGTCGAGCGCGAATGACATGGCCAGACAGTCCCGGATCGCGACAAAGCGTCCGACGGACTCGAGCCACTGCCTGACGCGGGCGAGGGTCTCGGGCTTGTCGTTGGCGTCATTCAAGAACGCCATACAACGCTGATTCCGGGCGCGCACGAGGCCGCTGCTGTTCGCGTGGCACATGAGCTGGAACGCATTGCGGAATGTCTCGTAGAAGGGCAGGACCAGGGTCCAGTTGCTGTATCCCGCACTTGGAGGATGGAGCGCTTCCCAGTTGTCTGCCCTGAGGCACATCCGACGTGGGCGCCAGGCCAGCATTTCCCGAATGCTCTCGGCCGTGATCGGGTTCTGCAGTGGGGGGACCCGGAAGACCAAGTCGTCTGTCATGGCTACTCTCCTGGCCGAAGAGTCTAGTGGAGCAGGTTGCCAGGCGAGGTCCGACGGCCGCGGAAGCGTCGGCGACCAGCACACCTGCATTGACGGCCCCGTCTTCCGCTACGACCAGATCCAGCGCTTCCTCGAGGCGTTCTAGGGCTGGGCCTGCCGACGTGCGCGGAGCACGCCCTCGAGGAAGGCGCGGTCGAGGGCATCCTGCGGCCGGGAAGTGTCCTTCAGGCGCATCAGCATCTGCGGGCTGGGGATGGGGATTCTGACTCCGTCGCGCTCGATGGCCTCGGCGTCGGCTGCGGCGGCCGCGTAGTCGAGTCCGCAAGCCCGCCCGATGAGGTCCACCACGATCTCGTCGGAGACGCGAACGACGACGTGGCGTCGAACGTCGTCGTCCGCCACGTCGGCCGCGGCGTTGTCTGGCAGGATCGCGAGCGCGCGCCGCACGCGCGCCACGTTCTCGGGCGTATCGTCCACCAAGAGGTCGACGTCCTTCGTGAACCGCCCGCCGCCATGGGCCACGAGGGCGAAGCCGCCGATCACGAGGTAGCGGGCGCCCGCTTCGTTCAGCGCCCGGCAGACCCTGACGACATCGGCGGGCTCCGGCGCTCGTGCGTAGCGATCATCATTCTGGTCATCCACGCGTCCGCCTCGTCGAAGGAAGTAAAGCGGAAGACGCCCCGTGGGACCAAGACCTTACCCCCACGGAGCACGGCCGCCGTGCGCGCCAGGCGTCCTTGGTCAGCCCAGGCATTCCCGACCAGGTCTCGCCGTCCGACGGTGCGCATATCGGCATTGTGCCACAGGCCCGGGGTTCTGTCGGCGCCAGCGCTGCCGGAGCCGACGGTCCTCTCGGCAAGTGCGGTCGTGGAAACGTCGGCGATCAGTACGTCTGCACCAACGGCGCCGTCCTCCGCTACGACCAGATCCAGCACTTCCTCGAGGCGTTCTAGCTACTCGCGTCGCCGCCTGGCGCTGGGGCCCGGAGCGCTTCGAGCGCTCGCATCGGCGCTCGGCGATGCATAGATCAGGGCCACCCCAGATGGCTGCGCCACCCGTCCGCGAGAGAGGGCTCCTGTCCACGATCCGAGCTGTCCGCGGCAGGAGGCTGCAAGCCGGCCGGAATCACACGACGACGCGGACTGTGCGCTGTCGCTCGGCAAGCGTCGTGCGCACGATGTCCAGCGCATCGTTCAGCTGCCGGCGGTCCACGGCACCCCCCAGGCACAGACGCACGGCATGGGGCGCCGCGGCTCGGCCTACGACGAATGCCTCTCCCGCCGTTACGGCAACGCCGCGATCCGCGAGCTGTGCCACGAAGGCGTCGCTGCGCCACGGCTCAGGGAGCGTCAGCCATCCGTGGTAGCCGGCCGGGTGGGCACGGTAGGCGAAACGGCGCAGTTTCTCCGCAGCGATCCTCTGTCGGGCAGCGGCCTCTCGCTGGCGCAGCGCCACCAAACGATCGGCGACGCCCGATTCGATCCAGTGGGTGGCGAGCTCCGCCCCGAGCGGGGGGGTCATCCAGATGCTCGCCTGCACTGCGGCCACGATGACCTCGACGAGCGCCGACGGGACCGCAAGATACGAAACGCGGAGCGCCGGCGCCAGGAGCTTGGCAGTATTGGCCACGTAGATCGTCCGCTCCGGGACGAGCGAGGCGAGGGGCCGCGGACGCCTAGCCTTCGGCAGCAGCAGCGCGTGGATATCGTCCTCGATGAGCGTCAGCCCGTGCTGTGCGACGACCTGCGCCACCTGCTGGCGGCGACGCATGGACATGGTGGCCGTCGTAGGGTTGTGAAGCGTCGGTACGAGGTAGACAACGCGCGCGCCTCCGGCCGCCGCGGCCCCGAGCGCTTCCGGCACGACGCCCTCCTTGTCCAGCGCCACTCCGCGCAACCGCAAGTGAAGCAGCGCGGCTGCGCTCATGAGCCCTGGGTACGTCAGGGACTCGGTCAGGATCTCGTCCCCTGGCTTGCTGAGGGCCGCGAGAGCAACAAACAGCGCGTGCTGCGAACCTGCCGTGAGCACGATCTGCGCTGGCTCCGCGGAAACTCCGCAGCGCGCCAGCCACGAGCGGCCCGCTACGCGGTGCTCCGCGAGCACGTGCGTGGGCTGATAGTGCATCAGCCGCATGATGTCGCGCCGTGCGGCGAGAGCGCCGAGGCCCTCCGCCATGAGGGCTTCCTCCTCGCGTGAGGCCCCCAGGGGCGGCAGGTTGAGGGCCAGGTCGATGACGCCCGGGCGCGACTCGCGGCCGAAATCGAAACGACCCGCGGCCCGGTCCCCTGCCCGCACGAATGTCCCGCGGCCCACCTCGCCGCGCACGAGCCCGCGCCGTTCGGCCTCGAGATAGGCACGCGTCACGGTCGCAGTCGTCACGCCGAGGCGCTTGGCCAGCTCTCGGTGGGTCGGCAGCCGCGCCCCTTGCGAGAGGTGCCCCTCCGCGATCGCGTCGGCCAGGACGTCCGTAAGGGCCAGGTAGACGGGCTGGTCTCCACGGAAGACGCGCTCGAGCCCGGGGATTGTCATGAGGACATTGTATCTATTGCACTAGGACAAGTCACGGTCTACTCTGCGAGCATGGAATTCGAACACTCGCAGGCACTGGACAACGGGGGGCTCGATCCCGAGAACTGGGAGGACCTCCGCCGGCTGGGTCACCGCATGGTGGACGACCTCGTCACCTGGTGGACGACTCTGCGCGAACGCCCTGCCTGGCAGCCGATGCCCGCCGCGGTCCAAGAGCGCCTGAGCGCTTCGCTGCCGGAAGAGCCGGCGCCGCGGGAGGAGGTCTATGCGCAGTTCCGCCGGGACGTCCTTCCCTACGCCACGGGCAACTCCCACCCGAGCTTCTTCAGCCACGTGATCGGCACCGGCACGCCCTTCGGGGCCCTGGCAGACCTCCTGGCGAGCGGCATCAACTGCAATGTCTTCGGCGGACATCAGGCCGCGTGCCACGTCGACCGCCAGGTCGTGTCGTGGCTGGCGTCCATGCTTGGCATGCCCGAATCAGCCGGCGGCCTGCTACTTTCCGGCGGCTCCATGGCCAATATCGTGGCGCTGGCCATCGCTCTGCGGGAGCGGACAGACTTCGAGGTGCGACGCGCAGGCCTTACCGCCGCGCCACGGCGGCCGCGCATCTACTGCTCCGTCGAGACCCACAACTGCTTTGAGAAGGGAGCAGACCTGCTCGGCCTCGGCTCCGAGAGCCTGCGGCGGCTACCCGTGGACGCCGACTTCCGCCTTTCAACGGCCGCCCTCGCGGCCGCAATCGAGCAGGATCGGGCACAGGGCTGGCAACCGTTCTGCGTCATCGGCAATGCGGTCACCGTGGGCACAGGGGCCATCGATCCGCTCCACGATCTGGCGGATATCTGCGAGCGGCAGGGCCTCTGGTTTCACATCGACGGGGCGATCGGGGCAGTGGGAGTTCTGAGTCCCAGCTTGGCGCCTGCGCTCGCCGGCATGGAAAGAGCCGACTCGATCGCCTTTGACCTGCACAAATGGCTCTACGTGCCCTACGAAGTGGGATGCATCGTGGTCCGCGATCGGGAGACGCAGAAGCGCGCCTTCTCCAACGCGACCGCGTACCTCGCGGTGCTGGAGGCCGGACTCTCGTCGGGTGATGTCTGGCCCAATCAGCTCGGCCCGGAGCTCTCACGCGGCTTCAAGGCCCTGAAAGTCTGGATGTCCCTGAAGGAGCACGGCCTAGCAGGATACCGCCGCGCCATTGAGACCAACGTCCAGCAGGCTCGCTATCTCGCCAGTCTCGTCGAAGCCGAGCCCGCCCTGGAGCTGCTGGCCCCTGTGTCGGCAAACATCGTCTGCTATCGCGTCACTGCGCCAGGGCAGACCGCGCAGGAGACGGATGCGCTCAATCGCCGGGTCGTCGAGCAGCTCCATGTCCGCGGGATCGCCGTGCCGTCGCACACGCTCGTTCGCGGCCGCTTCGCCATTCGCGTTGCCATCACGAACCATCGCACGAGGCAGGCGGATCTCGAACGCCTGATCGCGGCGTCGATCCGCCTCGGCCGCGAGCTGAGCGCCGACCGGCCAGACGCCGTGGCCTGACGCAGCCGCCCGCCCAAGGTGGAGGTTGCCGCGGGTGAGCTGCGCCCTGCCAGCCAGGATGTCGAAGATCGCCGCGCATTCGGCCGTGACGATCCGCAGACGGGGACACCTTGATCTTTCAGTTGGCCCGTCCAAGGTGTCCCCGACTACACGCGTCGTTCGTGCACGTCCGTTGGGCGACCGTTGCAGCGTCGGCGACCAGGCCTGCCTGTCGCGCGATGAGGGGTGAGGGAGGAGAATAGGGCGGACATGGAGGTCGCATGACTCTCACTGGCAGCAAGCCGCTCTTGGGTGTAGTCGCGCTTGCGGTTCTGGTGTGCGCGGGTGTGGCATCGGCGGAACTTGGCATCGACCTGGCCGGCGTCGATCGCGCGGTCGCGCCGGGCAACGACTTCTTCGCCTACGCAAACGGGACCTGGTACAAGAACACACCGATTCCCTCGGACCGCGCCGCGTTCGGTGTGGGGGCGGTCATGTACGACCTCACGAGCCAGCGTACTGTCGAGCTGATGCAGCGCGCCGCAGGCGGTGATGCTCCGGCAGGCAGCGCCGAACGCAAAGTCGGCGACTACTACACCGGTTTCATGGACGAGGCCGCGATCGAGGCTGCGGGGCTCGCGCCCCTGCGGCCGAAGCTTGACGCGATCGCGGCTATCGCGGACAGACGAGGCCTGGCCCGCGTGCTCGGCACCACGCTGCGCGCGGATGTGGACGCCCTCAACTCCACCAACTTCTACACCGACAACTTGTTCGGGCTGTGGATCGCCCAGGACCTAGACCAGCCGAGCCGCTACGTCCCCTTCCTCATGCAGGGCGGCCTCGACATGCCTGAGCGCACGTACTACGTCGATCCCTCCCCGGAGATGGCCGAGATACGGGCGAAGTGCCAGACCCACATGGCCAAGATCCTCGGCCTGGCGCGAGTCGCGGACCCCCAGGCGAGCGCTGCCCGCGTCTTCGACCTGGAGCGCCGCATCGCTGAGGTTCACGCCAGCCGCGAAGCTTCCGCAGACGTCAAGAAGTCTAACAACCGCTGGAGCCGGGAGACGTTCGCGTCCAAGGCAGCGGGGCTGGACTGGACGGAATTCTTCGCAGCGGCCGGTCTCGGTACGCAGCACGAGCTCGTCGTCTGGCACCCCGATGCGGTGGCTGGCATCTCGGCCCTCGTCGCCAGCCAACCGCTCGAGACGTGGAAGGAGTACCTGACTTTCCATGCCCTCGAGCACCAGGCAGCGGTGATGCCGGCCGCGTTCCAGGAGGAGCGCTTCGCCTTCCACGGCACTGTTCTCACGGGCACGCCCAAACAACGCGACCGTTGGAAGCGCGCGGTGGACGCGACCGGCGCCGCCCTGGGCGAGGCCGTCGGCCAGATGTACGTGCGAGCGTACTTCCCGCCCGCTGACAAGGCGCGCGTCGAGGCGATGGTCCAGAACCTGATCGTGGCATTCGGCCGCCGCATCGACCGTCTCGACTGGATGGCGCCGGCCACCAAGGCCAAGGCGAAGGCCAAGCTGGCCACGCTCGCTGTGCACGTTGGCTATCCCGATCGCTTCCGGGACTACTCCGGGCTGGCCATCGTGCGCGGCGAGGCCTACGGCAACGCGGAGCGCGCCGAGCTCTTCGAGTACCGCCGCAATCTGGCCAAGCTGGGACGGCCCATCGATCGGTCGGAATGGGTGATGACGCCCCAGACCGTGAACGCGGTGAATCTGCCGGTGATGAACGCGATGGACTTCCCGGCCGCCATCCTGCAGCCGCCGCTCTTCGACCCGGCGCGACCTGTGGCTATGGATTACGGCGCCATCGGCGCTGTGATCGGCCACGAAATCAGCCACAGCTTCGATGACCAAGGCGCGCTCTTCGACGAGAGTGGCCGGTTGCACAACTGGTGGACCGAGGCAGACCTCGCGCACTTTCAGGCATCGGCAGAGCGACTGGCGACGCAGTACAACGCCTATGAGCCGCTGCCCGGCCTGCACGTCAACGGCAAGCTGACCCTGAGCGAGAACGTGGCCGACGCTGCGGGGCTGGCGGTCGCGTACGACGCCTATCGCCTGTCACTCGGCAAGACGCCGGCCCCAATCGTTGCGGGCCTCGGTGGCGACCAGCAGTTCTTCCTCAGCTTTGCGCAGTCCTGGCGACAGAAGGTGCGCGAGCCGCTGCTGCGTCAGACGATCCTGGGCGACGGTCATGCCCCTGCTGAGTTCCGAGCGGACGTGGTGCGCAACCTCGATCCCTGGTACGACGCGTTCGACGTCAAACCTGGCCAGAAGCTGTACCTGGCCCCGGGTGACCGTGTGCGCGTGTGGTGAAGCTACGGCCCCGTCATTCGCTACGACCAGATCCGGCGCTTCCTTGAGGCGCGTCAGCGGACAGGCCGCCACAATGGCCTGCCCGCACACAGGTCTCTTTCGAGCGATCACGTCGCTCAATGGATCACGTACCGGCCCTTCAACACCAGTTTGTCACCAGAATCGTCGATGTCCCAGATCTGTGGCTTGCGCGGCCCCTTGGCTTCGGCGTGATGGATGATGAAGAGCGTCTTTCCTTCAAAGGTCTTGAACAACATCCCGTGACCGGAGTTGTCTCCCTTGAACGCGTCCTTCTCCTGAACCCACGGCCCTTTGATGCTTCCGGATGTGGAATAGGCGATGCCCTGTGCGTACCGCTGCTCGCCCCAGCTCGACCACAACATCCCCAGCTTGCCCGTCTTGGTCCTGAACAACTGCGGCCCGTCGGTCACCCATCCCGGCATCTTCATACCGAACGTGGCTTCACCGATGCTGTTCATCTCCTTGGACCAGGGCGCTTCACTAGCGCGGAAGATGGTCGTCGGCTCCGCGGTCCGACGAGTCAAGTCCGCCGAAAGAGGCATGTAAGCCATGGTTCCGTCGATGAGCTGGGTCCACTCGTGGACAAAGACCATGTACGTCGTACCGTCCTCCTGATAGAGGGTGCCATCGATGATGTCCCAGTCCGGGGGACCCAGGCAGAAATCGTACTCGGGCACCAGAGGCTTGAACGGCCCCTCGGGCGAATCGGCAACCAGTAGCTGCGTCTGGTTCGTCGGCACGTTGTAACGGCGCGGAATGTTCTCGATCGGATGGCTGTGGTCGTTCCACGTGCCGGCCAGGTAGTACTTGTCCCCGATCTTGTGAATCTCGGCCGCTGCCACGAAGTGCCCATCCATCCATGTCCCTTTGAGGTCGATGATGGAATACGGCCCTGTCCACATCTTCAGGTCCGTGCTCTTGTAAAGACGACCGCCCGTGCCTGTCAGGTAGTACGTGCGCGTCTTCTCATCGGGGTAGATGAAGGGGTCGCTCATCGAGATCTCGTCCAGCGAGACGGTCCCGAACTTGGGTTGCGGACGCGGCGGCAGGACCGGTGGCCGCTGCGCGCCAGTGGCAGGAACAGGTCCACCGAAGTTGTTCTGTCCGGGTTCAGCAGGGGGTGCCTGCTCTCCCCGAACAGCCGGTTCCTTCGGTCTGGTGTGATTCTGCGCGGCGGCAGGTGTGGGCGCACAGACGCCCGGCATCGCAACCAGAAGAACGGCGAGTGCAACGTGGATAGAAGTCCTCATCATTGCTCCATGTTTGGATCCATGTGGACGACCGACCGGTCCGCCTCTACGGTTTGTCGCTGCCAAGCGCGGCGAGGTCAGCGATGTCCTTGGGTCGGCCTGCGGCGCGTTTGTTGCGTTCGAGGTCTTCGCGACTGATGAACGGCAGCGCCTGCCCCTCGATGACGATGACGGCCCGCCGCGGCCAGGCGTCTTCGAACGCGACGCCGCTGATCGCAGTCAGGATGTCGATGCGGTTGGGCACCACGCCGATCTGGAACACGGTGTCCGGGCGAGCCAGGTCTGCCTCGC
>Ga0302323_100005312_pt1 | contig 10546 bp, 9 predicted proteins | sample Fen_T0_3_FD_201950 | JGI IMG/M metagenome (GOLD analysis project Ga0302323, IMG submission 201950) | Peat permafrost microbial communities from Stordalen Mire near Abisko, Sweden - Fen_T0_3 | ecosystem: Environmental > Terrestrial > Soil > Wetlands > Permafrost | place: Sweden: Abisko... | reverse complement strand
CGGCACCGTCGCGTATGGCGTCACCGGCGGCATGCTGATCTGGCGCAGGACCCACCACCGCCACACCGACACCCTCACCCGTGTCGCCGTCATGGCCGGGTCCTGTACCGGGCCGGATGTCGCCACGACCTCGGCAGCGGCCTCCCCCGAGGCAGGCAATCTGGCCGGGGTCGACACCCGCCGGCTTGCCCGGGACCAGACCTGGTTCCTAGCGATCTTCACCCTCAAGGTCAGCCTGGGCCTGGTGGCATTTGCGATCAAACCATGGCTGGGCCTGGCTTTCTTCGCCGTCTACATCCTGTACTTCGTCAGGGAGATGACCAGCACCGGCGAGCAGGCCTCCAGCGACAACCTCGAGCCCCTGAAGCTGCAACGCAACCGGGCAGTTCCCACCACGCTCGCCGTGAGCGCACAGATCCTGGTGACGCTGGCCATCATCTTCGGCGCCTCACAGCTGTTCGTGAAACAGCTGGAGTGGGCCGGGCCCGCGCTCGGCCTGCCTGCCGTGGTCGTCGCGCTGCTTCTGTCGCCGATCGCGACGGAGCTTCCCGAGATCATGAACGCCATCATCTGGGTGCGCCAGGGCAAGACCCAGCTAGCCCTGGCCAATATCTCGGGCGCGATGATGATCCAGGCCACCGTGCCCTCTGGGATCGGTATCCTCTTCACCCCATGGCATTTCGACTCCGCGCTCATCCTGGCCGGCGCAGTGACGATGGCCTCGGTGAGCTACCTGCTGTGGCTCCTGCGCACCCACCGGGCCACCGCCGGGAGGCTGGCCGCTGCCGCTGGCTTCTACGCGGTGTTTGCCATTGGCCTGATCTTCACGCTCTGATCAGCGCTGACCTTCGGGATCTGCGACATATGTCTACCCACCGAGTCGTTCCCGCAGCCTGCCCACAAGGGTGCGGCCCGCAGAGATCGGGGTGAAGTCCCTGGCTGCCTCGGTGAGCGCAGCGCGGGACGACGCGCCCAGCTCGAGGTCGGCGGCCGCGACGTTGAGCTCGAGCTGCTCGACGCTGGAGGCTCCGGGGATGACCACAACCTGAGGCAGGCCGAGCAACCAGGCCAGCGCCACCTGAGCCGGCTTGACGTCATGGGCGTGGGCGACCTGGCGCAGCGTTTCCAGCAGCGGTGCGACCCGGTGCAGGTTCTCGGTGCCGAACAGCGGGTTGGCCGCCCGCACCCCGCCGGGGCGGTTCTCGACGGTGTACTTTCCGCCCAGCAGCCCCTGCGCCAGCGGGCTGTAAGCCATCACCATGCGGTTCTCGCGTGCCGCGAACGGCACGAGGTCCTCAAGCGGGGCCGGATGTGCCAGTGAGAACTGGACCTGGTTGCTCACGACCGGCTGCCCGAGCGCGTCATCGGCCCGGATCCATCGGCTCAACGAGTAGTTCGACACCCCCACCGCACCGATCCGGCCATCCTGCAGAAGGCCGCGCATCCCCCGCATGATCACCGAGTCGGGCACGACCGGATTGGGCTGATGCACCTGGTACAGCGGGATGCGACGAAGCTGCAGCCGCCGGGCGCTGGCGTGCGCGCGGCGCCGGACCACCGCTGGGAAGGGGGCCACCGGGAACACCTTGCTGGCCACCACGACCTGGTCGCGGTCGGCGCCCAGTGCACCGGCCAGGATCCGCTCGCTCTTGCCGAAGCCGTAGATCTCGGCGGTGTCGAACAGCGTCACCCCCAGCTCACGCGCCCGCGCGACGATCTCGACGGCGGCACCCGTGGCATAGCCCTCGCCATACCCCCACTCCCGGGACCCGAACTGCCACGTTCCCAGCCCCACCCGACTGACCTGACCCAGACCCGGCACCTCAAGAAACTTCATCCCACCAGTCTCTCCCGGAAAGCGCGATCGAGGACCGAACGCCGTCCAGAAACGTCTGTCCGACGTTCCTGACGGGTCACTTCGGCTCGTGGGCGGCGAGGGTTGCCGCCCACCGAGCGGTGATGTTGGCTTCGGCGGCTGCCTTGTCGAAGCCGAGGTCGGTGAGCACTCGGGAGCCGTCTTCGAGCTCCAGCAACGCAAGCAGGATGTGCTCGTGCCTGCGATGTTGAGGGTGGCAAACCGCCTGCCACCGAGTGACTGGACTACCTTTCACGAGAGCGTGCGCCATACGATTCGAGAACGGAATATGGAGGGCTTGCCAACCTCCGCCAACCTCCGCCGACCTCGGCCAACTAGGCTCGACCCTCGGCCAACTAGGCTCGACGCACTCGAACAAGGAGCGACTGCCGTGGCTTCCCGTGCGCTCTCGTTGACCCGATGGACGGCCTTGTGCGCCACCGCGGAAGTGATCGGAATGGCCGCAGCCGCGACGGCGGCTAAGACGTCACAGGCGCTGGTCGGCGAACCGGGCAACGGCCGCGAGTCCGCGCTCGCACTCTGCCTCGTCGTCGCTGGCGGCCTTGTGGAGGGCATCGCCCTTGGCGCGCTACAGGCCGCCGGACTGGGGCGCTTACTGCCGGGGCTGAACCGACGGCGGTGGCTGCTGATCACCGTAGCCGTGGCCGGTGTGGGCTGGGCGGCTGCGTCGGCACCGACCGCCCTTTCCGGGGCCGACGATGCCGGAGCCACCCCACCACTGGCGCTCATCCTTGGCGGCGCGTTCATGCTGGGTGCGGTGATGGGCACCCTGCTCGGCGCCGCCCAGGCAACCGTGCTGCGCGGTCAGGTCCGCCACCCTCGGCGCTGGATCGGAGCCAACATGGCCGCCTGGGCACCCGCCATGGTCGTTATCTTCCTCGGTGCCAGCACGCCTGACGCAGACTGGCCCGGACCGACCGTGGTCGCTCTGGGCGCCCTCACCGGCCTGGGAGCCGGCACCATCCTCGGTCTGGTCAGTGGCTGGTTCCTGCCCACACTGGACGGGCCCTCGGCGCAGAACCGCCTGGTCCTCGGCGTGCTGGGCTCACCGGCACACCGGGTGCTGGACCGGCCGCTGGTAGCACTGCGCGTCCGCGGGGTGATGACCGGGCAGACCTTCGAGATCCCCGTGCAGTATGCCGCCGAAGGCGACTCCGCCGCGAACGCCGTAGGGAACGACACGGGGAATGGCACGGAGAACGACGCGGTAGACGCCGCGAGAAACGACCCGGTGAACGCCGTGGTGAACGACCCGGTAAACGACGCGGTGAACGCCGTGGTGGTCTTTCCGGGAAGACCCGAGACCAAAAGCTGGTGGCGCAACCTGATCGAGCCCGCGCCGGTCGACGTACTCCTTCAGGGGCACTGGCGGCACGGCCACGGCATACTGCTGCGCGCCGGCGAACCGAGCTACGACAGCGCCATGGGTGTCTACCGGCGGCGGTGGCCGCGCGCCGACATACCGCCGGACAGCCCGCTGGTTCGGGTCCGTCTCGACAGCCTCAACCCGGCTGAAGCTGGAACTCCACCGTCTCGCCCGGCCGCAGGGTGAGCCACTGATCGCTACAGCCGACCCGAACCTCGGGGACGTCCCCGGCCACCGCGCTGACCCGCAGGCGGGTGCTGCTGATCCGGACGATGATGTCGTTCTCGCGGAACCGCAGCCGGCAGGTGAAGGTGCCGAGCTGCTCGGGCCACTGGGGGTTGAACCGCAGCACGCCGCCGCGCGTCTCCAGACCGGTGAAGCATCGCTGCAGGAGGTCCACGCTTCCGGCCATCGCGGCCAGGTGGATCCCCTCCTCGGTCGTGCCACCCTGCACGTCGGCGACATCGCTTTCCAGCAGGAGCTTGAAGTACTCCAGCGACTGGTCCCGGTGCGCCCTAGCCAGTACCCAGGCATGGACCAGCGCGCTGAGCGTGGAGCCGTGCGAGGTGCGGCTCAAGTAGTACTCGATGGTCCTGGGGATGACTTCCGGCTCCAGCGGGTAGCCGAGATCGCCGAGCAGGTTCCGCAGCTCGTCCGCGGACAGGAGGTAGAACAGCATGAGGACATCGGGCTGCTTCGAGGCCTGGTACCCGTTGACCGAATGCCCCTCGGCCTCCAGGATCCGGTCGAGACGCTGAATGTTGCCATACCGATGCCGATAGGCCTCCCAGTCAAGCTCCTCGAGCTCCTCGTATCCCTCGAACTGGCTGATGACGCCGCTGTGGAAGGGCACGAACATCTTGTGGATCATCTGGTGCCAGACCTTCACCTCACTGGGACGCAGCCCGAGGCTCTCGGTGAGCTCCACCCGCCGACGCACGGGCAGCGCCTCAAGGACGTCGATCGCCCGTCGCAGCACCCACACGGCCATGACGTTCGTGTAGGCGTTGTTGTCCACCCCCGAGTCCTCCGCCCCGGGGTACCCCGTGTGGAACTCGTCGGGCCCCATCACCCCGCGGATGACGAACCGATCCAGACCGGGATCGAGGGTGGCCAGGGCAGCCCAGTAGCGAGCGATCTCCAGGATCATCTCGGCGCCCTCTTCCTGGAGAAAATCCATGTCGCCGGTCGCCTCGACGTAGTGCCACGTGGTGAAGGCCACCGCCAGGCCCGCATGCCGCTGAAGCTGGCTGACATCGGGTAACCACCGACCCGACAGGGGGTTGAGGTGGATGAGCTGGCTCACCTCGCGGCCGTCGCTGCCGGACTGCCAGGGGTAGAGCGCGCCGGTGAGCCCGCTGGCCAGTGCGGCATCGCGGGCGGCCGGCAGGCGGCGGTACCGGTATCTCATCAGCGCCCGGGTGAGACCGGGCGCCCGCAGGGTCAGCACGGGGAGTACGAAGAGCTCGTCCCAGAAGATGTGTCCGCGGTAGGCCTCACCGTGCAACCCCCGGGCCGGAACACCGGCATCAGCCTCCAGGGTGTGGATCGACAGGGTCTGCAGCAGGTGAAAGAGGTACAGCCGTACGGTGAGCGAGGCTTGCGGGCCGGCCTGGTGGTCTTCCTCCATCGAGGTGTGGAAACGCTCCCACAGCTGTGCCCAGGCCAAGGTGTGCTCGTCGAGCAGCTCGGCAAAATCTGGGGCGCGTTCCAGCGCCCTGACGACCGACTCAGACGGCTCGGAGACGGCCCAGTCGCGTCCGGTGTGCAGGGCCATCACCTTCTCCACCGATACCTCCTGCCCGGGGGTGACGTCCACCGACATCTCCTCCATGACCAGACCCGGCTCGGTCTTCAGCTCCCGTGGCACCTCGCGCAGCTCGCCGGAGCACCGAACCTGGGTACGGGTCCCGGTGGCGATCCTGATCCGGGACTGAGACGTCTCGACGGTCACCACCAGGGTGTCGGGGCTGGTTGACTCCTGCGCGACGGGCAGGAGGTGATCGCTGGCCAGCTTGCGATAACGGTCAACCCCCGCGTTCTGGACCGTGCCGTCGATGCCCGTGCGGATGCGCAGTACGCCCGACCAGTTCTCCGCGGTGACGGTTGTCTCCAGCCCCGCCAGATGCGACCGCGCCATGTGCACGAAGCGCCGCTGGACCACCCCGGTGAGCCGTCCCTGAGTATCCCGGACGCGGAGCCACCGGGTGAGGACTCCCCGCCGCAGGTCCAGCTCCTGCCGTTGAGTGAGCACCTCCACCTGGGCCAGGTCGAGCCAGCCGCCGCCGTCGACAGCGATGGTGACCGGAAGCCAGTTGGGCAGGTTCACCATGCTCTCGTTGTCCACGGGTTGTCCGACGACCTCGTCCCGGAGCCGGTTCCAGCAGCCGGCGACGTAGGTTCCCGGGTAGTGGACCCCATCTGCCCACGACTCGGGCGCTGCCCCGCGGGTGGCGAAATACCCGTTACCCAGCGTGCAGAGGGCTTCGCGCAGGCCTTCTCGCTCCGAATCGAACCCCTCGTAGGCAAGGACCCATTCGCTCACGGTTGGGACCCATCCGTGGCAAACGACGGCGCAACTGCCACACCAGCGAGATCCGGGACGATGACGTCTGCGCCGTGCTCCATCAGCTCCTGCCCATGACCGGCGCGGTCCACCCCAACAACCAGGCCGAAGCCGCCGCGGCGTCCGGCCTCCACTCCAGCCAGCGCATCCTCGACGACCACGGACCGCTCTGGTGATGTTCTCAGCCTCCCCGCGGCCTCGAGGTAGACCGCCGGGTCCGGTTTACCGGGCAGTCCGAGATCAGCGGCAATGACACCGTCGACACTGGCGTCGAAGAAGTCGGTGAGGCCGGCCCTGCCCAGCACCATGCTGCAGTTGCGGCTGGCGGACACGATCGCGGTCCGGAATCCCGCACGACGCAGCGCAGTCAGCAGGGACACGGAGCCAGGCAGGAGTATGGCTCCTTCCTGCTCCAGGAGGACCTGGAAGTCGCCGTCCTTCTGAGCTGCGAGGGCGCGGACCTCTTCGTACGGCAGCTGAATGCCGCGAGAGACAAGGAAGCCCGCCGCGCCGTCGGATCGAGACATGCCGTCGACGAACCGCCGGTAGTCGTCATTCTCAAACGGCCGGTGCTCCTCCCCCTCTCGGGGCGGACGGGCGGCCAGGAAGTCGTCGAACATCCGCTTCCAGGCTTTCTCATGCAGGGACGCAGTGTCCGTGACAACGCCGTCCAGATCCATCACGACAGCGTCAAACGCGTTGCGGGAGAGTTCAACTAACGCGTTCACCGCCACCTCCGCGCTAGGTCGGACCCCGGTGGGGACGAGGATATGATCAGATGCTGCCCGGCGCAGGGCCGACTAACAAGGTCAACACGCAATCAAGTCCCACTTCTCTACCCCCCCGATCCACAACCTAGGGACCGTGCACCCGGATACCGCGCAAACCTAGGGACCGTGCACCCGGACATTGCACAAACCTGGGGTCAGCCCACCCGTTTGATCCGGCAGGTCGGGACGCACCGTCCCTAGGTTTGGCAAGGGTACTCGCGCACCGTCCCTAGGTTTGCGGGGTCTGCGTCAGCGGTTGACTCTGGCGACGCAGGTCTCGCCTGTGTGCGGGTTCCTGGCAACACCCACGAAGTGGTCGATACCCGCCCGGTTGGCGGTCAGCTTCCGGACTTCGAACGATCCGCTGGGCGCAACGGTGACCCTGCGGCCCGCAAAGATCAGGACGCGGTTGTCGGCGATGCGGACGTTCCATCGCTGGCCATTTCGATTGCTGTCGACCTCGAACTCGAGCTCCATCCGCCCCTTGTCTGGCTTGGCCTTCATCGTCCAGTGCGATCCAGCCGTACACCGGCCGGTCGTCTTCGCAACGACCGTCTTGGCCGAAGCAGCCGGTGCCGTCGCAACCACCGTGGCCGCGGCGAACGGAATCATCATTCCTACTGCCAAGGTCTTCCTGTTCATGGCTTCCTCCGATCATCGGTGCGCCGCGTGTTCGGCGCGTTTGCCTTCCGAGATCACTGTCACTGCTGGCCGGTAGAGGTATCCATAAGGCGTTGGTAGTACGACCAGTCGGGCGAGTACTACTGCCAAGGTCTGATTGCGCTACATACCCGTTGTGAAGGAGAAAGGTTCCAGGTACTACCGCGCACCACGAAAGGAACTGACATGAAAGGCATCCTCATCACCGCAGGGGCGGCTCTGCTGGTGGCTGTCCCCGCCGCAACGGGGCTCATCGGCAACACCTCGTTCGCCCAGAGCGTGCCAGTGCGCGTGCCATCGCACGCCATTCTCGTGGACGACAGCAACAGCGAGCATGCCACCAGCACCACCGAACCCGACGACAACGGCGGCCAGCGCACCCACACCACCGAACCCGGCGACGACAAGGGCGGCCAACGCACGACCAACACCACCGAACCCGGCGACGACAAGGGCGGTCAACGCACGACCAGCACCGCCGATCCGGCCAGAGGCACAGTGGGCGACAGCGGCTCGGGGAAGGGCCAGAATGGCGGACAAAGCGGGAACAGCAACCGAACGGGCGGCACGGATGACGGTTCCGGGCACACATGAGTGGTGAGCAGATCGTTCGCCCGCCGTGGCTCCGCGTCGCGGCGGGCAGCTCTGCGCGCACGACCGAGCCGGCCGTGCGGCCCCGGCGCGTGTTCACTCAGGTGATCGCCGCAGCACTGGCCGTGCTGTTTCTTGTTGCGCTGACCGGAGTGGCGGCATCCAGGCGACTGGCCGAGGCAGAAGCCGTCAACGATGCGGCCAAGACCGCGGACCTGATGGCAGAGGCGGCCGTACAGCCTGCCGTGAGCGACCTGCTGCTGACCGGCGACTCAGCGGCTGTGGCAGCCATGGACACAGTGATCCGTCAGCGGGTGCTCGGCCGATCGATCGTTCGGGTGAAGCTCTGGGATCCCACCGGGCGCATCCTCTACTCCGATCTGCCCGCCCTGATCGGCCAGCGCTTTCCCCTGGGCGCAGAGGAACGAGACGTCCTGGCCCATCCCCAGACTCGTGCTGACGTCTCCGACCTGACCGCTCCGGAGAACCGTCTGGAGCGTAACCGCGGCAAGCTGCTGGAGGTCTACAGGCCGATCTGGACCCCGTCCGGCAAGCCTTTGCTGTTCGAGATCTACGCGCCGTATGACGAGGTCACCTCGCGCACCGGACAGCTGTGGAGGGGCTTTGCCGGAGTCACCCTATCCAGCCTGCTCCTGCTGGTGGTGCTGCTGTTGCCGATCGTGTGGCGGCTGCTGAACCAGCTGAAGCGATCGCAGGCCCAGCGGGAAGCTTTGCTTGTGCATGCGGTCGAAGCCTCAACCGAGGAGCGCCGCCGGATCGCCGGAGCTCTGCACGATGGTGTCGTTCAGGACCTGGCCGCCGCCTCCTTCGCCGTCGCCGGAGGAGCGGAACGGGCAATGTCCCTGAGCCAGCCCGATCTCGCCAATGACCTCCGCCTGGCCGCCGGCACAGTTCGCGGGAGTATCGGCGGCTTGCGCACTCTGCTGCTGGACATCTATCCCCCGAGCCTGGCCAGCGCCGGGCTCACCGCTGCGATGAACGACTTGGCATCGACCCTGCGATCCCGTGGGACGGCAGTGACCCTGGAGCTTGAACCGCAAACCGGTCTCGATGCGGCGGGGGAACGGCTCGTGTTCCGGGTCGCCCGCGAGTGCCTCAACAACATCGCGAAACACGCGGCCGCGGCGAACGTCCAGCTGCGGCTGGAAGAGATGGAAGGGCATACCGTCATGGAGATCGTTGACGACGGCATCGGGTTCGATGCCGCAGAGGTTCTGGCACATCCCGCGCAGGGCCACTTCGGTCTGCGGGTCCTTGGCGATACCGTGGCTGACGCCGGTGGAGAGCTCCTCCTGAGCTCCGCGCCTGGAGCCGGCACCCGCTGGCAGCTGAGGATCCCCCGCTCATGACGACCGTCCTGCTGGTCGACGACCATCCCCTCGTCCGCGCCGGGCTGGCCACCCTGATCGGCACGACCGACGACCTGGTGATCGTCGGTGAGGCCGCCGGCGGTGAGCAGGCGGTCACCATGGCCGGCGACCTCGAGCCGGATGTCGTGTTGATGGACCTGTCCATGCCGGGGATGGACGGGGTCGAGGCGACCCGACTGATCCTGGACGCACACCCGGAGATCCACGTCGTCGTGCTCACCTCCTTCGCCGACGAGGAGAGGGTGTCGGACGCGCTGGCGGCAGGTGCCGTCGGGTATCTGCTCAAGGACTGCGACCCTCTGGAGGTGCTTTCGGCGATCCGGTCGGCATCACTGGGGCACGCCCCACTGGACCCGCGGGTGGCGCGGGCGCTGCTGCCTTCGGCCACCCCCCGGGTCAAGGACACCCTGAGCGCACGCGAGCTCCAGGTGCTGAGGCTCGTGGCCAAAGGGCTGGCAAACAAGCAGATCGGCCGGTCACTGGGGATCAGCGAGCGGACTGTCAAGGTCCATGTCGGTCATGTCTTCCGCCGGATCGGGGTGGCGGACCGCACCAGTGCGGCGATGTGGGCCCGCGACAACCTCAGCGCGGACGGTCCCGCCTGACGTCAGAGGACGGTTCGACTCCCCGACCCACGGTCACAAAGCCGCGGCGAGTCGTTCGAGAAGACGGATGAGGGTGACGTAGTCCTCCTGCGGGAGAGCACGAGCCACGCGACCTCGCACATCGTCAACCAGCGGCGCCAGATCAGCGTGCTGTTGTTCGCCTTCCAGGGTGAGTCGCAGAAGGCCAGCGGACTCCTCAATCCAACCCGTCGAGATCAGGCGACTCAAGGTTGCTTCGATCGCGGTCGGCGAGTCAAAAGCGGCGAGGAAAGCAGAGACGTCCGTGCGGCGAGTCGGGCTTCTCGCCAGCGACGCGAGGATCTGCCATCCGCGTCGGTCCACATTCCTGCCCACGAGGCTCCGATCGAAGGCTGCGTCGAGCCGTGCGTCGGCTTCCTTCAGCCACCACCCGACAGGCCGCGAAAGCGCCTGCTTGTCAGTCATCCCAGCTCCAACCTCTATGGCTCGACGGAAGCCACCACTATGGCAACACCCTGCGAGAAGATGCCTGCTGTCCCATCCGCTTTGCTGCCCCACCGAAGGTGATCATCTACTCCACCCCCCGACAGTTCCACCATCGTGGTGTGCCTCCTCCGCTTTGATCAACCCCCACCCCCACGGGCTTGCCGGCTGCCGCGCGAGAGCGAGCTGAGGAAGAGCCTCTCCCGACCGCGAAAGACGGCGGGGCTGCTTGGGGTCGCGTGGGTGCCTGAGTCCCTTC
>Ga0302323_100005310_pt1 | contig 10547 bp, 8 predicted proteins | sample Fen_T0_3_FD_201950 | JGI IMG/M metagenome (GOLD analysis project Ga0302323, IMG submission 201950) | Peat permafrost microbial communities from Stordalen Mire near Abisko, Sweden - Fen_T0_3 | ecosystem: Environmental > Terrestrial > Soil > Wetlands > Permafrost | place: Sweden: Abisko... | reverse complement strand
CCTCGTCGGCCATGACGGCGCCCTTCGGCGGAGGCGCGCCGTAGCCCGCCTCTGGGAGGCCGAGGGAGTAGCCGGCCTCCTCGCCCAGGTGGCGCGCCAAGGTTCCACAGGCAGTGTTGACCAGCTCGCGGACGGTGTCGAATATCTGGCTCTCGCTCACCGCCTCGGGCCCGACTCCGAGGACGCCCGAGGCCATCTTGCGGGCGAGGGGCTCAGGCGCGACCACGGCGAAGTGGCCGAAGCCTGCCTTCCCCTTCATCGTGATGGAGGCCCAGAGCGTCTTGGGCTCGGGCTCCCGCTGCGCGTCGGGCCGCCACTCCCCGGCCAGGAACATGAGCTGCTCCAGCGCGTCGATCACGGCCTCCGCTGTCACCTCGCGAGGATCGATCGGTGTCGTCATGCCCTGCCTCCCTTCATGTGCGCCAGGGCCTCCGCCACGCGGGGCGGGCTCAGCGGTTTGAGGAGCACCGCGCTGGCCCCGTACTCGGCCAGGCGCTGGCTGGTCGCGGTCCCGCTGTCGCTGGTGACCACCACCACCGACAGGTTGGCGAGCTTGGGGCTGGCCCGGACGCGGCGCAGGAGCGCGGCGCCGTCGAGGGTGGGCATGTTCAGGTCCGTCACGAGCATGTCGACCCGACCCTCGCGCAGGATGGTGAGGGCCGCCTCACCGTCCCCTGCCTCGACGAACTCCCAGTCGCGGCCGCCCGCGATCTCGAGGCAGCGCCGGATGATGATGCGCGCCATCGCGGAGTCATCGACAATCAGTACACGTTTCATGGTCACTCCTGCACTCCGTGTCCGTCGTCAAATCTCCCATGCACCGCGCCCCGGCGAGGAGATGCGCACCCGGCCGGCCTCCACGTCGACATCGACCGTGCGGCTGATCGCGCCGCCCACGTCCTCGGAGAGGGGGCCCATGCCCCGCGCCCAGAGCAGCTTCTTGATGGCGAGGATGTTCCTCTTCCCGATGTCGAACCGGGTCCCCGCTGGCAGGGTCAGCGCGCCGCCGACCAGCTTCACGCACAGGCTGCGCGGATCGCGGCTGGCGCCGCACCGGACCATCGCCTCCAGCAGCGCCGGGAGCCCGGTGTCGGCGAAGTACCCCGGCCGGCCCTTGGCCTGGCTGGGATCGATCGAGGAGTCCGGCAGCGCCACGTGGTCCATGCCCACCACGCGGTGGACGGGATCGAGGATCACGATCGCGACGCAGGAGCCGAGCGCCAGGGTGCGGATCACGTCGTCGGGTTTGGCGCCCACGCCGATCTCGCCGACGCCGACGTAGTGGACGGTCATCGCCGGCTCCCCGACGCGGCAGCCAGGACCGCCGGCGCCATCTCTTGAATGGGCACCAGCCGCTCGGCCCCCCCGCGCTCCCAGGCGACCTTGGGCATCCCGAAGACGACCGAGGTGGCCTCGTCCTGAGCGAAGGTGCGCGCGCCAGCCTTGCGCATGGCCACCAGCCCGCCGGCGCCGTCCGAGCCCATCCCGGTCAGGATCACCCCGACCGCGTTGGGGCCGACGTGGTCCGCCACCGAGTGCATCAGAACCTCCACGGATGGTGCATGGCCGTTCACGGGGCCTTCCGGGGTGACCTCGACCGAATAGGTTCCGCCGGCCCGGATCACCCGCGTCTGGAAGCCGCCGGGCGCGATCAGGACGCGTCCGCTGACCACCCGATCGCCGTCGGCGGCCTCCTTGACCTCCATGGCGCAGAGGCCGTCCAGCCGTTCGGCGAAGAGCCGGGTGAAGACGGCCGGCATGTGCTGCGCGATCACCACGCCGGGGGTGGTGGCCGGGAGGGGCTCGAGCAGGGCGCGGATGGCCTCGGTCCCGCCGGTGGAGGCGCCGATGGCGATCACCTTGTCGGTGGACTCGGCCAGCGCCTTGGGCTTGCCGCTGCTGACGATGCGGCGGACCTGCGCCGGCGCGGCCCGAAGGTGGCTCAGGTTGGCGCCGGCCGCTCCCTTCACCTTCTCGCGCAGCTCGCCCAGCATCGCCTCGAGTCCGCGGGCCACGTCCGCCTTGGGCTTGGTGACGAAGTCGATCGCCCCGGCCGCGAGCGCGTCGAGCGTGACCTGACCCCCCTCGACCGTCAGCGCGCTCACCATCACCACCGGCATGGGGTGCTGCGCCATGAGCCGGCGCAGGAACTCGACGCCGTCCATGCGGGGCATCTCGACGTCCAGCGTCATCACGTCGGGGTGGAGCTGGAGGATCCGGTCGCGGGCCGCGTAGGGATCGCTGGCGCTGCTGACCACCTCCAGCGCCGGGTCCTGGTTCAGGCCGGCGATCAGGATGCGTCGCACCAGCGCGGAGTCATCGACGACCAGGACCTTGATCGGGTGGCTCGGGGTCGGCATCAGGTCCCCTCCCTGACGTACACCGCGGGTCGAAGGTAACGGAGCCCGGCGACGTCCCGGCCCAGGGTCTCGGAGTGGCCGATGAAGAGATGGCCGCCCGGCGCCAGCACCGAGACGAAGCGCGCCGCCAGGGCCTGGCGGGTCGGCTCGTCGAAGTAGATCATCACGTTCCGGCAGAAGATGACGTGGAACGGGCGCCGGAACGGGAAGGTGGCGTTCATCAAGTTGAAGCGGCGGAAGGTGATCTCGGCCTTGAGCTTCTCCGACGCCTGCACGAACTCCCCGTGGTGGCGGGTGAAGTAGCGCGTCTGCCAGGTCGAGGGCAGCGACCGGATCCGCTCCTCCGGGTAGAGGCCGGTGGCGGCGGTCTCGAGGGTCCGCGAGGAGAGATCGGTCGCGAGCAGCCCGGCCTGCCACCCGGCGCGGTCGGTCCCGAGGTGCTCCAGCAGGACCATGGTGAGGGTGTAGGCCTCTTCACCGCTGGCGCAGCCGGCGCACCAGACCCGCAGGTCCCGCGACCCTTCGCGGGCCAAGCGGGCGGTCAGGGGCGGCAGGACCTCCTGGGAGAGGAACTCGAAGTGCGCCGGCTCGCGGTAGAACGAGGTGTGCGGGGTGACGATGCGGTTGGCCAGGTCGTTCATGGCCCGGCCGCTCCGATCCGCCTTGAGGTGCTCGCAGTACTCGGTGAAGGAGTGGAGGCCGAGCTCCTGGACGTGCCTCTCCAGGCGGCCCAGGACCAGCGCCCGCTTGCGCGCGGGGAGCAGGATGCCGAGCCGGTCCCGCACGATCTCGTTCAGCTGCGCCATCTCCGGCTCGGTGAGCGGAGAGACCTCCGAGCCCGGGTTGAGCAACCCCGGCAAGGTGGTCGCCAGCTGGGTCGGGTCGGTCGGCGCGGTCGGCTGTGGGGCGGCGGCGCCCTTGGCCCGCCGGCCGCTCTTCTCGCTCTGCTCAGAACGCATGGGCGGAACCTCGGTTAGTACCTTCCGAACTCCCGGTCATCCAGGGCGATGGCCTCCGAAGGTTTCGGCTTCGGCCGGCCAGCGGTGGAGCCCGGCGTGGGGCTTCCCCAGGCGCCAGCCTTGGGAGCGGCGGCCCGGGCCGGTTTGGCCGCCGCCGGCCGGCGTGCCGGAGGGGCAGCGAGGGCCGGAGCTGGCGCTGGAGCGCGGGTCTGTTCGCTGGTCGCCGCGCCGGTCTTGAACCGGCTCAGCAGGTCGCGGACGCGTGCGGCGCTGGAGGAGAGCTGGCTCGACGCGGCGGCGGTCTCCTCGGCGCTGGCGGTGTTGCGCTGGGTGACCTGGTCGATCTGGGAGAGGCCGGTGGCGACCTGCGAGATCCCCTGGGCCTGCTCGTTGCTGGCCGCGGCGATCTCGCCGATGAGGTCGGCGGTCTTGACCACGTCCCCGACGATCCGGTCGAAGGACTCGGAGGTCGCCTGCGCCACGGCAAGCCCCGCTTCGACGTTCTTGGTGGAGGCCTCGATCATGTCGGCGGTCTCGCGCGCGGCCTTGGCGCTGCGGCCGGCGAGGCTGCGAACCTCCTCGGCGACCACGGCGAAACCCTTGCCGTGCTTGCCGGCGCGCGCGGCCTCGACGGCGGCGTTGAGGGCCAGGAGGTTGGTCTGGAAGGCGATGTCGTCGATGACCTTGATGACCTTGGCGATCTGCTGGCTGGAGGTGGTGATCTGCTGCATCGCCGAGACCATCGACTTCATCTGCTGGTCGCCCTTCTCGGCCGACTCGCGCGCGGACGCGACCAGCCGGTTCGCCTGGCCGGCGTTGTCCGCGTTGGACTTGGCCTGGGCGCCGATCTCGGTGAAGGAGCTGCTGATCTCCTCGAGCGAGGCGGCCTGCTCGGTGGCGCCCTGCGAGAGCGCCTGGCTGGCATCGGAGACCTCCTGGGCGCCGCCGGCCACGTCGGCGGCCGAGGCCCGGACCTGGCTGATCAGGTTGCGCAGCTCCCCGGCCATCTTCTGGAAGGACTGGCCGAGCTTGTCGTTCTGGCCGGCCGATTCGATGCTGGAGTTCAGGTCGCCCCGGGCGATCGCCTCCGCCTCGTTGGCCTTCCGCTCCAGCCGCGCCGCCATCCCGTCGAAGACGCGGGCCAGCTCGCCGATCTCGTCCTGCGAGCTGATCCCGAGGCGCGCGGAGACGTCGCCGCTGGCGACCAGCTGGGTCGCTTGTTCCAGGCGTCGCGCCAGTCCGCCGGCGACCGCCAGGCCGAGGAGGACGGCCGCGACCAGGGCGGCCAACACGACGAGCGCTTCCACGGCGATCGAAGCGCTTGCGTGGCCCACCATCCCCACCAGGACCGAGAAGAGGGCGACCACGACGAAACCGAGGAGGATCTTGGCTCGAATGCGAAGGTTCGAAAACATGCGTTCACCAGTCCTTGGGGCGGCGCGAATCGTCCGCTGCTCAGTTCTGCAATGAGGCGACGGACTGCTGCTCGTCCTCGAGCAGCAGCTTGTCCAGGTCCAGGAGGATCTTCACGGCGTCGCCGACCCGGCCCATGCCGCGCACGAAGCGGCTCTGCCGCCCGCGCTGGACCGACGGCGGCGGCGTCACCGCCTCCGATGGGATGGAGAGCACCTCACTGACGGTGTCCACGATCAGGCCGACGGCGGTGCCGCCCAGGTCCACCACCACGATGCAGGTGCGCGCGTCGTACTCGCGGTCGGTCATCTCGAAGCGCTTGCGCACGTCGATGGCCGGGATGACGCGACCGCGCAGGTTGATCACCCCGCGGACGAAGTCCGGCATGTCGGGGACCTCGGTCACCGGCTGGATGCCCACGATCTCCACCACGGCCGAGATGGCGATGGCGAAGTCCTCCGGACCGATGCGGAAGGTGAGGTACTGGTTGCGCTGGGTGTCCTCGTCTTCCTCTTCCAGCTCATCGATCGACAGTCGGCGGGTCTCCTCGATCATGTTCCTCTCCTTAGCCTCTTCCGCGAGTTCCTGATGTGGAGGTGGTCAGGCAGTGGCGCCCGATTGGGCCAATCCGAGCAGCGCGCCGACGTCGAGGATCAGGCTCACCTCGCCGTCGCCCAGGATGGTGCAGCCGGACACGCCGCGCGCCTTGCCCAGATAGCCGGACAGACCTTTGATGACCGCCTGCTGTTGGCCCAGGATCTCGTCCGCGAACAGGCCGGCGGTGTGGCCGTTCACCTCCACGATGACCAGGATCCCGTGGTGCAGCGACGCGTGGTCCGGCTTGCGGCGGAAGACCTCGTGCAGCCGCACCACCGGGATGAGCCGGTCGCGGACGCGCGCCACCTCCTGCCCGTCCGGCGTGACCGTGATCTGCTCGGGTGCGGGGCGCAGGGCCTCGCGGATGGCGAGCAGGGGGAGGGTGAACCGGGCGTGACCCACGCGCACCAGCATGCCGTCGATGATGGCCAGGGTGAGCGGGATGTGAATGACGACGGTGGTGCCCGCGCCGGTGCGGGACCGGAGCTCCAGGGAGCCACCCAGCTTCTGGATGTTCTTGCGCACCACGTCCATGCCGACGCCGCGGCCGGAGATGTCGCTGACCTCGTTGGCGGTCGAGAACCCCGGCTCGAAGACGAGCGCGTAGACCTGCTCGTCGGTCAGCTTATCGCCGCTGCCCTGGAGGAGGCCGCGCTCGATGGCCTTGGCCACGATCCGGTCGCGGTCGAGGCCGCGGCCGTCGTCCTCCACGAACACCAGCACCTCGCCGCCCTCGTGGCGCGCCTCGACGGTGACGCGCCCCTCCTCGGATTTGCCGGCCCGCGCCCGGTCCTCGGGCCGCTCGAGGCCGTGGTCCACGGCGTTGCGCACCAGGTGGATGAGGGGATCGGCCAGGTGCTCCAGCACCGACTTGTCCACCTCGGTCTCCTCGCCGAGGAGATCCAGGCGGACCTTCTTGCCGAGCTTCTGGGAGAGGTCGTGGGTGAGCCGGACCAGCTTCCGGAAGGCGCCGGAGAGCGGGACCATCCGGACCGACATCGCCACGTCCTGGAGATCGAGCGAGACGCGCCGCAGGAGGTGGATGGCGCGGGAGAGGCTCTCCTCGTCCAGGCCGGCGATGGCCGGGTGGCCGGTCACCATCGCCTCGGCGATCACCAGCTCCCCCACCAGGTTCACCAGCCGATCGAGCTTCTGCACATCGACCCGGATGTCCTGGCGCTGGGCCCCCGCCGCCTGGGCGTGGGCCGCGTCCTCGACGGCGCTCGCCGAGGAGGACGCCTCGGCGCGGGATGGGGCGGGCTGAGCAGCGGCGCTGGCAGCGGGACCGCTGGGCAAGGCCGGCGCGGAGCCTACGTTGTGGGCCTCGGCGATGGCCTGCTCCAGGGCGGGCACGCCGGGCGCGAGCAGCTCGGCCGGGCAGTGGCCGGTGCGGGCCGTCTCGGCCAGACCGGTCCGGAGCAGGTCGAGCGCCTTGAGCAGGGCTGCGACCGCAGGTGAAAGGCCAGGGAAGGGCTGCTGCGCGTTGCGCAGGATGTCCAGCAGGGTCTCGGCGCGGTGGGAGACCTGCTCCAGCGGCGCGTAGCCCATGAACCCACAGTTCCCCTTGAAGCTGTGGATGGCCCGGAACGCCTCGGCGAACGGCTCGCTGGCGCGGGCCGGATCTTCCTCCGCCGCGAGCAGGCCGGTCTCGGCCTTGGCCAGCAGCTCCTCGGACTCGGAGGCGAACTGCGGGGCCAGCTCCAGGGGGTCCAGATCGGACGAAGGCGGGAGTGGCGCCGCTGCCTCCTGCACGGGCGGAGGCGCCGCTTCCTCTGGTGCGGCATCGGCCTGATCGGCGGGCGCGCGCTCCTCGGCACCGGTCGCGGCGAGCGGGGTGGCCTCGGGGCTGGGCGGGGCGTCGGAGTCGCCGGGCGCGTCGAAGCGGCGGCAAGCCTGCTCCACCTGCTCCTCGAGATCGGCGTCGTCCCGCTCGGCCTCGAGTCGCGCGAGGAGCTGGCGCACCAGGCCGATCGCGTCGGACAGCCGGGGTTGGGCGACACTGGCCTCGATCGGCGCCCCTTCGGCCAGCTGGACGAGGAAGGAGGCGGCAGCCTCGAGGAGGCGCGCGACCTTCTTCTGCCCCACGTTGGCGGCTGCGTTGCGAACCAGGCCGAGCTGCTCAGCGGCCGATTGGAGCGGTCCGGGTCCCGCCTCAGGCTTGGAGCTCAGGCTGGCGAGCTGCGGCTCCAGACCGTCGAGGATCTCGCGGGTCTCGGTGACGAAAATTGTAGTCAGCTCGCGATCCTCGGGTGTCATCGTCGCTGATCCTCCAGGAAGCTGGGCGAGATTTGCCGCCTCGCCACCAGCGCGTCGCTGCATCTGCCCGTGCGCCAACAGGGCGCCGAGACCCTTCATGCAACGACGGTACCTAGAGTGATTCTCGGGTTTCCGTAGGTTGCGGCTGGGGTGGCGCTGGACCCGGCTGGTCCGATCGACCCCTGGTTCGGCCCCGTGGCGTGGACCCAGGGGGTGGCCTGCACCCCAAGCCCGGGCAGCGCGATGCCGCGGTAGCGCTCGTTTCCAGCGCATGAGAGCACCAGGGCACGAGAGCACGCCGAGCGAGCGCAAGAGGCGCGGCGCAGGTAGACTTGAGCCGACCCGGCCGAGGAGCCGGGCCGCGCATGGCGATCCCGCTCCGAGCTCGCACGGCCCCGCAGCATCGACCCGACGCCCACCCGCAGGCGCGCCGGCGCCGTCGCTGGGCGTGGTCCGCGTGGTCGGGGACCAGTCGCCGGCTCTTCCTGGCCTTCGGATCGCTGGTGCTGATCTTCGCGGCCGCGGCCTACTTCGCCCTGGCCGGAATGACCCGGGCCGAGGCTGGCCTGGCCCGCACGCGCCGCTACGAGGAGGGGGTGCGGCTGTCGCTGGAGCTGGCCAGCGCGGTCCGCGATCAGTACGCCCACCAGGCGCACACCATCATCATCGGCGACCAGAGCCACCTCGGCTTCTACCGGCAGGCGGAGGAGCGCGTGCTGGCGCTGACCGGGGAGGTCCGGCGGCACGCCGAGCGGCCCGAGGAGAAGGAGTGGGTCGAGGAGATCGAGAAGGCGTCGGGCGAGCTCGACCAGATCTTTCGCGAGCGGATCGTCCCGGCGGTGGTGGCGGGGCAGCGGGCCGACGTGCAGGCCCAGCACGCCCGGGCGCAGCTGGTGGTGTCGCGGATCCAGTCGCGGGCCGAGCTGCTGGTGGAGGACTTCGAGCAGGCGATCGACCAGCTGAGCGATCAGCTCGAGGCGGTGCGGGCCCGGACGTTCCGGTGGATCTTGATCCTGCTGGTGGGCGCGCCACTCCTGGCGGCCGGGGTGGGGATAACCATCGGCAACTCGATCGCGCGGCCGGTGAAGCGGCTCCAGGAGGGGGCGGCCCGCCTGGCGGCGGGCGATCTGGAGACCCGCATCGAGGTCGAGGGGGCGGACGAGTTCGGCGCCCTGGCCCGCCAGTTCAACGCGATGACGGCCGCGCTCCGGGAGCACCAGGAGCGGCTGGTCCAGTCGGAGAAGCTGGCCGGCATCGGCCGGTTGGCGGCCGGCGTGGCGCACGAGATCAATAATCCACTGGGGGTGATCCTCGGCTACACCCGGCTGCTGGCCAAGCGCGCCGAGGGGCCGCTTCTGGAGGATCTGGGGGTCATCGAGAGCGAGACCCTGCGCTGCAAGGAGATCGTGGAGGGCTTGCTCGACCTCTCCCGGCCGATGAAGGTCGCGCCGGAGCGGGTCGATCTGCGTCGGATCTGCGACGAGGTGATCGAGCGGCTGCGGGAGTCGCGCCTGCTGGAGGGCGTGGAGGTCACGGTGCGTGGGTCCGGCGAGGTGGAGGGCCAGCCGCTCCGGCTGCGGCAGGTGGTGCTCAACCTGGTCAAGAACGCGGCCGAGGCGGCCGGGAAGGGTGGCCGGGTGGAGGTGCAGGTACGGTCGGAGGGCGGCGCGGTGGAGGTGGCGGTCGGAGACAACGGGCCGGGCCTGCGGGAGGCTGAGGCCGAGGCCCAGAGCCGGCTGTTCGAGCCCTTCTACACCACCAAGCCGACCGGGACCGGGCTGGGGCTAGCGGTGTCCAGGGCCATCGCCCAGGCGCACGGCGGGGACGTCTCGGCGGGGCGGTCGGCGCTGGGCGGGGCGCTCTTCACGCTGCGCGTACCGAGAGCGCTGGAGGAGCGGGCATGACCCGGGCCAAGGTGCTGGTGGTCGATGACAAGGAGAACATGCTCAAGCTGTTCGCCAAGATCCTGGCGGACGGCTACGTGCTGACCACCGCCGGCGACGCCACCCGCGCGCTGGCGCTCCTGGCCGGCGAGACCTTCGACGTGGTGGTCACGGACATCCGCATGCCCGGCGGCGACGGCTTCGACATCCTGGAGGCGGCCAAGCGCAAGGCGCCGGACACCGAGGTGGTGATGATGACCGCCTACGCCACGGTGGCGGACGCGGTCGAGGCGATGCGGCAGGGGGCCTTCGACTACTTGCAGAAGCCCTTCGATCCCGACGAGGCAGGCCGGGTGGTGGCGGGCGCGCTGCAGCGCAAGCGGCTCAAGGAACAGGCGGCCACGGTGGAGAACGGCGCGGAGGGGCGGCCGGAGCCCCAGCGCTTTCACGGCTTGGTGGGCAAGAGCGCGCCGATGCGTCAAGCGTACCGGCTCCTGGAGCAGGCGGCCGGGCTGGACATCACCGTGCTCCTCACCGGGGAGACCGGGACCGGCAAGGAGCTGGCGGCCCAGGCCATTCACCAGCAGAGCGCTCGGCGGGAGCGGCCGTTCGTGCCGGTCAACTGCGGGGCGCTGCCCATCGACCTGGTGGAGAGCGAGCTCTTCGGGCACGCGCGGGGGGCCTTCACCGGCGCGGCCGTGGCCAAGCCAGGGCTGTTCGAGGAGGCGGCGGGCGGGACGATCTTCCTCGACGAGGTGGGGGAGCTCCCGCTGGCGGTGCAGGTCAAGCTCAACCGAGCGCTGCAGGAGAAGGAGATCCGGCGGGTAGGGGAGAACGCGCCGGTGCGGATCGACCTGCGGGTGGTGGCGGCCACGCACCGGGATCTGAGAGCCGAGGTCCACGCTGGTCGGTTCCGGGAGGACCTGTACTACCGGCTCCACGTCTTCCCCATCCGGCTTCCGGCCTTGAGGGAGCGGCCGGAGGACATCCCGCTCCTGGCCGCCCACTTTCTGGAGAAGCACGCCCGGGCCATTGGCCGGCCGCTGTCCGGGATCGGCGCCGACGCGCTCCAGCAGCTC
>Ga0302323_100005308_pt1 | contig 10548 bp, 7 predicted proteins | sample Fen_T0_3_FD_201950 | JGI IMG/M metagenome (GOLD analysis project Ga0302323, IMG submission 201950) | Peat permafrost microbial communities from Stordalen Mire near Abisko, Sweden - Fen_T0_3 | ecosystem: Environmental > Terrestrial > Soil > Wetlands > Permafrost | place: Sweden: Abisko... | reverse complement strand
CGACGGCGTGGTGGTGGTGCCGGCGGCGATCGCGGCCCAGGTCGCCGCCGCGGCCGCCGCGCGCGAGGCCAACGAGGAAGCCAAGCGCCTGCGGCTGGCCGCCGGCGAGCTCGGGCTCGACATCTACGACATGCGCGGCAAGCTCGCCGCTGCGGGCCTGCGCTACATCGACTGAGATCGATGGCCGCAAGATCCCGATAAAGACAACCAGGAGACAGACATCATGAGCAATCCATCGCGGGTGGACGTGAAGGCGTTCATCGACCAGAGGTCCATGACCTCCATCCAGTGGCTGCTGCTGGCCCTGTGCTTCCTCGTCGTCGCCGCCGACGGCATGGACGTGGCGATCATGGGCTTTCTCGCCCCGTCCATCCTGCAGGAGTGGGGCGGCTCGCGCGCCAGCTTCGGGCTGGTGATGAGCGCGGCGCCCATCGGCCTCGTGCTGGGCGCGCTGATCGCCGGCCCGACCTCCGACCGCATCGGTCGCAAGACCGTGCTGACGGCGTCGGTGCTGCTGTTCGGCGTCTTCACCGCGCTGACCTCGCTGACCCACAACCTGCCCGAGATGGCGGCGCTGCGGCTGCTGACCGGGCTCGGCCTGGGCGCGGCGATGCCCAACTCGACGACGCTGCTGTCCGAGTACGTCCCCACGCGCTCGCGCTCGCTGCTGATCGCCGTGATGTTCACCGGCTTCAACCTCGGTTCGGGCGTGATCGGCTTCGCGGCCGCGGCCATCATCCCGCACTACGGCTGGCGCGCGGTGCTGCAGTTCGGCGGCGCGCTGCCGCTGGTGCTGGTGCCGTTCCTGATCGTCTTCCTGCCGGAGTCCGCCCGCTTCATGGTCGTGCGCCGCCACGCCGCGGACAAGATCGGCGCCCTCCTGGGCCGCATCTGCGGCACGACCTTCGCGCCCGGCACCGAGTTCGTCGCCGCCGAGCCGCCCACGCAGGGCAAGGCGCCGATCCGCGAGCTGTTCACGCAGGGCCGCGGCCTGATGACCGTCGCGCTGTGGGTCACCTATTTCATGGGCCTGCTGGTGATCTACCTGCTCACCGGCTGGCTGCCGACCTTGATCAAGGACGCCGGCCAGCCGATCTCCGTGGCCGCCAACATCACCGCCATGTTCCAGATCGCCGGCACCGTCGGCGCCATCCTGGTCGGCTGGGCGATGGACCGCACCCGGCCGACCTGGGTCATCGGCTTCGCCTACGCGATGGGCGCGGTGTGCATCGTCGGCCTGGCCACGGCCGGGCCGCTGTCGCCCTCGCTGGGCCTGCTGGTGGCCGCCGTCGGCTTCTTCATGAGCGGCGCGCAGACCGGCCTGAACGCCTTCGCCCCCAACTGCTATCCGACGATGGCGCGCGCCACCGGCGTCAGCTGGATGCTGGGCATGGGCCGCTTCGGCAGCATCCTCGGCTCCAGCATCGGCGGGGTCTTCCTGTCCATGGGCTGGGGCTTCGCCGCCATCATCTCCCTGCTCGCGATCCCCGCGCTGTTGGCCGGCCTGTCCGTGCTGAAGGCGCGCATGGCCGTCGAGAGCCCCTCCAGCGCCGTCGAGACGCAACTCGCGCGCACCTGAAAGACATCCCATGGCTCGCATCATCGGCGGCATCGCTTGCTCCCATACCCCCACCATCGGCTTCGCGCATGACAAGAGCAGCAGCGACGACCCGGTCTGGGGCCCCGTCATCAACGGCTTCGCGCCGGTCAAGGGCTGGCTGAAGGACAAGCAGCCGGACGTGGCGATCTTCGTCTACAACGACCACATCACCTCGTTCTTCTTCGACCACTATTCGACCTTCGCGCTGGGCATAGGCGCGCGCCACGAAGTGGCCGACGAGGGCGGCGGCCCGCGCGGTCTGCCAGCCGCGCTCGGCCACCCGGGCCTGGCCGCGCACCTGGGCCACTCGCTCGCGGCCGAGGAGTTCGACATGTCCTTCTTCCAGGACAAGCCGCTGGACCACGGCTGCTTCTCGCCCTTGTCGGTGCTGTGCGACCACGAAGGCGGCTGGCCCTTCCCCATCATCCCGCTGCAGGTCGGCGTGCTGCAGGCGCCGGCGCCCAGCGCCCGCCGTTGCTACAAGCTGGGCCAGGCGCTGCGGCGCGCGATCGAGAGCTATCCGCAGGACCTGCGCGTGGCCATCATCGCCACCGGCGGCCTGTCGCACCAGGTCCACGGCGAGCGCGCGGGCTTCAACAACACCGAGTGGGACGACACCTTCCTCGAGCTGATCACCAATGACCCGGAGCGCCTGGCCCAGATGACGCTGGCCGAGCTGGCGACGCTGGGCGGCTACGAAGGCGCCGAAGTCATCATGTGGCTGATCATGCGCGGCGCGCTGTCGGCCAACGTGACGCAGCGCCACAAGTCCTACTACCTGCCGTCGATGACCGGCATCGCCACGCTGGTGTTCGAGAACCACGCGCAGCCGCCCAGCGCCGCCGAGGTCGAGCGCCACATGGAACTCGTGGGCCGGCAAGGACGCGGGCTCGAGGCCTTGACGGGCACCTACCCGTTCACGCTGGAGCTCAGCGTCAAGTCCTACCGCATCAACAAGTTCCTGCACGCGCTGATCGAGCCGGGCCCGCGCGCGGCCTTCCTGGCCGACGAGGCCGGCGTGCTGGAGCGCAGCAACCTGAGCGCCGAGGAACGCGACCTGATCCTGCGCCGCGACTGGCGCGCGATGATGCACTACGGCGTGATCTTCTTCCTGCTGGAGAAGCTCGCGGCGGTCAGCGGCCTGTCCAACCTCCACGTCTACGCGGCGATGCGCGGGCAGTCGCTGGCCGACTTCCAGAAGACGCGCAATGCCCCCGGGGCGGTCTATTCGGTCTCGGGCACCGGGCCGACGGCGGGTTCCGAAACCCGTTCCTGAGCGCACGCGGGCGGCGGCGGCGGCTTGGCTGTCGCTGGCCGCTGTGGCCGCGCACACGGCGGGCCGCTCGACTGGCGGCCGCTCGGGAGGGTGGCCGCCGTCGTTGGTGGATCCGTATCGTGCTCTCACGGGCATGGGGAGTCCCTGCGTTGTTGACGGACGCGCGGGTGCTGGGTGCTCGTGGTTGATGGTTGGTGGCTGATGGCTGGTGGCTGATGGCTGATGGCTGATGGCTGGTGGCTGGTGGCTGGTGGCTGGTGGCTGGTGGCTGGTGGCTGGTGCCTTGTGGCTTGGTTCGCTTCGCGCGTGCCGGCTGCCCGCGCTGCGCCGCGGCGGCCGCGCACTTGGCTCGCCTCGAAACGGGCGCCTGAAGCCGGCCTGGACGGCCGGCTTCCGAGGGCCTTCGATCAAAGTTCGACCGCGCAACGCCGGCCGGCCGCGCCCGACACCTCGCCCACGCGCCGCCATGCCCTCGACGACCCGGTTTCTCGGCTCACCAAGTACACGCCCACCGCGTCGCCGGGACGCCTGCGCGCTTGGGACAAATACCGGTCCTGCGCTTCGCGAACGCAACGTGGCATGGTCGCCCGCTCGCTGGTGAGCGGCAACCCGGGTTCGCATGATTCCGGAAGCGAGGACGCGGCGTTGCGCCGAACTGGCGGTGGACGGGCGCATGTGCCCAAGACCATTCATCTTCGAACTTCCTCCACTCAACTCTGAACTTCATGCGATTGCAGTGTCAGACTTGACCCGGTTCGCGAGCACACTTCTTTGATCTCGGCGCCGGCAACGGTTGTCAGGCATGGGCAGGCATGTTGGACGCGATGACCCGCTCGAGAACCGAGGCGAGTGCGGCGCGCGTCTGGGACTACTTGCCGCCGAGAAGCCATCGTACGATGCGGTTAGCTGAGCGCGGACTGTCGGCCAGGAGCCGTCCTTCGTCGACGGCAGCTTTGGGGTAGGCTTCCCGCACCATGATCCGTGAGCCACATGAGCAATCAAGAACCTGATGAAGGTGGCGACCCGTCCAGAGTCCGGGCGCTCCAACGCTGGGCTGCAGGCGCGATGATCGGCCTGGGCGGATGCGCGGTTATGCTCGATTGGCTGCTGTGGAGGACGGCGTTTCATGCTGCGCCCACTTGGACTCATTGGGCTGTGCTTTGCGTTGGGCTCGTAATGTTGGTGGCTGGGCAACGTCTTTACAGCCATGCGCTGCGCCGCTTGGCACCTACTTTGACGGATTGACCTCCTTGCCCGCTGTCGGCCAGGTGCAGACGGTCGCGAATGACCGTTCTCAGGTAGCGATAGACTGTTCGGGGAGCGCTGCGCTGGGCGGCGAGGTTGGATGCTGGTCGATTCAGGAGATCACCGTATGAGCATCGCTGATGCATTGCGACGGCAAGGGAACCTTGCCTGTCCGGCCTGCGGGCAGCGAGAGGGCTACCGAAGAGATATTACTGGCGCACGAGCGGCCGTCCCTTGGTATCGTCTGGCACCTGTGCGCGTGTATTGCTTGAGCTGCAACACACAAGTCGTGGGCTATGTGAAGCCCGCAATCTGGTTGCCATTTCTCCAGTGGATGCTCGCCAACGGCGCGGTATTCGGAGCGTTCGTCTTTGTCAGGGGTGCGCACGTCGCACCTGAAGGCGAAATCAGTCTCTTCTTGCTCGGGTGGCTCGTCCTGGCGCTCTTTTCATTGCAAGTCATGCAACGACGGTACTTTGGGTATCGGGTCGCGGTGCCTGCACTGTGAAGTTACGCCCGAGTTTGGTCAGAGGACTAAACCGCTACGCGGCGTTGCGCTGCGCGTTCAACGTCGCGGCATGCGCAGCGCCGCGTGCACACATGATCTGCCACCGTTGACGGGCGAGGCAAGCCGCCTCGCTCTTCAACAGGAGCAGCATCATGACCCCCTTGGCCCAAGCCGTTTCTCCGCTACGCCAACGCATGCTCGACGACATGCGCATGCGCAAGCTCGGTGGCAAGACCCAGGCCGCCTACGTGCGCGCCGTCTACCGCCTGGCCGCCTTTCTCCAGCGCTCGCCCGACACCGCCAGCGCTGAGGACCTGCGGCGCTTCCAGTTGGACATGGTCGACGGCGGCACCTCGCCGATCACCGTCAACGCCACCATCACGGGTCTGAAGTTCTTCTTCGAGGTCACCCTCGATCGCGCCGATCTGATGCGCAAGATGCAGCCCGTGCACGTGCCCCGCGTGCTGCCCGTCGTGCTCAGTCGCGACGAGGCCGCGCGGCTCATCGCCGCGGCGCCCAACCTCAAGTACCGGGCCGCGCTGTCGCTGGCTTACGGCGCCGGCCTGCGCGCGAGCGAGGTCGCCTCGCTCAAGGTCACCGACATCGACGGCCAGCGCATGGTCCTGCGCATCGAGCAGGGCAAGGGCCAGAAGGACCGCTACGCGATGCTGTCGCCCGTGCTGCTGGAGTTGCTGCGCTGCTGGTGGCGCCACGCCCACGGGCTGGGCAAGATGCTACCCAACGGCTGGCTGTTCCCGGGCCAGAACCCGATCGACCCACTCAGCACGCGCCAATTGAACCGCGCCATCCACGAGGCCACAGAGGCCGCCCACATCGACAAGCGCGTCTCGATGCACACGCTGCGCCATAGCTTCGCCACGCACCTGCTCGAACGCAAGACCGACATCCGCGTGATCCAGGTGCTGCTGGGTCACAAGAAGCTGGAGACCACCGCGCTCTACACCCAGGTGGCCACCGAGATCCTGCGCGAGGTCGTCAGCCCGCTCGACACGTTGCAGCCCTCGTAGGGCCACGGGCGTGGCTCGGCCCGCCCTGGAAGTCGCCGACATCTTCCGAAGCCTCGGGCCGGCCTGGCGCTGGGCGCAACGCGCGCACCTCAGCCTGGGCCAGCTCAAGGTCATGTCGGCCATCGAACAGTGCCGCACCGCGGCGCTGGGGGGACACGTTTTGCGCTGCGACGGCTGCAGCACGCAAGAGATCTCGTACAACTCGTGTCGCAACCGGCACTGCCCCAAGTGCCAGGCCACCGCCGCCCAGCGCTGGCTCGAGGCGCGCCAGGCCGACCTGCTGCCGGTGGAGTATTTCCACGTGGTCTTCACGCTGCCGGCCCCGGTCAGCGACATCGCCTACACGAACAAGGCCGTCGTCTACGGGCTGCTGTTCGACGTCGCCGCCGAAGTCCTGCAGACCATCGCCGCCAACCCCAGGCACCTGGGCGCACGCATCGGCGCGACGCTCGTGCTCCACACCTGGGGCTCGGCGTTGACGCACCACCCACACGTGCACGGCATCGTGCCTGGTGGCGGGCTGTCGGCCGACGGCCAGCGCTGGATCGCCTGCCGGCCGGGCTTCTTCCTACCTGTGCGCGTGCTCTCGCGCCTGCTCCGGCGCCGCTTCCTCGAAGAACTCGCCAACGCCCACGCCGCCAAGCTATTGCGGTTCTTCGGCGACCACGCTCCGTTGGCCGACCCGGTTGCCTTCGCCGAGTGGCTCAAGCCCCTGCGCCAGTGCGAGTGGGTGGTCTATGCCAAGCGACCCTTTGCCGGGCCCGAGGCCGTGCTGGCGTACTTGTCGCGCTACACGCACCGCGTGGCCATCTCCAACAGCCGCCTCGTCTCGCTCGACGAGCGTGGCGTCACCTTCCGCTGGAAGGACTACCGCGTCGACGGCCCCACGCGCCACAAGACGATGACGCTCGAGGCCGGCGAGTTCATGCGCCGCTTCCTGCTGCACGTGCTGCCCTCGCGGTTCCATCGCATCCGCCACTACGGGCTGCTGGCCAACGCCAGCCGCAAGGACAACATCGCCCAGGCGCGCCAGCTTCTGCAACCCACCACCGACGCGCCGTCGGTTGCTCGGGACGCCTCAACCGAGTCCGCACCGCTTCGCCCGACCTTCGTCTGCCGGCACTGCGGCGCCGCCATGACCATCATCGACACCTTCGAGCGCGGCCAGGCGATCCGCGCGCCACCTCCGACTGCGCAGCAACATGCAAGCTAACCTCCTACTGCACCGGATAACGTCGCCGACTCGAGCTCGTCTCGCATCGGCGGGGCGGCTGCGCGCCTCGAACTCCATCGAGGGCCGCAGCGCCACGCCGCGCCCGGCAAACAGCCCCGCGGGCTCGCCTCATCGAAGCGCCCACCACGCCCGGTGCCATCAGCAGCGCCGCCAGGGCCGTGGCTGCGGCATCGCCGGCCAGCGCGCGAGCGGTCTATTCGCCATACGCTTGTAGCCTCCGGGCGGGACCCCAGCTGGGCCCGCGGTTTCGTCCCTTGAGGCTTGTCCGACGCCTGCCCTTCAGACCTGTGCCATTCCGAGGTAATCTCGGCGCGAGGCAGGCGTCCGACAACCCTTAACAGTTGCTGACGTTGGATTCCGGCGGCTTCCAGGCAGGCTAGTTGACGGGGGATACTTGATGAGACTGTCAATATGGGCATATCGTGGATTCGCGCTGGTGGTCGGTCTCTTGTGCGTCGCGTTGCTTGGCGGGTGCGCGAGTTGCAGTGATCTCAAGGTCTTGAAGCCACAGGCTGCGAGCACTGACGCGTTTGAGCCCTTCTACAACAGCGCTTCGCAAAACGAGGTCGTGTTGAAATCCGACGACTTCTCGCTTTGGCTGCACCCCTGTATTCGCACGGCGAATGGGAGGGCAGTTGGGTGGGTGGAGGGGACGGTCTGCGCGACCCTCGCCATTCCTGCAGGACGCACGCTTCTGTTCTCATCGGACTTTGCGACGCTGCAACGTCAGGGCCACGCTGGAAACGAACGGGTACGACTGCGTTCGGATGACTTCAAGTTTGGAGATCAGTTGGAAGGTAGCGAGACTCCCGCTCGAAACAACTTCCTGGTCTACGAAGCCTACAAAATGGCGGGGCGCCGGTGGAAGTTCGAGGTCTATTCGACCGCTGACTTTGACGATGTGGAGGTCTGGTTGCCTCCGGTGCTCGTGAACGGACGCTTGGTTGAAGTGCCAAAGGTGCGCTTCTCGGCAGAGGTCGTTCAGCGGTGCGTCACGTACCATTGAGCGGACCGCGCAATTTGGCAAAGCTTACGAAGAATCGCATCGACTCTAGTCAGCATAGTGTTGACCGACTGGTCTCGGGCGTCGCATCTGGCACGCCGAATGTCGCAGATGGGTCGGATCCTGCCGGTCGCGCCGGCGGACAGCAGTTATTCGCGCAGCCTGGAGCTTGAGCGTCGCGCTGCTCGCCGAACGCCGCCGGCTCGCCAGCTAAGAACAGCTCATGCGCCTGACGTGTTACGAACCAGTTGAGACTTGAACCAACCGAAATCGCGATGGTTCAGAGTTGAGTGGGCATCGAGTTCAGGACTGACCGAACATGACATGCGCAATTCCTTGGTCCGACTCGAATTGAGTTCATCCGGCTGCGCTCTTCGACAGCATGCACGGAAGGGGCCTCCAGGCCCGCTCACGAGGGTCAAGCCGTGCAGGGTTCGAGATCCGTGGCACGGAACGCCCGAATCGGTGGCGATGACGCGTCGTGAGGGCGCCGTCGCGGCATTTGTCCCAACCGTCAAGCCGTACCGGCGGCGCGGTGGGCGTGTACTTGGTGAGCCGAGAAACCGGGTCGTCGAGGGCATCGCGGCGTGTGGGCGAGGTGCCGGGCGCGGTCCGCCGGCACGCGCGGACGAACGTTCATCGAAGGCCCGCGGAAGCCGGCCGTCCAGGCCGGCTTCAGGCGCCCGTTTCGAGGCGAGCCAAGTGCGCGGCCACCGCGCCGCAGCGCGGGCAGGCGGCACGCGCGAAGCGAGCCACGCTCCCCCACCAGCGCCAACACCAGCCCAACGATCAGCGGCACCGCCTGTCAGCGCCGGGCACCGGGCAAACCGCCTCTCTCGCCGAAGTGCTTGGCCGTCGGACTGGCGTCGTACCAAGCGCCAACGTTTCGGGGTTTCGAGTCGCTGCACGGCACTGGAGATCGATGACGCCTTCAAATGGAATCGAGCATCGAGCACTGCACTAGCGCGGCGCAGCCGGCAGCCAGCGCGCATTCAGCCGCTCCAGCGTGCCGTCCCTGGCCATCGCCGCCAGCGCCGCGTCGACCGGCGCGACCAGCGGCGAGCCCTTCCTGAAGATGAAGCCGTAGTTCTCGCCGGCCAGCGGCGGGCCGACGCGCTTGAAGAGGCCGGGCGACTGCTTCATCAAGGTGTTGGCGCCGGTCAGGTCGGACAGCACGACGTCGACGTCGCCCGCGTGCAAGGCCTGGGCGGTGGCACCGAAGGTGTCGAACAGCTTGATGCGCGGGTTCGCGCCGGGTGCGCCCAGCAGCTCCTTGCCGGTGGCGTAGAAGCTGGTCGTGCCCGGCTGGGCGCCGGCCAGCAGGCGTGGGTTGGCGCGGAACGCGGCCGGGTCGGCGAAGCGCGTCTCGTCGGCGCGCACCAGCATGTAGAGTTGCTCGTGCATGTAGGGGGCCGAGAAGTCGACCTGCTGGCGGCGCTGCTCGTTGATCGCGATGCCGTCCATGCCGACCTCGAACTGGCCGTCGCGCACCGACTCGATCATCGCGTCCCAGCTGCTCAGGCGCCAGTCCACCGTCAGGTTCAGGCGACGCGCGATCTCGTTGAAGGCGTCGTATTCCCAGCCCACGCCGCGGCCCGTCTTCGGGTCGCGCATGTTCAGCGGCGGGTAGGCGTTCTCGGTCACGGCCACCACCTTGCGGCCGTGGAAGTCGGGCAGGACCTGGGCCCAGGCCAGCACGCACGTGGCGGCGCACAGCAGGCCGGCGATGCAGCGCCGCAGCGGCGTCGCGCGGGAGGTGGGGGGATTCATCGGTCGTGGTGTCAAGAGTCAGGCTCCTTGAACGTGCAGCCCGGGCGGTGTGCAAGCCGGCGCCGTCGATGCCGATCGGGTTTGTGAATGGAGGAGGGCGGTTGGCCGGAGGGATTGTCGCTGTCCGGTGCGCACTCGGCATGCCGGTGCGGTGTTTCACGCCGACCCGGGACATGGGTGGCGTCCGCGGGTGCCCTCGGCTGGCGGGTGGGCTTGTCCGGGCGCGCAGCGTTGTGCCGCCCTTGAGCGAAATAGTTCCTCATCGCCGTTCAACTTCGGCGCGCGGCGGCCGAAGAGCCGAAGGCGCCAGGTGAGCGTCGGCGCGCCGCGGCGCGCGATCCACGGCCCCGGCCCCGCACCAGAACCACGCACAGCCCCATCGGAGTTCCATGTCTGCCCTGACCGAAGACCAAGCACGCGCCTACATGCACAAGCTGCTCGCCGCCCTGGCCGCCGCCGGCGGCTCCGACCTGTTCATCGCGAGCGACTACCCGCCCAGCATGAAGGTCGACGGCGCGATGAAGCCGATGACCGCGCAAAAGCTCACGCCCGAGGTTACCCGGGCCCTGGCCGACGCGATGATGACCGAGCGCCAGCGCGAGGAGTTCGCGCGCGAGCTGGAATGCAACTTCGCGGTCACCATCCCCGGCGTATCGCGCTTTCGCATCAATGTGCTGGTGCAGCAGCAGTGCGTGAGCCTGGTCTGCCGCACCATCGCCTCCGAGATCCCGAACTTCGAGAAGCTCAAGCTGCCCGAGGTGCTCAAGGACGTCGTTACCGCCAAGCGCGGGCTGGTGCTGGTGGTGGGCGCCACCGGCTCGGGCAAGTCGACCTCGCTGGCGGCGATGATAGACCACCGCAACCGCACCTCGGCCGGCCACATC
>Ga0302323_100005306_pt1 | contig 10549 bp, 4 predicted proteins | sample Fen_T0_3_FD_201950 | JGI IMG/M metagenome (GOLD analysis project Ga0302323, IMG submission 201950) | Peat permafrost microbial communities from Stordalen Mire near Abisko, Sweden - Fen_T0_3 | ecosystem: Environmental > Terrestrial > Soil > Wetlands > Permafrost | place: Sweden: Abisko... | reverse complement strand
TAGGTAGTTTTGGTGGCGACATCGAGCTTCAATCTTACAAACATGGCGATAAGCTCGTGCGGCGCCTTTATGTGGCAGTTCGCGCAGAGCCTTCCATTACTTTTGCCGACGTGACCGTTCAGGATGGCACTGCATCCGTGCGTTGCACGGGTGACTTGCAGGATCTTTCGGCCCAGCCCGCCCATGCCTTTTGCGACGACCGTTGGCGCGTGCGGAGACCGGGTGGCGCAAGCCCAGGTTCTCTGAACTTGCCGGAAGAACCGCATGTGCTTTCTATCGACCGGGACAAGGGCATTCTTTTCGTTGGCCATCTGACGGTCGCCGCGAACGGACAACTGCTTGGCGGTGGCGTCTCGACTTTGGATATTTGCAACCCGGGCGAACGCTTTGCACAGTTTGCTGGTTTGGATCGTTCGGTCTTTCTTCCCGTCACGAGCTCCCAGTCGATCGCTGGCCTTTCTCCGTCCGCTGGTGGCGCCCCCGGCACCCTGATCTACGCGACGGCCCGCAACTCATCTGGCATCAGCGGCTTGGTCTTGCGTGATCCGGACCAGCCCGCCTGCAGTACCGATCCACGCGACCTGACCTTGGTCACGGGTGAGAGCTTTTTCTCGCCAACGTTCTTGCCCGCTGGAATCGACGTGCGCGGGATTCTTTTCTCGGACAATCCCAACGATCCCGACCACCCTCGCGCTTTCGTCCTTCATCGCAATGATAGCGCCAGCGCGACTTCTCCCGCGGCGCTGGTCCTCGTGGATCGCACGCAACGTCCTGATGGCACCTTCGTCAATGCTCCCATGGATGTCCTCGAGATGTGCAACGGTCCCACCGCTATGGCCATGCACGACGCCGGTCGCGGCGCTCGTATCTATGTGACCTGCTACGACCAGGGTGAAATCTACGTCGTCGATCCCGCTGCCTTCGAGGTTGTCTCGCACTTTGCGGCGGGAATCGGCCCCATCAGCTTGGTCTTCTCCCCGCTCGATCGGGGCATGGCGTATGTCGCAAGTTTTGCCAATAGCCATCTTTCCGTGATCGATCTCAAGCCTGGCAGTCCTACGGAGAACCATGTGGTACAGAGAATCGGGTTGCCACATGGGTACGGTGAATGAAAAGGCCAATTAGTGCGGTGTGGATAGCGGTCCTGGTCGCTGGTTGCTCGGCGACCCCGACCGTCATTCCCAGCAAGAACCTCGAGCGGCCGTCCGACATGGCTTTCGCTTGTCTCGGCATGGTGACTGTCACCTCGCCCTCCGGCGAGAGCAGCACGGTCCTTTCGGGCCTGCCGATGGCAAATTGCCACGTGCGAACGGGGACCGACCCGGTCGTCAATTTCAGCGGCCAGCGCAACCTTGGAACCTTTGCCTTCATCGCCAATTCCAGCCGCGATGAAATGGCGGTGGCGGACATGGACCGCGGACGGTTGCTGGACTTGTCTCCCGAGGCGGCCGGCTACGGCATGCTGCCCATCGGGGGAAACCCGGAATCCCTCACTTCTAGTCAGGACGGCTGCTGGGTGGCGACAGCAAATAGATCCAGCTGTGACCTTACCTTGGTCGATCCTTCGCGCTTGCTGGTCAGCACTTTTTCCACGGGAGGCGCGCAAGCACAGCCTGCGACGGGATCCGGTGATGCCGCGCACCGCCTCGTCATCCAGACTGGCTCGGGCCAGCCCTTGCACACGCGGACCGGCGAAATCGCTTTCTTGCCGTCGCAAACGACCACCTGCTCGGCCAGCGTCGCCCCCCAGGTGGTGGCAACTTTTCCCAATTGCGACATGGTGGCGCTTCTCAACTTGTCTTTCGACAACGCCACCGCCGAAATCGTCAGCGCTTACTACGTGCGGCCGGACCTGCCGGGGGGCTTTCAGTCTGCCGGCAAGGACCCGGTCTGTCCCGCTGACTGCTGGGCAGGCAATGGCGATACCAACGGTGGCAGCGACGGCGGCGTCGCTGGCGGTGCCAGCAGTGATGGCGGCTCGACCGCGGTGGATGGTGGTGGGGCTGCCCAGGCTTACCATCTGCAGCCATTGGCTTTGGTGCCCGACGGGAGTCGCGTCTATGTTGCCAGCCTCACGGGCGCGACGGTCACGTCGCTTGACCTTGGTGCGGCTGGTTTTGGAAATCCAGTTCGAATCGATCTGGTCGAGGGTCCAATCGGCGTGACCCGTTTGCGCTTGGGGATAGACCCCTATCTGCCGGAGACCCGCACGGCCTCCGACGGGAGCCAAACCACGAGCTCTTGGCGATTCTTGAACAACCGCGGATGGTTCTTGTACGCTTTCGCTCAGGACGATTCGGTTCGTGTCGTGGATATCGGCGGCCCAGTGGCGCAAGAATGCGATGTGAACGTGCTTCTTCCGGCTGGTGCGACGGCGGAAGAGAAATCCGTTGCTTGTTTCCCCGTCGGGTCGGCTCCGCGGCGGCCGCTTGCGCGTGGTCCTGGTCTTCGCATCCCGACGTTCTCGAATCCAGACAGTCCGCCACCGTTGCCGCGCGACATAGCCTTCGCCGATTTGCAACCGACAGCGACTGACGGCAACTACCAGGCACTCAGCGGGCAATTCGGATTCTTGCTGGCCTCGAATGGTTCTGTCTATGTGCTCAACCTGGCGCCGCAAAGTGGCCAGTCGGACGAAGTCGGCACCGCCACCAACTCTTTCCGTGACTCCCGTGATGTTGGTCAATCCGTTCGGACGCCCCTTGCCATCAGCATCGCGCCCCAGCGATCGGTGGTATTGACCGATCAAGCTTTTGCCACGACGGCCAACTTTTCGGCGTCGGACGGGCCCATGATCAAGGCGTTCGGTGACAGCACCGCCCCGCTTTGGCTGGATTTTCCCGATCTCGATACCGTGATCTCGCGTGCCTGGGACGTGGTTTGGGAGGGGGCGATTCCTCAGACCACGCGCGATACTGGGCGCTTCGATTCCAAATATCCGGGTGTGTTGAACGATACCGGTGCAGATTTCTGCAGCAAGGGTGTTCAGGCGGGCGACATCGTCACGTTTCCCGGTTGCACGAGAGACGCGGATTGCCAGCCCGATGATCAGTTTTCCTGCCAGGGCACGGTTTCTGGGGCCAATAGCATGTGTCTGCCTAGGGACGGTACGAAGAGAGCTGCCCTCATTGCAGCGTGCAACCGCTTCATGGGCAGTCGCATGCGCTATGAGATTGGGGCGGCGAGCCCCACGCAGTTGACGTTGGTCCCGAAACTCGACGAGGTTCCCAGGACTGCTCTTAATCCCTGCACCCAAGATACGGATTGCCAACCCGATGCGGATCATGGGTTGGTGGTAGGTTCGGATGCCGGTAGTCCGCGTGCCTTCTCGTGCCTGAGGGTTCACGCGAGCGACTCCGCCCCTCGCTGCGTGAAGAAATGCGAGTTCGACACGGACTGCCGGACGGGATTCGTTTGCGATTCTGACATCCACTTCTGTGCGGAGGCTCCGACCCTCGACCCCGCTTGTTTTCCTCCGCCCATGATGACCCGCTATCGGGTGCAGGCGGGGCAGAGTTTCGTCGTCTACGGTTCGTCGATGCCGACGTTGCTTCACACGAGCGCGGTCGACTCCTCGGGAAGCTGTGCGGTCGATGCCAAGCGAAACCCTTCCCTCGTGATGAGGATTCCCCTGTCGGCGCCCGCCTGTCCGGCGGATTTCCTGGCCTCGGGTAATCCCGTGCAAACGCTGTCAGCTCAAGCCGGATTCAATCCCTGCTTGTACCTCGACTCGCCGATTACCGGATCCGTGGGAGCAGGCGGAACGGATGTCGTCAGTCGCCAGCCCGTCAGTGCGTTCTTCCAGAATCCGCAGATTCGCTTTGTCTTGACCAACCTCGATGAATACCCGGGCGACTTGCTGTCGATTCATTTCGAGCTGCAGTACGGCTACATCCCTCTCACCGTGCAGATCCCAAGCTACGAGGTCCAGGTTACGCTAGGCACGGCCATTCTGACTGGTCCTACCTCGACACCTGAAAGCCCCAGCCGCCACGGTGGGACGAATACTTATCCCTATCTCTACGTCGTCGACCAGGGCCGTGCCGCTCTGACGCCCTCCAGTCGCGGCCAGGTTCTGCGCATCAATCCGCGCTCGGGCAGCAATGAGCTGGCTTACTTCGACACAGCCATTTCCGGCAGCACGCCCTTCCAACTGCAATAGACCGCGACTGGGGTCCGCCCCTTACGAAGTTGACAAACGGTGGGGGCTTCACCTACATTGTAGGCAGATGAGCGACAGTGTCCGCATCGTTGTCCGCGAGATCCTCCGCCAGGCGCTGCGGGCGGCCCAGGCCGATGGGGTCCTGGCAGAAGTCCCGGCTCTAATACCCCTAGAACAGCCGAAGCGGCCCGAGCACGGCGATTACGCCACCAACGTTGCCCTTGGGCTGGCCAAGGTAAACCACGAGGCCCCGCGGATCTTGGGCGAAGCCATTGCTGAACGCTTGCGCACCGTCGGTGGCGCCGACTTGGCCGAAGTCACGATTGCCGGGCCAGGGTTTATCAACCTGCGCTTCTCGGATGCTTTCTGGCAAAGGCGCTTGCTGGACATCAGCGCGGCCGGCCGCACCTGGGGCAGGGGGGAAGCCAAGCCGTCGCCCAAGCTTTGCGTCGAGTACCTTTCGGCCAACCCCACAGGCCCCCTGCATTTCGCCCACGGCAGGCACGCCGCCGTCGGCGACTCACTGACCAGGCTGCTCCGTTTCGCGGGCTACGACGTCGTTCGCGAGTTCTACCTTAACGATGCCGGCAACCAGGTCGGCATGTTGGCCCTGTCGGTTTGGGCACGTTATATGGAAGCGGCGCGGGCTGCCGATGCTTCAGTGCCTGAAATCGCCTTTCCCGAGAACGGCTATCGTGGGGAGTACATCCGGGGCATCAGCCAGAAGCTGCTCGAACGCGATGGCACGCGGTGGCTTGCTGCCGAGCCGCCTGCGGACATGGAACCCATCAAACAGTTTGCTATCGATAGTTGTCTTGCGATGATTCGTGCGTCGCTTGCCCGCTTCGATGTGGACTTCGACGTTTGGCAAAGCGAACGTCAGTTGCACGAGTCGGGCGAGGTACAGGGGACGCTGGCGATTTTGGACAAAGCGGGCTTCATCGACAGGCGCGACAATGCGGTTTGGTTGCGCACGACGGCGCTGTGGGGCGACGAAAAGGATCGCGTGGTGGTCAAGTCGGACGGCCTCCCCACTTACCTATTGGCCGACATTGCCTACCATCGCAAGAAGCTGGCGCGTGGCTTCGACCAGTTGTGCGACATCTGGGGCGCCGACCATCACGGACACATTCCGCGCATGCAGGCTGCCCTCAAGGCCCTGGGAGCCGACCCCGATCGACTGTCCGTCATTCTCATCCAGATGGTCAGCCTCTTGCGGGACGGCAAGCCGGTGGCTATGGGCAAGCGCGAGGGCGAGTTCGTGACTTTGGATGCGGTTGTGGACGAAGTCGGCCGCGATGCCACCCGCTTTTTCTATCTGATGCGCCGGCACGACACGCCGCTGGAGTTCGATCTGGAGTTGGCCAAACGCCAGTCGATGGACAACCCGGTGTACTACGCGCAATACGCCCATGCCCGCTGTGCGTCGCTGCTCCGCCGAGCCGCCGAGCTCAAGGCCCCCGCATTGGCCCTGACTCCCGCATTGGCGAGCGCGCTCACTTTGCCCGAAGAAATAGCCATTCTTCGCCGGCTGTCCGACTTTCCTGACTTCATTGCCGACGCTGCGGCAGCTCGCGAGCCGCATCGTCTGGTCCAGTACATCCACGAGCTGGCCAGCCATTTCCAGAGCTACTACACCCGGTTGCAGAAGGTGCATGGCGATACCATCTTGCCGCAGCAGCGGCAGCGCGTGGGGGATTGGCATGCGACCTGGGACTGGCAGAAGGCGGGCGCACGATTGGCGTGGGTCGCTGCTATCCGTCAGGTGCTGGAAATTGCGCTCTCGCTGCTGGGTGTTTCAGCGCCGGACGAGATGAAGCGCACCGAGATCCTGGAAGACTTGCAAGAATCGTCCGAGGAATCGGAACCCTAGTCACTAAATTCATCGCCCGTTTTCGCCGAGGAGCACGCCATGGGATACACTTCAGGAGCTGCGATGGAAGATCGAGGCCTACGTGACATCGAACGTTGGCGCGACAAGATCGAGGTTCGCCTCGACAACCGCCAGGTCTTCTTTCTGTTCTTCGGCAGTGCTCTGGTGGCATGCATGCTCTTCGTCCTGGGGGTGATTGTCGGGAAGCGCTTGGAATCGCGTGGTCGTGCTGTTTCGCCCGAAATCGAAGATCCCCTGGCCTTGCTCGACAAGGTGGCCACCAGTCCTCGCCCGCCACAGGCAGGCGTGACCTTTCCGCAGGCCTTGTTCGGCACCACGGGCAAGAATGTCGAGAAACACGGAAAGAAGGGTGCGCTTCCGCTGCCGGCCGGAACCAACGGCGAGGCCGCGACGGGGAAGACCGTGGCGTTGATTGCGCCCGAGGACAAGCCAATCGACGTGGTCGCCAAAGCAGCGCCAGCGGCCAGTCTCGGCTCCGAAAGCAAGCCCGTCGCCGCCAAGCCCGAGCCCAAGGCCGCTGTGGACAAGAAGCCCGAGCCCAAGGCCGCTGTGGACAAGAAGCCCGAGCCCAAGCCTGCCGCGGAGAAGAAGCCGGTTGAGAACAAGGCCGCCTTGGCGAAAGCGGCCGAGGCCAAGGACAGCAAGCCTGTTGCCATCCCAACTGTCGCCGCGGGCGGGGACATCAAGAGCAAGGGGCACTTCACGCTGCAGCTGAGCTCGTTTCAGGACAAAGCCGAGGCCGAGGCCTTTGCCAAGAAATTCGACGGCGAGCGGCCCTACATGGTGGTGTCGGACATTCCGGAAAAGGGAACTTGGTACCGCGTTCGCGTCGGCGACTACGTATCGGCCAAGGAGGCGGTGGCGGCGAAGCAGTCATTCGAGAAACGGCACGGCGTCATCGCGTACGTCGCACAGAAGTAGGGCGGCGTCCGCCTTTACAAGGTCAAGGGGGCGGCCTGCAATGCGATGACCTCGAGGTCCTTCAAGAGCGCCATCAGCTTGTCGCGGGCGATGGGCTTGACCAAGTAGCCATCACAAAGCTCGCGGAATGCCGCGCTGACGTTCTCGATGTCGCGCAAGGCGGTCGTCATGATGATCTTGGCGGCGCGGCTGGGAGGACATGCTGAGTCTTCTTCCTGCTTGCGAATAGCCTTCAGCGCCGTTTGCCCGTCCATCTCCGGCATCATGATGTCCATGCACACCAGGGTGTAGGACTCGCTGCTTTCCTGGGCCAAGCGAAAAGCTTCGGTGGCCTCTTTGCCATTGACCGCCAAGTCGCAGCTGCCGAAAGGCTCGAGCATCTTCTTGAGAAGCAATCGGCTGGTCAAATCGTCTTCGACGATGAGTATTCGCATCTGGTTTCTCCGATGACGACCTGACAACGCAAGCTGACATGTCGCATGCAATGAGATGATTCCTGGATCATCGGTGGATGCCCGGAGAAGTGAAGGGTCTAGCGAAAAATGGTAGGCCGAAGGGCCTCCGCGCCCCTTCGCAACCGCCGTTCTTACACCAGCCTCCTAGAACATCAGGCCGACGTTGAAGTGGATGCGCCACGTGTCGTCGCCGGCGTGGCGGTTGAGGGGAAAGGCAAAGGAAAGGCTGAGATCGCCCACCGGTAGTTTGACCACCAGGGGGGACACGCCCGCGCCCTGCCGGAAATCCGTGGCAGAGATGTCATTGAGCGCGTAGCCCACCACGCCGCTGTCCAAGAAGACTGCCCCATAGAGCGGGGGCGACAGGGGAAACTGAAGGTCGATGTTCTGTAGGATGCGAACGTTGCCTCCGAGAGGGAGATACTGCACATAGGTCAGACCGGGGGCTGCGTAGCTTCGGATGGTTTCGGTCAGGGCATAGTCGAATTGGTACCCGCGGATGGTTGTGTCGCCGCCAGCTGAGAAGCGCTCGACCTTGGGGAGCAAGGCTGGCCCACCCAGGGGAAGGCCTTGGTCGTAGCGGATGCTGTAGTGCAAGCTCAGCCACGGCAGTACCGGAACCACGGAAAAGCCGCGAGCGAAGAACTTGACGAAGGTATCTTGGTCAGCGCCAAACGAAAGGGCGGGCAGGGCCGCTTCGACGCCGGCGGAAATCTTGAACCCTTGGGAAGGGATCAGGGGATGGTCGAGGCGCTGCCAGTCGACCCCTGCGCTCAAGCTGCTAATGAACGTACCAATGCGCACTGTCGTCTGGTCTTGAAACGGGCCCGATGTGGCACCGCGGACGAGAAGCTCGGTGCGCGAGGTGTTGCGCAAATTGTAGCGCATATTGGCATCCACGCCGGGATACATCTCGCGCGAAAATCCGATGGATCCGGTGCCGGAGTGGACGTCGCCCAGCCGGACGGTGGCTTGTTTCAAGTAACCGGCGTTGACCTCCAGGCGGAACAGCGACCCGAAAAATCGCGGGTTCAGGAAAGTGGCGGTGACATTGGTCAGGGTTGAACCTGTCGCTCCTTGCGCGATCAACGTCCAGCCGTGACCGAATAGATTGCGGTGCTCGTACCCGAGCGCTCCATAGACACCGAGAGGAAAGGAGCCGCCCGGAGTGGCCTGGTCGGTCGAGGCACCACCGCCTGCTTTGACGACGCCATAGTGGTCGTGGCGTTCTTCGACCTCGACCAACATGGGGACAATGGCATCGCCCGTCCCCGTGCTGGGAAAGCTGATGGGATTGGGGTTGTTGAACAGTTGGATGAGGGCCAGGTTGCGTTGGGCACGCTCGACCGCACGGGTGGTCAGGAGATCTCCCGTGCGAATTTCGGCCCAAGTCAGGATGGTCTTGTCGGTAGTAAGGAAGTTGCCACGCAAGAAAATCGGGCCCACATGGACCTGTCGTCCAAGCTTGACGACCCAAGCGACGCGAACCTGGTCACCATGGCGTGTGGCTTTGGCTTCGACCTGGGCGTAGGGATAGCCTTCGTCGCCAAGGGCACGCTTGATGCGGTCTTCGTCGCGCCGGATGAGCGAGGGTTGAAAGGGTGCCCCCAATACCGTGCGCAAAGAATCGAGGAAGAAGTCATCGTCGCGCGGGAGGGGCTCGTCGGATTGAAACTGCATGGCGGCGATCCACACCAGCGGCGCTTCCTCGATGAGGTAGCGGACATAGAGGCTGTCGGCCTTGCGCCAGTTGGCCTCTGCGGCCCCTTCCAAGGTGCTGGGCAGCGGGATCCACTGCCCGGGTCGCGGCGCAATTTCAGCGCGCACTTTGGTGTCCGGATGGCCGACGGCAACGTAGTGGTCGCTCAGGCTTTGAACGTCCAGCTCGATTTGGCGAAGACTGGCAAAGCCGCCGCCGCCGATGCCCAAGAAACCCAGCGTCGGGTACTCTTTGGTGCGGACAACGTCGGCAAGGTCGTCCGTCGCAATGGCTCGGTTGCCCACAAATGAAACGCCGCGGACCTTGAGCACGGGTCCCTCGTCGACGACGAATACGATGCGATCGGTATCTTCGGAGAGCCGCTCGCGCCGCCAGGTCACCTTGACCAACATGTGGCCTTGTTGGCGGTAAGATTGCTGGATTGCCGCCGCGCTGGTGGTTGCCTCCACGTCGTCGTAGGCGCCGTGGGAAAGCAGGGTCAGCGAATCGAGCAGGGCACTCGCCGACCGGGTGCGGTTGCCTTCGAAGCCAACCTCGATGTGGCGCCTTTCCTTGATGTCGATGGCGAGATGAACGTTCTTCGCATTTCGGTCCACGCTGACCTGGGGGTCGAAATCGTCTTGGATGCGCACGCCGGGAAAACCAATCTTGTGGTAGCGGTCGACCAGCGCCGTCTCGTCCTGGCGCAAGGTCAAGCGCCGGAAGGGCTGCTGCAGGATCATGAACGTGTGCCAATCCCGGTGGCGAAAGGTATCGGCGATGTCGTCAGCAGGGATGGCCGTCGCTCCCGTGACCTTGATGGGACCAAGCGGGTAGGGCGGTCCCCGATCGATCTTGATGAGGAAGTTGATCTCCGCCGGCACCTTGCCCTTCGTGCCGTTGTCGTGCAGCTCGATGCGTGCCTCGGCCTCCCAGTAGCCTTGGGAACGCAGAAAGTCCCTCACGTGGGCCTGCTCGCTGGCGATGAAGGCCACGCGTTCCGGGCCAGGCGTCGGTAGCTTCTGTCCGGGGCGGATGCTCAGCTTGCCGATGACATCTTCCTGGCGGGCGCCACGGAGGATGGGTTGGTTGCCGGAAACGAAGATCCTGCGCAGGCGATCGAAAGCGCGTAGCTTCACCCGAAGCGTGACGCCATCGCCGTCGGGAATGGCGGCTATGTCGGCCGAGTAGCCAATCACGCCCAAGATGTGTTTCAGCCGGGGAATGGTGCCGATCGGCATCCCGACGAGGTCGGCATCGCCGGTGTCGACAAAGACCCCATCAGGACCGGCGAACGTTCGCAGCAGGTCTTCGACCCGCCCCTCGGGGTCGGTGCTACCCTCGACGGTGACGGTGCGAATCTTCGGCGCTGGTGTTGGCGCAGGTGGCGTGGCCGTACCCTCCTCGGACGCTCCCTG
>Ga0302323_100005304_pt1 | contig 10549 bp, 10 predicted proteins | sample Fen_T0_3_FD_201950 | JGI IMG/M metagenome (GOLD analysis project Ga0302323, IMG submission 201950) | Peat permafrost microbial communities from Stordalen Mire near Abisko, Sweden - Fen_T0_3 | ecosystem: Environmental > Terrestrial > Soil > Wetlands > Permafrost | place: Sweden: Abisko... | reverse complement strand
CGGCGCAGGGACCTCGCGCTTGATGACCAGCTTCGCGAGACGGATGAGCGGGCTCGGCAAGCTGCCGGAGTCGGTACTGCCGGTCATCCCGAGCGAAGAGCGGGTGAGCGACGTCCTGATCGTGGGGGGAGGCGCTGCCGGTCTTGCGGCGGCAGCCGTCCTTGGTCCGAGGGCGCTACTGGTCGACGACGCGCTTCGCCTCGGAGGTTCGCTGTCGGCGCTCGACCCCGTAGGGGCAACTGCACTCGTGCAACGCGCGCGAGACGCCGGCGCCGAACTCCGGCACTCGACCACGGCCTTGCTCGTCTCGCGCGAACCGGAAGACGGCAGTGGTCGTATCACGGCCCTGCTCGAGGGACGCGAGCGCGTGAGCCGCGTGCGCTGCCGGCAGCTACTGGTAGCGTCTGGCGCCCACGACGCGCAACCGACTTTCGGCAACAACGATCTGCCGGGGCTGTTCTCCGCGCGCGCGGGGCTAGAGCTGCAACGCTCTGGCATCTCGATTGGCAAGCGAGTGGCGCTGGTCGGCGATGGCCGCTTCGCGCGCGCATTCGCCGATGCTCGCGAGCACCGCGGCGTGTTCCACTTCGAGCCGCGCCAGATCGAACGCGCGAAGGGCAAACATGCCGTCTCTCGTTTGGTTTATCGCGAAGCGGGAAAACTACGCGAGCTCGTGATTTCGGCCCTCGTTTTCGATGGCCCTGGCTCGCCCGCACTCGAGCTGCTCGGCCAGTTGGGAGCGAGCGTGCGTTTCGATGCCGAGCGCGGCTATGTACCGGCTCTGGGTGCGAATGGGCTCGCCGCCCCGGCCGTTTTTGCGGCTGGTTCGTGCGCAGCGAGCGCGCGGCCTAGCTCGGAGGATGGTGAGCGCGTCGCGCGAGCCATGAGTCGATGACCAGCATCGCGAATGCGCTTTCGGAGACCGACGCCGAACCCAAGCTGGCGGGACCCGTGCCGCGCAGCCTGGAGTTCTTGCTGGTCGGCGGCGCCACGCTGGTGCTGTACCCCTTGCTCTGGCTGATGAGGCGGGTGCTCGGTCTGGATTCCGCGGAGCTCGCGGTGGGCTTTCTGATGTTCCACGGCGCACACCTGATCAACGACCCCCACTTCGCGGTCACATACCTACTGTTTTATAAGGACGCTCGACGGCGGGCGTTCGGCACGGCCTTCGCCGGTTGGCAACGCGTCCGATACTTGATCGCCGGCGCGCTGGTCCCGCTGACGCTGGGGGGCTGGCTGCTTTGGGCGCTTTCGGCCGGGTCCGCTCCCGCGATCGGCTGGGCAATCCAGCTCATGTTTCTGCTCGTCGGTTGGCACTACGTCAAGCAAGGATTCGGCGTCTTGAGTGTGCTCTCGGCGCGCCGAGGGGTGCGTTACAGCCCGCTGGAACGACGTGTGCTCTTGGCGCACTGCTTCACCGGCTGGGCGTACGCATGGTCGAGTCCAGCGAGTCCGAGCGTCGAAGCAGAAGAGAAGGGCATCGTCTATTGGTCCGTCGCCCGCCCATCGTTCATCGAGCACGTGAGCGGGGTTCTGCTCGCACTGAGCACGATCGCCCTGGCGGCGATGTTGTTGGCAAAGTGGCGGCGCGAGCGCCGATTGCCCCCGCTCGCGCCGCTGACCGGTCTCATGGTGTCGATCTGGGCGTGGTCCGTATACTCGAGCGCCGACCCGCTGCTCCTATACATGGTGCCTGCGCTTCACTCGCTCCAGTACCTCTACTTCGTCTGGATGCTCAGCAAGAATCAGGCACGTGCTGCAGAGCAGCCACCATTCTTCGGTGCGCCCGCTCGGCAGCGTCTGCTGTTCTTGGCCGGGGCTTCACTTGCGCTCGGCTGGCTGCTGTTCCATGCCGGTCCAGAGCTTCTCGATGCAGCACGGCTGAGCGCTCACCGGCGCGCCAAGCAAACGCTGGGGGCACTGGGTGGCACCCCCTATTTCGCGGCATTTTTCGTGTTCGTGAATATCCACCACTACTTCATGGACAACGTAATCTGGCGACGCGAAAACCCAGACACGCGTTATCTGCGAGGTTAGGCCATGTTACTGTAGGAGCCAAGATGGCGACGGTGGACGTGACCCCGATGAGCTTGGACGATCTGGAGGGAGCGGCTTCGCTCTACTTGCAGACCTTCAATGCGGCGCCTTGGAACGAAGGCTGGAGCATCGAGGCCGCGCGTGAACGATTGAAGGCCATCCTGGGAGCGCAGAGCGGCCTCGGCGTGCTGGCGAGCCGCGACGGTGCGCCCGTGGCCTTCGCGCTGGGCCATCTCGAGCCGTGGGTCTCGGGAGCTCACTTCCGGCTCAAAGAGATGTGCACTACACCCAAGCAGCAGCGCCAAGGTATCGGCACGTTCCTTTTCGACTACCTGCTTCGTGCGCTCAAGGCGCGCGGGGTGAGCGAGGTTTATTGTGAAACTCGTGCCGGCGTTCCTGCGGAGAGCTTCTACCGTCGGGCCGGGTTTCGCACCCTCAACGTGGTCGCGCTCGGCAAGCGCCTGTGAAGAAGCCGCCGTTTGGCGTCAACGTTCGACGAGTGTGCCGAACAACATCAGCCCGCCCGAGATGAATACCACGTCGAACACGGCCATCAGTTTGAAATAGTCGCCCAATTCCGAGAGCGGAGCGCCATTGAGCAGCTCACGCGTGGCGGCTACGGCGCTGAGCAGGGTCGGGGAGAGCAGCGGGAAGAGCACGACCGCCAGAAGCAAATCACGCGCCTGGGTGCGCACCGTCATCGAGCCGAACAAGGTACCCGACGCAGCGATCCCGGGTGTCGCAACCAGGGCGATGCAGAACAATCCCAAGCCCACGCGGTCGAGATCGAGAGAGAACAAAAGCGCGGCCACCGGCATCACCACGCATTCGACGACCACCAAGAATGCCAAGACTCCCATGGCCTTGCCGGCGAAGATCGCGCTGCGTGACAGCGGCGCGACCAATAGGCCATCGAGTGCGGATTCGTCACGCTCGCGTTGCCAGGTCTTACCCAGTGCCAGAACGGCGGCGAACGCCAGCGACAGCCAGATCACACCGCTGGCGACGATGCGCGCGCTCGCAGGTCCACCGAAGAACGCGAGCGAGGCCATGATCACGACCAGCAAGGCGAAGAATCCGCTCGTGATCACCACCTCGCCCGTCGCGAGCTCGATCGCCAGATCCTTCTGCAACACGGCGCGAGCTTGAGCGAACCAAGTCAGGCGGCGACGCGGCAGCGCGCGCGCCGGACCGCGCGCGATCGCCTCACTCGCCGTGCCAATCGCCATGCCGTCAATCTAACACTAGAGCCCCGTGGCGAGTCGGTCTGCGCCAGCTTTTTTGAAGCCGCCGACGGCGAGTGCTAGCCTCCGCCGTCATGGCTGAAATCCGCGTCGAACACGTGTTCAAGTGCAGCGAGGAGACCTTTTGGACCAAGGTCTTTTTCGACGACGAATACAACCGCCGACTGTTCCAGGAAATCTTGAAGTTCCCGGTCTGGCGCGTCGCAAAGTCGGAGGAGCGAGGCGACGAAGTATTGCGGACGATCGAAGCTTCGCCGCCGATCGGCGATCTCCCAGGCCCGCTCAAGGCGGTCGTCGGAGAGAGCGCCGGCTACGAGGAGCGCGGCGTATTCAACAAGAAGACCCGGCGCTACCAGGTGCAGGTGGTGCCGAACCGAATGAGCGACAAGATCAGCGTCAATGTCGAGATGTGGACGGAACCGATGGGCGACGCTCAGTGCAAGCGCATCGCACGCGCCACGGCGACCGCGAAGATCTTCGGTGTCGGTGGGCTTCTGGAAAAGAAGCTGCTCGGGGATCTGGAGCGAAGCTACGAGAAAAGCGCTTCCTTCACCAACACCTTCGTCAGCGAAAAGGGACTCTGAGCGCATCCTCTCGCGGAGGCGCTCGGTCTCGTCGGCCCGCGCACTCGAGTCGCAAAACTGGGAGCGCACGTCGCGCTCCCGCGGCGAATCAGGCTTTGGCGCTCTTGGCAGCGGCCTTGGGCTTCTCGGCCTTGGTCGGCTCGGCCTTGGCGACTTTGGCCGGCTCGGCTTTGGGCTTCTCGGCCTTGGCCGGCTTGGCTTTGGGCTTCTCGGCCTTGGCCGGCTTGGCCTTGGCCGCTGCTTCGGCGCGTTTGCTGGCGCGAGTCGCAGCCGCGTGCAAGTCCAGGAGTTGCGGGAGCGGGTAAGCGGCGAGCTTGCTGGCGAAGCCCTTGTCCTTGACGCGCTTGTTCAGCTCGACGATCGAGCTGACCAGCTTGTCGCGGCTGCCGAAGCGCTTCTTCGCGTCAGTCAGGGTGTCGTGCAAGCGAACGAGCTTGGCGTTCGAGACGCGGCCGAGCCCCTTCGCCGAGTTCACTCGATCCGACCAAAGGTCCGCGGTGGCGAGTTTCTGCACGGCTGCGACGAGCTTTTCCTTCGACTCGAAGCGCTCTTTGACTTGGCTGACGGGCGTCTTTTTCATGATCCTGGCTCCGGCCCGAGGCGGGCCATACGAAGGGCGCGGTTTCTAGCAAGCGGGGGGGGTTGTTGCAACTGGAACTGACTTCCGGCCCAATAGCCGGCAGAACGCCCTGCGGTGACGCGCTCCCCCGCGCATGCTAACCGCGGGCCCCATGACTTTGAGGATGCGTTTTGCGCCTTCCCCCAGCGGCTACCTGCATATCGGGAACGTGCGCTCCACCTTGTTTACCTGGCTCTGGTGCAAGAGCCAGGGCGGCACGTTCGTGCTCCGGGTCGAGGATACGGACCAAGAGCGTTCCAGCATCGAGAGCGTGCGGGCCGTGCTCGACGACCTGAAATGGCTCGGCTTGCAGTGGGATGAGGGGCCCGAGGTCGAAGGCCCGTTTTCGCCATACTTTCAAAGCGAACGCAAAGGCATCTACCGAGCGCACACCGAACGGTTGATCAGCGAGGGCAAAGCCTATCGTTGCTACTGCACGAAGGAAGAGCTCGACGCGCAACGCGAAGCACTGAAAGCGAAGAACCCGAAAGCCAACTTCGTCTACCCTGGGACCTGCCGAGATCGCAAAGATCAGCCGGACCTTCCATTCGTGGTGCGCTTTCGCTCTCCGAGCACGGGGTCCACTGATTTTACCGACAAAGTATTCGGGTTCATCAGCACGCCCAATTCCGCACAGCAAGACTTCGTGCTGATGCGCACCGATGGCTATCCGCTTTACAACTTGGCTGCGACCATCGACGACCACTTGATGGAGATCACGCTCGTCGCCCGCGGACGGGACCACATCGGCAACACGCCGCAGCAGATTCTACTTTATCGCGCCTTCGGCTGGGAACCGCCCGAGTTCGCTCATCTGCCGATGATGCTCTCGCCCAAGGGTGAGAAGCTGAGCAAGCGAAACGGGGCCGTCAGTGTGAAGGAGTATCGCGACAAGGGCTACACCCCGATGGGCGTACTCAACTACCTAGTGCGCTTCGGGTGGTCGTCCGGCGACCAAGAGATCTTCAGCCGTGAACAGCTAATTCAGCTGTTTTCCTGGGATCACGTGAATAAAGGCGACGGTAAATTCGACGAAAAGAAGTTCGCCGATGTGGCCTTCGAGCAGCTCAAACAACCCGCGCTGACCTCATTGGACGAATACGTCGCAGGGGTGAGGCCATTTTTGGCTCAGCGCGGGCTCGAGCACCCGGACGAGGCGCTGCTTCGGAAGGCCATCCCGGGAGTGCGGGAGCGAGCACGTACGCTGGTCGATGCCGCGTTCGATTTGGATTTCTATTTCCGCGAGCCGCCGGAGTTCGACGAAAAAGCTCGCCAAAAGTTCCTGACCCCCGCCGCCTCTCGGCACCTCGCGGCGCTGCGCGGCGTGTACGAAGCGGTCACCACCTGGCAAGCCGAGCCGCTCGAAGCCGCGCTCAAGCAATGGGTCGAGAACGCCGGGCTGACCATGAAAGACGTCGCGCAGCCAGTGCGCGTAGCGCTCACCGGGCGCAGCGCGAGCCCGCCGCTGTTCGACGTGATGGCCGTACTGGGTCGGGAGCAGAGCTTGAGCCGCTTGGCCCGAGCGGCCGAAATCGCGCAGGGCGGCTAGCCGCCGATGTTCTCGTTGCCCGTGCGGCATTTCGTGGGCCCCATCCACTTGCCGACGACTCACCTCGCGCCGCTCTCGTGGTTCGATTCCTTCCTTGGGTATCCGCCAATCAAGGCGCTGTTGCCGATCCCGATCATCGCCGCGATCTCGCCGCTGATCTGGTTGTTCTTTCGGCAAACCTGGCGCGAACTGGACCACGAAGCGGAGGTCGCGCGGAGCGAGGGCGGGCTGGACTATCGCCGGCCCGCCGCGTGCCTGTTGATCGTTGCGATGGTGTTGACGTTGCAGGAATACTACGGCGGGCGAAGCTTCTACGACGCCTGGTTCCGGCCTTGGCTGACCGAGCTGGAGGCCCACGGGCATCCGCGCTTGCAGCTGGGGAAATACGACGAATTCTACAGCTACTGCTGGTGGGTGCTGTCGCGCGTGATCGGCTACGTGCTCATCCCCTTCCCGCTTTGGAAGCTACTTTTCCCCAAGGACAGCCTGCTCGACATGGGCCTGCGAGGCCGCGGCTTCACCAAGCACATCTGGATCTACGGGCTGTGCCTGGCGGTCGTGATCCCAGCCATGCTGCTCGTATCGAGGCAGCCGGATTTCGGCAACTATTACCCATTTTACAAGCTCGCCTCGCGCAGCTGGTTCGATTTCGGGATGTGGGAGGGGATCTACTGGCTACAGTTCTTCTCGCTCGAGTTGTTCTTCCGCGGTTGGATCGTCGGCGCGCTGCGGAAATCGCTGGGGGCTAGCGCCATCTTCGTGATGGCCGCGCCGTACTGCATGATCCACTACGGGAAGCCCTACCTCGAAGCGCACGGCGCAATCGTCGCAGGTGTCGTCCTGGGTTCACTGGCGATGCGCACGCGCAGTATCTACTCGGGCTTCCTGGTCCACATAACGGTGGCATTTTCCATGGATTTTCTCGCGCTCTGGCACCGCGACGCCTTGCCCAAGGTGTTCTGGAACTAGCGCACCGCGCGACCCAAGCCCGGGCGAAATTGGCCGCGCCCGGGCCCGTCCTTCTCGGCTACCTCGAGGCGGCTCGCTCGCACCAGTGTGCCGCGGCAGCAGGACGCAGTGGGCATTCACCCGCGGTCCAAAAGACGCCCGGGAATACAGCCCCGGAACGCCACATGGAAGACACCGAATATTGAGTCCCCCGGGCCGGCGTTACCGGCTATATTCCGCCGACCAAAACACCAATGGCACAACACGTCAGCTTTTCACCCACGCCTCACGATGCGGAATCCAGCCGGCGCTTGAGCGTCGACATCGACAATGGCCCGGATGAATGGTCGACCGAGCGTAGTACGCAGCGCTATCAGATCCAGGGTTGGGGCGCGCCGTACTTCCATGTCAATCCGCGGGGCCACGTCGAGGTCACGCCCAGCCCCGATCAGGGCAAGACCATCAACCTGTTCGAGCTGACACAGGACTTGAAGGCGCGCGGCCTCGAGCTGCCGCTCTTGATCCGCTTCCCGGATATCGTCGGCCATCGCATCAAGCTGATCAACGAAGCGTTTCAGAAAGCGATCGCCGAATACGAGTACGCGGGCGTTTACCGCGGCGTGTTCCCGGTAAAGGTCAATCAGCAACGCCACCTCGTGGAAGAGGTCGTCGCCAGCGGGCGGCAATGGAACTTCGGGCTGGAAGCTGGCTCGAAGCCCGAGCTCTTGATCACGCTCGCCGCGATGCAGGACGTCGGCGGCTTGATCATCTGTAACGGCTACAAAGATTCCAGCTACATTGAGACCGCCCTTTTGGCACAGAAGTTCGACAAGACGGTGATCGTCGTGCTCGAGCGGCTGGAAGAACTCGACATCGTGCTCAAGGCATCCGAGAAGCTCGGCATCAAGCCCTTGCTCGGCGTGCGCGCAAAGCTGACCACCAAGGGCGTGGGGCGCTGGGCTGATTCCGCGGGAGATCGCGCCAAGTTCGGCCTCACCACCTCGGAGATGATCGAGGTCGTCGATCGTTTGACCGAGCTCAAGCTGCTCGATTGCTTGCAGCTCCTGCACTTCCACATCGGCAGCCAAATCTCGAGCATCATCCCGATCAAGAACGCGATGCAGGAAGCATCGAACATCTACGTCGAGCTAGCCAAGCTCGGCTGCAAGATGGGATACATCGACGTGGGCGGCGGTTTGGCCGTCGACTACGACGGGTCCAAGACGGATTTTCACGCCTCCAAGAACTACCAGCTCGAAGAGTATGCGGCCGACGTCGTGGCTCACGTTCAAGCCGCCTGCGTCAAGGCGGACGTGCCGGTACCGACAATCGTGAGCGAAAGCGGCCGCGCCGTCGCCGCTCATCACTCGGTACTCGTATTCGAGGTCGTGGGCGCGAACGAAGTGCGCTTTGGTGAACCCGTGGAGCCCAAGGCCGAGTCGCATCGCTTGTTGAAAGAGCTGTTCGATACGTACTGCGGTATCCAGCCGAAGAACGTACAGGAGAGCTACCACGACGCCAGCCAGGCCAAAGAAGAGGGCCAGAGCCTGTTCAAATACGGCTACCTCGGGTTACGCGAGCGCGCCCAGGTCGAACGCTTGTATTGGAATTGCTGCGAGAAGATCCACCACACGCTCCGGCGTCTGCGCTTCGTGCCGGAAGAGCTCCAGCACCTCGAGCAGAACATGTCCGCCATCTACTACTGCAACTTCTCGTTGTTCCAGTCGGCGCCGGACATTTGGGCGATCGATCATCTCTTCCCGATCATGCCCATCCATCGCCTCGAGCAAGAGCCGACGGTGCCCGCCAAACTCGCCGACCTGACCTGCGATAGCGACGGCATCATCGATCATTTCATCGACGTCGAAGACGTCAAGGGCTCACTCGACCTGCACCGCTTCGACGAGAAAGAGCCGTACTACCTCGGCATGTTCCTGAACGGCGCTTATCAAGAGATCCTCGGGGATCTGCACAATCTGTTTGGTGACACCCACGCGGTGCACGTCGCGCTGAGCGACGAGGGCTACCAGATCCGACACGTGATCAAGGGCGACAGCGTGACGGACGTACTGCGCTATGTGGAGTATGTCCCCGAGAACATGGTAGAGGCGGTGCGCCGCCAGGCGGAGCGCGCGACCAGCGCCGGACGCCTCACCAACGAGCAAATGCGCACCCTGATGCAACACTACGAAGAGTCGTTGCGCAGCTACACCTACCTCACCGGCGACGACTGAGACGGCACGTCAGAGCCGCCTCGGAGGCCGCGGGCCCGAGAAATCAGGGAATGTCCGGGACGTGTGGCGCGTTTGTTGGACGGAACGGGTGGAAGCTGGCTACCATTGTACTTCGGCATGACCCAATCGCCTGATTCGTCCCCACGGCCTACGGCTTCCAAACTCACCCGGATGCTCCTTTCGGGCGTGGGAGGGCTGGCTATTTCGACCGTGGCCGCCACTGGCCACGCGGACATCTACAAGCAGGTAGACGCGGACGGCACCATCAGCTTCACCAGCCGCCCGGCGCAGGGGGCCAAGCTTTACGTGGCGGAGCGGAAGGCCCCGGTCTTCATGCCGAGCGATGATTCGCCCGAGCGCTTCAGCCGCTACGATGAATACATCCGGCAGGCGGCCACGCTCTACCAGATCCCGGAAGAGTTGGTTCGCGCCGTCATCCGAGTCGAGAGTGATTTCGACCCGCGCGCGGTCTCGCCTGCCAACGCTCGTGGCCTGATGCAGCTGGTGCCGGAGACCGCGGAGCGCATGATGGTGACTGACTCGTTCGATCCGCGCCAAAACATCTTCGGCGGGGTGCGCTACCTACGCGTGCTGGCCAACCTGTTCAACGGCGACATCCAGCTCACGATCGCCGCCTACAACGCCGGCGAAGGCGCCGTCATGCGCTACGGCGGCATTCCGCCGTACCAAGAGACGCAAGACTACGTGGTCAAAGTGCTCGGCAACTACCGCCAGTACCGAACGCAATCCGCACGCTAACTTCTGTCTAGGAGTTCAAGGGCCGCCTACACGGCACGGGCACGTTTGCCAAAACCTGCAAGATGTCCTGGCGCCCGCCGGCTTCCGGTCGCTTCAGCCGCAGCATCCATCGGCGAGCCGAGCCGGCTGAACAAGGGGTTACCAGGCGGGGCGGGGTGACACGGCGTGAAGGGTTATCAACTTCATCGCCTGCGAACGGCGAGAACACTCACACCCGTCGAAATCAACCTAGTTGCGAACATGCGCAATCGCGTCGCACAAAATGAAAACGGGAACTTCTGCTGAGCAAAAGTTCCCGATTCACGGACGGCTTGCGCCGTCACAGCCGATCAGCTCGGTTTGACGTTCTCGGCGCGCGGACCCTTGGGGCCCTGGCCCTTCGTGAACGAAACAGCCTGACCTTGCTGGAGGTCTTCGAAACGGACGCCTTCAACGGCTGACATGTGGAAGAACAAATCTTCCCCGCCTGCGGTCTCGATGAAACCGAAACCCTTGTCAGTCAACTTCTTAATTTTTCCATCAGCCATTAGATCCACCTAAACGTAGCGCTCATCCGCGGAAACGGAGATCGTTCC
>Ga0302323_100005303_pt1 | contig 10550 bp, 10 predicted proteins | sample Fen_T0_3_FD_201950 | JGI IMG/M metagenome (GOLD analysis project Ga0302323, IMG submission 201950) | Peat permafrost microbial communities from Stordalen Mire near Abisko, Sweden - Fen_T0_3 | ecosystem: Environmental > Terrestrial > Soil > Wetlands > Permafrost | place: Sweden: Abisko... | reverse complement strand
TGAACCATTCCCAGACAATGCTGGGTGGGGCATCGTAGTCAGCTTCATAGCTGGAATGGGCAGTTTCAGGTGTGATAAAGATTCGGCGCGCATCCATCAATTCTTTGTAGCGAGCGTGCATGTCCAAGTTGAACGTTCGGACTTCGCCGAGGTGGTCATAAGTTTCAGGTTGTTCGACCAAACCTTCAAGCGGCGACTCGAAGTGGGCGAGTCCCTGCTCGGTGAACATGGCATATGCCCGCCAGCCAGTCTTTTCACTGAGATGATTTTTCGTGAGGCGATGGATCAGGTTCACGTCTGAGCCGACGAGTTCTTTTGTGCCGGAAATATTTTGGATAAAGTATTCGCCGTGATGGACAAAGAATTTTAAATCGAGGTTGGGAATGTTGCGGCAGGCGTTGCAGGTACAGGTGGTGCGGCGATGCGCGGCTTCCTGCCGGGCGCGAAAGGCAGTGTAGGTAGCATCGATCAACTGTAAAATGGCTTCGCTGCGCGAGATGGAAATTTCGGATGCGTAAGCGAAGACAGCGTCACCTTCAAGTTTAGAAATAGTGAACGTGGGTTTGAATTGAGCTATGATGGTTTCAAGCAGTTCGGTGAGAATCTCTTGCGAGTGAGTCAGTTCAGTCGTGGCAACGTAGGAAGTGTAGCCTGTGATATCAGCGAGCAGGAGATGTCCATGTTGGGTTTCGTTGACAGTCATTCAACCTGTACCTTTGCGTATTCTGCTTCAGCCAGCTGTGCGGCTTTTTGGAGCGATTGATCATATTTGTATACGTAGGTCATCATGATATGTGCAAGAATGCGGCGCAGAAAGTGTGGCAGGGGCATATTCATTTGCATAAGGTCGTGCACACGCGTCTTGCCGTTGGGGAGCGGCTCAAGCCGGATGGTTTCGGTGAGGCTTTTCTTTCCGTTGTCGAATGATTCACAGGTTGAATATTCAAACGGACGCCAGTCAAGCGCCACTTGAGTGCTGACGCCTTTGCCGTGTGCACAGTGATTGCTCATGCCTTTGCCCGCCCGTCCTTTGGGTCGGTCGCCTGCGTACCAACGTGTATCGCCATTTCCCGAGAGATTGCGCTTAATTGGATCTTGCATCCATTCCCAGGTCACGTGCGGAGGCGTGGAGAAGTCGATGCGGATGATCATGTCGGCATCTTTTTCGTCAAGTAGGATGTGGCGTTCGTCCGTAATCTCTTTGTAACGTGGATGCAAGTCAATGTTGTAAGTCTTCACTTCTCCGAGATGTTCGTATTCTTCGAGCTGAAGATGTGCATTCTCAAGCTGCAGGGTCAAATGTTCAAGGCATGATTCCGTCATCATCATATATGCCCGCCAGCCTGTTGATTCAGCGACATGATTTTTGGACAAGCGATGGATCAAGTTCACATCTGAGCCAATAAGTTCTCGAATGTTTCCGATGTGCTGAATAATGTAATCGCCGTGATGCGCGATGAATTTCAAATCAAGCGATGGGATATTGATACAGGCATTGCAAGTGCAGGTAGTGGCACGCCGCATGGAAACCTGTTTATCTCGAAACGCTACATAGACCGATTCCATAAATTCAATCAGCGTTTCGCCGCGGGTTATTTTTGATTCATCCACATACGCAAAGACCGCATCGCCCTCAAGTTTAGAGATGGTCATCAGCGGCTTGAATTTTTCCACGAGCAGTTCAAGCAATTCGGTGAGAATTTCATGCGAATGTTCGAGTTCCGTCTTTGCGACGAAAGACGTGTAGCCCGAAATATCGGCGAGAACTAAATATCCGTGCTGGGTGATTGTGGACATGATTAGTCGTGATTATACCTCTCACATACGTGACCGATGACTGCAACAACATCCGTCTGTCGTCGATGGTCCTCGGTCGTTTATAATCATGCGACATGACAACCCCAACTAACACTGCCAACCGCCAGATCGCACGCGCCGCCGGGACGGTGATGATCGCTTTTGCCTTGAGTAACCTGATTGGCTTGGTGCGGCAGATCTTGATCTCGCGTGCCTTCGGGACTGACCGCGCTATTGACGCGTTTTACGCTGCATCCACTTATCCAGATTTGATCTTCAGTCTCGTAGCGGGCGGTGCTTTATCTTCCGCGTTTCTGCCAACTTTCACAGGCTTCCTCGCACGCGGTGAAAAACAAGACGCATGGAAACTTGCCTCCTCTATCGTCAACATCATATTGATCCTGTTAAGTGTCTTGAGTGTTCTATCTGCTTTTCTGGCGCCACAGATCATCCGTTATGTCCTTGCGCCAAAATTTTCCATTGATCAACAGCAAGTCGCGGCGTCACTATTGCGAATCCTGCTAATTTCCCCCGCTATCTTTGGTGTAAGTGGATTATTGATGGGCATCCTCAATTCGCATCAAAAGTTTTGGCTGCCTGCGCTCGCTCCCAGCATGGATTGGATCGGGATGATCTTTGGTCTGCTCTTTCTTGTGCCTACAATGGGTGTTTACGGATTGGCGTGGGGCGCAGTGTTAGGCGCAGCGTTGCATCTTATTGTGCAAATTCCCGGTCTACTGCAACTTCCAGAAAGAGCTTATTTTGCATCCCTAGGCTTGTACCTTCCTTCTGTACGTGAAGTTGGCAGGTTGATGGGACCACGTCTGTTGGGCGTTGCTATTGTGCAACTAAATTTCGTGGTCAATACCATCATCGCCAGCGGATTAAACGAAGGTTCGTTTTCTGCCATTAAATACGCATGGCAAGTGATGACGATGCCTCAAGTAGTGATTGCGCAATCGATTGCGATTGCGGCACTGCCGACATTTTCTGCACAAGTAACACGTGGCGAAACTAATGAAATGCGTTCGTCTCTCGCTTCGACTTTGCGAGGGGTTCTGTTTCTATCGCTTCCAGCTGCTCTTGGCTTGATTCTGCTTCGTACGCAGTTGATTGCGGTTTTGTTTCAACATGGCAACTTTGATGTCCATTCAACAGATTTGGTGGCGTGGGCATTACTCTGGTATGCGGCGGGACTCGTTGGTCATAACTTTGTCGAGGTATTGTCGCGCGCATTTTATGCATTGCACGATACAAAAACGCCTGTCTTGGTGGGTACGGCTGCGATGACCTTGAATGTGGTTTTCTCGTTGGCCTTTTCTGCACTATTTATAAAACTCGGTTGGATGCCGCATGGCGGGCTAGCTTTAGCTAACTCCTTTGCCACTGCGCTCGAAGCTGTTGTGTTATTTATCCTGATGCGCAAACATTTGAACGGTATTGAAGGTAAAGCTATTGCGGATGGTTTATGGCGTGGCGCACTTGCTGTGCTTGGAATGGCAATTGGCTTGTTGTTGTGGGTCCAGTTCACGGGCGGAATGAACCGCTGGCTCGTGGTGTTAGGCGGAGTCGCTGTTGGGGGCATCGTTTACGGAATCGGAATTGTGATTCTCAAAGTCCCTGAAGTTAATTTATTGTTGAATGTTGTCAAAGCCAGAATTGTTCGCCGCTAACGCCTGTTATTCTTATTTGTATGTCCCAACGACTTCCCATTTGTTGGGACCTATATCTACAGAATTGAGTATCAAAACTAAGCCCCATTTGCCATGATCAATAAAATAATAATGCGAGTCGCCTGATGTGCCATTCGAGGTCACCGCATAATTCTGAAACTTGCCTTGAAATGTAGTTTGTGATTCAAGTGCCCAGCCCAAACGATTTCGCACAGCGGGAACTTCACGCCAAACTTTACCGATGGCCTCCACTGGTTGATAGCGGTTGGCGGGCGCGACAATGCTTGGATCGCTTGAAGATTGACTAAGATCCCAACCGTCAGGATATGTGACCCATTCGCCGTCGTTGTAAATAATATAAATGGTTCCACGTTGATCGCTTGGATAATCTGGATCGGGTGCATAACGATAAACGCGACCGCCTTCGAAATCTTGACCGATGGCATCCAGAACTTTGACAGGTGCTGGGCAAAAAGTTCCAAGCGACTGATGTTTAGCGTCAAAGTTAAAAAACCAATTTGATGAACAGAAATTCGAGATTTGGGTTGGTGGAATTAGCGTTGGCGGAAGCGTGGTAGGTTGAAGTGTATTTATAGGCGTGGCACTTGGGATTGCGGAGGGAATGATCGTGGGCGTTAAAATTTCCTGGGTGTTGGCTGGTTGAATAATTGCAGTAGGAATCTCGCTGGGGGTGTTCACTGAGAAGGTGCAAGCCAGTGTTGAGAAAATAAGAGTTCCGGCTAAAAACAAGAAGGCGTTTGGTTTAATATGCATCTTTGATGTCCTTTTATAAAGTTGTTGAATGATGAATAACGTGCTTTTACTTGGAAATGTTCCCAACTAAAAATATCCATGTAGTGACAAGGCTTAGCTATGGATTTAACTGTCAGGTAGTTTGAAGCGCTGGTTCGTGTGTGGATCAGGACACAATTGGTCGTATCGTCAATTTGTTAGGTGTTGTAATTCTAAAAGTCCCAGAAATAAAATTGCTCACCACACAGGTGAGCAATCGGTTGAAAAGGTATTCAGCCTAGTTTATTTCTTCTTGCCACCAAGCAAACCGCCGAGCATATCCGCGGCGCCTCCGAGTTGACCCTTGCCACTCAAGAAGCCATCAATTGACGCACCGACTGGTGCGGGCAGTTGCTTTTTGAGAAAATCGATTACAGTCTTGACTGCCATTTGCGCTGTCTCTTTTGGTAGACCGGTCTTCTTCATTACAAGTGCAACAAGTTCATCCATTTTGAATCTCCTTTTGGTAGTAGGCTTCCCGCGGAAGTCTTTTATTTCCAAATCATCCATTGTATAGAAGCGATAATGAGTCCGAGCAAAATTCCGCCCATTACTTCAAGCGGAGTATGCCCCAGCACCTCGCGCAGATCCTTATCGCTGATTGGGTGACCATTCAGTAATTCATCGAATAATACATTGATGCGTTGTGCGTGAATGCCAGCCTGGCGACGCACGCCCGCGGCATCATAAGTCACGATCATGGTCGCTGCCACACCCAATGCAAAAATCGGATTATCGAATCCGTGATACAAGCCAATCGCAAATACGGTTCCCGTCATCAGCGATGAATGTGAACTCGGCATGCCACCGGTGGTGAGTAGTAATGCCCAATTCCATTTACGTGTATATAAATAATTGAGCGGCATCTTGATCACCTGCGCGATCAGCCAGGCGATCAGCCCCGCGATCAAGGCTTTGTTTTGAAAGATGGCGCCAAGATTCATTCTGACTCTCCCTCGAAATCAATTATATCCTCACCGACCACTTGCTTCACTTTGAGTCCTGCTGCTTCGAGCAGCACGCCGCAGCGCTCAGCCAAAGCCTGCCCTCGCTCGAAAAGCTTAATTGCCTCTTCAAGTTGACTCTGCTCATTTTCGAGCGCAGAGACGATCTGCTCCAGTTCAGCTAAGGCTTCTTCGTATGATAATTCTTCAATGTTTTTTTCTGTTTTCTTTGATGATGCTTTTGGCATTGGGTTCTCCTATAAGAGACCTGTCAGGTCTGCTGAATTATTTTCTAACTTCGAACTCGCCGTCACTGACTCTGACTTGCATCACATCACTTGCTTGCGCAACGTGCGATACAACAATGCCATCGTCTTTGCGTGTCACTACCGCATAACCGCGTGCCAATACTGCCAGTGGACTTAACGCCTCAAGTCGCTTTTGGGTTCCTTCGAGATATTTCTTCTGCAAGTTTACCCGATAAGCTACGGACATAAATGCACGGCGTGATAATTCGTCCACGCGTTGACGTTCAGATTGGATGAGGCGGGTAGGGGATAAGTAGCGTAGTTGTGCTGATAGGGCTGAGAGTAATTTTTTTTGTTCAGCGATCAGGCTGTTGATTGAAGAGGCGAGGCGGGCTTTATACGTCTGCACTTCGGCTTGCAGGTCTAAGATCGTGATTTGAGTCGCAAGCTCTGCGGCGGCTGTCGGAGTTGGAGCACGGAGGTCGGCAGCGAAGTCGCAGAGCGTAAAATCCGTTTCGTGACCGACGCCCGAGATGATCGGGGTCATGGCATCAGCAACGGCACGTACAACGCGTTCATCGTTAAATGCCCATAGGTCTTCGATCGAACCACCGCCGCGCGCGATGATGATGACGGCGAGTTGTTTATCGTCAAGTATATTTATAGCTTTGACCAACGCAGGCGGTGCATCAACTCCCTGAACGGGTGATGGCGCAAGGATCACTTCCGCAAGCGGCAGGCGACGGCGTAAGGTGTTGAGCATGTCGCGCAACGCTGCACCAGTTGCCGATGTGACGATGCCGATTTTGTGAGGTAGCTCGGGGATATTTTTTTTGCGATCAGAGTCGAATAGACCCTCGGCTTCGAGCATGGCTTTGAGCCGCATGAACTCTTGATATAAAGCGCCTTCGCCGACAGCACGGATTTGATCGGCGTAAAGTTGATATTGTCCCTGTGGTTCATATACACCGATCTTGCCATGGACTTCGATTGCCATGCCATCACGTAAAGGTAGATTAAGCCGTGCTGCGCTGGCTTTCCACATCACGCATTTGAGGGAGGCGTTGGCATCTTTGAGTGTGAAATAAATATGACCGGAAGCGGGGCGCGAAAGATTCGAAATTTCGCCTTGCACCCAAACATCCTGAAGAACTTCATCTTCTTCAAGTAATTTGCGAAGATGGAACGTCAGCTTGGAGACGGTATATGTTGATGGTATCGGTGCGGGGAAAAGTGATGGTTGCATTGACGCGAGGATAACTTAAAAATGATGAATTAGGAAGGATGAATGCTGAATGCCTAAAGTCAAATGTCGAAGGACAAAGGTTTAGAGATGAATGATGGTTTTTCGCCTATAATTGAAAAAACTATTTATGTCATTTGTCGAAGGATCAAAAATGAACAAGAGATGGATCGAGCCAGTTGCTCTTGCGGGATCAAAAGTCGTTTTGGAACCGCTTGCTATTGAACATGCGGACCGCATAAGAGAAGCCGTGAAAGATGGGGAGTTGTGGAATCTATGGTTCACGTCTGTTCCTTCACCAGATAAAGTTGAGAGCTATATCCAGACCGCACTAGATATGCGCGAGAACGCTGGAGCAATGCCATTTATTGTCCGTGAAAAAGAATCCAATAAAATCATTGGCTGTACACGTTATTTCAATGTAGATGAGGTCAATCAGCGGCTGGAGATCGGCTACACATGGTATTCGGAAAGCTATCAGCGGACGGCAGTTAATACAGAATGCAAGTATTTGCTTCTTGCGCATGCCTTTGAAAAGCTAGATGCAATCGCAGTGGAGTTTCGTACGCATTGGCATAATCATAAGTCTCGTGCGGCTATTGCCAGATTAGGCGCCAAGCAGGATGGTGTCTTGCGCAATCATACAAAATCTGCGAATGGAGTTTATCGTGATACCGTGGTGTTCTCCATTATCAATTTGGAGTGGCCAGCTGTGAAGCAGTCGTTGGAGTTTAAATTACAAAACCATCAGCGCGATTAGAAAGTCTGGCAAAGAATTTTTCTGCTACAATTCAACTATGTTGTAAGCTAATGAGCCGTAAACTTCATTCATCATAATTCAACTTTCACCTTATCTGTCTATGAATCATCTCTGGTCACCGTGGCGTATGGAATATATCGAAAATCATGACAAAATAGAAGGCTGTGTGTTTTGTAATGCACAAGCCAAAGCAGATGGCGTGGAAAATCTGATCGCCTTTCGCGGCAGGTTTTCTTTTGTGATTCTCAACCGTTATCCTTATGCCAGCGGACATTTGATGGTCATTCCGTTTGAGCATCTATCCAATCTTGAAGAACTCGATTCTGAAACTCGCGCCGAAATGATGGAACTTACTTCACGTTGCACGACAGTATTGAAAAATATTTACAAACCACAAGGTTTCAACGTAGGCGTGAATATTGGTGAAGCGGCAGGCGCAGGTGTGCTTGGGCATGTTCATATTCATATCGTACCGCGCTGGAAAGGCGATACGAATTTCATGTCTGCGGTTGGCGAGACGCGTGTATTGCCAGAAGCGCTGGAAGATACTTATAAAAGAGTCAAAGTAGCGTTCGATTTGTAAAAGTGATGATCACCTTCAAGGTGACTGTCACTTGGTAAATTATGTGCGGGGAAAATTATGAAGTAGCCATATTGGAGTTGGAATGATTCGTTCCCTAAAAATATTCTCATTGACTTGCATCATGTCGTTCATAGTCGGCAGCTGCGCTCCGCAAAACAGCGCGACGCAAAGTTCTCCAGCATCACAAACGAGCACAGTCACTGCCTCGCCAATTCCTCAACCAGCCATCGTTGCAACGTCTATTGCCCCTGAGCCAACTCAACCTGTTGTCACTATTAATCCGCTTACGGGTTTGCCGGTGCAAGACCCGTCTTTGCTTAACCTCCCCGCAGTGTTGGTATCGATCTCACATTTCCCGCCATCGGCACGTCCGCAGGCGGGCTTATCCTTTGCACCATATATTTTTGAAATTTATATCACTGAAGGTGCCACGCGTTTTCTCACAACCTTTTATGGTGAATTCCCTGCGCCTGAAATGAATATTACAGGCAATTGCAAAGTGAGAACTGAGCCATTCAATCAAACTGATTTTGTGCTGGGTAATCGTATTTGGTTGGATGCGAATCAGAATCAAATGCAAGATGCGTGGGAGCGTGGCATTGGCGGCGTATGCGTTAATTTATATGATGCAAGTAATAATCTCCTTCAACAAACCATCACTGATAGTAACGGTTATTATGCCTTCAATGTAACTACTGGAAAATATTTTATCGAAGTCATCAAGCCGAATGGGATGGAATTTGATCAGAAAAAAGTTGGGAATGAAGAACAGGATAGTGATGTGGGCCAGGCATCGGGTCGGAGCGACGCGGTGGATGTTTCATCCACGCTGCTTAATTTGGACGCAGGCTTGATTCTTCTCAATGGGCCGACGCCCTCATCCAATCTTGCGCCACCTCAAGTTGGACCGGTTCGCTCAGGGCGATTGATTTATGCCGACATCGCCAGTTTTTTTCGCGGTTCATGTTTGATCTTTGCATATGCATCTGCTGAGGTGTTGGTCAAATTACCGAAGTGCGCGTTTGTAGATCATATTCTGCAGGGTGGTGGGTATATGCTTCCGATTGAGGAGATGAAACAGCTTGCCAATGATCGCAAGGATGTTCACGCACCAGAAAATTATACGAGCAATATTTTTTCTGCCGATGCGCCTGAAGGCGGTGTGCCTGCCTCGCGCTTGGATGTGTATTTTGCGTGGCTCAATCAATCAGCCTGGGTGTATGATGCGGCTTCGCAAAGTTGGTGGCGTTATGTGGATGATGCTGATCCGCAAACTGCGGGCATCCTGCATTCTGAAGTTGACCGTTTGAATAAACGGCAATTGCAGTTTGAAAACGTAATCGTGTTATTTACAAAACACGATGTGATCTCGCCGAGAAATTTAAATATTCACCTTGAGAAAGATTTGAGCGGCGATGCGTTGCTGTTTCGTAATGGCAGAATGTATAAGATTCGCTGGAGCACGCATGTAAATGAAGAAGAGCTCAACAATGGAATTCGTAAGCCGATCCGCTTTTATTTCCCCGATGAAAAAACGTTATTCCCGCTCAAGCCTGGTCATACGTGGATCACTGTCGTTACACCTTTAACGGCAGTGACTGAAAAATCTGTTGGAAATTGGCTGATGCAGTTCAGCCAGCCTCCCGGTGCAAAATAGATCAAGTTCTGTTACTTTGGGATAGTTCTCAAAGGACAAGAGAGCCAAACACCTTATGTGTAAATTTGTTTTTATCGTAGCCCTGATTTTGATGCTGGGTGCATGTAGCAGTTCTCAAGATATTCAACCAAGTTTGCAAGCGAAAACAGAAGTGCCTGTTGTTGTCAGTTCGACAGCGACCCCAACTCCAAGCTATACAGCCACGCCTCAGCCGCTGCCTGTATCTGCTTCGTATGGGCCGGATCAATTTCCTGCGGACTACAATCCGCTTTCTGCTCAACCTGTGGTAGACCCGTCAACACTGAATATTCCTGCGGTGCTTGTATCGGTTTCGCATTTTCCTCCAGAGGCGCGTCCGCAAGCCGGATTTTCGTTTGCACCTTTTGTCTACGAATATTTCATCACCGAAGGGTCAACTCGTCATCTTGCCGTTTTTTATGGCGACTTTCCCAAACCTGAAATACCTCTGCATGGTGATTGCGCAATGCGTACAGAGCCCTTTACGCAGACCAAATATGTTCTTGGCAATCGGGTATGGTATGACAAGAATCAAAATGGCATACAAGACCCAGGTGAGGGCGGAGTGGGTGGCGTTTGTGTCTATTTGTATGATGCCAAGAGCACGTTACTTCAAGAGACCACCACTGACAGCAATGGCTATTATGGATTCAATGTTGAGACTGGTCAATATGTGATCGAGATCAAAAAGCCGGCGTGGTCAGAATTCACGCAGAAAAACCTTGGAACTGAGAATCAAGATAGTGATGTGGATCAGGCAACGGGTCGAACTGAGACGGTGGATGTTGCCTCTTCGATTCTTTATTTGGATGCAGGCTTGGTCCTGCCTCCAAAC
>Ga0302323_100005301_pt1 | contig 10552 bp, 8 predicted proteins | sample Fen_T0_3_FD_201950 | JGI IMG/M metagenome (GOLD analysis project Ga0302323, IMG submission 201950) | Peat permafrost microbial communities from Stordalen Mire near Abisko, Sweden - Fen_T0_3 | ecosystem: Environmental > Terrestrial > Soil > Wetlands > Permafrost | place: Sweden: Abisko... | reverse complement strand
TCATTCGCATTTCCGACCATTCCGTCTCTAAGATCTGAGGTGGAATAGAGAAAAGATTCCTGCAGGTTTAGCATTACGGATTGACCTAATTTTATATTTACGCCACCTCCGAATGAAGGAGCTATGTAATCAACCTTATCTTTAGTAATGGTTAAATCCTTATCAAACAACATTGCTCCTCCTCCTACAAATAAATAAGGCCTTACAAACGATGCAGGACCTAAAATATTGAACCTGAAATTTAAAAGAGCAGAAGTAAAACCGCTGTTAAAGTTTCCGATCCCACCTTCTTTATTAAAAGCAACCGTTCCTTTGGTAACCTGCAAATTTAAATCAAAATGACTTCCTATGTATCTTGAAACTGAAATGCCTCCCAGGCCATACTTAATGTTGGATGTATAAAAAGTATTTCCCAGGTCTCCATTATACTGGCTTACGCCTGCATGCAGACCGATGTTCCATTTTTTGTCTATTGTTTGGGCATTGATGATTAAAGTAAGTACCAGACACGTACATACAAGTAGAAGTTTTTTCATTGTATCTTATTTATAGATTAACATTGCAAAGTTCTATAACTCTAACTTTGTAAGTGTTACATAATATTTAAAAGAAGTTGTATAATTTACATATTCTTTATAATAATAATACTTTCAAATCCGGAATCACCTGTTAAGTTTCGACGAATTTCCCGAATATATGTGGAAAAACCAGCTTTCTTGCAAGACTTTTGACGTAATTTTACGATAATTGGGACAGAATAATCCGGCCAGCCAAATGTGATCAAGATTCATGCAGTCGGAAACAGACCCGGTAATTTTGAAAAATGCTTTTATTGTTTTTTCCTTCAGGTGACATTTTGAGAAGCTGCAATTACATTTAACGCTTTTGGCATAATTTTAACGCTCACAGGGGCATTGCCTAATAACTCACCATCAACCTGAATCTGCATATTATAATGAGAGTAAATTTCTGCTTCCTTCGTTTGATAATATTCCTTTCTTTTAAATTTATTTAGTTTACCACTTGCAATTGAGAATATTAACTCAATTATGTCCCATGGATTTTTTCTATTTACTATTACCAGATCCAGAAGGCCGTCTCTTATGTTTGCTTTATCTGCTATTTCATATTCCCCGCCATAATATTTAATGTTTGCAATAATTACAAAATATCCTGCCGATTTTAACTTATGTTTGACATAAATCTTATGCCATTTATATCTGAAAAGAAGTTTAATCAGCCTGAATGGATATGCAAATCTACCCCATCTCTTTTTAAATTCCGGAGTCGTGTCTTTTATAACCTGAGCAAAAGGACCCGCACTTAACATCATTGAAAAATATCTGGATTCATTACTTGTTTTTGCGTAACCTAAATCCATTTTTATCTTTTTGCCTTTTGTAATTAGTCCTGCTGCCATTTTTGGAGCATTAGGTATACCTAATTCACTAGCTAAAACATTCGTACTGCCAAAAGGAATAATTACCAGAGTGGCTTTTGAGTTCGCCATACCATTAATTACTTCATTTATTGTTCCATCTCCACCTGCCGCAATAATTAAATCGTATAAATCCTTTGCTGATTCTGCCAGTTTTGTTGCATGTTTCGGATATTTTGTGAATTCTATATCTAATTTTATTTTCTCTTTATCACACTTCTTTCTTACTTCTTTAATAACGTCATCTTCTGTTATTTTAGGCTTGAATAATCCCGATAATCTGCTTTCTAATTTTTTTAAAGTCCATCTTAGTATAGGCGGCATTTCCTTTTTCATCTTCCCGGACGAAGGATTTATTATTAGAATCGCTTTCATCTTTTAATAAAATGCTTTCATGGTTAAAGAAATGTATTGCAGTAATTCATACGAGGAGTCAGGATGGAAGGCCCAGTTTAAATGATTCATATTCAGCCTCCACACATTTATAATCCAGCGTTAACAAGCTACTAATATTATCATGCACCCATATAAATTCAACCTATATAAAGATAATTCCTTTTGTACGGGGAATTTTTACACAATTCCTTATAAGATTTATATGATTCACATATATTCTGATTTATGACGATTGCTATTACGATGTTGTTATATGTGAATTTTGTAATCTTTTTCTAAAGTTGTGTAACACTTTTCAGAATAATGATGCCCACCTTTATAAACAATTAACAGATAGTTTTTTTTAATAATTTTCTCTTTTTGTATTATACCTGAATCTCTTTAATTATATCCGGTATAATTTTGATAACCCTGTGGAAGAAAATATTTTAATATTATTCATATAATTCAAATTTATAGCACTTAACGAGTAATTACATTTTAAGATTAATTTATATGAAAACAAAAAGAATATTTATTGGATTATTATTATTGCTGGTATTGTTTTTTGTCACTTCCTGTGCTCCTGCTGGCATGACCAGCGAGGAATATGGATTACTTTACGGTATTGTTCACGGGTTCATTTCCCCTTTCGTATTGATTGCGAAATTATTGGGGATGAATATTGGATTGTATGCTGAAAATAATACAGGTTTGTTATATTGGTTGGGATTTATTTTGGGTCTTGCGCTTCTTCTTGGTGGTGGTAGCGGTAGTTATGCAACTAGAAGAAGATGGTATGACTAAATCTCTTGCCCGTTAGTTATAGGTAATATACCTGTACACATTCAAGCCAATTCTTTTTTATGGGATAAATTCGATGCCACTAGTGTGTTATTTTGTTCACAATGAAAGCGTTCATATCTTTCATGAATAAATTTTGATACAAATTAATTCGAAATACTGTGGCAGAGATAAAAATACCAACATTAAAAATTGGTGATCTGGAAATTAATCCTCCTATCATTCAGGGAGGAATGGGAGTAAGAGTATCAGGCTCACGATTGGCATCGGCAGTTGCAAATGAAGGTTGCGCGGGTATAATTGCCAGTGTTGGTTTAGGTGCATATGAAGATGCTTCAGGATCAAAATTTGTTGATTTAAACAACGATGCATTAAGGTCAGAAATAAGAAAAGCCCGGTCACTTTCTAATGGCGTAATTGGTGTAAACGTTATGGTGGTTTTGTCGAACTACGAAGAACTGGTGAAGGTTTGTGTTGAGGAAAAAGTAGATCTGATAATTTGCGGATCAGGTCTTCCTTTAGATCTGCCTAAAAAAACAGAAGGTTCAGATATTAAGCTAATTCCTATTGTTTCCTCAGCAAGGGCTTTTAATATCATTTACCGAAAGTGGAAACAAAACTATAATAAAGTTCCTGATGCTGTAATCCTCGAAGGGCCTATGGCCGGAGGACATCTCGGCTTCTCTTACGATGAAATAATAAATGGGAAAGCTCTACCACTGGAGCAGCTGGTGAAAGAACTGGTAGACTTTGTAGAAACACTCGAAGAAAAGATTCCGGTAATTGCCGCTGGTGGAATATTTGATGGAAAGGATATCGCCAAATTTTTAAAGTTGGGAGCATCAGGTGTACAAATGGCAACGAGATTTGTTTGTACAACCGAATGCGATGTTCATGATGATTTTAAACAAGCCTACATTAATTCAAAAAAGGAAGATATTGCTATTATTAACAGTCCTGTTGGATTACCGGGAAGAGTGATCAGTAACGAGTTTACCCAGCGGGTATTAAAAGGTGAAACTATACCTTTTAAATGTACGTTTCATTGTTTAAGATCCTGCAATCCTCGCACTGCCCCCTATTGTATAGCGAAAGTATTAGCTGATGCTTCAAAAGGAAGGTTACTCAACTCGTTTGTATTTGCCGGAGCCAATGCTTACAGGTGTACGGAAATTGTTTCAGTAAAAAGTCTCATCAATCAATTGAAAGAGGAGCTAAGTTCTGCGTTGTAAAAAAGACATTTATCCTGGAAAAGCCAAAGTCCCTGACCACAATAAGTCGATTAAAATTATCCCCTGTTGGCTGGAAATAAGTTAACATTGTTAAGATATTGATGGAGAAGTTGAATTTCTATTGGCCAAAAGGGCTCAAAATGCCGGGTCTTTGATCATATGGGGAATGATATCCCTTAGAGCTGTTAAATGGCAATGGGCTGTAATCATCATTCCATTTTGACATCTGCAAAGTAAGACCCAGAGAAAAATTTCCGAATTTATAAGTGGATCCAATGGCATAACTGCTTTTTGGGAGAGTATTGAATGGTGAAGTCCCTGCAAGTTGTTTAATACCTATACCGTATAAAGTCAACTGAGAATTAAAATGATAGCTTGCTGATCCGTATACAGATAATTCGTTAAATGCCCCATTTATCAAACCTTCCTGATTTGAATTCCCAAACACAGAATAATAATGCCCGGCAATAATTCCGCCATCAACAGACAACTTTGGAGATAATGGAATTGATAATGAAGGAGATAGCATAAAACCAGTGATAGTACCTAAATGAGGAACAATCATAAATGTACTTCCAAACGAATAATTTAACCTGGGCTTTAAATTCACTTTTGTGGAATTATACACAGAGAGACTATCACCAATATTTAGTTGTTGGGAAAAAGCCTGAATTGAAAATAGAGAACCCAGCACAATAATTAAGCTTATGTTACATTTACATCCAGACATGGTTAATAATGCTCATTGTTAAATAGTCCGGTAAAATTAACGAGAAAAATAATAAGATAGTATCTGTTATGAGGAAAGTTTATTCAAAATTTCAGCTCCCCCGCATCGCGATCTATCTGCATTATGACCTATTATCTTGCCAGGCTTCAGCCAGGTTTCCTATGATATTTTTATCATTCAGAAATGAGTTTTTAAAGGGTGTCATAATTCATATTTTCTAAGTTTATATTCTTTTATTGCGTAAACCAGCATTTCAATATATCCAGACAATAAAATGATGACACACGGAAGAACAATTACAAAAAGTCGCTTGTACTCTCCCTGTGCTCCAATGATTATCGTAACTAATTGAGTTATTATGATTGAAAGTAAAATAATTTTAAACCAAAGTATTTGATGAGACTTAATCCACCTCACAATAATATAAATAAAATCAAAAAACAGTACGATGTAGAGAATCAAAAAGTTAATTGAAAAGAAATGTGAAAGAGGAGATAACAACTTTCCTGATAATCCTCCTTTTGATGAAACATAAACAGCTCTGGTTGTAGATTTGCCAAGGGTTACCATTTTCCCAAAAGCATCCTTTAAATAAACACCCGGTTGATTCATAATGCAACTTCTTAAAAACTTTGCAATTCTCTCATGTGAGAATTGCGGAAACAGGACATAATACATACTATTATATGACCCATGTGGTTCATGCAGATTGCTTTTTATTGTTTCTGATATCACGGAATCATTTCCATCCATATACATATTTGCATTTATAACAACATCTAACTGGTTAATACTTGATACAATTGATATGCCGTTATAACCATTATCTTTAAAATTCAACATGGAGTAACCCAAAATCAGCAATACACAGACGATAGATGCAGCAATGCCTGACAGACATGATTTCCAGTCAGTTTTAAAAAATATAATCCTCAACATCCAAAACAAAATCACTACTGGTAATAAAATTATAAATGACGGACGCAACATAATTGCAATAAAGATGAATAATGTAAGTAGTATCGCTTTCAGGATAGTAGGTTTTTTTAAATATCTGAGTGTAAAATATATAAATACAACAATAGCACAAATCGAAAGGGATTCCGTCAAAATACATTTGTCCCAACTTATTAATGACGGCATGATTCCGTAAACTATCGTTGCTATTATTATCACTGTCCTATTTTGTATAACAGTGCCTGCTATTTTGTAAAAGATGATAATTGCCAAAAAAGAAATAATTGCCTGTACTAAAATTATATTCTGAATAAGAGAATCATTCCCGAACAGTCCCATGATTTTAACGAAGTAAGGATATACAGGCGTTCTTAGAATGTCAACATGTCCCTGGAAGATGTTTGCACTATAATTCCAATAAGTCTCTGAATCTCCGGACCCATCTCCATTATTAAAAGAGAGATAGAATACCAACCGGAAGACACCACAACATATTAAAATCCAGAACAAATCGCTTGAAATATATTTAACAAGTGCACTTTGCCATTTACCTTTCCCGGCAAATGAATCCAACCCTGGTTTTATATCAATTAGTTTTTTCTTCATGATATTCTTCCTCCGTATTAATATTCCAGATATTATCCTTTGATTTTTCTCCTGAGATTATGTTGTTTACTGCTGTTATTGCAGTAAGCATAGAATGATCCTGATTGTTGTATTTGTGCATTCCATTTCTTCCAATCAAAAACAGGTTCTCAAATTTATCAGTAAAATTCCTGATTACGTTAAATTGAGAATATGTTCCAAAATAAGCCGGATAAGTTTTGGGCATTCTAATAATTGTACTGTCAATTACTTCATTTTTATCAATGATATCAATGCTATGTAATTCATTAATTGCGAATTGTACAAATTCATTGTCGGGCATTTTCCATAATTCATCGCCTTCATTGCAGAAATATTCAAGACCAATCCATACCTTTTCGACGTCAGCTACCATATATGGCGACCAATTATTAAAAATCTGCAATCTGCCAACTTTCACATCCCGTTCCTGAATATAAATCCAGTTATCCGGAACCAATTCATTTAATGTGAAACCCGATGTTTCATTTTTTATTTTCAACTTATTCAAAAGCAATCCAACAGTAATAAAATCACGATATTGTAAACCGTCACCTACACTTTTCACAATAGAAGGTACATTATTTCCCATTGCATTTATAAGGTCTTTAACCGGCATAGTAGAAAAGAAATAATCGCCCTTTATTTCAGATCTCAGATTAGTAGTATGATTAATATAACTTATTTCAATAACTCTATTATCTGCGATATTTAATTCAACAACTTCTGAGTTTTTAATAATTATCCCTCCCTTTTCTTCTACAAAACGTGCCACTGTTTCCCACATTTGCCCAGGTCCAAATTTTGGATACATAAACTGTTCTATCAAACTTGTGTCTGTATCTTTTTGCTCAATTGACTTTTCATTTTTAAAGACTGATTTTATAGCATGAAGTAATGCTCTTGTAACTGATAATTCCTTTATCCTTTGTGATCCCCAATCAGCAGCAATTTCAGTACATGGTACTCCCCATACTTTTTCAGTATAATCTTTAAAGAAAGTTTTATAGAGTTCTTTCCCGAATCTGCTAATAAAAAAATCTTCAAGTGTGATTATTTTTCTGATAGGGAAGATCTTAATCCAAACATAAGACCACCCAATTTTTATAATTCTGATAATCCCCAGATTAGATATTGTCTTTCCATTAAGTGTAATCGGGTATTCAAAAAATTTCCTCAGGAAGTAAATACGTGATATCCTGTTTCTGATAAGCATTACCCTGTCTGTCTTTTCGGGATCAGGACCATCGGGTGAAAGTTTTACCTGAGTTCTGTTTTTCTGATAATAAATATCTTTAAGAATATCATCTTTAGAATCAGAACCCTGAACAGGCAGGATTTTTTGCCACCACTTCATTACTATATCAGATTTTGAGAAGAACCTGTGTCCACCGATATCCATTCGATTTCCATTATGAACTATTGTCCTGGAAATTCCGCCAATATCATTTGTCTGCTCAATGATTACAGGCTTAATCCCTGTTCTGGTAACAAGTTCATAAGCAGCAGTTAATCCTGCTGGGCCTGCACCAATTATAACAGCAGTTTCAGACATTATCAAAATGTTTGTTTATTAAAGAGCATTTTGTTTCATCCAAATATATCATAAAGATATACTAAGATATATGTAATTATTTTAGAATGAAGATAATAAATCAACAGAATATGTATAAGTATATATAACGGTCGTCCGGGTTCGAGTCATCACAGTACCACATAAAACAGAGCGGGAGTCAGAGCCAGAGCGAGCAATCTCGTTCTGCTCGTAGTTGCCAATTCATACCTCCTAACGTCTCTCTAAAAAGTCAAGCATTTTAAGTCCTCGGTCGAGAATTTCTTTAGCGGTCCTTTGACTATATGAGTTTTTGGATAACCTTGACCACCCCACACCAAAGTAAGTTGACCATCTCAGGCCGATGTTAAATCCTTAAACCGTTCTTCGCTAACCAGTGTTCATACAGGTTGTGCAGACGGATACCTGAAAAGGGGCTCACCCAGCTGCGCTTTTGCCTTTATAGCTTCAATCTCGCTTTTTTCAAGTAGCCTGAGGTCCGGAGCAATCTTAAGGGCTGTCATATAGAGCTTCTCATCCCCCGGAGGTATGAGAGTTGTTACCGGGTGGGAAAGTGTAAACCTAAGCCCCATTTTTATATCATCCTCCGTTTTCAGAGGCTCGTACCAGCATTTTTCATACCCTTTATGATCAGCATGTTCCGGCCATGGCCCGTTTGCCATCGATTTGAGGGCTATTATCCCCATCCTTTTCTCCTGTGCCATTTCAAGAACCTGGGGTCCGTAATTGCCTTTATACCATGTTTTAAAATTTACATGGAACATAATTGTATCAAAATCAAAACCCTGCATGAGTGCAATTGCTGCTTCTGTAGAATGAGCAGAAAAGCCGAGGAACCTGACTTTGCCTTCTTTACGGGCTTCAAGAAAAGTTTCAATAGCTCCGCCCCTGCCGAGTATCTTTTTTACATCTGCCAGCTTTGTAACTGCATGCAACTGGTAAAGATCAAAATGATCGGTTCTCAGGTTCTTAAGAGACTGTTCCAACTCTTTCCTTGAATCGTCCCTGGTAAAGCCATCCGTCTTGCATGACAGAAAAACACTCTTCCTGTAAGGCTCCAGCGCAGGGCCAAGTTTTACCTCTGCATCGCCATAGGATGGTGAGATATCGAAATAGGTAATCCCTGCATCTATTGACGTTTTTACAAGCTTAGATGCATCTTCAGGTTTTGCATTCATAACAACAATCCCTCCGAAACCGATAACTGAAAGCATTTCCCCGGTCTTTCCAAGTGACCTCTTTTCAATCTTTCCCGGAACTGAATCCCGCGATATCCATGACAGATCATCAGTGAAAAGACCTGCTGCTGGTGCAACGATTGCAGCAGCCTTTATAAAATCACGACGTTTCATTATTACTGGTTTTAGTTACTACGAGACCATAAAATTATGAAATTTGGTTGATAATTTAGTGCTGTTACAAGCTTAATTATATGTTGAATGGAAGAGCCAAAACCTTTGACCTCCGCCAACCGGAACATTTTGACAAACCAGGACTATATCAGAAGTAAATCCTCCAAAGGGCTGAGAAATAACCACAGAACTATATCAAACAACTCCACTCCTTTGTAGATCACGCATTTACAGAGGAATATTTTTGATGTTATAATTAATTTGCTGACCTCAGTTTTGTCATAATATAGCATCATAATTAACTAAAGCCTGATTCAAAACCGTAAGTACTTTTAGTGAACATTTAAACCAATCAAGTGTTTGAATAAAAGACCTATCTGACGAGATGACATTAAAACAAGCTTATGAAAAAACTTGTATTCATTTATTTGTTTGGATTGACAACTATTTTATCCGCCCAAACCGAATCGGATGGAATTAAAATGTCGAAAAATTATTTTTGCGGGGGCTTAGCTTACAATTATAGTTCCTGGGATCACTACTGGGAAGGAACATTTAAGCGTGATAATGAAAACATAGGAAGGGTAAGTACTTCATCTGTATCAGTAATGGGAGCTTATGGTGTTCTGGATCGGTTAAATATTATTTTTTCATTGCCATATATCAAAACAAATGCGTCTGCCGGCACATTAAAAGGACAGCAGGGGTTTCAGGATATAAGCCTCTTCCTAAAGTGGCTTGCATTTAAAAAAGATGCTGATCCTTCGAAGTATTCTATATATGCTGTTTCAGGGGGTTCAGCTTCAATAAGTAATTACTCTGCGGATTTTCTGCCAATGTCTATTGGATTAAAGAGTCCTACTATTAATTTAAGACTTATCGGAGACTATCAGTTTAAGCATTTATTTGTGACTGCTTCGGGAAATTACATTTATCGCTTCAACATAAAAATTGACAGAGCAGCATATTACACTGATAAAATGATATACTCCGATGAAGTGAATATGCCAAACGCATTTACTTCAAAACTGGGATTGGGTTACAGAAACGGAGAATTAATAATAGAGGGTATTGTTGATTCATGGAATACATTAGGGGGGTTTGATATCAGAAAAAATGATATGCCATTCCCAAGCAATAAAATGAATATGATGAGAACAGGTATCAATCTAAAGGTACCGCTGGGTATGGCTCAGCGATTATCAATAATAGCTAATTCGTTTTACACCATACAAGGGAGAAACATCGGGCAATCGGCTTCAGGAACTATCGGTTTGTTCTACATAATCCCCGTGAAGAAGAATAGCGGTACTTCTGAAATATCTGAACCTGGAAAATTGCAATAATTACAGTTTTTTCCAAACGTCATACACAACATTATTCTTAGAAAAAGGGGAGAATAAAATCAGTATTAAAAAAAATATCTGCCATGAAAAAAACAGCTCTGATAATAGCTTTTGCAGTTTT
>Ga0302323_100005300_pt1 | contig 10553 bp, 10 predicted proteins | sample Fen_T0_3_FD_201950 | JGI IMG/M metagenome (GOLD analysis project Ga0302323, IMG submission 201950) | Peat permafrost microbial communities from Stordalen Mire near Abisko, Sweden - Fen_T0_3 | ecosystem: Environmental > Terrestrial > Soil > Wetlands > Permafrost | place: Sweden: Abisko... | reverse complement strand
AGGGCCTGGGTCGTCTCGATGAAGGTATCGCGCTCATCCGGGCCAGCGTCGACCTTGCTGCCGCGCACCACCTCTCGGCGTCCGAGCTGCGTGCCCGTTTCAACCTCGCCGGCCGGTTGTGGGCCGATGACCCGATGGGCGCCCATGCCATCCTGCGGACCGGCATCGATGTCGCACGACGCACCGGTCGGCGCGACTGGCTCATCCAGCTCTCTGGTCTGCTGGCATCGTCGCTGATCCACAGCTCGTTCGACTACGACGAGGCGACCGAGGTACTCGCCGTGATGCTGGACGAGGACAGTCCCGCGGAGTCCCGGGCCGTTGCCATCGTCGATATCGCCCGCATGGCGGCGTTCCGCGGCGATCGCACTGCCTGGACCAGAGGGCTGACCGCAGCGCGGGCACTCACCGCCGACCACTCGAACACCCAGACCGAGTGGAGCTGGGCCGTGGCTGCCACGTGGGTGGCCATCGCCGAGGGCCGTCTCACCGATGCGATACGTGAGTCCAACGCTATCGGCGGCAACTGGGCGGTGTGGGGCGCTATCGGCCGTGCGCGCGCGGCGATCCGCGGCCACGACCTGGTGGCGGCGCGCGCGGCGGTCGACTCCGCTGAACTGGCGGAGGAGCTGGGCGCAACGGCCGACATCGAACGGGCCGGCCTGGCAGCGGGCGTCGCCGCGCTCTCCGGCCGACGAGACGAGGCGATCGCCGGGTACCACGAGGCGCTCCGCCTGGCGCGACAGGTCGGCAACGTGGGCAGCCTCACGGACCAGTTGGTCGATGCCGTGTACGTCCTGGGTCCGGATGACCCCGACACCCCCGGATTCGCGGCAGAGGCACGCGCCATCTACGAGCGGGCCGGTGCCCGGGCATATCTGGACCGTCTGGACGAGGCCCTGAGAAGCGACCCTCTCTCGCCCCGGAGCGTCGCTCCCAGCGCGGAGACCGTGCGGCTGGTCCGGGACGACTGATGCGAGGCCCGGTCCTCCGTCGTGGCGGCGTTCAGCAGCCTAGTCACGCAGCCAGCGCGCATCGCCTTCGCCGCTAGGAAGCGCGGCGAGCAGTTCCAGGATGGGTACCGCCAGGGCAAGCGTGTCCGCGATCCTGCTCGGCAGGCCGGGGGACAACACGTCATCGTCCGACAGGGGGTGCGAGAAGGTGACGTCCTTGAGCTTCAACAGCTCGATGTCTGGATCGTCCGGCGGGAACCCCGTCGGCCCACGCTTGAGACGATCGCCGCCAACGCTCCCGAACGTGTCCCGGAAGCCCGGATCGTCGAGGAGTCCATGGACGCGGACCCTGTCGTCGATGACAGTCTGCCGCCACCCGGCGAGTCGCTCCGACGCTGGATGCCACATACCGCCGCCGACGAAGACCGAGCCAGGCTCCAGGTGGAGGTAGCCGCCGACCCCACCACCCTCGCCGGTCCAGGGGAAGCTGGCGCTCGCCTGGGTCTTGTAGGGCGACTTGTCCTTCGAGAAGCGCACGTCGCGGTAGATGCGGAACGGCGAACGCCCTGGATCCGCTGATAGCGGGACGCCTCGGGCGATGAAGGCATCGTCCACGGCGACACACAACGCTTCCAGCGGTCCCTTGAGCAGGCGCTCGTATTCCGCCTTGCGCGGCTGGAACCAGGATCGTTCGTTGTGCAGGGCCAGGTCGACCAGGAACTGGAGCGCCTCGGGCCGGAACCCCCTGAACGTGTCGGTCATGACATCTCCTCCAGCGACGATGATGCACCCGGAGCGCCGCGGCCTGTGGGTCGTCATGACCTCGACCCGATGAGCCCGGAGACGATCGTGTCCGTCGGCCGCGGATGGCGGCATGCACAATGCGGATGTGGCTGACGGACCGGTACCCGCCGACGAGGTCGATCCACTCGGCCGTTGCCGGGCGCGGCTCGCAGAGGCTCGGGCACGCTTCCGCGCGGGGCAGTTCCGGGCCAGTGCGGACGCAGCGCTTGAGGCTGGTGAGCTTGCCAAGCAAGCTGGACGACCGGACCTCCTTGCGGACGCAGCACTCGTGGAAGTCGGCGTGCCCGACCCCACCACGGCACCGGTGGTCGAGCGACTGTGCCGGGATGCGCTGAGTGCTGTCGACCTTGGTGAGACGTCGGTGCGGGCGCGACTCCACGGCCAGCTCGCAGTCGCGCTGCACCATCGTGGCCGCTTGACGGAAGCCGACGCCGAAGTCGACCGGGCACTCGCACTGGCCACACAGGCCGGTGACCCGCAGGCGGTGGCGGCCGCGCTGAATGCCCGGCAGCTGGCGATGGCTGGGCTCGGACACGGACCGGAACTGCTGGAACTCGGCGGCCGCATGCTCGATGCGGCCGATGCCTCGGGCTCGACGGAGATCGAACTGCAGGCACGGAGCTGGCGCATCGATGCGCTATTCCGGATGGGCGATTCGGCAGGGGCCGCCCACGAGATCGACTCCCTCGAGGTGCTCGCGACGCGGACGGGTGCGGCGCACCTGCGCTGGAATGCCCGTGTCGCTCAAGCGGGCCTCGCGCATGCCGTTGGCCGTCTCGCCGATGCCGAGCGGCTCGCTCGCGAGTCACGTGAGATCATGCCGCCCGACCAGCGTCCGCAGACGGAGCCCGTGTTCATCGCGCAGTTGATGCTCATCGCGACCGACCGCGGCGCCGAGCCGCCCGAGATCCGCGTGGCGAGGGGTTTCGCCATCGGCACGCATCCCATCGCCGCCGTGATGATGGGTCGTTATGACCTGGAGATGGGAGACCTGGAGCGCGCTCGGGCAGCGTACGAGGCCGCGCGCCATCGGTTGCCGAGCGTGGAGATGGACCGGCGCGGGATCCCGGCCCTGACTGCCGGGGTAGAGCTGGCAGTGGCATTCGGGGATGTCGCAGTCGTCGCGGACCTGCACCGCAGGATCCTCCCCTTCGACGGCACGATGATCGCGAGTGCGCTTGGAGCGGTCGGGCCGACGGCACACTTCCTGGCGCGGGCAGAAGGCCTCCTTGGTGATCATGCCCAGGCCGTCGTCCATGCCCGGGCTGCCGTTGACATCTCCGCCCGTGGCGACTTCGGTCCGTGGCTCGCCCGCAGCCGGCTCGCGCTTGCAGAGGCGCTGATGCTGCGCTCTGCGGCCGGGGATCGGGAGGAGGCGCTCCGTGTCGCGACCCTGGCCGCCGTCAGTGCCCGGGAGCTGGGCATGGGGCCCGTGCTCGCGCGGGCACTCGCGCTGGTCGATAGCCTTGGCACCCGTCATCGACTGTCGAAGCGTGAGTGGGAGATCGCCGGCCTGGTCGCGGGGGGCGCGTCCAACCGCGACATGGCCCGGTCGCTCGGCCTGTCGGAACGGACCATCGAGACGCACGTGCAGAACGTGCTGACCAAGCTCGGCTTCCACTCGCGATCCCAGATCGCGGCATGGGCCGTCGGTGTAGGCATCCCCGGTGTGTCGATCGACAGCGACCGCGGCGGTACGTAGTCGCCGATTCACGTACCACGCTCCGTGATCCCGACGATGTTCGCCCGCGTGCGGCAGCCTACGGTCACCCCCGGTCAGGCAACCGGCATCAGTCCGGCGGCCACGAGCAGACAGCAGCCGGAGGCGCGAGTCGTCGATGTCGAATGTGGATGCGTTGATCCGTCAGTGGGTCGCGGTCTTCGATGATCGGGCCTTCGACGCCTGCGCGGTGATCACGACGGACGTGTGCCTCGAGCATGCCGTCGCACCGTTCGGTCGTGTCGCGCCCGGCCAGGTCGATGGGCCCAGTCACCTGCGGCAGACGGCGGAGTGGCTGCTGGCGCAGTTCCCCGACCTGCGCATGACGGTCATGTCGCTCGTGTCCGAGGGCGACATGGTCGCGGTGCGGGTGCGATCCGAGGGCACGAACCTGGGCCCGCTCAACGGGGTCATACCGCCGACAGGGAGGCGGTTCAGCGCGGAGCAGAGCCACTGGTTCCGCATCGAGGATGGACGGCTCGCGGAGCACTGGGCGACGCGGGATGACCTCACAGCGATGCTCCAGCTGGGCGTCCTCCAGCCCCCTGGGCCGCCTATCCGATAGCTGCGCTTCCCCGCGCACTTCCAGCAGGAGCTCCTGATGTCCTTCGAACGCGTCCCCGTTGGGACCGGCATCGGTGCCGAGCCGCTCGCCGCGCCTAGCACGAGGGTCGATGACCCAGCGGACGGCCTCCCGCCGGCACTCCGCCTCCAGATCCTGTCGACCGAGCACTGGAGCCTGCTGGCGACACGCTCGTTGGCTTGGAACGAGACCTTCAGCCGGGCCGGGATGTATCTCTCGACCCTGTCGGGGGCCATGGTCGCCCTCGCCCTCGTCGCGCAGGCGACGACCTTTGGTGCCGGCCTGGCGATCTTCGCGCTGGCCATCCTGTCCGTCGTCCTGTTCGTGGGGGTCGCGACGTTCGTGCGCCTGGGTGCCTCGAACTACTACGACGCTATCTGCGTCGTGGGCATGAACCGCATCCGCGCCGGGTATCTCGAGCTGGCGCCCGATCTGGAGCGCTACTTCGTCATGAGCGCCCACGATGATCTGCGGGGAGTCGCGACGACGATGGGCATGCCGCCCGGCATGCGCCCCGGTCTCCACAACCTCGCGGCCACGCCAGCCGTCATCAGCACGCTCAACGCGGTGGTCGCGGGCGTCGTCGCGGCCCTCATCGGTCTCGAGCTGGGTGCCGGGACCGTCGCCAGCGTGGCCATCGGCGTCATCGCTTCCGGCGGCGTGTTCACGCTGCAGCAGCGGTACGCGCGGGGCTACATCGCGCGTGTCCGGTCGAGCATCCGACCCATGTTCCCGACCCCGGATGCGGGGACACTCACCACACCACAGGAGGCACCATGAGCGAATCGCACGTGACCCACGTCGACCTGATGTCGTCGATCGATCCTGCGTGGGGCCGGACGGCACGCACCTGGGGGATCTTCGCTGGCGTCGCCTTCGTCATCGCCACCGCCGCCTTCCTCGTCGAGGCCACAGGGCTCCTCGCCAGCGCCCCGACGTATGTCCTCACGGGTGCCGGGCAGGTCACGGACGAGGCAGCGTTCCATGCCGCGTCGTTCGCGTATCAGCAGCAGGTCCTCTGGGACTATGTGCTCCGGGACGGGCTCTACTTCTTCGCCTATCTCGCGCTCATCCCGCTCGGCATCGGACTGCGTGAGGTGGCCGGCCGCCGTCGCGTCGCCCCGCAGCTGGCCGCCGCGTTCCTGGTGGTCGCGGCGATCTTCGGATGCATGAACGCCTTCCAGACGTTCGTGATGATCGACTACTGGAAGAATTCGGGCTGGGCACAGGTCCCCGCGACGCTGATGGACTCGGTCGGTCGGGACCTGGACCTGATGGACGGGCTGACACGCTGGGCGGGTACCGCGTCGTTTGCCGCGCTCGCGATCGCGCTGTATTACGTGGGTCGCACGTGCCGGGGGAGCGTCACGATGCCGGCCTGGCTGGGCGGCGTGGCATACGTCGGCGCCTCAGGCCTTGCTGCGATGGTCGTGGTGTCCGTGGTGCCCGATACGGACACGCTCCAGCACGCGCTCAGCCTGGCGGTCGGGGTCATCGTCGCGCCCATCATCACCATCGGACTGGGCGTCCACATCTCGCGAGCAGCACGAGCCGCGGCTCAGTGACGGCCCCTGGCCGGTAGGTCAGTTGCCGTCGCAGGTCGCCGGAGCATCCCGGCTCGCGGCACCTTCGGGCCCCTGGAGGTAGTGGCAGATGTCTGTCCCGACCCCGGCGCTCAGCGTGAACATGAATCCGTGCACGTCGCCGGGCAGTGGCTTGATCGTGATCGCGGACGGATCGCTCAGGATGTTCCGGCCCACGTTGAGGCTGTGGTGGCCGTTGTCGGTCCGGCTGTCCAGCATGCTCTGTCCGGCCATCAGGGCGAATCCCACCAGCAGCGCGCCCACGAGGGCCACGTTCCACGCCCCGCTGACACGACGCCTGGGCTCGTCCGCCCTGAGGTCGCTCAGCAGGAACATCTGATGTCGTCCATCCCCGTACCCTGACGGCCCTGCAAATCGGGTCAATGGGCCATTGGTCGTCCCCGTCCGTCGATGGGGCCAGGCGGTCACCTCGGCCGGGCCCTCGACGAGAAACGGGCGAGGACGCATCATGGCGTTCGCCTCTCACGGTGACGCCCCAGGCTACGGGAGGGTCCGTTGCTCTCACATCCCGAGTCGGCGTGTCTGCTGATCGCCGACATCTCCGGCTATACGCGCTATCTCGCCGGCACCGAGCTTGATCACGCCCAGGACATCCTGGCCGACCTGATGACCACGGTCGTCAATGCCCTCAGGCCGGCCTATCGGCTGGCCAAGCTGGAGGGTGATGCGGCGTTCGTCTACATGCTCACCGACCGGGTCGACGGTTCCCAACTCCTGGACACCATCGAGCGCACCTACTTCGCCTTCCGACGTCGCCTCCGCGACATCTCCCAGGCGACCTCCTGTGAGTGCAATGCTTGCGTCCTCATGCCCCGGCTCGACCTCAAGTTCATCGCGCACCATGGCTCGGTCGTGCGGCACAGGGTCGCTGGACGCGAGGAGCTTGTCGGGTCGGACGTCATCGTCGCCCATCGGATGCTCAAGAACCATGTCGTGGAGCGGCTGGGCATTCCCGCCTATGCGATGTTCAGTGCCGCCTGCATCGCCGCCATGGGGATCGACCCGATCGCACTGGGCATGACCAGGTACCAGGACGCATTCGACGACCTGGGAGAGATGTCGAACGACGTTCATGACCTGGGGGCAGCGTGGGCCAGGGAGCAGCAGCTGCGGCGGACCATCGTCACGGACAAGGATGCCGGCTATGTCTTCGAGGTCATCCACCCGGCTCCCCGGGACATCGTCTGGTCGTTCATGACCGACCCGGTGCTGCGCCCGCGATGGCAGGCCGACGTCACCAGTGTCGACCAGCTGCCCAGTGCACCGCGACGCGGCGTGGGCACGACCAACCACTGCATGCATGGCAAGGATGTCCTGGTGGAGGAGATCCTCGACTGGCGCCCGACCGACTATGTCACCCACCGCTCGACCGTGCCGAGCGGCTTCCAGGCCGTCTCGACGTTCGCATTCGAGGACGTGCCCGATGGCACCCGGGTCCGCGTCTTGTTCACGTGGGGCAAGACTCGACGCGAGCGCGAGGAGGACGGCGGCCCTGCGCGCGAGTTCCTGAGCGGCCTGATCACCCGTGGCCACGCTGCCCTGCACGACGTGCTGGTCGCGGAGATGGCCCGGCGGGCGGTCGCCTCAGCCACGGAGCCACCCGAACCAGTCGCGCCCGCGTCACTGGACCGCGAGATCCGAGAGCCGGTCAGGAGCTAGCTGATGCCCGAACGCCACACCGACCTGCGCGGTGGTCCACGCAACCTGGCCGGTCGGCTGACCGTGGTCGCTGCCGGTGTCCTGGTGGCCGCCTTGGGTAGTTCGGCGATCGCCGCCTCACCGATACCCGGCGGACCAGTGACCAGTGACGGCAGTGACCTCGCCGCGAGACCATGGCTGGACACCAGCTTGACCATCGACCAGCGGATCGCTGCCCTATTGCCGCAGATGACGCTGGACGAGAAGATCGGCCAGATCACCCAGATCGAAAGTGACAGCATCGATCCCGCGGGCACCGCCTCGTACCTGCTGGGCAGCATCCTGGCTAGCGGCAGCGGCAACCCGCAGGGGTTGAACAACGCGCAGGACTGGTACGCGATGGTCAACGGGTACCAGCAGGCGGCCCTTGGCACGCGTCTGGGCATCCCGATCATGTATGGCGTGGACATGGTCCACGGTGCCTCCCACCTGACCGGCACCACGATCTTCCCCCACAACATCGGCCTGGGTGCCACTGGTGATGCGGACCTGGTGACCCAGGTCTGCCAGGCGACCGCAGAAGAATCAGCAGCGGCGGGTGTGCGCTGGGCCTTCGGTCCCGTGGTTGCGGTGCCCCAGGACGTTCGTTGGGGCCGAACGTACGAGGGCTACAGCGAGGACACGGAGCTCGTGAGCCGGCTGGGAGCCGCGTGCATATCGGGTCTCCAGGGTGATGACCTGAGGGCCCAGACATCCATGGTTGCCACGGCGAAGCATTTCCTCGGTGATGGCGGCACGGCCTTCGGCACGTCCACGCAGAACATCATGGATACGCAATACCTGCTCGACCAGGGTCTCACGGACCTGGACGACGCCACCATCACCAAGCTGTTCCTGCCGCCCTATCAGGCTGCCATCGACGCCGGTGTGCGTGTCGTCATGGTCTCGTACTCGAGCACGCGCGACGGCGGCAAGATGAGTGGCAGCCGGCACTGGATCACAGACGTGCTCAAGGGCCAGCTTGGCTTCACCGGCATGGTCCTGTCCGACTGGGGAGCTCTCGACCAGATCCATCCTGACGACTACCAGGCGTCGGTCACGGCCGGCATCAACGCGGGCATGGACATGGTGATGGTGCCGTACGACGCCGAGCGCTTCCAGACCGCGCTGCGCGCCGCGGTCGCGAGCGGCGATGTGGCGGAGTCCCGGATCGACGACGCCGTCAGTCGCATCCTCCGGGTCAAGTTCGAGATGGGCCTGTTCGAGCACCCGATGCCGCCATCGGCCTTGTGGGACACCGTGGGTTCGGCGGCGCACCGTGCGTTGGCTCGCACGGCGGTCAGTCGCTCGGCGGTGCTGCTCCAGACGACACCTGGCACGCTACCGATCGCCCGGGACGCAACCGTCTTGCTGGCCGGTGCCGGGGCGAACGACATCGGCATCTCGGCCGGCGGCTGGACCCTCACGTGGCAAGGTCAGGCGGGGAGCGTCACCCCTGGCACCACCCTGCTGTCGGCCTTGCACTCGCAGCTGGGTGCGAACGTCAGGTTCGACGCCTCCGGCGGCTTCGACGCGGGGACGCATGCCGATGTCGGGGTGGTGGTCGTGGCTGAACGGCCCTATGCCGAGGGCGTTGGTGACTCAGCCGATCTCGCGCTGCCGGCGTCCGACCTGGCCGTGATCGGCAAGGTCCGGCCCCTGGTGGACCGGCTCATCGTCGTCATCCTCTCGGGCCGGCCGGTCATCCTGGATGGCATCACCGACCAGGCCGACGCCGTCGTGGCAGCCTGGCTACCCGGCACCGAGGATGAAGGCATCGCCGACGTGCTGCTGGGGACCGAGCCGTTCACGGGCACGACGCCATACACCTGGCCCAGGACGGCACCGGACGCGCCACGGGTGGGCAAGGGCGCCTGCGAAGGTGCCGTCTACCCCTTCGGCTACGGCCTGGACGCCACGGGCAAGCTCCTCGGCCCGCCACCCTGCTGACGATCGATCGCACTGACGGGGCGGTGAGCCGTCCACCGAGGTTCGAACCGCGTCCCACGACCGATGGCGCCGGTCGTCAGCCGGCGGTTGACGCGATCCGGCCCATGGCGAGCAGCAGGCCGTGGATGAGAGCCTCGGGGCGAGGCGGGCAGCCGGGGATATGGACATCGACCGGCAATACCCCGCCGATGCCGTCGCGCGCTGCATAGGTTCCCGCGAACACGCCACCGCTGATGGCGCAGGCGCCGACCGCGACGACGAGGCGTGGCTCGGGCATCGCCTCGTAGGTCCGCAGGGCGGCCTCCTCGAGGTTTCGGGTCATGACGCCCGTCACCAGGAGCAAGTCGGCGTGGCGTGGTGAGGCCACGAAGTCGATGCCCAGCCGCTGGACGTCGTGGATCGGGTTCAGCAGTGCCGCGATCTCCCAATCGCAGCCGTTGCAAGAGCCCACGTCGAGATGCCGGACGTGGAGCGAGCGGCCGAGGCGCCGAGCGATGACGTCGGCGAGTTCGCGCTCCTCGTCCACTCTCGGCCTCGGCGCGGAGCCACCGCCGGCCGGCATGTCGGTCACGGCGTCCTCCGGATGTCGCGGATGACCAGCAATGCCAGGCGCGAACGGCTCGCGAGCTCCACGCCGGCGCCCATGCGGATAGCGTCCTGGGGACAGGCGGTCACGCACGCCGCGCAGAACACGCACCGCCCCGCGTCCAGGCTCCATGCATCGGCGGTCACGGAGATGGCGCCCGACGGGCAGCTCGTCACGCAGGCTGCGCTCGCATCGCAGCGGGTCACGTCCAGTTCCGGCAGGCCGCGCGCAGCCATCGGCAGCTCCAGTGGCCGCGTCGGGTAGGCGCGGGTCACGGGGCCCCGACGGAGCGGGCGCAGCAGGCGGTCGAGGACGGTGCGGGGCATGGCTCAGCGGTCCGTGCAGGCGTAGCAGAGCTCGAAGCTCTTGTTGATGAGCGGGAAGTCGGGCACCAGGTCGCCGGTCACGGATGCCGCGACCGCCGGCCAGTTGGCGAAGGATGCCGAGCGCAACCGCACCCGGTCCAGCGTGCCGTCGTGGCCGGCACGGAGCCATATCCAGGACGTGCCGCGCGGTCCCTCCGCACCCGCAAGGCTGGATGCGCCGGCCGCCGCCTGCCCGCCCAGCGGGACACGCACTGGGCCGGATGGCAGTCGCGCGACCGCTTCGCGGATGAGGCGAAGGCTCTCCTGCGCCTCCTGGGCGCGGACGTTGAAGCGCGCCAGGACATCACCCG
>Ga0302323_100005298_pt1 | contig 10554 bp, 8 predicted proteins | sample Fen_T0_3_FD_201950 | JGI IMG/M metagenome (GOLD analysis project Ga0302323, IMG submission 201950) | Peat permafrost microbial communities from Stordalen Mire near Abisko, Sweden - Fen_T0_3 | ecosystem: Environmental > Terrestrial > Soil > Wetlands > Permafrost | place: Sweden: Abisko... | reverse complement strand
CTGCTTGAGGTCATTCCGTGCCGTGAAAGCACGGCAGGACGGCTCGGGGAGGCGTTTTTTGTGCTCCGGGAGCACGGCAGAACGGCTCGGGGAGGCGTTTTTTGTGCTCCGGGAGCACGGCAGAACGGCTCGGGGAGGCGTTTTTTGTGCTCCGGGAGCACGCCGAACGGCTCGGGGAGCTGCTTTTTTGTGCTTTCACGTGGGTGGGGCACCCCCTCGGAGGGGCATTTTTGTGGTTGGTGGGGGCCGGGCGGCCCCGGTGGACGATTTTGCTCGCGCTGACGCGGCCCGCAGTGTGACGCGCATAGTTGTATGGCAAGGCGCTGATCGACCGACTGGCAACGACCCTCTCTGACAGGGGGCTTCGGGGCGTATCTCCCACCAATCTGCGCAAGTTTCGCGCCTTCTACGAAGCCTTTCCGGAGATCCAACAGACGGTGTCTGTTGAATCTGGCGCCAGCGCGACGCTGCCCCACATCCCACATCCCACATCCAACCGCCAACCGCCAACCGCCAGCGTCTGGAGCGTGCGCGAGTTGGAGCGGCAGATCGGCAGCGGGCTTTACGCGCGCCTGGCCCCGTTTGCACTTCTGCTGAGGCGGCGGGTAACATTCCTTTCTGAGGCAACACGTTGGGGAGATGCAATTGTCGCTCAGTACTCGATTGCCGAACCAATGAAACCCGGCTCGCTGTAACAAATGCAAGCATTGGAGACGTCCTATTTTTGGATGTTGGATTGTCTGGGAATTGCGTCGAGAGCGGTAAGCGCCTCGGCGGGAATCTGCAGCTTCGCCGCATTGAGATTTTCGCCAAGATGCTTGAGGGAAGATGTCCCGGGAATCAGCAGGATGTTGGGCGAGCGCTGGTAGAGCCACGCGAGTGCAACCTGCATTGGCGTGGCATCGAGGCGCGAAGCCACTTCAGACAACCTATCCGACTGCAGTGGCGTGAACCCACCAAGCGGAAAGAACGGAACGTAGGCTATGCCGTCGCGAGCAAGGTCCGCAACCAGCGCATCGTCGGCCCGATGTGCCAGGTTGTATTGATTCTGGACGCAGACGATGGGGACGATTCGCCGGGCTTCCGTGATCTGCGCGGGCGTGACGTTGCTGAGCCCGATATGACGGATCAGTCCCCTTTGCTGAAGCTCGGCCAGGACAGTGAGCGGTGCTTCGAGGGAACCTTCTGCGGGCTGATGGATGGCTGTCATGCTGCGCAGGTCGACCACGTCAAGCACATCCTGGCCGAGATTGCGGAGATTGTCGTGAACCGCCTGGGTCAGCTCTTCGCGCGAGAAGGCAGGAATCCACGATCCATCTTCGCCACGCCGGGCGCTGATCTTGGTCGCGATGACCAAATCGTCGGGATAGGGGAAGAGGGCCTTTCGTATGATCTGATTGGTGACGTGGGGGCCGTAGAAATCGGCCGTATCGATATGATTCACACCGCCCGCCAGGACCTCTCGCAAAAGAGCGATCGCGCCGTCGACATCCCGGGGCGGTCCCCACTCCATCTTGTTGCCATCTCTACCTGCAAGCTGCATGGCGCCGTAGCCCATCCGCTTCACGGTGAGCGAACTGCCGAGCATGGTGAAGCTTTCAGCGCCAGAGCGGGAGACTCGCACGTGGGGGCAGTTCATGAAGGCGCATTGGGATTCTGGAGAAGAGCACACCGACGTACCGGTAAGCGGCCGACCGCAGCCTACATGAAGGCGGCCCGGAGTCAGACTGCGTAACTTGTTTCCTGCGCCACCGACCGGGTCAGCGGCCACTGCCTGCGGTGTATGATGACGAGCAAGAGGAGGAATGCCGTGATTGGACGTACCTTGCTATGGAGAGTCTGTTTGATCGTGGCTTGTGGACTTCCGGCCAGTGTGGTCCAAGCGACGATCGTGTGGGAAGGCAAGGAAGTCGCCGCGTGGCCGGACCTGCAGCCGCCGGCCAATGCGTCGATCCTCGCCGACCAAGCCTTGCCAAGCCACCTTTTTCCGCATCCGTCGGGTGTCGTGCAGGGCTTGGTGATTCTCGTCGACTTCAGCGACACGCCAGCGACCTTGTCGAAGGACGAAATCGACACGTGGCTGAATACCAAGGGTTACAACAAGAACGGCCTGACCGGCTCGATCCGCGACTATTATCTCGGGCAGTCCAACAACCTCGTGGACTACCAGAACGAGGTGCACGGCTACTACCGGGCCAAGCAGCCCAAGAGCTACTACGACGGTGGCACCGATTATGCGCGGGCTGATGAGCTGTGGAACGAGGTCATCTCGGCCATGGACGCCGAGATCGATTTCTCGCTCTTCGACAACGACAAGGACGGCAAGACCGAGGCCATCAGCCTGCTCTATGCGGGCAACGAGGGCACCTTCGGCATCGGGCTTTGGCCGCACGCCTCGAGCTCGCGCCTCAAGAAGGACGGTGTCGTGCTCAACCGTTACATGATGACGGCCCTGCACAGCAAACCGACCAACTACGTCTTTGCGCACGAGAGCGGCCACATGTTGTTCGGATGGCCAGACCTCTACGGGGTGGGCGACTACTGCATCATGGCCAATCGGGACGCCGACACCAATCCAGTTGGCATCAACGACGTCTTCCGCGTCGATCAGGGCTGGCTCGACGTCGTGGATATCGACACGAGCACCAACGCGGTCTACTCGACGGCACCGGATGCTCCCGCTTACCGCTACGTCAATTCCGCCAAGAGCGGTGAATACTTCCTCTGGTCGAACGTGCAACCCACGCAAGAGTGGGTATCCCTCAAGGGAGGTGGCATTCTGCTATGGCACTTCGACAACTCCATCTCCGGGAATTCCCCACCAGCGACGCTCCAGCTTGCGGTCGTCCAGGGCGGCGGAACGCGAATCCTGTCGGCGACAACCTGGCCCAACCCGGGGACCACACCGACCGACTTCTTCTACAAGGGCAACAACGGCGAATTCGGTGCCAGCACCAAACCGGCAAGCGTGTGGAACAACGGTTCAGCGTCGGGGTTGCGTGTCTACGACATCAGCGCCAACGGCTCTCAGATGACCTTCTCGGTTGGAAGCGGCTCGCTTCCCCAAGGGGGACCTGACGCCGGCAGCGACGGAGGCCTCGATACCCCGCCCGACTTGACCAAGGATACCAATGGAAACCGCGACGCGAGGGACGGGACGATGGGAGCGGGCGGAGCAACCCAGACGGGGGGTGTCGCTGGAACGGGCGGCATGAATGGAACAGGAGGTGCGGTCGCGACGGGTGGGGCACTCTCGGCGGGCGGTACGGTACAGTCGGGCACCGCCGCCTCGGGCGGCTCGCGGTCCACGGGTGGCAGCGCTGCTGGCGGCAACTCGGCGACTGGTGGCTCGACTGTAGCTGCGACAGGCGGGAGAGGCGGCCAGACAGGGGCGGGCGGAGATGCAGCTGGCGGCACGTCGGGCGGAGCGGGTGCCACCCCGGCGACACGATCGTCGAGCTCCGGTTGCTCGTGTTCGATCGGTAGTCAGCGGACCCCGATGCCATTGGTCGGACTCGTGATGCTTGCCGCGGCTTGGTTGCTTCGCTACCGCAACCACTCACGCGTTCGACGGCCGGCTCTACGCGAATCATCTGCCTTGGTACAAGGGCGACAGCCTCACCAAGGAGCGTGACATGGATGCCGCAGCGGCCAATGCCGATGCCACACGGTCGGAGGGCTTCGCGCTCAAGATGCTCGCGGAGATGGTTGCGGACCGTCTGGGCGGCAAGCTCGACGAGGCGAGCGGCAATCCGTGGTGGAGGATTCACTCGCCGCTCATGGAGTTCGACGAGCTGATGCTGGAGGGAAAGGGCCAGGTCGGGCGCATCCGTCCGTACGGCTTCCTCCGGCACGCCTACCGCGACGACATCGATGGCTCGCCGCAGTTCTGCCGCGCCTATCTCCGCCGGCTACGACCCGGCCAAGAAGTGGCCGCTGGTCGTGCAAATGCACGGATTCAATTCTGCCAATCCCGTGTGCGGCCGCTGGTGGAGCGCTGACCAGCACCACGCCGACGTCGACACCGAATTCCTCCGCCACGAGCAGGTCATCTACGTCGAGCCCCACGGCCGGGGGAACGCCTGGTATCTTGGCATGGGCGACAGCGACGTGGTGCGAGCCATCGCCGAGGCCAAGCGTCGTCTCAGCGTCGCCATCGTCCCGGTGTGGTGTTGCACGGCACGGATCTCGTCGAGTAAGCGCAGAGGATCGAGGGTGAGCATAACCGCGGGTATGTGTCCGGGTATGTTGACGTGCGCGCGTGCGCGGGCGAAAATCCCGCGGTGCTTGTCAATGTCGTGCTTGTCGTAGGGGACGACAAAGAGAAAGGGCAGGCGGACCTATTCATCTCCGCCGCTGCTGACGCCTTCAAGGCTCTGCGCGCGTTTTGCTCGGCGGACTCGTGCGTTTTCATTCACTATTGTCACTCCGACTCAAAGTCAGACGAACCCGCCCTGCGGGTTGACCTCGATGACCTCGCGAAGAATGGCTTCTCTACTGAGCGCCGAAAGAGCCTCAAGCGGCTAGACTTTCGTGGCCATGAGGTGGATGGAGCAACGTTTTCAGGATGGCCGCTGTCTTACTGTCGACGACAACGCGGTTTGGTTTAAGGGGTTGAGGATGACGCAGGTGCTCGAACACCTGCTGACCCATGAGATTCGTACGCAATCTAGCTCGGCTGAGGCGAAGGATTCGAAAGACGATACGAACTAGCTGTGCGTGGCGTTCACCCCCTGTAAGTAGGCGCCTGGGGAACGGCCCAGGCTGGAAGCGAAAGCCTTTGGAGCAGTGGCGGACGTCAAAGATCTCAAGTTCAGCCCGCTTGGAGGTGACGAGAGCATCATCCTCCAACAGATCACGCTGTGGAGCGTTTCGACCTGGAGCAAACTTCATGTGAACTACGATCCGGCGTTTCTCACTGGCAAGGAGGACGTGGAGTTCTCCCTGAGGCTCCTTGCTGGCCACCGAAATAAAATCTTCGTGTGCCGCGACCTCCAAATCGAGAAGTTCCATGCACCCACAGATACCCGAGACCAGAACCCGGGATTGTTCGAGAAAGACGCGTTCATACGCGAGAAGATCGCTCAGGTGCTGAGGATTCTCGTGACGAAGGAACGCAATGCCTGCGATCTGGCCAAGTCCTACGACATCAAGACGACGGTCGCGACGTCTGAAGACGAAAGGGAGAAGACCCAGGCCGAGCTACTCAAACGTCAGAACATGGTGATCGAGCAATTCCTTACTCTCGATCCTAACCTCGCCCTCAGGGGCTCACAGCGCCGCGAGCAGAAGTCGGGGCGCAAGGCCTGAATGCGCACCAGCGGCTAGTTGACGACTTGGGTCGGAGCCTTTTTGCTGTCGCTGGTCCCGATGCCCAACTGGCCATTGGCGTTGTCGCCCCAGCACCACACGGCGCCGTCGACCGTCACGGCGCAAGTGTGGGAAGTTCCGGCGGCGACCATGGACCAGGTTCGCCCCGAGACTACCACTTGGGTCGGCGTCGCCGGGGAAACGACGTTCTGGTTGCCGAGCTGACCACTCGAATTGTCACCCCAGCACCAGAGTGAACTGTCAGCGGCCACAGCGCAAACGTGGGAGCGGCCAGCCGATACGCCGGTCCAATGCGTGCCTGCAACCTGAACGGCGACGCTGGTCTTCGCGTCCGGGGCGATCGCCACGGTCGCTGTGCCCAATTGTCCCGAAATGTTGCCGCCCCAGCACCACAGGGTTTGGTCCTTCTTGATGGCGCAAGTGCTGTAGAGGCCAGTCGTCACGGACACCCAATCGAGGCCGTCGACTTGAAGCGGGGTCATGCTGAACGCGGCCGTGGGGTCGCCCAGCTGCAAATTGGCGTTGAGGCCCCAGCACCAGAGCGAACCGTCGCTCTTCACTGCGCACGTGTGCTGGTAGTTCGAGCTGACCTGTGCCCACCCAGTTCCGTCCACCTGGTGGGGAGCCTTCGTGCTTAGGGTGCTGCCGTTGCCAAGCTGGCCGTTGGTGTTGTCGCCCCAGCACCAGAGGCTGGAATCGGCCTTGACCGCGCAGGTCTGGTATTCACCCGCGCTTGCGCCCTGCCACGTATTGCCGGGCACGTCGGTCTGTCCGATCCCCGCCACGCTTGCGCTTCCCAACTGACCCGAGTCGTTGTTTCCCCAACACGAAAGGCCTCCGCCCGTGGTGAGCGCGCAGCTGTGGGTTTGCCCGCAGGTGACGCGATTCCAGCCAGTGCCGCCCACATTGGCGGGGGTCAGGCGGCTGGTCGTACCGCTGAGGCGAAGCTGGCCGTAGGCGTTGCTGCCCCAGCACCAGACCGACGAGTCGTCGCGGACGGCGCAGCTTTGCTCATCGCCAACTGCGACGAAGAGGTAGGCCGCCCCGGACGTCCCGCCCTTGCCTGCGTCGCTGCCAATCGATCCATCGCCTACGCCGCCGTCGCCCAACGGGACGGGCGTTTCGGTTTGGCAGGTGCTGCTGCAACCATCGCTCGAAACACGGTTGCCGTCGTCGCAGCTTTCGCCTGCTTCGATGATGCCGTCGCCGCACACCACGGGTGGCGTCGTCAATTGCACTTGAAGGTCCAAGCGGGAGCCAACCTTGATCGTCCCGTTGGTAGAGCCCTGACCGATGACCCGATGGTTCTGGTCCAGAGCATCGATGGCCAGATCGACGTAGCCGCTGCGCGAGCCGGGAAGAATCAGGGCAAAGCTGGAAGGAAACCCCATCTCAACCGAATTGGAGTCCGGGACGAACTTCTGATCCGACGCGCTGTCGTTGGTGATGGTGATGCGTAGTTGGAAGACAGGGGGGACGTCGCAATTTACATCGGCACGCACGACCAGGTAGGAATCGGGCTGCGACGAGCAGGTCATCGCAAGAACCGCTGGGAATAACACTGAGACAAAACTTCTCCTCATGGCAGCACCCGCACGCCGCCAAAGGTAGTTCCCGGCTGGGCTGTACTCGATTTAGTGAAATACCAGGTCGCGACGCCGCCCACGGCCAGCGCCCCGGCCACCGAAGACCAAAACCACCACCTTTTGTAGATGGGCTTTCGGCCTTCGACCGCAGGAGCCGGTGCGCTTTGGCCGAGGCTGAGATCCAGCCCGGGAGACTTGCTCACCTCCCTAGCGGGCGTTTCTACGGCCACCTTGGGAAGAACGGGATGCTCGGGTTCCTTGATGGGCGCCACCGCAACAGGGGCAGGCTCGACGGCCTGTGGTTCCAGCGTTTGGTCGCTTGGCACCTTCACCTCGGGACGGGTGCGGGTGTCTTCCGGGGAGATCTTGGCTGGCGGTGAAGATCGAAAACGGCTGGAAGCAAGAAGCTCGATCTCCGTCGCGGTCTTCTCGATCTGTGCGCGCACCTTGGGCGAGTTGCCGGCTGTGCTGCCGGCTGAACGTAGAAACGAATTGAAGGCGGCAAGCGCCTTGTCCGGCTTGCCGGCCAGGCGATAGGCTTGGCCCAAGGAAAACAGCAGCAGAGGATCTTGGGTCAGGGTGTACGCCTCCTCGAAGTTCGCGGCGGCCTCGTCATAGCGACCGAGGTTGAGCGCGACGGTTGCTTTGGTACGCGCCACACGTGCCTCGTCTCCGTCCTTGCCGCCTTTGGCGACGGCGGGTGAACATTGCACGACAATGGCCAACGCTGTGACGAGCGCGACCGTGGTGCTGCATTGGCGATGGAAGAGCATGGCGGGATCTCCTGACGAACGTGCTTACGCTGGGCTGCATATTCGACTTGCAAACACGTCGAGATCAAGTCGCGCGGCGGGTTGAAACGCGACTGTAACTATTCGGTCGCACGCTTGTGACGGAAGGTCGGTTCCGCCCCCGATCAAGGCGCGGCCGTAACGAATACGTAGCCAAGCCATCACACACGGTCGCGCACGAAAGCGGTATCGATTCGCTCGCGAGGTTTTGGACGGGTACGAGGACCGTCCACTGCCAGGGCAATCGAAGACGACGAAGAGAATGAACCGAACAACGACGTAAGTAATTGCAGGAGGCAGACAATGACACCAACATGGTCTCGAATGAAAGTGCTGCTCAAGGTGGCACTCCCAACATCCCTTGCCGCATTGGCGATGGGCATGAGCCCCGCGGCGATGGGCCAGACCTTTGACTTCAAGGGGTCCGACACCTTGACCGACCCCATCAGGGCGGCAATCACCAGTTCAGGTGCAGCTTTGACCTATACCAACACCGGCTCGGGCCAGGGTGAAAAGAACATTGCTCAGCTCAGTGGGCAGAATACCTATCAAAGCATTGCGCCGATGTCGCGTAACTTTACCGCCACCGGTATCGCGCCCATTCCGAACGCCGCTCCGACCTCCAAGAACGTGATCGGCCTGGATGCGGCCGTCATCGTTTCGCGTGCCTACAATGGTCGTTGCAAGGACCTTTCGGCCCCTCTGGTGAATTCGGCCGATCCGACCTTGGCGGCGCCCGACTCGGTCCTGGCCCTCGTCATGGGTGGTCCGACATCTCTGGGCACGGGCACGACGGCGGCGTGCGCCTCTCCGCAGCGCCTTGCCGCGCTTGCCACGTTGACCTCCTGTACCGGGCAGACCCAGCTGGCGCACTTCTACCGTCGTGATGACAACTCGGGAACCAGCGACACGATGAAAGAGCGGTTGCAAATGCCCCGCTACTGTAACGGTCGCGCTCCCGGAAACTTCAACAACCCCGGCGCCAACTTGCTCAACGACGACCAGGATCCTGTGCGTCGCGCTTGCGTTGCCGCGGATGCGACCCATGCCCAAACCCGCTGCACCTACTACCCGACTAACGTAACCTGCACGGCGGGCTCTGCCGCCGACAGCGCGGGACATCCCTGCACCCAAGGCTTCGTGGTTGCCTTGTCCGAAAATGACCCCGGAGCGACGGACATCACGACGTCCATTTCGAACCGCGTGAAGAACGACACCTTCAACACCACGATGGGTTTTGCCGGACGCGAGGCGGTTCGTCAGACGAACTTGCCCACCCTGGGCGTTACCATCAACACCATCAACTTCTCGGACAGCATCGTGCGATTGAATCAATACATGCTGTCTCGGCGCTTGTTCCTGCAGCGGAATCCTGACTACATGACGGTGCCGGCGACAGGCGATGCCGCCCGCTTCGCGGTCGAGACCAGCTTCTTCAACTGGGCGACCACCCGCTGCAACATGGATCCTCTCATGAAGCAATTCGGCTTCATCACCTGTCTTGATGACTGCACGCTCGAGCCCAGTGGTTCGAACAATCTCTGCTCGCTGCCGGCGCCGCTTGCAGTGTCAGCCACATCGCCGGCCTTGCCGACGGGCGCGACGTGCGGATCCAATATCTGTTCGTCGACGGGAGCGGCCTGCTCTACCGGGACCTGCCCGGCGCCAGCGCCTCTGGCCGCGGGAAATGCATGCTCCGTCGGCAGCGACTGCGCCAGCGGCACCTGCACACCTGGACCCAACCCACTCGCGGGAACCTGCAACTAGACCCAGTTCCACGGGTCTTGAACGGAGGGCGAGTCGAGGATAACTGCGTCGCTCGCCAGGGCGAGATGCCGGCGATGCACATGGATGACCCCGCCCAGATACGGCGATACGGGGGCTGGTTCCGGGGGAAGCGTCAGCGGCACCAAGTGGCCGGGCGTGGCGCGAATTTACGAGCAACGAAACGCAATTTCACAGTCTGAGAAAGTTCCAAGGAGAATCCAATGACTATCAATCGAACGACACTGGTGCGAACGACACTGGTGGCCTGCGCGCTCGGCGCGGTGGCCGTAACTGGGTGTAGCAAGAAGAGCGATACGGATGTGGGTGCCGCCAACCTCACCGTTCATCAGGCGCTGGCTATTACCGACATTTCCAGCATGACCGTCGCCGTCACCGGCTCGGGCATCACGCACCCGCTCAGCGTCCCCCTGGTACAGAAGGGGAATCAATTTTCAGCCCTCATCAGCAATCTTCCCGTAGGCACTGACTACGTGTTCACGGCATCCGCCAAGGATGCCGCGGCCGTCGAGCTTTACCACGGCGCCGTGACCGCTCAGACCATCCAGAAGAACAAGACCGCCAACATCGTCATCAACATGAACCAGGTCGCGGCTGGCGTGGCTTTCTCCAACAAGGCGCCGGTCGTGGACGCGATCTCGTCGTCTGCCTCGGCAGTCTCGTACGGTGACTTGGTCACCATCCAGGCCTCGGCCAAGGATCCAGACGCGGGTCAGACCGCTCTGCTGACCTTCGGCTGGACGACCACCTGCGGAACGTTGGGCGCACCGACGAACGTCGCCGGCACCGATACCACCGATGGGACCTCGACGGTCATCTTCACCGCACCCTCTTCGGACAACACCTGCACCGTGAACCTCACGGTCACGGATCCCAAGGGCCTCAAGAACGTCGCTTCGATCTCCATCCAGGTCGGCGCCGGCAATGCTCGCGGCGGCGCCAAGGTGACGGTCAACCCCAACACCTACCCGGTCATCTCGGGTATGGATGCCACACCGGTGCCGCTGGTGAAGGGGGCGCCTACGACCCTTACCGTGTCGGCGTCCGACCCCGATGGCGAT
>Ga0302323_100005297_pt1 | contig 10554 bp, 11 predicted proteins | sample Fen_T0_3_FD_201950 | JGI IMG/M metagenome (GOLD analysis project Ga0302323, IMG submission 201950) | Peat permafrost microbial communities from Stordalen Mire near Abisko, Sweden - Fen_T0_3 | ecosystem: Environmental > Terrestrial > Soil > Wetlands > Permafrost | place: Sweden: Abisko... | reverse complement strand
TTAGCGAGCGGTCCCGGGGCCTTTGAAGGATCCTTGTAAACCACCGGCGTCATCCCGTTATAGCTGGGCCACATCGAGTTAGTCGGGATCTTAAAAGGCTGAACAAAGTAAGTACGCACACCCAATACGACGATCGCAGCGACGAGGAAAAATTCCACGTATTCTTGAACCGTTGATTTGGGGTAAATCTTTCCACCTGTCCGACGCAACACTCCCTCTAACTCTTCGATGCCAAGCTTCAATTTCGCTGCATTGGTCCGTTCTTTCAGCTGAAGTCTGAGATTAGCAATCTGTGACTGCAACTCGCCCGCCATCACCTCGGAAATGACATCGCGCCGATAATGATAAACTTTTTCTGCGAGCTCTAACCAGTTGTTAGCGTTAGCCCGCATCTTGCCTTCGACCGAAAACAGCGAGGTCAGCCAGCCGACGAAAACGTGCGCTTTGGTGCTTTTGGGAATGTTGCTGGCCAAGGGAATTCCGAATGTTGGATTAGTTGTTCTTGAGAACCTTGATGAAGGCGTCGGGCGGAATCGAAACTTTTCCGATCAATTTCATCTTCTTTTTGCCTTCCTTCTGCTTGTCGAGGAGCTTGCGTTTGCGCGAGATGTCGCCGCCGTAGCATTTTGCAGTTACGTCTTTTCGCATTTCGCGTACGTTGTCACGAGCAATGACCTTGCCACCGATAGCAGCCTGAATCGCGACTTTGAACATCTGCGGAGGGATGATTTTAGCCAATCTCTCGCACAGATCGCGACCTCTGCCATCAGCTTTTTCGCGGTGCACAATACAAGCAAAGGCATCAACAGGATCACCGTTGATGAGAATGTCCATCTTCACGAGGTCTGAAACCCGATAATCACCAAGCTCGTAGTCCATCGAGCCGTAGCCGTGCGTGATGGACTTTAGGCGATCATTAAAATCGACCAAAATTTCATTCAACGGCAATGCGCAACGTAGCATCACGCGATTCATATCGAGCGTGTCCGTATGGTCGCAAATCCCTCGTTTTTCCATGATCAAGGAAAGGATGTCACCCATCGAATCGTTCGGCAAAATAATCGAAGCGTTGATCGTTGGTTCACGGATCTCGAGTATCGTGCCTGGATCAGGCATATTGACCGGATTATCTACTTCGAGCAGTTCGCCACCTTGCTTAAGAACGTGGTAAATGACGCTCGGGTACGTGGAGATGATCTCGACGTCGTGCTCGCGACGAATGCGCTCCTGGATGATTTCCATGTGCAGCAGGCCAAGAAAACCACATCTAAAACCAAATCCTAGGGCCAGAGAACTCTCTGAGGAATAAACGAATGCCGCGTCATTGAGTTGCAGACGGCCAAGGCCAGCCTTGAGTTTTTCGTAGTCGTCGCTCTCCAGCGGATACAGTCCACAAAAGACCATCGGGTGAACCTCTTTGTAGCCGGGCAACATTTCGGTCGCAGGGCGCGCAGAAAGCGTGATGGTATCGCCCGTTTTCACCTCGGACGGCGTCTTGATAGTCGACACGATGTATCCCACGTCGCCGGCTTCAAGTATCGCGCACTTTTCCATCTTGGGCGTGAACACGCCGACTTCTTTCACCTCAGCCTTCTGGCCGGTGCTCATGAGCATCATCATCTCATTGGCCTTGATCGAGCCTGAGAAAACGCGGACGTACGCAATACAGCCGCGGTAAGCGTCGTAGAGCGAATCGAACACCAAAATCCGCGTCTGCGGATAATCACGCCAACGCGGTGGGGGGACACGGGCGATCACAGCCTCCAGTATATCCACAATCCCAATACCTGATTTCCCACTCGCGAGGATAGCCTCCTCAGCAGGGATCGTCAGAATATCTTCTAGCTGACGAATGCAAAGTTCCAAGTTGGCGCTCGGCAGATCGATTTTATTGATGACCGGAATGACCTTGAGCTTTTGCGCAAACGCCAAGTGTGCATTGGCCACAGTCTGGGCCTCGACACCTTGCGCCGCATCGATCAGGAGCACCGCGCCTTCACAAGCGGCAAGGCTGCGCGAAACTTCGTAGGAGAAGTCCACGTGTCCCGGTGTATCCATAAGGTTGAGCTTATAATCGCGTCCGTCCTTGGCGCGATAAGTCATCGTGACCGGATGTGATTTGATCGTGATGCCACGCTCCTTTTCCAAATCCATTGAATCGAGGTGCTGCTCAGTGAGCACACGCTTTGAAATGGTGTTGGTGTATTCAAGCAATCGGTCAGACAGCGTCGTCTTGCCGTGATCAACGTGGGCAATGATACAAAAATTTCTGGTCAGGAGTTCTTCCATACAAGGACCCGCCAAGGCTTGACGCCCGAGCGGGTGCAAAAAGTTTAAAAGGATTTAGCGTGCAGGCGTGCGGTAGGGTTTCAAGCCGTGGTGTCCGAATACTCGGCCATCGACTTAACGACCCAGGCTTTGTCTGTGCGACGCGCGAGGCCAGCGAGAACGCCGCCCATGCCGAGTTCGAGGAACTCCGTGGCTCCAGCCGCAACAGCACTGCGCATGCAATCTTCCCAAAGCACGGATGAGACGACCTGTTTCACCAAAGCAGCACGAATGTCTTCGGGCTTCGAGACAGCCTGCCCGGTCGTGTTAGTGAAGACAGTGAATTTCGGCGCGGCAAACGGGACAGTTTCGAGAAACTTCGCGAAGGCATCACGCGCCGGCATCATCAGGCGGCTGTGGTAAGCGCCGGCGACATTGAGCGTCATCGCCTTCTTGATACCACGAGCTTTGGCGGCTTCAACGGCGGCTTCGATTTTGGTCTTTTCACCGGAGATGATGATCTGGCCGGGAGCATTGAAATTCGCAGCTTCGACGTCGAACTCCTGACAAAGCGCCGCTACAACGCTGCGCTCTTCGCCAACGATAGCAGCCATGCCACCAATGGTCTGCTCACAAGCCACTTGCATAAGGCGACCACGTTCGGCGACCACTTTGAGGCCGGTCGAAAAATCAAAAACGCCCGCTGCCGTTAACGCCGTGACTTCGCCCAAGCTCAGACCGAGCGCATAATTGACCGGAGGTAATTTCCCCTGCTCCTTCAAGGCAGCGTGTAAGGCGAGACCATGCACGAATAACGCGGGCTGGCAGACCTTAGTCTGTGTCAGCTCGGCGTCAGGACCTTCGAACGAAATCTTCGTCAAATCCCAGCCCAATACGCGATTAGCCTCATCGTAAAGAGCGCGGGCAGCCGCGGAGTTTTCGTAGAGCGATTTGCCCATGCCGACTTTCTGGGCGCCTTGACCGGCAAATATTAGTGCGAGTGCCATAATAAAACGTACACTCGTAAAGTCCCCGGCCGACGGGGCCAAGCCCTAAAACCGGCGAAGTTGCGGGAAGTACTTCCGGTCGTCTACGATCGGTGCAGTTGGCGGCTTGGGCAACACCTCCGCGGCCACTGCGGCGGGTTTCACCGACGCCGTCTGGCGAGGAGTCAATGGAGTTGTCGTGGTTGAAGAGAGCGGCGTCGGCACACGCGAACGTTCGATTGGAATCTGGGTGCCTGTTGTCTGCACTGCAAAAGGGATTTGCGCAGACGCGATCGGAGCAACATCGGATTCGTCGATATAGGGATTGCTGGGCGTAGCTGGCATGATCGGCACCAACACCGAACTCGAGCCGGGCTGCGAAAGTGAACCGTCTTGCATTCCCGCCGACGTCGACGGCTGAGCTTGCGACTGCGGCTGTTCCCACGAATTGGGAACGTTTCGATCGGTGGTTTTTTTTGATTCCGGCTTCAACAACTCCAAATCCCGAGGCGAAAGCCATTGCTCCAAATACCGCGCGAAAGGATCTGGCGCTGGCGTCGGCTTAAAACCACCTGCCTGTTCACGGGACAGTGTCGAGTCGACCTGCGGCTTGCGTTGTGCGCGTACGGCATCGGTTTGCTTCAAGGCATCTTGCAGCCAAGTGGCTGATGGCGGCGTATTCGGCTCAGGCAAGCTTGGCGGCATGATCACGCTTTCAGTAGGCAGCGAAGGCAGCCCCGCCGAGCCCAGGCCAGATGATTTGCCTGACAGCTCTCGCGAACGCTCTGTAGCGGGCAACGATTTTAAATCACGTCGAGCCGCCTCCAACGAGTTTTCGCTCGTGCTCGAACCGGTTGCGGCCGTCTGTCCGTGCACGGAAGCGCACAGCACAACGGCCGCGATAACTGAGATTCTGAGGTTCACAAAAGGCCGCGCCACTGTAGGCGCTAAGCCGTAATAAAGATCCCTTTCAGGTTCATGTCGAGCGCCTGCGGATTCGGCGAGAAACGCAACGCATCGGCTTTACTGATAAGGCCCGCTTTGACGAGACGGTAAAGGTCTTTGTTAAACGAATAAGTATGCACGTCGCCGGTGCTTTCGAGGAGACTTTGGATCTTCTCGAAGCGACCTTCTAAAATCAGTGTTCTGATCGTGGCATCAGCATTCAGGATTTCAGTGGCCGGCCAGCGGCCGCCGCCTTCGAGCGCAGGGATAAGGCGTTGGCAAACGATGCCGCAGAGCGAACCAGAAATCTGGCGGCGAGCGCTCTGCTGTTGTTCGGGTGGAAAGAACTCGAAGAGACGCGTGAGCGACTGAGCCACCGTCGCCGCGTGCATGGTCGAAAGAACCAAGTGACCCGTTTCAGCAGCCGCGATGGCAGTCTCGAAAGTTTCGCGGTCGCGCATTTCACCGATCAAGATGATATCGGGATTTTGACGAAGAACCGAACGAATTGCTGTCGGGAAATCAGGCACATCGAGGCCAATCTCACGTTGGTTAAAAACCGATTTGTCGTCCTGAAACGTGTATTCGATCGGGTCTTCAATCGTGACGATGTGGCGATCGTGGTTGTGGTTAACCCAATCGAGGATGGCCGCCATGGTGGAGCTTTTGCCCGCGCCCGTGGCACCGCAGATGAGCAGAATGCCGTCTTTGGCCTTAGCGAGATGGAGGAGCGGCTCTTCGTCGAGATTGAGATCTTTGAAGGTCGGCACACGACTTTTCACGTGACGGAAAACAACGCTGACCGTCCCGCGTTGATGAAAGGCGTTGACGCGAAAACGGCCGATGTTCTCCGCCGTGTAGGCAAAGTCGATTTGGCCCTGTGTTTCCCACTGTTGTTTGAAAACGCGCGGCACGTGGTCGTCGACGAACGCCTGCGCTTCCGTACCCGCGATCGGGTCCATATCCACGGGCTTTAAACGCCCTGATAAGCGTACGTAACCGGGCTTGTTGGACTTAACTACGACATCGCTGGCCCCACTTTCGACCGCGAGTTTTAACAAGTCATTGAAGATTTCAGTATGAAGCGACATGGGTATATACAGGTTAAAAAACCTTGGCATTTCGTAACTAGGACTGGTTTGCTGTGCAAGGTATCTTCCTGTAAACGCTCCATGAAACTCCGCCCGCTCACCGGTGCCATCACCGCCCTCATCACCCCGTTTAAGAACGGTTCCGTCGCTTTTGACGACCTACGTAAGCTCGTGGAATCACAAATTAAAGCGGGTATCCATGGCTTGGTTCCCGTCGGCACAACGGGCGAGTCTCCCACTTTGTCCAACGACGAACACCTCGAAGTGATCCGCGCCGTGATCGAAACCGCGCGTGGCCGCGTGCCCGTGATCGCCGGCACAGGCTCGAATTCCACCCACGAAGCCGTCGAACTCACCAAGCTTTCGCACGAGGCCGGCGCCAATGCCATGTTGATCGTCGCTCCTTATTACAACAAACCGAGCCAAGCCGGGCTCTTCAGGCATTTCTCAGAATTAGCCGAATCCACCGACAAGCCGATTATTCTTTATTCGATACCTGGACGGTGCGGCATCGAGATCGGCGTGCCCGTTATCGAAAGTCTCCGCGCGAAGTATCCGCACGTTCGTTACATCAAGGAGGCCGGCGGCTCCGTCGACCGAGTCGACCAGTTGAAACAGTCCATGGGCAAAGACATCACCGTCCTCAGCGGTGACGATAGCCTCACGCTTCCTTTCATGTCCGTCGGAGCGGAAGGCGTAATCAGCGTTGCTTCGAATCTTCTGCCCAAGGAAATCGTTCAGCTCACCGAATTCGCCCTCAGTGACGAATTCGCGAAGGCCGCTAAAATCCACCGCAAGCTCTACCCTGTTTTTAAGACGCTCTTCATCGAACCTAATCCCGTTCCGGTGAAAACCGCCATGGCTCACGCCGGCCAGATTTCTTCTGATGAAGTTCGCTCGCCACTGTGTGAAATGACCAAAGCCAACCGCGAAACTCTCCTGGCCAGCCTTACGCCGCTTGGACTCTAACAACATGCCACTCCAAATCGCACTCATCGGGGCCAAGGGCCGCATGGGCCAGGTCATCACCGCCATCGCGTCGGAAAACAACGCGACGATCCTTGCCGCGCTCGATCAAGGCGACAACCTCGCCACCGGTATCCAGAAAGCGGATGCTGTGATCGATTTCAGTTATCATAAGACCACCGCCGAGGTCATTCATCTGTGTACCGCCGCGAAAAAGCCGCTTGTGATTGGCACGACCGGGCACTCAGCCGACGAAAAAACTTCGCTTCTGAAAGAAGCTTCGAAAATTCCCTGCGTGTGGTCCGCCAACTACTCTGTTGGTGTAAACCTCCTCTTCGCGCTGACGCGCCGTGCTGCTCAAGTCCTCGGCTCGGACTACGACGCGGAGGTCATTGAGATGCACCATCGCTTCAAAAAAGATGCGCCGAGTGGCACAGCGGCGCGGTTGCTCGAAATTATTCTCGAAGAACGCAAGCTCACCGCCGAGTCCCTCCGTCACGGACGACAGGGCATCACAGGCGAGCGCAAGCCGACTGAAGTCGGCATCCATGCTCTGCGCGGAGGCGATGTCGTCGGAGATCACACGGTGATGTTTGCCGGCCTTGGGGAGCGCATCGAACTCACGCACAAAGCCACCGACCGCGCCATCCTCGCCCGGGGCGCTCTCCGCGCCGCCCACTGGATTATTTCGCGCTCGCCCGGTGTCTACGACATGCAGGATGTGCTGGGATTGAAGTAGTCAGTATTTAGCATCCAGTAGCTAGTAGTTCTCCCACACCTCTACCAATTACTAACTACTTTATCCATGATTACCTCTATCCAAGGCATGCTGACCGAGGCCACGCCGCTTCGTGCCATTGTCGAAGTCAACGGGTTCGGCTACGAGGTAAACATTCCCGTCACCACTGCCGAAAAACTTCCACCCAGCGGTACGACGGTGAAGCTCCACACACTCGTCATTTATCGCGAAGATGCGCAAACGCTCTACGGTTTTGCCACCACGGCCGAGCGCGACTTCTTCCGCTTGATGATTGAAAATGTGACCGGCATCGGCCCAAAAAGCGCGCTCACGATCATGAGCAAGTTATCGCTCCCTTCACTCGAAGGTGCGATACGCGCGGGTGATGTCGCTACGCTCTCTAAATGTCCAGGCATCGGCAAAAAAACCGCCGAGCGTCTCGTGGTCGAACTCCGCGCCAAAGTCGGCGCGATCGGTTCAATGGATACAGCCTCGCTCGGCACCAGCACACCTGCGAATGGCCAGCCTACCGGGGAAACAAAACTCCACGACGCCATTCTCGCTCTCACGGCTCTCGGTTATAAAGCCGCCGACGCCGATATCGCTATCCGCCGCGCCACGCTCGCACTCGGGCCTCAAGCCACGACCGAACAGCTAATAAAAAAGGCGCTCAGTTGAGCGCCCAGTAAAGCTTACGCAGCCCACGCTGCCGTTCGGTTTAGTTGCCTTTTTGGAACTGGAACGCCGCGTTCTCGTACATACCCTGTGGAGACCGCCGACTGTCAATAAAGTTGTGAGTCTGCTCCTGATCCTGGCTATTGGTTCCGCTCATGAGCTCTTCAACACTCACTGGACGCATTGGCGCTAGTTCCAGATTTTTCATCCAGGCGAAATCTGGTCTTTCCTCAGTGTTCGCCACTGATTCACCATTAACCGAAACCACTTTTACTGGGACAAACTGACGGGCTGGTAAAACCGAATAGTATAGCTTGCGCATTTTCTGCGTTTGCGGATCGGCGGGTGGGATTGCGACCGTTTGAACGGTCGGCGTAGCGGGAGCAACAGGTTCGACAGAGGCCACGGCGGCGGCCGGAGCCGGCTTCGATGCTTGTAGCGCATTATTCGAAACGCTCGTCTGGCCGACAAAAACGAGTGCAACACAAGCCGCCATTGCTGCGACGCCAGTCGCGTACAAGCCGCGCTGCAGCCAGACATTGCGCTGTCCCGGGAACGCGATGATTTTGCGATCGGCCTGAGCCAGGGCTCGAGAAAGTTTCGAGGTAGAGGGAGCAGATTGACGGTCCTGCTCAAACAACAGGGCGCAGCCCTTCTGCATGCGGCAATACTGCTGGTACGTGCGTCGACGCGATGGACTGCGTTTGAGTTCGCCCTCAAGCTCGGTCGCTTCGGTGGCGGTCAGCTGCTGGTCAACGTAAAGGTTGAGCAGCTCTATAAATCGTGTCTCTTTCATTTGAATTCGTCTCCTAATTTTGCGCGCAACGCTTCGCGGGCTCTGGCAATGCGGCTTTTGACGGTGCCAACCGATATTTTGAGGATCGCAGCGATTTCTTCGTAGGACAGGTTTTTGACGTTTCTGAGGATTAAAATTTCGCGGTGTTTTGCACCAAGCTTCTCCATTCCGACCGCGATGCGGTCCACGAGTTCCTGCGTGACAGTGGCATCTTCGGGTGTTTCCAGGTCGGCGCTGAAAACTTCAGCCAGTGATGTCTCATTGTCATCGCTCACGGGTTGATCGAAGGAAATGGTCTTGTCGCGCTTCCGACGCCACCAGTACCAGTACCGATTTCGCGCCAGATTGGTCGCGATCTGATACAGCCACGTTGAAAAGGCCGCGTCGCCCCGGAAATTGACCAGGCCGCGATGTGCTCGTATAAATGCATCCTGCGTAACCTCTTCCGCGTCTTCTGGGTTGCGCAAGAGCTGGTGAACCATCGCATAAATGCGATCCCAGTAACGCGACACCATTTCATTGAATGCTGCTTGGTCGCCGTTTTTAAAACGGTCGACCAAAACACGATCAAACGCCACTTCTTGAGCTTTCGTTGACATGCGATCAACGGAAGTTTGATGGGTATACTTTTCGATTGTTCCCACTTTTTTGGAGGTGGCCGGACTGTTATTGGTTTCTCAACCGGCGAAGCCGGTGAAAGTTGTCGATGCTCAGCGCATACAACGAATATTCGCCAGAACAATCTGCACAGCAAACATGCATATCCTTCGAAAAAATTCTTGCAAAGCGCGCGGCCAGAAACGTACTCACCTCCCTCTTTCGATGGTCGCTGGGTTGGTAGCTCAATGGTAGAGCAGCGTCCTTTTAAGTCGTTGGTTCCGGGTTCAAATCCCGGCCAACCCACCACCGAAACATTGGCGAGCGAGGGTCGGGTTGCCAAACACTACGGCTCTTCTGCTGCAAACGACGCGTAAACAACACCTAACAGGTTTTCTCGCGTCACGAGATCGAGGTCTTCGGTTTCATTATTTAGCCCATGAACGCGCCATCCACCGGTCGTTTTCTCCTGAATTTGATGCACGACTTGATGTCCTTTTCGGTTCAAGTAAGCGATCGTCATCCCGGGTTGAAGCTCTTCGTAAGCGATTTTGCTGATCACAATCATGGTGTTATCGCCAAAAACCGGCTGCATCGACCCGCCGGACCCAGCTGCGGAGGCGCGCCCTTCGCCCATCTGCGAAACGCGCTCAGCGTCCTTCCACGCTTGCACACGACTGACGTCGGAGGAGGGCACAAGTTTAGCCGATGCAGCCGGCGCGGATGCCATGGGCTTGGCGCTATGTTCGACCCCCGAGGAGCTATTGTCTGATGCACAGCCTGCCCAGATGGCGATAGTGAGCCACAACAGCGGGAAAAAGCGGTGCGTGAGAAGGTCGGTTTTGAGCTTCACTGACTCTATAAACGGACACTGCGCCGCTTGCTTAAGCTGAAATTGTCAAAACCTTGTAAAAACGCTTTAAGTCACGTACGGAAATGAGTTTTCACTAAAAGTATAGGGAGTTTCCGCCGAAATCTTTGGGAACTGGCGCAAGCACTATGAAACGACTCGTAATCATCGAAGACCAAACCGCGATCCGCGAAATGCTGGTGGAAATTCTCCGCTCCGACACCAACTACCTACTCGTGGGCGAGAGTGGTGATGGCCAGAGCGCTTACAACCTATGTCTGGAGACCAAGCCAGACGTGATCGTGCTGGACGCCAAACTTCCCGGCCTCAACGGGGTCGACCTGCTCCGTCGCCTCGGCAAACAGTTCAAAAATCTGCGCGTATTGGTTTTTTCAGGACACGAGAACCCCGTGCTCGTCCGCGAAATGCTCGAAGCAGGCGCCCACGGCTTTGTTGAAAAGACCGCCGGTCTCATCGAATTTAAGAAAGGCCTCGAAACCGTCGCTAACGGCGGCACTTATTTTGGCCCAGCCGTCGCTGCCCTACTCCGCAACGTCGTGGCCAATCCTCAGGCCAGCAGCACCGCCGATTTTCTCACCGATCGTGAACGCGAAATCCTTCAGCTTGTGGCCGAGAGCCAT
>Ga0302323_100005295_pt1 | contig 10556 bp, 9 predicted proteins | sample Fen_T0_3_FD_201950 | JGI IMG/M metagenome (GOLD analysis project Ga0302323, IMG submission 201950) | Peat permafrost microbial communities from Stordalen Mire near Abisko, Sweden - Fen_T0_3 | ecosystem: Environmental > Terrestrial > Soil > Wetlands > Permafrost | place: Sweden: Abisko... | reverse complement strand
CGGCAGGAGCGCGGCCACCGTCGCGAACCGGGCGGCGGCCTCGTCGACGGCATGCTCGAGCACCTCCCACACCGGTCGCTCGACGCGATCCGTGGTGGGGGCGGCCGCCGCCGACGTCCCGCTCGCCACCACCTCGGAGACCTCGGCCACCTCGAGCGTCCAGGCGCCGTGGTCGTCCCGGGTCGGGCGCAGGCGGTAGGTGGCCTGGTAGCGGAAGTACCGCGTCCGCATCCGCCGGTCCCGGCCGTAGGCGAACACCGCGCAGCCCCACTCGTCGGCCAGGCCCTCGGTGGTCACGCGGTCGGTGCAGCGCTCGCGCAGCGCGGCCAGGGGCATGACCGACGTCCCCCGCACGGCGCGGACGAAGCGGTCGCCGTCGAGGTCGGCCCGGTCGTGGGCGCTCGAGGACACGTCGTAGGTCGCCCCGTCGAGCTTGTGCGGGCCTCCGACGAGGCGGATCACCGGTTCGGTGCGGGACATGGCGCGTCTCCCTGGCTGAGGATCGGGTTCCTCCCCAGGATCGCGCCAACGGCCCGAACCTGTAGTCCGTCCCCGGACCCAGTGGTCAGGATCGGGCTACCGGTTCGGGGGGTGGGTCAGGTTCGAGCGGGTCCGCGAGGACCGAGCTACCAGAGCTGGTCGGTGTAGGTGTCGGTGCCCGGGATGGTGGGGAGGAACGGCGCGTAGTACGACACGTCGGCGATGCCGCCGGCGGCGACCTTCTCGCCGAGGCCCTCGAAGACCTCCCAGCACTCGCGGGGGTCGCACTCGAGGAAGCAGAGCAGGGCGGTGCGGCGCTCCTCGCCCGGGTTGGGCGGCTGGAAGACGGGCGCTTCCTTCGGCAGGGGGATGGGCGTGAGGCCGACGGTGAGGGCCCACGGCGTGCCGGCCATGGCGTCGGGCAGCAGCTCGTCGCGCAGCCAGGCGGTGGCGTCCTTGGGCGACACGTCCTCATGGCGATCGACCATGAGCAGCACCAACCCGCCCCAGGGGTGGTCGAGCGCGAGCTCGGCGGGCACGCCGTCGGCGTCGCGGGAGGCGGCGAAGCGGTTGGCGTAGATGAGCGTGTGGACGTGATCGCGGGCGTCGTACATGCGGTCGTTGGCGTGCAGCCAGTTGACCTGTTTCGTGCCCCACGAGATGGCCTCGGCGGCCATGTCCTTCAGCACCCAGTACGTGGCGAGGTAGGTGCCGGCCGAGATTTCGGGCAGGAACACCGAGTCGGCCGGGCCCCGCAGGTCCTTCAGCGGCTTGGTGGCGACCCAGCGCTTGCCGGCGAACCAGCCGGCGCCGATGAGGCAGCCCGCGTAGAAGTGGTCCCGCTCGTACCAGCGGTTGTAGGCCACCTCGGATCCCTTGTGGGGATCGACCAGGGTGACCAGCGCGCTGCCGATCTGGATGCCGCCCTCGTTGCCCGCGTCCTGTCCCATGTGCCTGCGTCCCCCTGATCGTCCTGCTCGTTCGGGTGTGTCGTCGGGCAGCGTAGACGAACTAGAACGAGTTTCATTTCCGGGCTGACACCTCGTCAGATCGGCGCTACGATCTCCGGCCATGGGTGAGTTCCCGAAGATCATCTCCGTCGATGACCATGTCATCGAGCCGCCCAACGTGTGGCAGGACCGCCTGCCCGCCAAGTACAAGGAGATCGGCCCGCGGTCGGTGCGGGCGCCGATGGGGGAGATGACCTTCATCGGCGGCAAGTTCTCCTACGCCCCGGGCAACGAAGGCCCGATGTGCGACTGGTGGCACTACGAGGACAAGCAGATCCCGACCACGCGCCTGTCGGCTGCCGTCGGCTTCGATCGTGAGGACGTGAAGATCACGGCCATCACCTACGAAGAGATGCGCAAGGGCTGCTGGGATCCCAAGGCTCGGCTCGAGGACATGGACGCCAACTGGACCGAGGCCCAGATGTGCTTCCCGAGCTTCCCCCGGTTCTGCGGCCAGACGTTCCTCGAGGCCAACGACCGGGAGCTCGCCCTGCTGTGCGTCCAGGCCTACAACGACTGGATGGTCGACGAGTGGTGCGGCGACACCAACGGCCGCCTCATCCCGCTGATCATCATCCCGCTGTGGGACGCCAAGCTCGCCGCCGAGGAGATCTTCCGCAACGCGGCGCGCGGGGTGCGAGCCACGTGCTTCTCGGAGATCCCGCCGTACCTCGGGCTCCCGTCGATCCACTCCGGCGAGTGGGACCCGTTCTTCGCCGCCTGCGCCGAGACCGGCGTGGTCGTGAACATGCACATCGGCTCGTCGTCGAAGATGCCGTCGACCTCGGCCGACGCCCCTCCGGCCGTCGGCTCCACGCTGACGTTCGGCAACGCCATGTCGTCGATGGTCGACTTCCTCATGTCGGGCGTGCTGGTGCGCTACCCGAAGCTCACGCTGGCCTACAGCGAGGGCCAGATCGGGTGGATCCCCTACATCCTCGAGCGGGCCGACAAGGTCTGGGAGGAGAACCGGGGTTGGAACAACGTCTACGGCGTGATCCCCGAGCCGCCCTCGACCTACTACTACCGCCAGATCTACGGCTGCTTCTTCGACGACGAGCACGGCCTCACGCCGGACTCGCTCGAGAAGTGCGGTCCGGACAACATCATGTTCGAGACCGACTACCCGCACTCGGACAGCACGTGGCCGCACAGCCGTGAGGTCGGCGAGAAGCTGATGGGCCACCTCGACGACGACGTCATCCGCAAGCTCGTGCGGGGCAACGCCATCCGCATGCTCGACCTGCCGTTCGCACCGTGACCGACAGCGAGGTCACCACCCCTGATGCCGACGCGTCCTATCGCCTGCTGATCGGCGGCGAGCGGGTCGCGGGCGGCCACGGCACCTACGCCATCGTCAACCCGGCCACCGAGGAGGTCGTCGGGCACGCGCCCAACGCCACCGCGGCCGATGCGGAGGCCGCGGCGGAGGCGGCTGCTGCCGCGTTCCCTGCGTGGTCGCGCACCACGCCCGAGCACCGGTCCGAGCTGTTGAGCCGTGCGGCCTCCCTGCTCGAGGAGCGCCATCCCGAGCTGGTGTCGCTGGTGCAGGCCGAGACCGGCGCCACCATGCGGACCACGAAGACCATCCAGGTGCCGCAGGCCGCGGCCCGGTTCCGCCGCTATGCCCAGGGCATCGCCGAGGAGCTCGAGATCCCCGTGCCTCCCGGCCTCATGCCCACCACCGTGCTGGCGCCCGGCGGCATCATCGGTGGCGTCGCCCGTCGCGCGCCCGTCGGCGTGGTCGCGGCGATCACGTCCTACAACTTCCCGATGACCAACACCGCCGGCAAGGTCGGTCCGGCCCTCGCCATGGGGAACACCGTCGTCATCAAGCCGGCCCCGCAGGACCCGCTGGCGATCGTGCGACTTGGCGAGGTGTTCGACGACGCCGGCTTCCCGCCCGGCGTCGTCAACGTGGTCGTGGGCGAGGGCTCCGAGGCGGCCGAGGCCCTGGTCGCCTCGCCGCACGTCGACATGGTCAGCTTCACCGGTAGCACCGTCGTCGGCCAGCGCATCGGTCAGGCCGCCGGCTTCGGCATGAAGCGCCTCTTGCTCGAGCTCGGCGGCAAGGGCGCTGCCATCGTCTTCGACGACGCCGACCTCAGGACCGCGATCGGCACCATCTCCAGCGTGTGGGCCTTCCACTCCGGTCAGATCTGCACCGCACCCACCCGGGTGCTGGCTCAGCGGGGCATCTACGACCAACTCGTGTCGGGGCTGAGCGCGGCTGCTGGGCGCCTCAAGGTCGGCGACCCGCTCGAGCCCGACACGGTGCTCGGTCCGCTCATCACCGAGGTGCACCGCGATCGCGTCGAGGGCTACGTGGCCTCCGGTCGCGAGCAGGGCGGCACCATCGTCGCCGGCGGCCAGCGACCCGACTTCGAGCGTGGCTTCTACGTCGCGCCCACGCTGATCGCCGACTGCAAGGTCGACATGAAGGTCGTCCAGGAGGAGATCTTCGGCCCGGTTGTCGCCGTCGTGCCGTTCGACGACGAGGACGAGGCGATCGCGATCGCCAACAGCTCCGAGTTCGGCTTGTACGACTACGTGTTCTCGGCCGACACCGCCCGCGCCTACGCCGTGGCCCAGCAGCTGCGCACCGGCAACGTCGGCATCAACACCGCGCAGCGAAACCACGAGCTGCCGTTCGGTGGCTTCAAGATGAGCGGCGTGGGTCGTGACGGCGGGCGCTTCGGCTTCCACGCCTACAGCGAGCTGCAGTCCATCGTCTGGCCGGGCTGAACGCCCTCTATCGTCCGACATCAGCAGACCGGTCGCACGGGCGGCGGGTCGGGAGGAGTCTCGTGAAGGGGATCGTGTTCGATGAGGGCGGCCTGAGCGTCGTCACCGACCTGACGGTGCGCGACGTGCGCGACGACGAGGTCCGGGTCGACATCCAGGCGGCCGGTGTGTGCCACAGCGATGTGTCCGTGATCGACGGCACCATCCCGTTCCCGACCCCGGTCGTGCTCGGCCACGAGGGCGTCGGCATCGTGAGCGAGGTGGGCTCGGCGGTCACCACCGTGGCCCTCGGCGATCATGTCGTGATCTCCACGCTCTCGAACTGCGGCGCGTGCGACGCGTGCGACAGCGGCCACCCGACGCACTGCCGCCAGTCGATCGGCAAGATGTCGGCGCCCTTCCGCCAGGGCGACCGCAAGGTGCTGCAGTTCGCCAACATCGGCGCCTTCTCCGAGCAGACCGTCGTCAAGGCCCGCCAAGCGGTGCCGATCAACAAGGACGTGCCGTTCGAGGTCGCCTCGCTGCTGGGCTGCGGCGTCATCACGGGCGTCGGCGCGGTGTTCAACCGGGCCAGGGTCACCCACGGCCAGAGCGTGCTGGTCATCGGTGTCGGCGGCATCGGCCTCAACGTCATCCAGGGCGCGGCCCTGGCCGATGCGGTGCCGATCATCGCGGTCGACACCAACCCCCGCAAGGAGGAGCTGGCCCGCCAGTTCGGCGCCACCCACTTCATCAACGCGGCCGAGGTCGACACCATCGAGGCCATCAAGGAGATCTGCCCGAACGGCGTCGACGTGTCGTTCGAGTGCGTCGGCCACCCGGCGCTCATCCGCACATCGATCGACGCCCTCGACTGGGGTGGCACCTGTGTGATCCTCGGCGTGCCCAAGTTCGGCACCGAGGCCAGCTTCCTCGTGAGCGGCATGTACAACGACAAGACGATCATGGGCTGTCGCTACGGCGCCGGTCGGCCCCACAAGGACATCCCGCTGTTCGTCGACCTCTACCTGGCCGGGCGGCTCAAGCTCGATCAGCTCGTCACCAAGACCTACGCCATCGAGGACATCCAGAGCACGCTCGACGACATGCACAACGGCGATCTCGCCCGCGGCGTGCTCCAGATCGGCTGACGCGGGGCCATGGCGCTTCCCGCCGAGCTGCAGGAGCTGGCCGCATCGGTCTCCAACTGGGGTCGCTGGGGCGACGACGACGAGCGAGGCACCCAGAACCTGATCGACGACGCGGCGCTGCGCCGGGGCCTGGCCGCGGTCGGGCAGGGTCGCCATGTGTCGCTCGCGATCCCGCTCGACCAGACGAGCCCGCAAGAAGGCGGCGCACCGGGACGCATCGCGCCACTGCGCACGATGCTCTCGATCAACCAGAGCTACACCGGCGTCGATGGCGACGCCTCGTTCAACGACGACACGGTGGTGATGGCCATGTCGGCCGGCACCCACATCGATGCGCTCGGCCACGTGAGCTACGGCGGCTTCCTCTACAACGGCATCCCTGATTCGACCGTGACGGCCAGCGGGGGGCTCACCCGCTGCGGCGCCGAGAAGATCGACCCGATCATGAGTCGTGGCGTGCTGCTCGACGTGGCCGCGGCCAAGGGCGTCGGCCGGCTCGAGCCCGGCTACGCGCTCACCGCCGACGACCTCGATGCCGCGGTCGAGCTGGCCAAGGTCACGCTCGAGCCGGGAGACGTGGTGTGCGTCCGCACCGGGCAGATGCAGTTGCTGCACGCCGGCAAGACGACGAAGTACAACCACGACTCACCCGGTCTCTCCTCCCAGACCGTGCGTTGGGTCTGGGAGCACGACCTGGGCGCGGTGTTCAGCGACACCTACGTCTATGAGGTGTGGCCGCCGGAGGACTGGGCCGCCATGATGGTCGTCCACATGATCCATCTGCGTGACATGGGTCAGATCCAGGGTCAGAACTTCGACTTCGAGGCGTTGGCGGTGGCCTGCACCGAGGACGGGACCTACGAGTTCCTGTTCACCGCGCTGCCCGAGCCCTTCACCGGTGGCTGCAGCGCCCCGGTTGCCCCCATCGCCACCCGCTGACCCGGTCGCGTGGGCGCGGGCCGTCGCTCGTGGCTAGTCGTCGCCGCGGGCGAGGAGGTACTCGTCGGCGAGCTGGGCGGGGGCCACGACGAGCCAGCCGTCGAGGATGGCGTCCTCCAGGGACTCGGTCGACGTGACGTCGAGCTGGATGAGGATGGCGGGGTAGCCGTCGAAGTGGCTGATGGTGAAGAACTCATCGGGGTGGGTGGCGAGGGCGATCTCCTTCTCCTCGAGATCGGCGACGCTGACCGCGAGGATGGGCCCGTCCGGGGGGACCTCGGCACCGAAGCGCTTGATGTCGGCCTTGCTGAACGGCCGCTCCCAGGCGAATCCCTTGCTGCCCACGAACCACGTGCGATTGCCGTGGCGCGTTCCTTCGTGGACGTCGGGGAGCGCCGATGCCAGTCGGGCCGCGTCATCGAGGGTCGCCATGACCGGACCGTAGCGAAGACCGCGAGTGGATTTCGCCGAGATGATGCCCGCTGGAGCGACACGCTGATCGCCGGGGCGTGACCCATGCCGCTTTAGTCGCGGCGTGACACGTCGATAGGGTGTCAGCCCTTGTCTCAGTGCTGGGACGGGACATCTCCACGATGGCCATCGACACCTCGCTCATCGGGTCGGCCCCGGGCCGATCCGACATCGTGCCGCCTGCGCGCCCTGACGCGCCGCGATTGTGGCCGCAGGTGCCCCCGCCGACCACGGCCATGCCCTACGTGCCGGCGCTCGACGGGCTTCGGGCCCTGGCCGTCGCCGCCGTGCTGCTCTACCACGGCGACGTGTCGTGGATGCCCGGCGGGTTCCTCGGTGTCGAGGTCTTCTTCGTCATCAGCGGCTACCTGATCACCGCCCTGTTGCTGGCCGAGCGTCAGCGCACGGGAGGCACCGCCTTCCTGCAGTTCTGGGCCCGGCGGGCCCGCCGCCTGCTACCGGCGTTGTTCGGGGTGCTCACCGCTGTCGCCGTCGTGTGGCTGGTGTGGCATCCCGACGAGGTGGCCCGCATCCGTGGCGACCTGGCTGCCGCGCTCGCCTACGTCACGAACTGGTACCAGATCGTGGTGGGCCAGTCCTACGCCGAGGCGCTCGGCCGACCCTCGCCGCTGCGCCATCTCTGGTCGCTCGCCGTCGAGGAGCAGTTCTACCTGGTCTGGCCGGTGGCCCTCGCGCTGCTGGTGAAGGTCACCCGCGGTCGGCGCACCCCCATGGTGATCGCCACCGTGACCTTCGCGGCGGCGGCCGCGGTCCTCGGCGCGGCGTTGTTCCGCACCGGCGTCGACCCGATCCGGCCCTACTACGGCACCGACACCCGGGCCGCCGGCGTGCTGCTGGGTGCCGCGCTCGCCATCGCCGCACCGCCGTGGTCGCTCCGCCAGCAGATCCGCCGTCGCTCGAGGCTGCTGCTGTCGGTGCTCGGCGTCGGCGGCCTGCTCGGCATCTCGTGGATGTGCGTGCGGGCCAACGAGTTCGACCCCTTCGTCTACCGGGGCGGTTTCGTCCTGCTCGACCTCTGCACCCTCGCCCTGATCGCCGCGCTGGTGCACCCCGGTGTCACGGGTGCCGGCCGCGGCGTCGGTGTGGTGCTGGGCTCGGCGCCGCTCGTGTGGATCGGCCGACGGTCCTACGGCATCTACCTGTGGCACTGGCCGATCTTCGTGCTCACCCGCCCCGTGCTCGATCTCGACCCGGGCGCGTGGTACGGCTCCGGCTGGCGGCTCCTCGCGGTCCGCCTCGCGCTCACGATCGCGGTGGCCGAGGTGTCCTACGTGTTCATCGAGATGCCGGTGCGCGACGGTCGAATGAAGGCGGCCTGGGCCCGCCGTCGGTCTCCGTCGAGGCCGGTCCGGGCCAAGGCCCGCTTCCGCCAAGCGTGGGCACTGGGCGCGGTCGGCCTGGTGATGGCGATCATCGTCACGGGCCTGGTGCGCGCGCCACGCCCGGCCGAGGAGATCTCCGGTGTCGACCTGGCCGGTGTCGTCACCGACGATCTCGGCAACCTCACCGACCTGGGTGCCGACGACATCGAATCCGCGAGCACGGTGGTGACGCTCCCGCCGGTCACCGCCGCGTTGGCCCCGCCTCCGCCGCCCACGCTGCCACCGATCGTGCCGATCCCCGGTCAGGAGATCACCGCCATCGGCGACTCCGTGCTGCTCGGCTCGCGGCACTGGGTCAACCAGCAGTTCCCCGGGGTGCTCATCAACGCCGAGGTCGGCCGCCAGTTCAACCTGCTCCCGAGCCTGCTCCCGCAACTGCGCGACTACGGCGCGCTGCGGCCGATCGTCATCGTCCACCTCGGCACCAACGGCCCGCCCACCGAGGACGACCTGACCAAGATCCTCGACGCGCTCGCCGGCGCCCGCCGGGTGGTGCTGGTCACGACCCGCGATCCCCGGGCCTGGCAGGACGACGCCAACGCCCGGTTGGCCGCCGCCGCGGTGGGCCGGCCCAACGTCGTGGTGGTCGACTGGCACGCGATGAGCGAGGGCCATCCCGAGTGGTACGTGAAGGACGGCGTGCACCTGACCCAGGAGGGTGGCCAGGCCTACGCGGAGGCGCTCGCCACCGGCGTGCGCTGAGGGACCCTCCGCTAGGGTCCACGCGGTGGATGCCTCGGAGATCATCGACGCGCTGGGGCTGATCCCCCATCCCGAGGGCGGGTGGTACGCCGAGACCTGGCGCCACGCCGACGGCCCCGAGGGCCGGGGTCACGCGTCGGCGATCTACTTCCTGTTGGTGGCCGGCGAGCGCTCGCACTGGCACCGAGTGAAGGGCGCCGAGATGTGGCACTTCTACGACGGCGCCCCCCTCGAGCTGTGGACGGCCGAGACCGACGAGTCCCGGGCCGAGCTCCAGGTGGTCGGCCGCGACCTGTTGGCCGGAGAGCGCCCACAGGTGCTCGTTCCGCCCAACTGGTGGCAGTCGGCGTCGAGTCGGGGCGACTACACGTTGGTCGGGTGCACAGTGGCGCCCGGGTTCGACTTCTCCGAGTTCGAATTGGCCCCAGAGGGCTGGGCCCCGGCCCCGGCCGCGGCGTCGTCGGAGACATGATCGACCGATGACGATCCGTGACGCCGTGCTCGCTGACCTCGACGAGATCGCCGCGCTGATCCACGAGCTCGCGGTCTTCGAGAAGGCCCCCGAGGAGGCGGTCTTCACCCTCGACGACCTGGAGGCCAACGTGTTCGGGCCCAACCCGGTCGCCGAGGTGCTCATCGCCGAAGGGACCGATGGGGGAGTCGCCGGGATGGCGCTCTACTTCCGCACCTACTCGACCTGGGTGGGAACGTCGGGCATCTGGCTCGAGGACCTCTTCGTGCGCCCGCAGTTCCGGGGCGAGGGTCACGGTCGGGCCCTGCTCGATGCAGTGCGGGCCCGCACCCAGGGCCGGGTCGAGTGGGTGGTGCTCGACTGGAACGAGTCGGCCATCGGCTTCTACCGCTCGCTCGGCGCCGAACCGGTCGACGGGTGGACCCGGTTCCGATGGCGGCCTGACGCCTGAGGTTCCTGTCCTAAGCTGACGGCTCGTCAGAAACGGCCCGGGTTCGGGCGCAAGGAGAGCAGGATCATGGGGGAGCAGATACTCGACGCACCGACGCTGTGGGGCCTGATCGAGGCCCGGGCGGCGGCGACACCCGACGTGGTGATGGCGGTCGACGAGATCGGCCGTGAGCTGACCTTCGCCGACTACCGGGACCAGGCCGAGGTCGCGGCCGCCGGTCTGGTGGCGGAGTACGGCATCGGCGCGGGCGACGTGATCACCTGGCAGCTGCCCACCTGGCTCGAGTCCATGGTGCTGGTCGGGGCCATCTCCCGCCTCGGCGCCACCCAGAACCCGGTGCTGCCGATCTACCGCGAGCGTGAGGTCGGGTTCTGCGCCGGTCAGGCTGCAGCCAAGTTGCTGGTCGTCCCGTCCGACTTCGCCGGCTTCGACTTCGTCGCCATGGCCGACAAGATCGCCGGAGAGCTCTCCACCGAGTCGGCGCCGGTGCTGGTGATGAGCTCCGATCGCTCGCTCCCGGCCGGGGACCCCTCCACGTTGCCGCCGGCCCCCACCTCGGGCGATGACGTCCGCTGGCTCTTCTACACGTCGGGCACCACCGCCGACCCGAAGGGCGCCCAGCACACCGACCGCACGATCTACGCGGTGGCCAAGGGCATGGGCGAGCGCCTCGCGGTCACCGCCGCGGATCGCAACGCCCTGGCCTTTCCGTTCACCCACATCGGTGGCTTCACGTGGCTGGTCACCTGCATG
>Ga0302323_100005294_pt1 | contig 10557 bp, 6 predicted proteins | sample Fen_T0_3_FD_201950 | JGI IMG/M metagenome (GOLD analysis project Ga0302323, IMG submission 201950) | Peat permafrost microbial communities from Stordalen Mire near Abisko, Sweden - Fen_T0_3 | ecosystem: Environmental > Terrestrial > Soil > Wetlands > Permafrost | place: Sweden: Abisko... | reverse complement strand
ACCGGGCCAACGTGGTGGCCGGCGAGCGCAGCGGCACCCTGACCGAAGTGCTGTCCCGCTGGCTCACCTTCCAGGGTTTTGCCCAGAAGAGTCGCCGCCGCATCGTGGAGGCCCTCTTCTATCCGGCCTTCCTGATCATCGTGCTGGTCATCGCCCTGCTGGTGATCTTCAACGTGGTGCTGCCGCGCTTCGCGGAGATGTACTCGGGAAGCGGCTATGAAATGCCCCTGGCCACCCAGGTGCTGCTCACCTTCGGCACCTTCATGAGCAGTACGATCTGGCTGCAGGTGGGGCTCTTCGTGATCCTTATGGCCCTGATGCGCTGGCTGATCGTCACCGAGGTGGGGCGACGGCTATGGGAACGGAGCCTGCTGGGCATTCCCAAGCTCGGGGATCTCTACCGCATGTTCCATTCCTCGGTCTTCGCGCGCACCCTGGGCATCCTGCTGGCCGGCGGCCTGCCCGTGCTCCAGGCTTTGGAGGTAATCCAGCGCACCACCCCCTCGGAGCGAATGAAGCTGCGCCTGCTCAATGTTTCGGAGCTGGTGCGGGCGGGCTCCTCTCTGCACTCGGCCCTGGATCAGGCCAAGATGCTGGATCCCCTGGCGGTGGAGATGACCCGGGTGGGTGAGCAGAGCTCGGCCCTGCCCGAGATGCTCAATCACGTGGCGGACTTCTTCGACCAGGAAGTGGAAAAAGCCACCACCGTCATCACCAACCTCATCGGCCCCATCCTCATCCTGTTCATGGGCATCATGGTGCTGGGCCTGCTGCTGGCGATCTACGTGCCCATGTTCAACATCGGCAACACCATTCACTGAGCCCCGGATGCTCCCACCGTCCGCCCTTGATGCCCCCTCCTGCTGGCTTTCCCCGGCCGCCCAGGGGGTGGTCCTGGCGGTGGCCTGCGGAGTATTCCTGCTCGGGCATCTCCTTCTGACCAGGAAATTGCGCGCCCGCCTGGCCGAGGGCAAGCGGGCCCTCAAGGCAAAAACCACGGAATGGGAGAGGGCCCAGGAGAGCCTGCAGCAGCTTTGCCTGACCGACCCCCTGACGGGACTTCCCAACCAGCGCTACATCAACGTCTCCCTGCCCGAGGATGCCTCCCAGTCCCTGCGCGCCTACCGCTCCTACCTGCTCGGCCTGACCGACCGGCCCCCCACCAACGCGGATGTGGTGCTGATGCGGGTGGACATCGACCAGTTCGCAGCCATTGCTGATGAGCACGGCCTCGCCGCTTCGGATCAGGTCCTGGTGCAGATGAAGGACATCCTGCAGCGCTCCAGCCGAGGCTCGGACGCGGTGATCCGGCTGGGCAACGCTCCGGGTTTCCTGGTGGTGGCGCGCAAGGGCTCCCGCGGCGAAGCCAAGGCCTTGGCCGAGCGCATCCGCAAGGCCACCGAAGAGCACACCTTCGAGATCGGCGAGGGCCGCCAGATCCATTGCACCTGTTCCCAGGGAGCCTCGGCCTATCCCTTCCTCGTCGAGGAACCCGTGGTCGTGGGCTGGGAGCGGGTCCTGGCCCTGGTGGAAGCCTGTACGGAAGCCCTGCAGAAACGCTCCCGCGGCCAGTGGATCCTGCTGCTGCCTTCGCCGGAGCTGCGTTCCGAACTCCTGAGGGGGGACCTCTCCGCCCAGGCCCCGGCCCTGATCAAGGACGGGCACCTGAGCGTCCTCAGCAGCCTGGAAAGTCCGGAACAACTGGACTGGAAGCCGTGATCAAGCAGGCGAAGCCCGCTGCGCGGGAAGGCGCTTCGCCTCTAGAAATTAAACGCTGGTCCTGCTCTCCCACGCCTGGACGGTGTTCAGCATCAGTCCAGCCCGGGTGAGCAGGCCCACGCCACCGGGCACGGGGGTCACGGCGGAGGCCACTTCCATGGCCTCGGCGGTTCTCACGTCGCCGCAGGTGGCGGCGCCCTTGGCGGCAAAGGTGGCTTGCTTCTTGGGGTCCTTCGCGAAAATCCGCTGGGCCAGGGCCGGATCTTCGACTCGGTTGATCCCCACGTCGATGACGATGGCGCCGGGCTTGATCCAGGAGCCCTCCACCAGCCCCGGCTGGCCCACCGCGGCCACCAGGATATCCGCCTCCCGGCAGACCCCGGGCAGATCCACGGTGCGGCTGTGGGCGATGGTCACCGTGGCGTGTTTTTCGAGCAGCATCAGCGCCATGGGTTTGCCCACGATCTCGCTGCGCCCCAGCACCACGGCTCGCTTGCCCTTCAAGTCCACGCCGTGGGCCTCGAGCATGTTCATGCAGGCCGTGGGAGTGCAGGGCCGCAGGGCCGGAAGGCCTTCCAGCAACAAGCCCTGGTTCATGGGGTGGAAGCCATCCACGTCCTTGGCCGGATCGATGCGGTGCAGAGCTTCCTTGGAGTTCAGGCCCTTGGGCAAGGGTAGCTGCACCAGGATGCCATCCACCTCGGGGTCCGCATTCAATTCGTCGATGATGGCGTTCAGCTCGGACTGCGAGAGATCCGCGGTGGGACGGCGCTCGATGGAACGGATGCCGGTGCGGGCGCAATCCGCCACCTTGCCCCGCACATAGACCTGGCTGGCGGGATCTTCTCCCACCAGAACCACGGCCAGGCAGGGTGGCCTGACGCCCTTCGAAACCCGTGCCTGCACTGCGATGGCAACCTGCTCAAGTATGCGGTCCGCGTGGACCTTCCCATCCAGGATCTGGGCCATGGCCCCTCCGTCATTGGCCCATCCCGCCGCGAAGGCAGGGTGAGCGGCTTTGGCTTTATTCGAAGGTCACCTTCAGGATGGCATCCTGGATCGCCAGGAACAGATTGCCCGAACTGGAACTGGGATCCACCGCCACCCACGAGGGGGCGTCGAGGGAGGCGGGCAGGGGGCCAGTGGTATTGATCACCCGCCCAGGCAGACCCACGATGGTGGTCACGTGACCCGTGGTGGCATCGGTGGTGACCTTGCGGATGGTGTTGTTGCCCTTGTCTGCCACATAGAGATTGCCACCGGCATCCAGGGCCAGGGCACTGGGCCAGTAGAACCTGGCGCTGGCGTTCAGATCATCGGTGTTGCCCGCCGATTGCAGGATTCCCGCCAGAGTAGTCACCAATCGTCCGGGGGTGATCGCGCGAATCACATGGTTGTCCATATCGGCGACATAGACATTGCTGGAAGCATCGACCACCAGGCTGTGGGGGTGGAAGAAATAGGCGTCATTGCCGACAGCATTGACCGCCCCAGGGAAGCCCATGGGCGTGCCGGTGGTGGTGCCATCCGAGGTGCCCACGTGGCCCGCAAAGGTGGTCACCACACCGGCGGCCGTGATCTGCCGAATCAGGTGATTGCCGTAATCCGCCACGTAGACATAGCCATTCGACTTATCCACCGCGACGCCGGAGGGGGCGTTGAACCGGGCGGCATCCCCGGTGGCATCGACGACTCCGCTCTGGCCAGGCGATCCCGCCAGGATGCTCACCACTCCGGCCGGCGTGATCTTGCGGATGGTGTGATCACCGCTGTTGGCCACATAGAGATTGCCGTCCTTGTCCAGGGCGACCCCGGCCGGATTCGAGAGTCCCGATTGGCCATTCACGAAGGTGCTGACCACCCCTGCCGGCGTGATCTTGCGGATGCTGTTGTTCCCGCTGTCGGCCAAGTAGGTGTAACCGTCGGCATCCACCGCCAGCCCCCCGGGATTATTGAATCGAGCATCCATGCCCGCGGCATCGTGATTGCCCGAAGGGGAGGCCGTACCGGCGATGGTGCTGACCACGGGTCCGGATGCAATCTCGCGCAGGATCTTGTTGCCCGTGTCCGCCACGAACACATGACCGGAGGCATCGGCAGCAACGGCGAAGGGCTGGCTGAAACGCGCCTCCAAAGGACCACCATCGGCAAAGCCGGGATTGCCCACCAGACCGGCCAGGGTGCTCACGGTGCCATCGGACGTGATCATGCGGATCGCATGGTTGCCCATGTCCGCCACGTAGACATTGCCAGACCCGTCCACCGACAGTTTGTAGGGATTGCTGAAACTGGCGGCGGGGCCCTTTCCGTTGGCGGCACCATGGTTATCAGAGACCGTTGTCGTCCCGTTGACAACCGTCACGACAGGAGCCGTTCCGGCCAGGGTGGAGACCACTCCGGCGGGCGTGATCATGCGGATGATGTTGTTTCCGGAATCGGCGACGTAGACATTGCCAAAGGTATCCACCGCCAGGCCCGTGGGCTCCGTGAAACGGGCGCTGGCACCGGTGGCATCGGTGCTCCCTTTCTTCGAGGCGGTCCCTGCGAAGGTGCTCACCAGATAGTCGGTACCGCCCGCTGGGTTGGCCGTGGGCGTGATCTTCCGGATGGTGTGGTTATAGGAGTCCGCCACGTAGATTAGGTTGTTCGTTCGGTCCACGGCAATACCGTAGGGCGAGTTGAAACGCGCGGCCTGCCCCTTCCCATCGGTGCTACCGGCCAAGGTTCCGTGCTTACCCGCGATGGTGCTCACCACACCCGCGGCGGTGATCAGGCGGATGGTGTTGCTGCCGGTATCCGCCACGTACAGATTGCCCGTGGAGTCCACGGAGAGCGCGGAAGGGTTATTGAAGGTGACCTTCAGGCCGGTTCCATCACTGGTCCCGGACTGCCCGGGTTGGCCAGCGAAGGTACTCACGACGGAATTGGCACCGGTCGTGATCTTGCGGATGGTGTTGTTGGTCGAATCGGTGACATAGAGGGCCGAATTGCCATCCCAGGCCACATCCGTGGGCTGGCCGAAACCGGCGCCGGCGGCGAGACCGTCCACATTGCCAGCGCCCACGGGGACTCCGGCAAAGACCGACAGGGTCCCAGGCACCGCCGGCACCACCGTGATCGTCACCGTGGCCGTGGTGGAACCTCCGGAGTAGGTGGTCGTGGTACCTGGGATCGTGCCCCCTTCGTAGGCGGCCGTCAGGGTATAGACCGTTGTCGCGGTGGGGCTGACGATGGTTGAGCCGTAGGAGTTCACAATGCCGATGCTGGTGGAGCCCACATCCTGGGTGATGGTCAAGGTCGTCGGCAGGGCGATGGTGCCATCCGCGGTCGTGGCACCCGTGGTCACCCAATAGAGTTCACAGCTTTGTCCGGCGGTGATCGTGGAGGGCGAAGCGGCGAAACTATCCACCGCTGGGGCATTGGTACCCACCTGCGAATTATTGTTGTTGCTGCCAGAACCGCAGGCCAGGGCCAGCACCACCATCAAGCCCAACAGGGTCAACCGGGTCAGGCCAGATAGGGTGCCCATCCAGGCACGAAGGGATCGAATGCGCATTTACTACTCCCGGGTAATTTCATGACCAGGCCATCTGGCAATACCAGAACCAATCCTATCGGAATCCCGCCGACGGAATCCCGCCGACATGCCCTTCATGAGATGAACAGGCGAAAGGGTTCCCGCACAATGAGGAATTATTCCAGCCGCCCGATCCGGCGTTTCACCTTGTGCTTCAAGCTTTCCGGCGCTAGACTCAGGGCTTCAATCTGGCCTGGATCCGTCCAGTTCAAGGTGGATTGCCGTGGCAGCACCCCCCTTCGAACGCCAACGGACCTTTGTCGGGTGGGTTTTCCCGCCTTCTTCGGGTCATCAGGTAACACACATGGATCTCCAGAAACTCCAGGCACCCATCGAAGCTCAGCTGACCCTGCTCGGCTTTGAACTGGTCTACCTGGAAACGGCGAAGGAGGGTCGGGATTCCATCCTGCGCCTCTATATCGACCACCTGGATCACGGTCCGGACGGGGAGCGGGGCATCACCCTGGACGATTGCGTGGCGGCCAATGAGGGTCTGGTCACCTGGATGGACGTGGAATTCCCCTCCCTGCGCGAGGATATGTCCCTGGAGATATCCAGTCCCGGCCTGGAGCGCCCCCTCACCAAACCCGAGCACTACCGTCGCTTTGCGGGCCGCCTTTGCCGGATCCAGACCCGGATGCCCCTGAACGGCCAGAAACGATTCAAGGGCTGGATCGGCGAGGTCACGGATCTCTCCGTGACCATCGAAGAGGACAACGTCCTCAAGACCGTTCCCTACGAATCCATTCAGAAGGCGCGTCTAGCTCCTTTTGATGAAGAAAAAGCACCCAAACCCCGGATCGTGGCCCTGGCCGCGACCCCCAAAACGGTCCCCGTAGAGAAAAGCGCGGACTGAAGGAGATAGGCATGGCCCTCGTAGCAACAACGTTTTTCGACAGTGTCAAAATGATCGCCGCCGAGAAGGGCATCCCTGAAGAGGATGTCTTCAAGGCGGTGGAAGAAGCCCTGGTCAAGGCCGCCGAGAAATACTTCCAGGCCTACGACTTCTACGGCAACTTCCAGGCCCAGATGGACCGCGAGACCGGTGAATTTCACGTCTACGCCCTCAAGCAGGTGGTCCAGGAAGTGGAAGAAGAGGATCTGGAGATCAGCCTCGCCGAGGCCCAGGGTCTGAACCCCGACGCCGCCGAGGGCGATACCCTCTGGCTACCCCAGGACACCACCCAGCTGGGCCGCATCGCCGCCCAGGCCGCCAAGCTGGTGCTGGTCCAGAAGGTCCGCGAGGCCGAGCGGGATCGCATCTTCACCGAGTTCGCCGACCGCATCGGCGAGGTGGTCGTGGCCGAGGTCAAGCGCTTCGAGAAGAGCGCCATCATCCTGGAAGTGGATCGGGTGGAAGCCATGCTGCGCCGCAACGACGCCCTGCGCGGCGACCGCTTCGACAAGGGCCAGCGCATCAAGGTGGTCATCTCCGGGGTGGACAAGTCCGCCAAGGATCCCCAGGTGCAGGTCAGCCGCACCGATCCCAGGCTGCTCATCAAGCTGTTCGATAGCGAAGTGCCCGAAATCCATGACGGCACGGTCGTGATCCGCTCCTGCGTCCGGGAAGCCGGCGATCGCGCCAAGGTGGCGGTGCATAGTCTGGATCCCGACGTGGATCCGGTGGGCGCCTGCGTGGGCCTCAAGGGCAGCCGCGTCCAGGCCATCATCCGCGAGCTCAAGAACGAAAAGATCGATATCGTCCGCTACGACGAGGATGCCTCCCGCTTCATCGCCAACGCCCTGAACCCCGCCAAGGCCCTTCGGGTCACCGTGGTGGACCTGGAGCACCGCCGGGTCGAGGTGGTGGTGGACGACGAACAGCTCTCCATCGCCATCGGCAAGCGCGGCCAGAATGTGCGCCTGGCCGCCAAGCTCACCGGTTGGAACATCGACGTCCGCAGCGAGAGCGACAAGCGCCGTGAAGCGGAGGTCGCCATGGGCGCCGCCCTGCCCGAAGTGGTCCCCGTTGAGGCCGAAGAGGCTGCACCTAGCTCCCTGCTCTTGGAGGAATTGGGTGCTCTGGAGGGCCTGGACGAGGCCATGGCGGAAAAACTCGCCGCCGCCGGCTACCTGGATGCGAAATCCCTGTACACTGTGACAGCTGAACAACTGCTCAGCGTGGCCGGTATGGATCAGGATCTGGCCTTCCGCCTGATCGACGCTGTGCACGAACGCTTTGGAGAATAGGTAGTAGCTACGCTCCGCCAGCTCCCCAAACCCACCGAGGTACGCCCCTTCATGCTGCGCATCAACCAATTCGCCAAAGAACTCGGCGTGACCAACCACGACGTCATCGACGCCCTGGAAAAACGCCTGAGCATCCCCGGCAAGAGCCACAGTTCCAATCTCACCGACGACCAAATCCTGCAACTCCGCCGGGTTTTCGAAGCCAAGGCCAAGGGCGTGGACGAGGGCACTCCCCTCGCGATCCACAAGCCCTCCGCACCCATCCGGGTCGTGAAGGCTGCGCCCGCAGCCCCCGCCCCTCCTCCCGCCGCCCCACCGGCCCCTCCCACCATGTTGGTGAAGAAGGTCGAACCTGCCCCTGAACCTGTGACCCCCGCTGCGACTCAGGAAACGGCGGAACCGGCGAAACCCCAAGCTCCCCTTGCAGAGACACCCGTAGTGCCCGACACCTCTACCGCAACCCCCGTTCAACCGGCCGGCGCCGAATTCTCCCGCCTCCGGGTTTCTTCCACGCCGGCCCCAGCCCCCAAGGCCCAGGAGCCCGCCCGCTACATCCAGCTGCCGCCGGCCAAGGGCAGGCCTGAAGCCGGCGCCCGTCCGGTGGTTCAGCGTCCCGGCCAGGGCCAGCCGTCCGTGCAGCGCTCCGGACAGCCCCAGCCCGAGAAGACCACCCTGCCCATGGCCACCAACACTGGCAAGGGCGAGGTAAGACACGAGCCCGCCGCGCCCGTCCAGCCGCCGGCCCGGCGTGCCTATATTCCGCCTTCCATCTCCAGCCTCCAACCCGAGGGTGGCTTCACTCGCATCAAGATGTCCGATACCCCCGCGGCGGCCCCCCGGAACACCGAGCCCGCCCGCTACATCCAGCTGCCCCAGGCTAGGCCCGCGGTGCGCCCCGGCGCGCCCATGAGCCGACCCGGTGGGCCCGGTGCCCGTCCCGGCGGCCCCATGAGCCGTCCCGGCGGTCCTCCCCGTCCCGGTGGTCCTGGCGCTCGTCCCGGCGGTCCCAGCCGACCCGGTGGGCCCGGCGGTCGTCCCGGCGGTCCCGGTCGCGGCCCCTCCATCCCCAATACGGGTCCCATCGATCCCAACGCCCAGAAGGGTCCCGGCCGCAGCGGCCACTTCACCGGCAAGAAGAAGGACGACAAGCGCACCCGCGCCGAGCGTGACGCCGAGGCCCTGGAGCTCAAGCTCCGACAGCCCAGAAGCCGCGCCCAGCAGATCGCCACCGAGTACATCAACGACGAGATCGGCATCGTCATGCTCTCCGAGGGCGTGACGGTGAAGGAACTGGCCGAGAAGTGCAACCGGCCGGCCAAGGACGTCGTGGCCAAGCTGCTCCATCGCGGCATCTTCGCCACCATCAACCAGCCCCTGGACACCGAACTGGCCAAGGAAATCGCTCGGGAATTCGGCTACCTCGCCGACATCGTCTCCTTCGAGGAAGACGTCCAGATGAGCCAGGAAGAAGCCGCGGGCGAAGCCCTGGGCGAGAAACTCTCCCGGCCTCCCGTGGTCACCATCATGGGTCACGTGGACCACGGCAAGACCTCCCTGCTGGATGCCATCCGCCACACCAAGGTGGCCGCGGGCGAAGCCGGCGGCATCACCCAGGCCATTGGCGCCCACCACGTGGACCTCAAGAACCAGGAAGGCCAGGATCGCCAGATCGTCTTCATCGATACACCCGGTCACGAAGCCTTCACCAAGATGCGCGCCCGGGGCGCCAAGGTCACCGATATCGTCATCCTGGTGGTGGCGGCCGATGACGGCGTGATGCCCCAGACCGTGGAAGCCATCAACCACACCAAGGCAGCCGACGTGCCCATGGTCGTGGCCATCAACAAGATCGACAAGGGCGGCGCCAATCCCGAGAAGGTCCAGCAGATGCTGCTCCAGTACGGGGTCCAGACCGAGGCCTTCGGCGGCGATGTGCCCACCGTAATGGTTTCGGCCAAGACCCGCCAGGGCCTGGACGAACTGCTGGAAACCATCCTGCTGGTCTCCGACCTGAAGGATCTCAAGGCCGTACGGGATTGCCCCGCCGCCGGCAGCATCCTGGAAGCCAGACTAGATCGCGGTCGCGGTCCCGTGGCCACGGTGCTCGTGCAGCAGGGCACCCTGAAGGCCGGCGAGATCTTCGTGGCCGGCGCCACCATGGGCCGCGTGCGCGCCATGTTCAGCGATCAGGGCAAGAAGATTCTGGAAGCCACCCCCTCCATGGCCGTGCAGATCCTGGGTTTCGAGGAAGTGCCGGTCTCTGGCGACAACTTCCAGGTGGTCGAGGATGAAGCCAAGGGTCGCTCCATCGTCGGTTTCCGTCAGGAAAAGGCCCGGGCCGCCCAGCAGATGCGCCAGCGCGTCACCCTGGAAAACCTGTTCTCCACCCTCAAGGATGGCCAGATCAAGGAACTGCCCCTCATCATCAAGGCCGATACCTCGGGCTCCCTGGAGTCCCTGGTGGGCAGCCTCGAGAAGCTCAGCACCGACAAGGTGCGGGTGCGCATCATCCACTCCGCCGCCGGCACCGTGAACGAAAACGATGTGCTCCTGGCCGAGGCCTCCACCGCCACCATCATTGCCTTCGGCGTCAAGGCCGAGCGCAAGGCCGAGGAACTGGCCCAGGAAGAGGGCGTGGATCTGCGCTTCCACGACATCATCTACAAGGTCACCGAAGAAATCACCGCCGCCATGGTGGGCCTGCTCGACGCCGTGGAGAAGGAGAACATCCAGGGTCTCGCCGAAGTCCGCCAGCTGTTCAAGGTCAACAAGACCGTGATCGCCGGCTCCTTCGTCACCGAGGGCAAGGTTCAGAAGAGTTCCAGGGCCCGCGTCAAGCGCGAGGGCGAAGTGATCTGGGACGGCACCCTGAAGAGCCTCAAGCGCTTCAAGGAGGACGTCAGCGAGGTCAAGAATGGTCTCGATTGCGGCATCTCCCTGGAGGGCTATGACGGCCTCAAGGAAGGTGATCTCCTGGAGTTCTACACCAAGGAGAAGTTCGCAGCCACCAGCCTGTAGGGCCCTTCCCCGGAGGCGGCGTGCACACAGGGACGCTCCAGACAGGCCCCGAA
>Ga0302323_100005293_pt1 | contig 10558 bp, 12 predicted proteins | sample Fen_T0_3_FD_201950 | JGI IMG/M metagenome (GOLD analysis project Ga0302323, IMG submission 201950) | Peat permafrost microbial communities from Stordalen Mire near Abisko, Sweden - Fen_T0_3 | ecosystem: Environmental > Terrestrial > Soil > Wetlands > Permafrost | place: Sweden: Abisko... | reverse complement strand
TCGGAGTTCGCCGACGCCGGGTTCCTCATCGAGCGGCTGATCGAACCTCAACCCATCCCAGCGATGGCGAAGACTCACCCCGACGAGTATCAGAAGCTGACCAACGAGCCTGGCCTGATCGCCTTCCGACTCGTCAAACCGCTCTGAACCCGGGCCCGCCAACCGCGCAGAAGGGCATTCGCTGGCGGAGCTCAGTCCGGCTTGCCTTCGTACGCGGCATCCACCGACGTCAGAGCTCGCAGGACGCAGAACTCGTTGCCCTCCGGGTCGGCGAGGACCACCCATGACTCCGAGCCGGTCTGACCGACGTCGACCCGGGTGGCGCCCAGCGCCTCGATCCGGGCCACCTCCACGTCCCGGTCGTCTGGACGCAGGTCGATGTGCAGCCGGTTCTTCACCGATCTGGCTTCAGGAACCTTGAGGAACAGCAGGTCGGGACTGACGCCGTCCTCAGGGCTTCCGACCGGCGGCTCGATGACGACCTCGTCGTCGTGCTCATACGTGAGTCGCCATCCGAGCACCTGCTGCCAGAACACAGCCAGCCCGCGCGGGTCGGCGCAGTCGACGCAGACACATTGCCAACGAACGCTCATGAACCCACTTTGCTACACGGCCAGATGGTCAGCGACACGGTCTGGCCGATGTCTACCTGACCAACGCGCCCCTCGACGCCCGCGGCGATGATCCGGCGTACGGCAACCGGTTCCTGGCCACGAGCTCCCGCTGGGCAAGGTGAGGTTCGGGGGGCGTCAGGTGGCTAACAGGTGGCCTTCAGCATGCTCACGTCGACGTCGGAAGGCACGAGGACCTTGTCGATGACATGAACGACACCATTGCTGGCCGGGACATCAGCCTTGATCACGTTGGCGTCGTTGACCGTGACGCCGCCACTGGTCGCGAGCTTGACTGTCTGCCCTTCGACCGTCGCCACGTTGCCCGGCTTGATGTCCATGGAGGTGACCTTGCCCGAGACTACGTGGTAGGTCAGGACCTTCGTGAGGGCATCCTTGTTGCACGAAAGCAAGAGCTTGTCGACGACACCAGGCGGAAGGGCGGCGAAGGCGTCGTTCGTGGGTGCGAAGACCGTGAACGGGCCCGCGCCTTGGAGCGTGCTCACCAGGTCGGCCGCCTCCACCGCTGTGACAAGGGTGCTGAGGTCGGCGGTAGCGCCTGCTACGCCGACGATGTCGGCAGCTGCGGTCTGAGTCGGCGACGGTGTCCCCGACGAAGCAGCGCCTGAGCCGGACGAGCTGCAGCCCGCCAAGGCGACCACGCCGATCAGGGAAAGCCCAACAAGTGCGCGACGCATGATGACTCCAAGAAAACTCGATGGGCACCGGGATCGACCCGCTCGCATGGTGTTCGTCGACAGAGACCACTTTGGATGCACGTGCGGCGCACCCGCCGCCGGGCCCCGGTGCGCGGGGAGGGAATGCGACAATTCCCAACCGCGACCGACCGGCCTTCGACCCGTTCGTCTGCCGCGCGCCGCCCAACTGCTCCCCCGAACAGCGCGCTGTGCTGGTGCTGTGGTACTTCGACGACAACAGCTCGACGCTTCACACCTGGTCACAGGGGGTGGGAGCCCAGACCTGCGATCCTCGCTCTCAACAGCCCGAACGTCCGCACGCCCCCCTGGTCCGAAGTGGGCGGCAGCGCTCGGGACTGCGCAGCCTGCCGCCACATCGAAGGTCAACTTGGACGGAGCTTCGGCGAGCATCCGCCCGCGTGTCTACGGCGTGCTTCTGATGAGACCCCACGTCACGACCAACAGGGCTGGGCTTGCCGCGATGAGTAGTCCGACGCGCAGGGCGTGCGACCAAGCCTTGGGCGTCCAGCCGACGGATCCCGTGCGCCGACGGAATCGCGGCTGCAACCACGCCGACGGCCAACACGATCCAGGCCACACGTTGCACCGAGGGGGCGGGCGTGCCGAAGCCCCCGAACCAATACAGGGCGAGCCACGCGAGCCCGGCAATCAGGCTTACGGCGAGGCCCAGGCCGACAAACATCCAACCGCCACCGCGCCGTTCGTCTGCGTTCGCTGACCGCGGCGACGGGCGTGGTGGTCTTCCTGGGGTGCCCATGGCCGCCATGATGGTCCTGTGGACGCTGAAGCCGTACGGCAGCTGGTGGCGGAGTCTCTGAACGCCACGCGCCTGAAGCGGGTTGGTCGATCCCGCTGGCTCAGCGAATCGACGGACCTCATCTGGGTCGTCGAGGTCGACCGGGGATCGGCGTGGAGCTCGTGGGCGGTCCAGCTCGGAGCGGTGGTCCGCCAGTGGGCACCCGACCGGACCTCGCCCCACGCGTCGGACGGCCACCTCTACCAGGACTACGTCAACCACGGCCTGGGCGTCCCGCCCGGCGCCGAGTCGACCCCGTACTCCGACCACCGCTCGTACTTCAGCATGGCCTTGGACCACCGGCGCGACCAGATCAGTGAGGCAGACCGACGCACGGCCTTCACGTACCTGGCGGACGAGCTGGACCTTCTCGTGTCCACCGTTCAGACAACCAGCCAGCTGGCCGCGCTCGCCCGGTCGGAGACCTCCGACGGTGCGTTCGTGGACCCCAGACTTCGTGAACTGGCCGGACAACCGTAAGCGGACAGGGGCTCGGCGATCCGACAGGAGATCGGCGCTATGTGGCAAGTGCCCGGGTGATACGCCCGGGCGGCGGGCGCGAGTCAGGGTCGGTGGAACGGATCGCGCGCTGGCGCGTTCTCCATCTCGGCTCGAGGACACGCGGCCAGGGTCAACCCGACCAGCGTCAACGCGGCGTCACAGATCGACTCCACGGTGTGCCCTAGGGCCAGACCGGCCTCGGTCAGGGCCACCCGGTACAAGGTGATCTGCTGCCTGGCCGGCGCGTCGTACATCACCGCGATCGACCCCACCAGCTGGGCCGTTCCCCGGACCCCACCGGGACCGTCCCATGGCCGGTCGTAGCGTTGCCACAGTGAGGGCGTGACCACCCAGACGCCACCGTGGGTGACGTCTTGGGACTCCAACTCGGCAACCAGCCGCGCGGCGGTCCGATGGTCCAGCACCGCCGAGGGCCGCAGCACCCGAGTGTCAACGACGACATCCGTGGCCATGGTCGACACATCGGGTCCCATCTGCCGTGCCTTGAGGAACCAGGACCACCGAACCGTCCAGGCGTGCCGCCGACGCGCCGCTCAGTTGGGGGTGTCGGACCGAGCGCACGGGTCGCGAGAGCACCGCCTCTTGAGTGTCGCCGCGGCGGGCTGCGGGGGGCAGAGGTCGCTGTCCAAGAGTGGCGGGACCCACGGCCTTACGACGCCACACTCCCCCGACGGCCTCGGTCCCGCGACCACGCAATCCGGTGCGCAGATCACGACACGGTCCGGCTCGTGCATCCACCAGTCGACCGCTGTCTGGGCCGCATTCCGAGGCCAACCACGTCAAGTGGCGCTGCGCATTGAGCGTGACAGACCTGGAGGATCCAATCGCGACTCTTCAGGCTGAGGTGCCAAATGACGCTACACAGTCCCGGCGATCGTCCTTAGTCACGTGAAGAACTCGTCGCTGGCGTACTGGTCGCCCGCGTGGAACCAGGACTCGGTCACCCTGCCGTCTCGCACGTGGAAGACCTGAACACCTGGCGCGTCACTCAACGACTTGCCCTGGCGCTGCGCACTCGCGGTAGTGAGAGCCACGACGTGCTCGTCGTTCGCAAGCATGTCGTGAATCTCAATACGGAAGCTCCCGCCGGTCTCCTGCCCAAGGCGGCCGAAGTATCCAAGGACCGCCTCCTTGCCTGCATAGTCGCCGCTCAGTGGGCTACGGCCGCCGACATGCCAGACGATGTCGTCGGCGAACAGACCGTCGAGAGTGGCCATGTCGCCAGCTCCGAACGCGGCAAAGCCCCGACGCACCAGTTCCTCGTTGGGATGTGCCATAACTCCGCCTCCCTCGCTCGGACCCAGTTCCGGGTCCGCGGTCATGCTTGCACCGCCCGAGCGGATGAACAATGCGCAGGGTCGGCCGAGCCTGTCGTGAAGGTCAGTCGGGAGCATCACAACCCGGGCACGAAGCTGGTTTGGCCGCGAAGAGCCTGCGCAATGAAGTCCGCTGTCACATCTGTTACGGCGGTGTTCTCCATGCCCGGACCGGGGCAACCTGCCCCACCGGCGATGACCGGACGTGAGATGACGCGCATTGGTGACACAGGCAAGGGGTCCTCGGGTCAGTGGCGGGTGGCCATGACGAGGAACTGAACATCCGGCACCGGTTGTGCGTTGCGACATCGGGTGCCGGGGGCCATGGAAGGGGATTGCTGCAGGTTCGGTCGCCGATGGAACCCAACAGGTGGGGCAGGCCACACTGACCTGCCCCACCAACTCTGGAACCCGAGCGGTGGGGCAGGTCAGTGGTTGTGACTGGTCATACTGCTTGAACGTTCCCGGCGGAAGTGGGTTGCCATGCGTGCGTGCAGGGCAGAGACCGACATGCACTGATCACCCGCCACCTCCGGGGACGGGTCGACATCAGTCCTCACGTCAAGTCCGGCGTCTACTGGACCCGGTTCGGTCGGACCCAGCAGATCGGCGTACGGGTAACCGTCAAGACCCGGACCAGGGGCGTGGTCGGACACCGCTACACGGTCACCGTGCAGTGCCGGTCCTCGCACAACCCAGCCAAGCTCGACGCGGTCAGGATCGTGGTCCGAGTGGTGCGCTGAGTGCGGCTACTTGAGCAGTTCCACGGACTTGATCGGTCCGCGCCAAGCGTGGGGCCGGGGGCGAGTAGATCCGCCGATCAGTGTGCAGACAGCGAAGTGGGCCGCGGGTGCCTCGTGTCCCGACGCCCATGTCCGGCTGCTGGCTGGGTCTTTCGGCACTGGGCCGCTCGGCAAGACGCAGGTCAGGGTGGTGGGGGTCTGATGGTCTGAGGTGCATGGTGTCCGGTCGCGTGTCGTGGGGTCGGTTGTCTCTGGTTGGGGCGCTGCTGGTGGCGGTGTCGCTGGTGCCAGGGGCCGCCGCCTCCGCGGTGAGTCCCCGTGCGGAACGGGTCGCGGTGCATCACGGCAGCTGGGTGAACGCGGGACCAATGTCCTCGGCACACGAGAGTGCGGCTGCGGTTCGGTTGCCGAGCGGTCGGGTGCTGGTCATCAGTGGTTCCGCGTCCTATGACTGCTGCTGTCTTCGTCGCGTCGATCGATACGACCCGGCGACGAACGCTTGGGTACGGCGTACTCCGATGCCGCGGCGACGCTGTTCGCCGGTGGTCCATTTGGCTGGTGGGCGCGTGCTGGTCGCCGGTGGTAGTGGCTGGGACCCGAAGACCCTGAACACCCCGGCGGTGCGGTCGGCGGAGATCTACGACCCAGGCACCAACCGGTGGACCTACACCACACCGATGCACCACCGGGGAGCCGGAGCCGGGGTGCTGCTCAAGAGCGGTCAGGTCCTGATGACCGGGGGCTGGACGAGCCGGACCGGGGCCTGGGCCGAGATCTACCACCCGCGGACCCGGATCTGGCACGTCACTGGCGCACCAGCGAGCCAGGACAGTGTGTTGGTCCGGCTCCGCGGTGGTGACGTGCTGGCGATCGGCTCCTGGGACGCCCACCCGACTCGTTGTGTGGAGCGGTACCGCACTCGGCGGCATGTCTGGACCCAGCTGGCCGGTACCCGTGGCACTGCCCGGGGAGCAGCCCGTCCATGCTGATGCGCAACGGCCACGTGATGGTCGTCGATGGGCGGCGGGTGCACGTCTACAACCCGGCCACCAACCACTGGCAGTCCCTGCCGAACCTGCCCCTGCCGCCGCGGCCTTCCGGGCCCCCTTGGAGCTGGCCGCAAGCCATCGTGGTCGTACATGGGCAGCCGATGGTGATCGCCTCCGGCGCGGGATGCTCACCCAGCCAGGCCCGCACCGTCGGCTCCCTCTGGCGGCCGCGCCGGCACGCTTGGCAACGGTGGACCACCCTGCCGGACGGCGCCGACGGGATCGCGGTCGCCACCTTGCGCGACGGGTCGATCCTGCTCGCCGGCGGGGTGCGCTGGTACCGATCCTGCCCGATCGGTGGCGACCACATCCCCAGCCGCCTCGCCTACCGCTACTACCCGGATCGGTAGCGACCGAAGGCTGACCAGCCTCACGCGCGAAGGCCTCACGCCGCGCCAGCCCTCACCCGACCCACCGGGAAGCCGGATCCTGGCGTCGAGGAAGACCCTGCGCAGGTCAGCCGGACCATGCGTGCAGTGTTCAGCCGCGCTCGAGCCGAGATCGCACGGCGCATCGGCTGCGCAGACGGCCGCGCGGCCGAGCCGGGGCCGGCAACGGGGCGGTGCAACGCCCTGGCCGGATCTGCGGGCTGCCTCAAATGGGGCTGCTGGCGCGTCAGTGACGCCAGCTTGGTCATGCCTGAACCTTCGTGAAGAACGACCACCCGGCCGGTGCGCCGCAGGGACCTGTGGCTCTGTTGTCCGGTCGATGCGCTTCCTAACCTGGTGACGTTGCCTGCGGTGGAGGTGGGCGTGATGCGTCACTCGCGGTGGTCGGCGGTCGTTGCGGCGGCGGGGGTGTCCTTGGCGCTGGCGATGGTGACCGTGCCGACCGCGTCCTCGTCAGTCGCCGGCTCCTCGGTCCCGGCGAAGCTGTCCAGCAGCGACGTCTACCGAGATGTCGGATTCGATCCCAAGGACGTTCCGACGTACCCCGGGCTCGACGTGCGCAAGTCAGAGCGGTCGGTCGTTCGGCTGAAGGATGGTCGCCACCTGCGCATCAAGGTCTGGGCGGTGGATGCCTTCCGCAAACACCAAGGCAGCGACACCGGGGTTGCCGCCCGTTTGGACACCCGCGGGGACCGCAGCTGGGACTACACCGTCGACCTGTTCCTCGGAGACGCGGGAAGCAACTGGGCCCCCGCGTGCATCGCCTTCCGACCGTCGGGCCGCACCCTCGACGCCGGCCCGCCCCGGTTCTGGAAGTCGGGGGCGGTGTCCTGCACCGTCAGGCTCGCGGAGCTGAAACAGGCACACCGCCCGCACTGGCGTCTGCTCGCCTACGACGTTCTCCAGGCGATCGGCAACTGGGGCCCGATCTACGACCATGCACCCGACAAGGGCTGGTACCGGTAGAACATCCTCGCCAGCAGCTTGGACTGAGAGCGCCGTGCGGGCCGATTTCCGACGCGCTGTCGGGGCTGAAGTGGCTCTGACCTGCGGCGACGTGACGAATCGAGCAGATTGATCAATCCAGGTAGTCGCGCAACACCTGTGAGCGGCTCGGGTGACGCAGCTTGCTCATGGTCTTCGACTCGATCTGGCGGATCCGCTCGCGCGTGACACCGTAGACCTTGCCGATCTCGTCGAGCGTCTTCGGCTGACCGTCGGTGAGGCCGAACCGCATCGAGACGACGCCGGCTTCCCGCTCGGACAACGTGTCGAGCACCGCGTGCAGCTGTTCCTGGAGCAGCGTGAACGACACCGCGTCGGCGGGCACCACGGCTTCGGAGTCCTCGATCAGGTCGCCGAACTCACTGTCGCCGTCCTCGCCGAGCGGCGTGTGCAGGGAGATCGGCTCGCGGCCGTACTTCTGGACCTCGACGACCTTCTCCGGCGTCATGTCCAGCTCGCGGGCCAGTTCCTCGGGGGTTGGCTCACGTCCGAGGTCCTGCAGCATCTGTCGCTGCACGCGAGCGAGCTTGTTGATGACCTCGACCATGTGGACGGGGATGCGGATGGTTCGCGCCTGGTCGGCCATGGCGCGAGTGATCGCCTGGCGGATCCACCACGTGGCGTACGTCGAGAACTTGTAGCCCTTGGTGTAGTCGAACTTCTCGACGGCCCGGATCAGACCCAGGTTGCCCTCCTGGATCAGGTCCAGGAAGAGCATGCCGCGACCGGTGTAGCGCTTGGCGAGCGAGACGACGAGCCGCAGGTTTGCTTCGAGCAGATGGTTCTTGGCACGGCGCCCGTCTTCGGCGATCCACTCCAGCTCACGACGGACCTTCGCGCTCAGCTTCTCGCCGGAGTTCAGCTTCTCCTCGGCAAACAGCCCGGCCTCGATCCGCTTGGCCAGCTCTACCTCCTGCTCGGCGTTGAGCAGGGCGACCTTGCCGATCTGCTTGAGGTAGTCCTTGACCGGGTCGGCCGTGGCACCGGCCACCTGCACCTGCTGGACCGGCTCGTCGGACTCGTCCACGTGCGAGATGACGAAACCCTTGGACTCTTCGTCCTCGGCCGGCTCGGCACCGACTGCCGCCAGCTCCTCGGCGATCTCCTCGTCGCTGACCGGCAGTCCGTCGTCCGCGACGGCAACCTCGACGAGCTCGACCACAGCCGTCGCGACGGCACCGTCGGGCAGCACGACGACCTCGTCGACGACGATCACGTCGCCCTTGCCGGCGACCTTTCCAGCCACCTTGGCGGCCGTCTTCGCGGCCGGCTTGTCGGTGGTCTTCTTCACCGGCGCCTTGGCAGGAGCCTTGGCGACAGCCTTCTTGGCCGAGGTCTTGGGGGCGGTCTTGGTGCTCGTCAGGGTGGCCTTCTTCGTCGTTGCTGGCTTCTTTGCCGGAGTCGCCGTGCTGGCACCCGGCTTGGCAGGGGTCTTCTTGACCGGGGCCCGAGACCCCGCCGAGGACGGCTTCTTCGCCGGCGACGGCTTGGTCGCCGCTTTCGTCGTGGACCTCGGGGCCGCCTTGGCGGACGGCTTGGCCGGGCTCTTCGCCGACGGCTTCGCCGGGGCCTTCTTGGCGGTGGTCGCCTTGGACGCCTTGGCGGGAGCCTTCTTGGTCGCGGTCGAGCGTCCGCCAGCGGGGGCGGCCGTCGTTCGGGCGCGGCTCATCGCGTGAGGTGCCTCCTCGCACGCAGGGTCGACCGAGAGAGCTCCGGTCAGGGGATTGTCGCCCCGGTGGGGACGATCAGATCCTCATTGTAGTCGCCGCTTGGCCTCCTGCTTGAACGCCCGCACCTCCGCCAGGGTCGTGACGTCCACCACGTCGGCGATCGAGCGCCGTGACCCTGGTTCGGCGTACACGCCGGCGGCGTTCTCCCAGCCGGCCGGCCGCACGCCGAGCTGCTTGCCGAGTAGGGCGGTGAAGATCTTGGCCTTCTGCTCGCCGAAGCCGGGGAGCGCCTTCAGCCGGGCCAGGACGGTCGCCCCGTCCGGAGCCGTCTCCCACAGCCGCTGCGCCTTCCCCGAGTACTGATCCACGACCACCTGCGCCAGGGCCTGGACCCGCGCGGCCATGCTGCCGGGGAATCGGTGGATGGCCGGCGGCGTCGAGGCCAGGGCGACGAACTCCTCGGGGTCGAATGCGGCGACGACGCCGGGGTCCAAGCGCTTCGGGGTGCCCAGGCGCTCGGCGAGCCGGTAGGGGCCCGCGAACGCTCGCTCCATCGGGAACTGCTGGTCCAGCAGCATGCCGACGAGCAGGGCGAACGGGTCCCGACTCAGCAGGGCGTCGGCGGGGACGTCCTGCGCCAGGTGCAGCCGGATCGGCGGGGCCATGACGGGTCAGCGTTCGGCGGCCTTGACGGCCAGCACCGGGCAGCTCGCATCGAGCAGGATCCGCTGCGAGTTGCTGCCCATGATCAGCTTGCCGACGGGGCTGCGGCGACGCAGCCCGATCACCACGAGCTCGGCCGACGTCTCTTCGGCGATCGCCAGGATGTCCTCGGCCGGGTCGTTGCCGCGGACCAGGCTCCGGACGGTGTGGTCGACACCAGCCGATTCCAGCGTGGCGCGGATCCGGGCCAGGTCCTCGTCGGTCTCGGCCATGTGGTCGTCGTCGGTGCCGACCCCGCCCTTGTGCGAGATCACGACGACGAGCTCAGCCTGGCGCAACCGGGTCTCCTCGATCGCCCGGTCGAGGGCTGCCGAACCTTCGGCCGTAGTGACGAACCCGACGACGATCGTGCCCATGCGGCCACCTCCAGGCGCCCGTCGGTCGCGCGCGCCGTTGGGACGCTACCGGAAGTGGTCGGCGCCAGTCAGGGCGCGACCAGATGTGCGCGAGCCTCGCGCACCGGGAGTGCCCAGGGGCCGGACTGCTGGACCACCGGATCCCCTCCGGTCGGGAACGGACCCATGCCGTCGACGGTGAACGACCCGACCCAGTCGGTGGTCAGCGCGACATCGACCAACCCGGGCCTGGTGAACGTGTGCGTCACCGACCGGTCCGGCCACGCGCCGCCCGGCTGGTCGGTGGGGCTCTGCGTGCCGTCGCCCCAGCTCCAGACCCAGGTGGGGCGTGCGTTGAGGACCACGTCGAAGCCGACCAGGTCGAACCGCCGGGTGTCGAGGCGCCGAGGTTGCCCGCTGGCGAAGATGGTCGGCAGGTTGACGAGGGCTCCGCCAGCCGGCTGGTAGCTCCAGTGGACCGCCGGTACCCGTTCGACGACCACGTCGCGCAGGTGGCGGGCCATCTCCCCCACGGTCACGGGTCCACCGGAGCCGAGGCAGTACGAGCCGACCTGTGTGTAGTCGGGCTCCCCCAGGTGGCGCAGGAACACCAGCATCCGGTGGTCCCCGAAGGAACACGACGCGTAGCCGTGACAGCCCTGCGTACCCTTGCCCCCCTT
>Ga0302323_100005291_pt1 | contig 10559 bp, 11 predicted proteins | sample Fen_T0_3_FD_201950 | JGI IMG/M metagenome (GOLD analysis project Ga0302323, IMG submission 201950) | Peat permafrost microbial communities from Stordalen Mire near Abisko, Sweden - Fen_T0_3 | ecosystem: Environmental > Terrestrial > Soil > Wetlands > Permafrost | place: Sweden: Abisko... | reverse complement strand
ACGATTTTATCGTCTTCACCCAGCCGGAAGCCGGCAATCATCGCCACGGCCACCGATCCGACCATGATCCAGAGCCCGGTGCCGATCTGCACGGCCGCATTGGGGGCCAGATTCATGCGCTGCATGGTGTCGTAGGTGTCCAGCAGGTCGCGGATCACCAGGCCGGTGAGGGCGATCGCCACGGCCATGGCCACCCAGCGCATCTTGCGCATCTGGACCGACAGCAGCGCCGCCACCGCGAGCGCCGCGGCGCCGATCCAGTACCCCCAGCCCTGGCCGACGTCGAAGCCGGTCTGGGAGAAGTGGATGTTGTCGACGGTGCCGGTGAGCCACGGGAGGTACGCCCCGGTGGCGAGGCCACCGGCCGCGAGCGCCACGATGCCCGCCCGGCCGTAGCTGGCCGGCGCCTGCATCACGAGCGCGTGACGATGGTGGGACTCGATCTGGGGGCCGGAGAGCGGCGACTTGTAGGACTCGTCCTCGTCGACGAACGCGCGGAAGAAGCCACGGATGCGGCCGAACAGCCCGACCTTCGGCTTCTTGGCCTTCCCTGGCTTCGCAGGCGCGGGGGTGGCCCGGAGTGCGGCAGGGTCGTCGACACCGAACGGAGCAAAGGCCGCAGGAGCGGGACTGACGGCTGCGGCCACGGCCAACGCGGAAGCGGGGGGCGCGGGCGCGGTGTCCATCGGCGCCGGCCGGCCGGCGGGCGCGGCGGGCGCGGCAGGGCCGGGGGCGGGCTGGGCGAGGGTCGGGGCACCCGCCGGACCGGCGCCCGGCGACGAATTGGCGACGCGGTTCGTCCACTGACCGTCCCAGTAGCGGAACTCGTAACGACCAGAGGGATCGGGCCGCCAACCAGGCTCGAGTGAGGTCGTGCTGTTGGTCATCGTGGGGCTCCGTCTGGGCACCTTCGCCACCCTGCGCATCTAGGCTTCGGCACCGTGCGGGGCGAACTTGACACCGGTCTCGGCGCCGGCCCGGAACCCGACCTGACCACGGTCACGGCCGTCGTGGAGCGCCAGCGGGTCGACGGCCTCCACGACTGCGCCCAGCTCTACGTTTCCCTGGACGGGGAGCCCCTCCTCGACGTCGCCCTCGGGGAGAGCCGCCCCGGCCGGGCCCTGCAGACCGACGACGTGATGCTCTGGTACTCGTCGGGCAAACCCCTCACCGTGGCGGCCGTCCTCCAGCTCTGGGAGCGGGGCCTCCTGGCTCTCGACGACCCGATCGGGCGCTTCCTCCCCGGCTGGGGCAACGGCAAGGAGCGGGCCACCCTCCGCCACGTGCTCACCCACACCGGCGGGTTCCCGATGTACGGCGATCCCGGGTTCGACCGCGACATCTCCTCGGCCGAGGCACTGGCCCGCGTCGTGGCCACACCGGCGATGTGGGAGCCGGGCACCAAGGCGGGCTACCACCCCATCAGCGGTTGGAAGGCGCTCGGAGCGGTGGTCGAGGTGGTCGACGGCCGGCCCATCGAGCAGTACCTGCACGACGAGGTGCTCACGCCACTGGGTTGCACCGACTCGTCGCTCGGGGTGCCCGTGGAGCGGCAGCGGGAGTTGGGCGAGCGGCTCGTGCCCGTGGCCTGGAAGGGCCACATGTTCCCCCAGGTCGACGACGACGGCGGCCTGCGCATGGTCCCGTACCGAATCGACGAGATCCACAACCAGCCCTGGCACGTCGCCAAGGTCGAGCCCGGCGGGTCGATGCGCGGGCCCGCCCGGGATCTGGGGCGGTTCTACGAGTCGCTGCTCGGCCACCACCCGGCCGGCCCCGCGCTGCTCGAACCGCGCACCGTGGAGCTCATGGGGGCGGTCCACCGCCATGGGCTCGAGGACGCGCTCTTCGGCTGGGAGGCCAACTGGGGCCTCGGCGTCGCCGTCGACATGAGCGGCGGCGCCGGACGACGGGCGTTCGGTCACGGTGGCATGGCGTCGTCCCGCGGGCTGTGCGATCCCGAACTCGGGCTGGTCATGGTGCTCGTGTGCAACGGCCTGCCCAACCCGCTCGCCGCCGAGGCCCGCCTCGCCGAGGTCACCGATGCCCTCTACACCGCGCTCTCCGCCGCGACCGCGCTCGGCGACGATGCCGCCCGGGTGCGCCTCCCCTACTCCCCCGGCCGCGCCACCCTCCTCGCCACCTGAACCCGCTCGTCAGGGGTGAGTCAGCCGGTGATGACGTCGAGGATGCGGGCGTGGACCGCCGGGGGCGCGGCGACGATGTCGCCGGAGGTGAGCCACTTCCGGTCGTCGCCCTGCCAGTCGGTGACCACGCCGCCTGCCTCGCGCACGATGCAGGCGCCGGCGGCAACGTCCCAGGTGCCGAGGTTCTGTTCGAAGTAGCCGTCGAACACGCCGGAGGCGGTCCACGCGAGATCCATGCTCGCGGCGCCGGCCCGCCGCAGGTCCTCGAACGTGAGCAGCGCGCGCTCGAACACCGGGAAGTACTCGGGCAGGCGCTCGCGCTTCGCCCGGAACGGGAAGCCGGTCGCACAGATCGCGCTCTCGGGCACGCGCTCAGATACGTGGATGGGCTCGCCGTCGCGCGTGGCCCCTCCACCCTTGCGGGCAGCGAACACGTGGCCGAGCATCGGGGCCCGGACCACACCGACGACCGGCTCACCCGCGGCGACCAGCGCGATCGACACGCCCACCATCGGGAAGCCGTGCACGAAGTTGGCGGTGCCGTCGAGCGGGTCGACGAACCACCCGACCTCGGCGTCGCGGTTGCCGCCCGTCTCCTCACCGAAGAAGGCGAGGCCGGGTGCAGCCGCGGCAAGCACGTCGCGCACCGCGATCTCGCTCGCGTGATCGGCGTCGCTCACCCAGTCACCGGGCGCCTTTTCGCGCACGTTGCGCGCGCCGCCGAACGCGTCGAGGACGATGCGCGCGCCAGCGGCCGATGCGTCGAGCGCGGCGGCGAGCAGGGCTTCGAGGTCGAGATCAGGTGTGCTCACGCGACGGCCTCCCGGAGTGCGGCGACGAGTTCGGGCGTCCCCGCGGCGAGCAGTTGGCGACGGACGCTCGCGTCCGCGAGGTCGAGTTCACGCCCCTCGGCGTCGACGACGATCGCGCCGGCTTCACGACACACGAGTAGCGCGCCGAGATAGTCCCACGGCGCGTGTTGATTGGCGTGCCCGTCGAGGTAACCGTCGACGTGACCGGCGGCGACGTCACACAGCGCGAGCGCGGCGGAACCGAGCGCGCGGAACTGGCGCCAGCCGACCACACGCGGCGGCAACCCCGAGATCGCGACGACGGACCGGGCGAGCTCGGTGGTGGGCGCGACCGCGATGGGAGTGCCGTCGAGCCAGGCGCCCTCGCCGCGGACCGCGGTGTAACGCTCGCCCGTGACACCGTGCTGCACGAGCGAACAGAGCGGACCGTCGGCATCGAGTGCGCACAGCGAGATGCACCAGTACGGGATGTGGCGCGAGCAGTTGGTGGAACCGTCGACCGGGTCGAGCACCACGGTGATCGGAGCGTCTTCCGGGCCGGTCCAGCCCGACTCCTCGCTCAACACCCGAACGCCCGCGGCGTGGAGCACCGGGAGCACCGCGGCATCGGCCACGAGGTCGAGCGAGTACTGCCCGGGCCGGTCGGTACGACCCCGCCGGTCGGTGGCCGCGATGGTCGCCAGCGCACCGCGTTGCGCGGCGCCGCAGACGTCGAAGACCTCGAGCAATTCGTGGGGACCCAAGGCGGCTCAGGCTAGGCCCCGTCCCCTCGGGCGTCCGGACTCACGCGGGTTGCACGCTCACGACGGCGTTGTAGTCGGGGATGCGCGACTTGGCGTCCTGCACGCCGGGCGCCAGCAGCGTGTTGCCCTCGGGCCAGAACACCTGCAGGTTGCCCGGGCGGATCCGGCTCGGCAGCACCGTGCCCCGCAGCTCACCGTGCGCGTTCCGCAACACGACCTTCGCGCCTTCGCGCAGGCCGAGACGGTCGATGTCGGCCTGCGCCATGAACACCGCATCACGCATGGCCCCGGTGAGCGGGTCCTTCTCGGCGTGCACCATCGAGTTGAACTGCTTGCCGCGTCGCGTGCTCAGGCGGAACATGCCCTCGGGCAGGTCCGGACGGTCGGGCGGCGCGACCGGAGCGAAGCGGGCCCGGCCGTCGGGGAACGGGAAGTTGCCACCCTCGCAGAGCATCGGCCCGCCCCACTGCACCGAGTCACCGGTGGTGCGCAGCGTCTCGATCCCCGCGTACAGCGGGACGACGCGTGCGATCTCCTCGCGGATCTCGTCGCCCGACGCGAAGTGCATCAGGTGCGCGCGTTCCGGGTCGACGCGCTGCGCGAGGTCGACGTAGATCTCCCACTCGGCGCGCACCTCGCCCGGACGCGGGCCCTTGATCTCGGGGCTGAACGCGATCCGGCGTTCGGTGGTGGTCTCGGTGCCACCGCCGCTCTGCTCGTAGCGCGTCGCCGCGGGAAGGAGCACCACGACATCTGCGGGATCGACGAGCATCTGGCTGGTGAGCACGATGTCCTGGTGCACGCGCAGCCCCACGTTGGCGAGCGCCTGCTCGACGACGTCGGGCGCGGGCAGCACCTCGAGGAAGTTGCCGCCCGACGAGTAGAGGACATCGAGCTCTCCCGCGCGAGCCCGCTCGAGCATGTCCTCGATGGTGAGGCCGGGCTCGGCGCCGATCGGGAAGCCGTACTGCTCCGCGAGCGCGGATGCATTCGCCGCGTTCACGTCGACACCACCGGGCAGCGACGTCGCGTACGCACCCATCTCGGCGCCACCCTGCACGCCCGAGTGGCCGCGGATCGGCATGAGGCCCGCGCCCGGCTTGCCGACGTTGCCGCGCACGAGGCCGAGGTTGGCGATCGCGCTCACGTTGTCGGTGCCGTGCTCGTGCTGGGTGATGCCCATCGACCAGATCAGCACGGCCGACTTCGCATCCGCGTACATGCGGGCGAAGCGCTCCATGTCGGCGCGGGTCGTGCCCGATTGCCGCTCGAGCTCCGCGAACGGCTGCTGCTCCAGTGCGGCGACCATGGCGTCGAAGCCGGTGGTGTGCTCGGCGACGAAGCGCTCGTCGATCTTCCCTTCGGCGACCAGCACCTTCAGCACACCGTTCACGAACGCGAGGTCGCCACCGGTGTCGACTGCGAAGAACTCGTCCATCATCTGCGTGCCGAACATCGCGCTCTCGACGTTGCTCGGCACCCAGTACTTGTCGAGGCCCGGCTCGCGGTACGGATTGACCACCGCGACCTTGGCGCCGTTCTTGCGCGCGAGGAACAGGTACTTCATGAACACCGGCTGCGCGTTCGCCGGGTTCGCACCGAACAAGACGATGAGGTCGCTGTTGATGACGTCGGGGTAAGAGCACGTGGTCGCGCCCACTCCGATCGTCTTCTTCAACGCGACCGTCGACGGCCCATGACACGTGCGCGTCGCGATGTCGATGTTGTTGGTCCCGAGCCAGCGCGTGAACTTCTGCGTGACGTAGTACGTCTCGTTGGTGATGCCGCGCGCGGTCATGTACACGCCGACCCGGTCGGGCGCGGTGGCGCGCAGGCGCTCGGCGATCACGTCGAGCGCTTCGTCCCACGACACGCGGGTGAACCCGCGTTCACCCTTGCGCCGCACCATCGGGTGGCCGAGCCGCCCGAGGTCACGCAGTTCCTTGCTGGTCTGGCGCCGCAGCGACGCGACGTCGCCGAGGATCGCGGGGTCCAGCGCGCCCATCGTGTTGGTGCGCAGCAGGTTGAGGCGGGTGCTGCAGAGGTGCACGCCCGTGATGGTCCAGTCGTGGACGCCCGCAACACCGAGTGCGCAGCCGTCGCACACACCTTGGTGGAGGATCCGGTACGCGAACGGGAGGTTGTCGCGGTTCTCCCAGACGGTCTTGGCCATCTCCTTGTAGGCGTTCGGCTTGGTCTCGCCGGCACCGTAGGGCTTCCACCCGACCCACAGGCCGCGCTGCAACCCCTTCGGTGCCTTGATCCTCGCCGAGTTCTTCCAGGCCACCGCGATTCCTTCTCCTTACCGACCGACGTCGATGCGTTCGGGCCGGGTGTACACGTTGGCGGAGTCGTCGCGCAGGAAGCCCACGAGCGTCTGCCCGAAACGATCCGCGGCCTCCACCGCGAGGCTCGACGGCGCCGACACCGCGCAGATCACCGGGAACCGGGCAATGGCGGCCTTCTGCACCATCTCGAAACTGACCCGCCCCGAGAGCACCAGGACCTCGTCGGACAGTGGGAGTTGCCGTTCGAGCAGCGCGTGGCCGATCAGCTTGTCGAGCGCGTTGTGTCGCCCGACGTCTTCGCGCACCGCGACGAGCGCGCCGTCGACGGTGACGCGGGCCGCGGCGTGCAGGCCCCCCGTGGCGTCGAACACCGCCTGGGCGTCGCGCACGACGCCGGGCAGCCCGACCAGTACGGAGCGGGCGAGCACTGGGCCGTCGGGCACCGGCGCGCAGTGCTGTTCCACCTGGTCGAGGGTCGCCTTGCCGCAGAGCCCGCACGACGCGTTGGCCGCGAACGCCCGCTCGTGGCCGGTGAGGTCGACCGGGTGGCGCAGCTTCACGGTGACGATGTTGTACTCCTGCTCACCCTCGCCTCCGAGGCAGTACGCCACCGAGGCGAGGTCGTCGGGCCCGGTGATGATGCCTTCGGTCAGGCAGAACCCGACGGCCAACTCGAAGTCGTTGCCGGGGGTGCGCATGGTCACCGCGAGGGCCTGCGGCTCCTGCCCCGGGCCGTGGACCCGGATCTCCATCGGCTCCTCGGTGACGAGCTTGTCGGGCCGCTCGAGCACCCGCTCGCCCTGGAGCGCGCGCACCCGCACCGAGGTGACGGCTCGACGGGGCGCAGCGCTGGACACGCCGCCACGCTAACGGCCGTCAGGGGTCGTCGGGCAGACGGATGCCGTGGCGAGCCGCGTCGTCGGGAGTGTCGACGTCGGCGAAGGGATCCCCGGCCGTGACGGGCCCCCATGCTGCTTCGGCGACGACGTCGTGCTCCACCACGTCGAGCAGATGACGGAACGGGCGCAGCCCGGCGATCACCAGAGACTGCGCGGCCACCATGGCGTCGGCCCCGTAGCGGGCGCACACGGGCTGCAGATGCCCGCCCGCGCTCGGCACGACGGTCGGCGCCCCCGGCCAGGTGCCCAGGAACTCGAGCAGCGCCTGGTCGACGGCCGGCATGTCGACGGCCAGCAGCAGCGCTGGGCCCTGGTGTCCTCGGGCCCGGAGCTCCTCCCCCGCGGCCGCCAGCGCGGCCAGGGGCCCTGCTCCGGCAGGCTGCTCCCGCACCGAGGGGAGCCCGCTCACGCCGTCGCCCGCTTCCACGACCGGCCCGCCGCACACTGCGCCGAGCAGGCGGGCGCCCCGGGCGGCCAGGGTCTCCCCTTCGTGGACGAGCCCCGCCTTGTCGACGCCGAGACGCCGGCTGCGCCCGCCAGTGAGGAGGATGCCGGCAAGGCCGGAAACGGTCATGGACAGACCGTATTGTCACTCCCGAAGATCGGCCAGATCGGCCAAACCTCGAAACGGGCTCGGGCGTGTTCTCTCTGCACATGAAGGATGACGACGGTGGCCTTCACGGGTCGGCCGACTTCGACGAGACGTTCAGAGAGCACTACTGGCCGATGGTCCGTTCACTCGCAATCGCCTGTGGCGATCGGGAGGCCGCCGCCGACGCAGTGCAGGACGCGTTCACACGCGCCTACGTGCGGTGGCGCCGCATCTCCCGGTACGACCACCCTGCGGGCTGGATCCGTCACGTCGCGCTCAACCGCCTCCGGGACCACTTCCGGCACGAGGCGCGCGGCGAGAAGGTGACGGAGCGGCTCCAGGGCGACGCGACGATGGTCGAGCCGGCGCCGGAACTCGCCGACGAGAGTCTCGCCGCCGCGGTGGCGAAGCTCCCGCAGCAACAGCGCATCGCGGTGTCGCTGTATTACGTGGAGCAGCTCTCGGTGAAGGAGATCGCGGCGTCGATGAAGCTCTCCGAGGGAGCGGTCAAGTACCACCTGCACGCCGGGCGGGCGTCGCTACGCGAGTGGGTGGACGAGGATGCACGGGCGGCTGGGGCTGAGTGACATGAACGACGACTTCTTCGATCCGCTCGACGACCACATCGACGGCGAGCTGCGGCGCCGCTTCGAGGCGGCCAGCCCGCGCACGTCCGGCGACCCCGACGCGGTCCTGGACGCGCTGCGACCGCAGATGCAGCGCGCCCGCACCCGCCGCCGCGCGGCGATCGGCGGCGCGGTTGCCGGCGTGCTCGCCATCGTGGCCGTGGCCGGCTTGGCCCTCACCGGCGGCCCGTCGAGCTCCAACAACGTGAACACGCCGCCGGCGACGCAATCGGCACCGCGCCCCGAGGTCACCGTTACCACCACGCCGGTGTCCCCTCTCCCCGAACCGGCACCGACCGAGTTGAAGCAGTCGGGCACGAACGGCGGCGGGGCGATCAACGGCGAGACCGGCGGGAGCAGTGGATCTTCGAGTTCCACTGGATCCTCGGGTGAGCAGGGCGGGAGCACACCCACCACGCCGCCGGGGGCCCAGACGCAGACCTTCGACTCGGCAGGCGGCTCGATCACGGTGACCCTGGCAAACGGGACCCTCACGCTCGGAACAGTCACACACGCCGACGGCTACACATACCAAACCCCGAACTCCGCCGGTCAGACAGTTGAGGTCAGGTTCTTCGACGCCAAAGGGAAGGAATGGCGGATCCGCGTCGACCTCGTGAACGGCGCGATGGTCCCCGAGATCACATCCCACGGCTGAAATTCGCGGACTTCACCAAACCCCGGACGCTCCCCGAGCGTGCCTCCTCCGTACCCGGCCCGCACCCACGGCCAACTCAGGGAGGACTGCACCATGACCAGCGAGCGCCCCATGACCGATCCGCTCGAGCCCGTCGAGACGACCGCGAGCCGCCCGGTGGCGCGTGCCTCCCGCGGCCGCGGCAAGCGGGTGCTCGCCGTCGTCGCCGGAGTGGCGATGGTCCCCGCCATGTTCGCCGCGGCCAGCGCGGTCACGGGCGGCGGCACACGCCCGACCGTGTCGGCCGGCGCCGGCGCCGACGACACCACGGCGTCGGTGCCCGGTACCGAGGTCGAGACCGAGCATGGTGTCACCACCGTGACGCCGGACGACAGCGCCACTCCTTCGCCCACCACCACGAGCACACCCGAGACCGAGGTCGAGCACGGCGTGCCGGCCACGACTCCCGAGACCGGGTCGGAACCCGGCGACGACAGCGTCACCCCCGCGCCGATCCCGGCTCCGGCGGTGACGCAGACCTTCTCGTCGACCGGCGGCTCGATCGACGTGACCCTCGAGAACGGCGCACTCACGCTGGACAGCGTGTCGCCCGCCTCGGGTTTCACCCCGCAGGTGCACGACGGCGGCGGCGAGCGGGTCGAGGTGCGCTTCTTCGATGCTCAGGGCAAGGAGTGGCGGATCCGCATCGAGGTCGCGGGCGGCACGTTCACCCAGGAGATCACGTTCCACGGTTGAGCCGGCCGCCCCTGGCGACCGTGGATGGCGACGGTGGGAGACGCACCGTCGCTGGTGAAGAGGAGGCCGGGATCCGCACCCGCGGGTCCCGGTCTCCTCGCGTCACCTTCCGGGAGCCTTCAGCTTCCGGGTGGCGGCCCGCCGGCGTCGGTCGGCGCGAGGCGGTAGCCCACGACTTCCCAGCGCCCGTTGCGCCGAGCGAGGTCGACGCGGTTGCAGACGACGCCACCGTCGTGGAGTTCCACGCGGGTGGCGACGATCGCGGCATTGCCTGCAGTGGCGCTGTCGTCGACGCCCACCCGATCGGCGAGCCCCGAGAGTGCCCGCTGCTCCGCGTATGCGGCCTTCTTGGCGACGATGAACTGGTGCCGGTCGAGCCCGTCGCGCAGCTCGCTGCCCGCGAGCGTGTAGAGCGACTCGAAATCGAGCTTGTCCCACGCGACCTCGTAAGCGACGGCGACGTCCTCGGGCTGGGGACCGGGGTCCTTGGCGATCGCGACGATCACCGCGAAGAGCACCACCAGCACGAGGATGGCGACGATCGCGGTGACCATGGCGGCGCGCCCCTCAACCTGCCGTGAAGGTGGCGTCGATCTGGCCGGCGAGGACGAAGTCCTTGTCGCTCAGGCCACCGTCGTCGTGGGTGGTGAGCGCGATGCGCACCGTCCGCCACCGGATGTCGATGTCGGGGTGGTGGTTCGCCGCCTCGGCCAACTCGGCGAGCCGACCCACGAAGGCGATGCCGGCGAGGAAGCTCGGGGCCTGGTAGCTGCGGACGATCTCGTCGCCCTGGCGCTCCCACTCGGGGAGCTCGGCGAGGCGGGCAGTGACCTGGTCGTCGGGAAGGCGGGCCATCGCTCCATTCAAGACCCGCAGCCGATCGGGCTGCTAGTCGGGCCGTCCGGATCGGGACGCGACGAGGCCCGCCACCTCGGCGGGCCTCAGTGCTCTCTCGGTGCTCTCTCGGTGCTCTCTCGGTGCTCTCTCAGTGCTCCGGGGGTGGGGCTCGAACCCACGACATCCTGATTAACAGTCAAGCGCTCTGCCAGCTGAGCTACC
>Ga0302323_100005290_pt1 | contig 10559 bp, 10 predicted proteins | sample Fen_T0_3_FD_201950 | JGI IMG/M metagenome (GOLD analysis project Ga0302323, IMG submission 201950) | Peat permafrost microbial communities from Stordalen Mire near Abisko, Sweden - Fen_T0_3 | ecosystem: Environmental > Terrestrial > Soil > Wetlands > Permafrost | place: Sweden: Abisko... | reverse complement strand
GGAACGGTTGCTACCGGGAGCCGCGAGCTCCGAGAAGCTGCTGCTCAACATCGGCCCGTCGCACCCGACCATGCACGGCACCTTCCGTGTGCAGGCCCTGATGGACGGCGAGACGATCGTCGACGCTGCGGCCGAGATCGGCTACATGCACAGGAACTTCGAGAAGATGGCCGAGGCGCGGACGTACTGGCAGATCATCCCCTACACAGATCGGTTGAACTACTGCTCTTCGTTCATGAACGGCCATGGCTGGGCCCTGGCCGTCGAGAAGCTGCTCGGCATTGCTGCCCCGCCGCGCGCCGAGGCGGTGCGCGTGATCCTCTCAGAGCTGTCGCGCATCATGGACCACATCATCTGCATCGGCGCGAACGTCGTCGACCTGGGCGCGATCACGCCGTTCTTCGTGATGTTCCGCGCGCGCGAGGACATCTACGACGTGCTCGAGGCCTGCTGCGGCGCGCGCTTGACGGTCTCGTACGTGCGCGTCGGCGGCCTCGCCCAGGACGTGCCTGAGGACTTCGCGGCGCGCTGTCGCAAGGCGCTGGACAGCGTGCGTGAGGTCCTCGACCAGGCCGAGCGCCTGCTGACGCGGAACGTGGTCTTCATCAAGCGCCTCAGGGACGTGGGCGTGATGGCTGCCGATGACGCGCTCTCCTACGGTTGGGTCGGGCCGTGCCTGCGCGCGTCCGGTGTGGCCTACGACATCCGCAAGGACCACCCCTACTCCGGCTACGACCAGTACGATTTCGACGTGCCGGTGGGCAGCATCGGCGATTGCTACGACCGCTACCTCGTACGCATGGAGGAGATGCGACAGAGCCTCGGCATCGTGGAGCAGGCGTTGGCGATGTTGCCCGGCGGCCCGGTGATCGTCGACGACAGGCGCGTGGCGCTGCCCCCCAAGTCCGAGGTCTACTCCAATATCGAAGCGCTGATGAACCACTTCAAGCTGGTGTACGAAGGGATCCTGCCCCCGCCTGGAGAGGTCTACGGCTACACGGAGGCCGCCAACGGCGAGCTGGGCTTCTACATCGTGAGCGACGGGACCAAGCACCCTTGGCGCGTCAAAGTGCGGCCACCGTGCTTCAACATCTACCAGGCGTTCCCCGAGATGATCAAAGGACACATGCTCGCCGATGCCATCGCCACCATCGGCGGGCTGAACGTGATCGCGGGAGAGCTGGACCGCTAGCCCATGCCGAAGTGCACCATAGACGGACGAGAGCTCGAGGTCGTCGCCGGAACGACGATCATCCGCGCGGCGCATCAGATCGGCATCGAGGTCCCCCACTTCTGCTGGCATCCCGACCTCAGCGTGGACGGCAACTGCCGTATGTGCGTGGTCGAGATCGAGAAACAGGCCAAGTTGCAGATCTCGTGCAACACGGCGGTCACGGACGGCATGGTCGTGCACACCGACACCCAGCGTGTGCGCGACGCGCGCCGCTCGACGCTGGAGTTCCTGCTCGTCAACCACCCGATCGACTGCCCTGTGTGCGACCAGGCCGGTGAGTGCTATCTCCAGAACCAATATCAGGCCTACACGCTCCACGACGCGCGTACCGGCCTCGACGACAAAGTCCACAAACGCAAGGTCGTCGACCTGGGTCCGATCCTGCTCGATGCGGAGCGTTGCGTGCTGTGCTCGCGCTGCCTGCGCTTCGAGAGCGAAGTCGTCGGCACGAGCACGCTCCTGTTCGCCAAGCGCGGCAATCACACCGAAATCGCCACGTTCCAGGGCCGCCCGATCAGCCACAACTATGCCGGCAACCTGGCGGACGTGTGCCCCGTGGGCGCGCTCCTCTCGCACGACTTCCGCTTCAAGATGCGCGTGTGGTTTCTCTCGTCGACCCCGTCGATCTGCCCCGGGTGCTCCACGGGCTGCAACATCTACGTCGATCATCGCGACGGTGAGATCTATCGGCTGCGTCCGCGGCGCAACCCCGACGTCAACAAATCCTGGCTCTGCGACCCTGGCCGCGCGACATACAAGACCGTGGCCGCAGCTGAGCGCGTGACGCGCGCGCGCGCGCGCGACGGCGCTGACTGGCGCGCTCTTCCACTGCCTGAGGCCCTGGGCAGCCTGGCGACCCACGTCAGCAAGGCCGGACGGCAGCTCGCCCTACTGGGCACGCCACAGGCGACCAACGAGGACCTATTCGCACTGCGTGTCCTCGCCGACGCTACGGGCGGCCTGCTCGACTTCCGCGTCGGCGATCCGCAGCTTCGCGTCCGCGAGCGCGAGGACGCGATCCTCTTGCGCGCCGACAAGAACCCGAACACGCAGGGCGCGCTCGACCTCGGAATCGGCCGGAGCGGCATCGATGAGATCGTGGCCGCCTGCCGCGCCGGTCAGGTGCAGGCGCTGCTGCTTCAGGGCCCGGAGCTGCTTCGCGCGCCTGCGGCCGGCGACCTCGCCGAGACCGTCCCCTTCATCGCCGTCATGGCCACACACGATGAGCCGGCCCTCGATCGCGCCCACCTTGTCTTGCCTGCCGTGGCCTGGGCCGAGGCCGACGGTACGGTCACCAACTACCAACGCCGCGTGCAGCGCCTGACGCGCGCCGTGCCCCCGCCCGGCGACGCACGCTCCCGCTGGGAGCTCGTCTCTGAGCTGCTGCGTCGCATGGGCGCCACCTGGGCGGCCAACTCGGCACGTGAGATCTTTGTCGAAGTCGCTCGCGCGGTGCCTGAGTATGCCGGGCTCCACTACGGCGCGCTGGGCGAGTCTGGACTCAGTGCATCCCCCGCGGAGGCGCACGGCGGTCCACCCTTTCCACAGGAATAGCGCTCATGGCCACTCGCGTCGTCACGGTTGATCGCAACCTCAAGGCCGGCATCTGGCCGCTGGTGCTCGGCCACTGGGAGACGTTCAAGAATCTCGTGCGCACGCTGTTCCTGCGGCGCGCAGCGACGATCGAGTTCCCCGAGAAGCGCCGCAATGTGTCCGGGCGTTACCGTGGAATCCACGTGCTCACTGCGCGCGAGGACGGCACGCCCAAGTGCGTGGCCTGTTTCATGTGCGCCACAGTCTGTCCGGCGGAGTGCATCCACATCGAGTCTGGCGAGCGGCCTGAGAAGACGATCGAGAAGTACCCCACGCGCTTCGAGATCGACCTCCTCCGTTGCGTCTACTGCGGCTTCTGCGTCGACGCATGCCCCGAGGAAGCCATCCTCATGAGCCGCGAGAACGACCTCGTGGGCACGACGCGCGAGGAGCTGATCATCGATCGCGACCGTTTGATGGCTCGCGCCAAGCTGGTCGAGGTTGGCCTCGGTTACCATCCCGACGAGCACGACGTGCGGCGGCCCGTGCGCGTCGCCGCCATCGAGCGCTTCAAGCAGGAGCACGGCGTGGGCCGTGCGAGCGCGCGGCCGGAGCTCGATCGAAAGCCCTGACCGATATCACCGTGGCCGCGCCGCGCGACATCCTTCGCGCGGCGAGAGGTTCACTCCACCAGGCGCACGGGACGACCCTCGCGTGCCGAGCGCAGGAGTGCGAGGATGGCCGCGCAGTTGCCGCGACTGTCACTCAAGCTGACGCGCGGGGGCTTCCCCAGCAGGATCTGATCAGCCATGTCTTCGATCTCGCCCGCGTAGAGAGCGTCGCCAGCGATGTCGATCAACTCTGCCTGATCGCCACGCGTGAGCACTAGGCGCTCGCGCAAGCCCGGCTTGAACGGCCGCGGAACCCTCAGCGTGCCTTCGGAGCCGACGATCTCGACCTCGGTGCGGTAGGGCGCACGAAAGCCGCAGTCAAACTGCGCCAGGGCACCGCTCGCGAAACGCAGCTGGCCGACGAAAGTCTCGTCCACTCCGGACGCGCCTTTGATTTGCCAGCCGAATGCCTCTGTCGGCTCCTCGCCGAGCACGACGCGCGCGTAGCTCACGGGGTAGCAGCCGACGTCCCAGAGGCTGCCTCCGCCCAAGGCAGGGATCAGTCGCACGTCGTTCGCGTTGGCGATCGAGAAGGTGAAGGCACCTCTGACGAGACGCACCGCGCCGACAGCGCCGCTCTCGATCAGCTCCCGCACCTTGAGCGTCTGTGCGTGGTGGCGGTACATGAAGGCCTCGGCCACGACGCGCTGGGCCGCCGCAGCCTCCCGCGCCAGACGGTCCAGCGACGGCAGGTCCAGGGCCAGCGGCTTTTCGCAGAGCACGTGCTTGCCCGCGCGCACTGCCGCAATCGTCCAGTCGACGTGCAGCGCGTTGGGAAGCGGGATGTAGACGGCGTCTATGGCCGCGTCCGCAAGCAACTCGTCGTACGAGCCGTATGCCTGCGGGATCGACCACTTGGCGGCTTCATCGCGAGCGCGAGCGATCCCGCGACTGGCGACAGCCAACAGCTCATGCCGCTCGGCGGCCTGAAGCGGCGGGATCAGAGCTCGATTGATCCGTGCGACGCCAAGAATGCCCCAGCGCAGCGCCATGTGCGCAGTGTAGCATCCGCGGTGGGCCGGCCGAGCGCGAGTCCCTCGGACAGCCGATCGATCCTCCTTCGGAATTGTGAACGCCCTACGAGCAGGTCACACAGAGCAAGGGCGCCGCTGCTCCACACCTGTTCTCACTGAACGCTGACAGTCGTGCTCTCGGAGAACGATGAATCATTGTCATCCAGGAAACTGAAGGTCATCGTGACCACAGCCTCCCGGCCGCCATTCGGCAGCCAGTACCAAACGGGGCCGAACGCGACCGTGCCGGTGCCCTTGCCGGCGATGTAGTTGTTGGAGACCTGTGACAGGTAGTCGTAGTGCTCGAGATCCGTGCCGGTCGGCGTCACGATGACGCCATTTGAGGCCTGCTGAACCCTGATCGAAATACCGGTGATCTTGCGCCCAATGCCCACGGTCTCAGTGATGCTCACCGTGAATGAGGTCTGCCAGGGATACGTGATGATCCTGTCGGGGTGGGTGCTGTCGCCCAGGATCGTGAAGGTCTTGCCGCTGGACGCCACGGCCGTCGCCGTCGCTGGCACGACGGCGAAGGTCGCTGCGGAGGAGGTCGTGGATGTCGTCTTGTCGCAGCCGGACAGCCATAGGACAGACAACAGCAAGATCACCGTAGCCGTCAGTCGGTTCATCACATCGCTCCTCATGGATTCAAGTCGGAACGCATCTCGATGAATAGCAGTCCCATCACAGCCGAGCTCAAGCTCCGACGCTCTGATCCTCAACAGAGCCGCCTGGTAGGAGCTGCAACTCCCCTGCCAGGACCGAGGTCCCGTCGGGTGGAAGCCGCGCCCACGGCCCGTCTTCCCTTATGAAGCACCACGTCATGCCACCACGCATTACTTCAGCGGGACCTCCGCACTCCTGGCGTCGGCGCGGCCGTTGCCACGCCAGCGATCTCACTGGACGTTGACAGTCGTGCTCTCGGAGAACGATGAATCATTATCGTCCAGGAAACTGAAGGTTACTGTGACCACAGCCTCCCGGCCGCCATTCGGCAGCCAGTACCAAACAGGGTTGAGCGCGACCGTGCCGGTACCCTTGGCAGGGATGGATGCGTTGGCGACCTGTGCGAGGTAGTCGTAGTGCTCCTGGTCCGTGCCCGTCGGTACCATGATGACGCCGCCGGTCGCCTGTTGCACCTTGATCGTGACCCCTGTGATCTTCCGCCCCACACCCGCGGTCTCAGTGATACTCACAGTGAACGAGGTCTGCCAGGGATACGTGATGATCCTGTCGGCGTGGGTGCTGTCGCCCAGGATCGTGAAGGTCTTGCCGCTGGATGCCACGGCCGTCGCTGTGGCTGGTACCACAGAGAAAGTGGCTGCCGCGGACGTTGAGGTAGTGCTGCCACACGCCGCCAGCCAGACCGTCGACACAAGTACGCCTGCGATAGAAATCACTCGCTTCATTGCCTCTCGCTCCTTCGTCCAATCAGAAGTTGCTGCGAACGCGTTTTTCGGCTAGCGCCAACGGTGTCTGCGCCGGCTCCGTCCGCCCCTATCTTGCCACATCTTTCGCCAACGCCAGGACTTCCCCCTTGCGCGACTTTGCTACCTTCACCTGGTTTCGACTGGAGACACCTTTCGCCGAGCTGAAGCCGCACTGCCGCGGAACCATATCCCATATCTGTCTAGCTATCGGCCCGATGGCTCCCAGCGGCGACCGTTGGCGGCCAGCGTGATGCGCTCGAGCCACTCCAGGCGGAAGTCCGCCAGCCGGCCAGCGAGGCGGCCGATGCGCGGCTCGACGCGCCGCGAAAGGGCCAGGTCGGGCAGCTCGACCTTTTGCCTGAACTGGGCCACGAGCCCGGGATCGTCCGACAGCAAGAAGTACTCCTGCTGGAAGCGGTAGCTCCATAGCTCGTAGTTCGCGGAACCGAGCACGAGCTGACGATCATCGATAAGCATGGCCTTCATGTGCGTCATGCGCTGCGGGTAAAGCCGCAGCTCCATCGACGACGTTGCGGCCTTCCAGCGTATGTGGTCGTGGCACAGCTTCCAGTTGTTGTGCTCCGGCGTGACCACCACGACTTCTACGCCACGCCGGCTGGCGCGGCGCACGACCTCCGAGAACGGCGGCGCCAGGTAGGGCGATTCGATGAAGATGCGCCGCTGGGCAGCGGCCAGGCAGTCCAGCACCAGCGCCAGCTGCTGCTCGTTCCTGCGGCCGCCCAGGACGTGAAAGTCGAGCCCCTCGAACCGGCGCGCGGTGGCCTGGTGCACGCCGCGCCAGGTCCAGTCGAAGTCCTCGGCCAGAAAGCGCGCGACGCCCTGGTCCTCGATGCGCAGCATCAGATCGTGCCAGGCAAAGTTGTGATCGCTGAAGTTGATGCCGCCGACGTAGACCACGCGGCCGTCGATCGCGACCAGCTTCTTGTGATTGCGCAGCGGCATGCGCGCGTAGAACCAGCCCGCCGGGTTCGTGAAGCGCACACCCACGCCGGCCGCGCGCAGCTCGGCCACGGTCTCGCGCGTGCGCCTGACCTCGGTCCTGAGCCCGCGGTCAAAGGCGTGCTTGGGATGGTAGACGTACTTGTCGCTGATGACGTGGTGCGTGAACTCGTCGATCACCAGCCGGCGGTCGCCGGCCTGTGAATCCAAGAGAGCGCGCGCCAGGCCCTCCCCGGCCGCGTCAGCCTCGAAGGTCAACGCCTGCACAAGGATCTGCCGGCGCGCATCGGCCAAGTCCTCCGCCAGGCGCGGCCAGAAACCGGCTCCGTCGACCAGCAGCTCGATCTTCATGACCAGTGGCGCACGAGCTGCGGGACGATCACCACCACTCCAAAGCGCACAAAGCGCCCCAGTGTGCCGGCAATGAGAAAGGTCGTGAAACGCAGACGCAGCATGCCTGCCAGCACGGCTACGACGTAAAACGGTGGAAAGCCCGTGGCTGCGCTGCCAAAGAGAAAGACACCGGCCCGGCTGCGCCGATGCTCGAAGCGCGCATGCACGGCGTCCAGCTTGGCCCGATAGCGGCCCAGGGGCAGGCGCATGATGCCGCGTCCACTCAAGTACAGCAGCACCTTCGCGCTCATCTGCCCCAGCGTGGCGGCCACAGCGAGCGGCAGCGCGAAGGGCAATGGCGATATTACCGAGACTGAGATCAAGTAGGCCTCGCAATTGATGGCCGGCACGAAGCCGCTCACGAACGAGACGATATAGGTGACGAAGAAGAGCCCCAGCGGATTGCCGGCGGCCTGGGCTTGGAGCTGCGTTATCAGGTGGCCCATCTCAGAGGCGCGGAGTCTCTCAGAAGTGCCGGCCTCATGCAATCGCAGCGGCGCGCGAAGGGCTCAGGCCCCGCGAGCCGCAGTGGCCGTCCGCGCGTTCGGGACGTCGGTGGGCCGCCCGAACAGATAGCCTTGGCCGAAGCGCACGCCCAGTGCCAACAGCGCCGCGGCCTCCTCCGGGGTCTGAATGCCCTCCGCGATAACCGTTGCGCCCACTGCCGTACCCATGTCGGCAATCGCGTGCACGACCTGCTGGCTGATGCGCTTCTGATGCACGTCGCGCACAAGGCCCATGTCGATCTTCAGGTAGCTCGCCCCGAGGTTGACTAGCGTCTCGAGGCCTGAGTAGCCTGCCCCTAGGTCATCGATAGCAAAGGTGAAACCCATCTCCAGAAAGGTGTGCATGGCCTCGCGGTAGAGGTTCAGGTTCTCGATGACCTGTCGTTCGGTGATTTCCAGCGTCACCAGGCGCGGCGATAGGTTCGGGCCAAGGGCGTCGATAATTCCGCGCCCCAAGAAGCTCGGGTCGCGCACCGTGGCCGGCACGGTGTTGATGAAGAGCCGGCCCGAGCCGCCGAAGAGGGTCCAATCTTGGAAGGCCTGATGCCGGCAGGAGCGCTCGAGCTCTTCTAGCAGGCCAAGTCGCATGGCCATCGCAAAGAGGTTCAGCGGCGCCTCCAGCTCCGTGCCCCGTGGTCCACGCGCCAGGGCCTCGTGCCCCACCACCTTGCGGCCCTCGATCTCGACGATTGGCTGGAAGGCCGTCCAAATGCGCCGATTGTGGACGATCTCGAGCAGCTCCTCGCGCTGCTTCTGCTCACGCATCGCCCGTCGCAACGCGGCCGATTGCCGCGCCTCATCAACCAGCCGTTGGATCTGCCGCGTAGCATTGGCCAACGGACTGAAGATCACGAATGCATGACCGACGTGCACGGCCGTGCGTTCGCGCGAGAACGGCAGCATGAGTCGGGCCACGCGCGGCGCGACCAGGTCCTCGATGCGATCGGCCAAGCGTCTGATTTCATCGGCCACGAAAGGCTTCGAACGCTCGCCTGTCAGGAACAGGAAGAAGCGGTCGCCGTCGCGACCATCGCAGGCCAGAATGTCGTCGGGTCGCGCGCGTTCGCGCACCTCCGCCATGAGCGGCTCGATCTGCACGCGCACGGCGTCATAGGCCGTGGGGCCGAAGCTGCGCTCGATGCGCTCCATGTCCGCCAGGTCTATGAAGACCATGGCCAGACCGCCACGCCGCCGCAGCGCGGCGACGACGTCGTCGGCCACATCGAGGAACGCCGGTACCGGCTCCACCCCGTCATTCTCCAACGTGTCCGCGCATTGTCAACTGGACCCGCGCCCCGACGGGACTCCGCGAGCGGGTGGCGCCGATCCGCGGCTCCCCTGGCACCACACAGGCCGTCGGCGGTTAGAATAGAGCGTGCGCCTGAGCCGAGAGCGACTGGTCGTGGCGTTCGACGCAAGCGAGGTGTGGGGAGTCCGCGTGAGCCGAGGCCTGCGGCAAGCCCATCTCGTAGGCGCGGCACGTGTCAGCCTGCCTGCGGGGGCCCTGACGCCCTCCTCGCGCCACCGCAATGTCCTGCGTGCTGCCGAGGTTCGCGAGGCCCTCCGGGCAGTCTGGTCACAGCTCGGTCTGCCTGAGGGACGCCGCGCGGACCTGATCCTGCCAGCAGGCGTTGCGCGCCCCTTGCTTCTGGATGCGTCTGCCCCTGATTCGACGCCCGAGAGGCTGCGCTTTCGCCTGGCAGCCACTCTGCCCTGCGCGCCCGGCGAGGCCGTGATCGGGAGCATACGCGTGCCTCCTGGCCGCACCCTTGCGGCCGCCGTACGTCGCAGCGTCGTGGCCGAGTACGAAGCGGTCGTCGAAGCCGCTGGACTGAAACCGCGACACGTGGAGTTGGCCCCGCTGGTGGCCTTCACCGGCCTGCTAGCTCGCCCGCTACCGGCTCGCGCACTCGACGTCGTCCTGGGTGAGAACGCTGTCTCGTTCGCGCGGTGGGAGCGCGGCGGTCTGGCAGCCGTGCGTACGCGCTTGCGCACGCGCACTCACGACGATATGGCCTGGCTCGCGACCGAGGTCGAGCGCGCCGCGCGCGTCGATGGCCAGGCGACGTTCGCGGCCGTGCGCCTCGCCGGCGCTGGTGCTCTGGCCCTCGCCGGCCACTCGCGCGGGCAAGGCCGAGAGACGCTGCTCGCCTGGGACCTGCCCGGATCGCCTGACGGAATGGAGCCGTCCGAGCTCGCCTGGCTCGGGGGCGTACTTCGATGAGGGCTGATTTCTCGACCCGCCGCCGCGTCGGAAGCCCGCGCCTGCTCGATGTGCTGCTGCTGGCACTGAGCGTCGCCGCTCTGATCTGGTCAGCCACCGCAGCCGTGGCCGCACGGCGCGAGCTGGAAGGCGCCCGCCTTGCTCTGCAAGAACTCCGCGAGCGCGCCCCGGCTGAAGAGCGACGCCTGCGCGACATTGAAAGCTCTCGGCGCGACCGCAACGACGCGCTCGCGAACCAGGCCCTCCAGACTCTGACCTCGCCGCCGGCGCGCATCCTCTCCGACATCGAGACGGCTCTTCCTTCCGGAGCGCGGCTGGAAGCGCTGAGCCTGACATACGGTCGCGAGGCTGTGGAGCTGGAAATCCAGCTGCTCGCTCACTCGCCTGAGACCTATGACGAGTTCGTTGCACGCGTGGAGGGTTCCGGCCGCTTTGGCCACCTCGCCTTCGGCAGCGAGAGCCGCAGCGGCGAAATGAAGGCCTCGCTGCGCGCCGACTATCGCGCCAAAGGTGACTCGTGAGCGCGGCCCGCCTGACGCCGGTCCTGCTGATCCTGGCCGCCGCCCTGTATCTCAGTGTGACGCGGCCGGCAAGG
>Ga0302323_100005289_pt1 | contig 10561 bp, 3 predicted proteins | sample Fen_T0_3_FD_201950 | JGI IMG/M metagenome (GOLD analysis project Ga0302323, IMG submission 201950) | Peat permafrost microbial communities from Stordalen Mire near Abisko, Sweden - Fen_T0_3 | ecosystem: Environmental > Terrestrial > Soil > Wetlands > Permafrost | place: Sweden: Abisko... | reverse complement strand
CGGCCAAGTCTACTTTGTGTGGAGCGATTCCGCGTTCTACGTCTGTCGCAGTAGTACACGCACCTGGGTCCAGACCGACCTGAATGGTTTGAATGCGGCCGCTCGTGTGACGCCAGCGAGCTCGAGCAGCCAGTGTTCATCAGGAGGATCAACCATCCAGTTCGGCCTCGACCGGAACCGGAACGGCAAGCTCGACAACTGGGAAGTGTCGTCTGCGATTGTGGTGTGCAACGGCGCCAACGGAGATCCAGGGCCGCAAGGCGCGACCGGTGCAACGGGCGCGACCGGTGATCAAGGACCATCTGGCACCAACGGCACCAACGGGGCGCCAGGCGTGACTTCGCTGGTGCGCCAGGACCACGAGCCCGCGGGTGCGAACTGTTCAGCTGGAGGCGTGCGCATCGAGAGCGGGCTCGACACCAATGGCGACGGGACGCTCGACGCGAACGAGGTGATGCAGACAGGCTACACGTGCAATGGCCAGAACGGTTTCACGACCCTGATGGTATCCATCCCCGAGCCAGCCGGTGCAAATTGTCTCAACGGTGGGGTGACCGTGATGAGCGGGCTCGACCTGAACGGCAACGGCACGCTCGACCCGACTGAAGCCGGCACCAGGTTGTACGTATGCAACGGGGGGCCAGGGTCTACGGGGCTCGATGGTGGCGTGGATGCTTGCGCGGCGAACGCCGGAACCTCGTGCAATATCGGCTCTGGGCTTGGAGCGTGCGAAAATGGCGGAATCTATGACTGCATGGGGACCTGCCTACCCGCCGTTTCGGACATTGGAAGTGGGGCAACCTGGCAATTTTCTCCGGCGCCGAACGGGAGTTGGGACTGGAACTGTGACGGTGAGGTGACAATGGAACCTTTGCCTAACTCTGTGCCTCCACTCGATTGTACGAGTCGTGACAAGAGCGCGTGCCAGGGCTGTACTGAGGCGTATACAGAAGCTCGTCCATGTGGGGTGACAGGCCCCATCAATTCCCCCTGCTGCGAATGGTTCGGGGATCATTGCACGGAACGAGCCTATAGTGAGTGGTATCCAATGCGCTGCCGCTGACCTCACAATGCGCCACCCGCGCTGATCCCACTTCGACTGGGAACCGTCTGGCACCCGAGATGGTGCTGCTGAACGTCCCGTTGCTGGGTGGAAGCTTGGCACGGGAAAGATCTGCACGGGACGACGGACCGCGATCGCCAGCAATCCTCGGGCATCGCCCACCGCCCACGAACAGCCTCGCGTCCCTCGTCCTCTAGTAGAAATTCTCTACCTTGGCTCCAAGCCGAAGTCAGTGTAGACGGGTTAGCCATGTGGCGCAATCGCGCCCATTTGTCAAAAGGAGGGACTAGACCATGCTATCCAAACAACGAAGTCTGTCCGTCGTAGTAACAGCGTTTGCACTTCTGCAATTCAGCTGCAATGGGGAGCTCGGAGAATCCAGCACGCCCTTCACATCTACGGGGAACGGTGCCCCGGCCATGCGAGCTGCGATCAAGGCCAGCTCTACCGAGGGAGCCGGCGAGGCTGCATCGGCCACGGTCCCCAGCACCAGCTCGGAGTACAAGCTCCCCGCGGGGCTCGATCCCGAGGTGCAGCCCGACATCGTCACGGAGCTCTGGGCGCGCGTCTACCATCCAACCACGCTGGTGGCTGGGGTTCGCTACCCCGTGCTGGTGTTCCTGCATGGCAATCACGGCACCTGCGGGTACGGTTCGAACCCGCGCTACGACTATAGCGCCCAGTACACAGTGACCGGGACGTGTCCCGACGGCTGGGTCGTCACGCCCAATCACGAAGGCTATGCCTACGTTGCCGATCAACTGGCGTCGCAGGGATACATCGTCGTGTCGATCAACGCCAACCGCGGGATCACCGCCGGTGACGGTGTGGCGGGCGATCCCTACCTCATCATGGCACGTGCCAACCTGGTGCTGAAACACCTCGAGATGCTCAGCCAGTGGGACCGCGGCGTGACGCCAACACCATCGACCTTGGCCGTGAACCTGCGTGACCACCTCGACTTCAATCAAGTCGGCCTCATGGGCCACTCGCGTGGCGGCGAGGGCGTTCGACTGGCTTTCGACCAGTATTCGCTGGCGGGCAGCCCGTGGCCCGCCCGCATCGTCACCCCGGTGCGTTTCATCGGCATCTTCGAAGTCGGACCGGTCGACGGACAGATCACGCCGCCGGCATCGATGCAGAACACCCGTTGGGCGGTGATACTGCCCATGTGTGATGGCGACGTCGCCTCTCTCGTCGGTGTAAGGCCGTTCGACCGGGTGATGTCGGTGCTCGACGAGACGCCCGATGGGTTCAAGTCGACGCTGACGGTATGGGGGGCCAATCACAACTACTTCAACAGCGAATGGCAGGTGTCCGATTCGAGCTTCTGCCTCGACCACACGCCGTTGTTCGACTCGGGCCCGGGCATCTCGGGTTCAGCGACCCAGCGCGAGGTGGGGCGCATTGCCATGGCGTCGTTCTTCCTGGGGAATATCGGCGTTCAACGGGATCCGTCCTTGAATGCGATGTTTGATCCGGTCAATACCCTCCCCACGGACCTCACTAGCATCACGCGTGTCGATCGTGGCTTCACGTTGTCCCCGGACCACGACATCACGTTGCGCTTGGAAGACTTCGTGAACGAGACCGGGACCAGTACCTTCGGCCAACCGAATCTGTCGAGCGGCATTACGATCGCTCACACCACGCTCCCGCAACACGACGACGCTCTTCGCGGCGGCAGCATTGCTTGGGAGAGCGGCGGTTCGAGCACGTACTTCCAGACCAACTTTGCGCCGAGCGGTTCGGGAATCTCCCTGGTCGGCTACGAGACGCTGGATTTGCGCCTCGATCGTGCGCGCGATCCGGACCTGAATCCGTCCGAGAATTCCACCAATTTTACGGTCCAGCTGGTGAATGGGCAGGATGTGCTGTCCGCGCCGCAACAGATCGCCACCTATCTCGACCTCATCGGCCCAGTCGGTGGTCCCGGCGGCTACCACTCGATGCTGCAGACCGCTCGTATTCCACTCAGCAGCTTTGCCCCCACCACCTTGAGCTCCATCAGAGGTGTACGCCTCACCTTCGATCAGACGGATGCCGGGTCTGTCTACGTGGCCAACATCCGCGCAACACGGGCGACCTGTGCAGGCACTCCCAAGTTGGACCTCAAGATTCGCCAGGTCCTCCAACACGCGAACGATATCCAATTCCGCTTCCAGATCTTCAACCGCACTCCCGCGTCCGTGAAGCTCTCCGATCTCTCGGTGAAGATGTGGATCTCCGACCCGACGTCGAATCTGGCGGCGCAGGTCTACTACGGCGGCCACGTCTACAATGGGGCCGGCGCCTATCAGTTCGGTCCGGTCGCGACCACCAGCTCAACCACGCGCATTCAGCCAGCCTGTGTCCCAGCTCCGGGCCGAGCGGCCGATTGGGCGGCCACTGTGGCGAGCACCGACAACCGGTACTTGCCTGCCAACGGTGGCGTGTGGACCGACGGAGAATTCAGCTTGCACCGGGCGGACTGGAGCAACTTTGCCTCTCTCTCGGATGACTACAGCCAGACCCCGGCGTATCAGGGCGGCAGCGTCAGCGATGCCACGTGGCCAACCATCTTCGGCGACGATGTGCACTTCGTCGTCTACTACAAGGGGAGTCCGGTCGCCGAGTACGTGACCGCTTCGGCGCCCGATCCGACCGGTGGAAGCGAACCGTCGTGTCTGCTCAGCTGCGTGTCATCGGTAACAAGCGGCCGTGCTCCGAGTTTCGTGGCCAGCACCTTGTCACCGGCGCAGATTGCTTCGGCGCAGGCGAAGCCGGCAGCAACGTTGTCGGCGGTGCCGATCCTCGTTGCACGGGCCACGGTCGCTCGCCTTGGCGCAACCACGCGCGCTCGTCTGCCCGGCGGCGTCGATCTCGAAGCCGTCAGCGATACGGAATTCCCGATCGGCGACGCCGAGACAGTGCTCCAGGCCGGCAAGATCGACGTCGACCTGAGCGCCCGTCCCGACCCGAGCGATATGCACCGCCTGACCTTCACCTTTAGTGCGGAGCAATTCGCGCTGCTCGCGGGCGGCGAGTCGCTCACCATTCGCCAAGGCACGCGCGAATGGAATCTTGGCAGGCTCGACATGACCAAGCTTGCAAAGTAAGCCAGTGTCCGTATCGGCCGCGCATGTGCTATCATCCCTTCCCGTAGCACTGGAAGCAGTACGCACAAACTGACAGCGGGGGTAAGGGATGATGCAGTCTAGGCGTTCAGACGCTCGGGAAAACGGCCGGTCTTGCGGGCTGGGCACCAGGGCCGAAAGACGTGGAGACCTCTCGATGGTTTCCACGTCCTTCTCCTGGTCGATGCCTGGGGTATGTCTCGTTGCCGGTCTTGGGCTCCTTGGTCTATTGGCCGCGTCCGCAGGATGCAGTGGAGACACCAAGGCGAAAGCGGGGACGGGTGGGGGTCGTGCGACTGGAGGTGGTGCGGCCGGAGGTCGTGCGACTGGAGGTGGTGCGGCCGGAGGTGTTGCGACGGGCGGTGTTGCGACCGGCGGTGGATTCACCGGTTCGGGTGGCATCGGCAGCGGCGGCATTGTCTCGGCCTCCGGTGGCAGCACGGGCACGGTCGATGGTGGGGCGGGAGGTGACGTTGCGACCGGCGGTGCACCGGTTTCCGGGGGAAGCGTGGCGTCCGGAGGAAGAACGGGCAGTGGCGGGAGCTCTTCCAGCGGAGGCAGTCTGGGCTCGGGCGGCCGCGTGGATAGCGGCGGACAGGGAGGCACCGGAGGGACTGTCGCGTCAGGTGGCGTACTCGTTACGGGCGGGACCACCGGCGGCGGCCAAGGTGGGGTTGGGGCAGGCGGAGCTGGAGGCGGCGTTGGCCAAGGTGGCGCTGGCGGCGTTACCGGGACCGGTGGAAGCTCTTCTTCCGGCGGGGCGCCCAGCACCGGCGGCTCGGGGTCGGGTGGCGTGACAGGCACGGGTGGCAGCGGTGGAAGCACCGGTAGTGTCGAATACACAGCGTGCGAGACCATCGGTGGTACGACCAGTGAGCACGTCTATCGGATCGATCGCACCAATTCGGTATGTACCGAGCTTGTGTTCTCCCGGGGTCTTGCCGACTGTACGCTCGGAATCACCAGCGGCACCTGGTGCCTGGCGACAGCTGCGCTGAGCGCGGACATAGCCAATTGCGCGAATGGCCTCGTGCACACCGGCGCCGTCGTGGCTGCCGGGAGCGCGCAGGGAACCTTCGCGATCGGTACCGGATCGCCCACCACTGTCACTTTCGATCTGACCCTACAGTTCCCCGCAAGCTCCGGTCTGCCGCAATCTGTTCATGCGCAGACATCGGCGTGCAAGGCCAACTGTGCAAGCACGGATTGTCGGCAGTAGACGCTGATTCGGGAGAGCACCGGGAGGTCGGGTTCTCTCCCGTCGCCATAGCGCCGACCACAGCTTTTGGCGGGATTGTCACTCTGCCGGTATGAAGACGGCGGTTCCTATTCCAGACGACATCTTCGAGAGGGCTGAGACACTCGCACGCCGGTCAGGCCCGACTAGTTGGGTATGGGTGCAACCAGTACGGCATCCGCGACGGTGATGTAGAGCCTATCGCGAGATAGATCCATGGCTACGCCCGCCGGAGAGGCCAGCGATGCGGGGAGCGAGCCAGGCATAGTGCCCAGGATTCTCGGCGCCGTGACCCCCACGACGGTGGTCACCATGCCCGAGTCCGTAATTCTCCGGATGGAGTTGTTGTACACATCGGCGACGTAGACGTTGCCAGCTCCGTCCACTGCCAGCCCGAGGGGGGAGCGGAGAAGAGCGGCGCTGCCTTGGCCGTCCACACCTCCAGGCAAACGCGCTGTTCCGGCCAGCGTGCTCACGACACCGGCGGGCGTGATCTTCCGGATGGTGCCGCTGCCGGTATCGGCGACGTAGAGGTTGCCCGTACCGTCCAAGGCTAAGCCACCGGGTCGGTCGAAGCGGGCGGCGCTGCCCGAGCCGTCGTCGCGTCCGGCCTCGAACGCCAAGCCGGCCAGCGTGCTCACGACACCGGCGGGCGTGATCTTTCGGATCGTGTTGCTGTCCATGTCGGCCACGAAGACGTTGCCCACGCCGTCCACTGCCACGGCGCAGGGACGGTCAAAGGCGCTCGCCGACGTACCATCTCTGGACCCGGCATAGCCCGCCGTGCCGGCGAAGGTGGCCACCGCCCCGGCAGGCGTGATTTTCCGGATGGTGCTGTTGCCGGCATCGGCGACGTAGAGGTTGCCCGCGCCGTCCACCCCCACTCCTCTCGGGTCGTTGAATCGGGCCGCATCTCCCGTGCCGTTGGTGCTCCCTGGATGGCCTGCTGACCCGGCAAGTGTGCTCACCTCGCCAGCGGGTGTGATCTTGCGGATAGTGTGGTTGCCGCTATCGGCGACGAACAGGTTGCCTGAGCTGTCCACCGTCGCCTGGATAGGCCAGTAGAAGCGAGCGGCGGCCCCGGCCCCATCCGCGCTGCCCAACGAACGCATGGTCCCGGCCAGCGTGGTCACCACGCCGTCCGCCGTAATCTTCCGAATGGCGTTGTTGCCGCTATCGGCGACCAGCACGTTGCCCGTACCGTCCACGGCAACCGTCGCAGGCTGGCGGAAGCGAGCCGAGGCTCCCGTGCCGTCCACGCCGCCCTCCGCGCCCGGTGACCCGGCCAGCGTTGTCACTTCGCCAGCGGGAGTGATCTTCCGGACCGTATGATTGCCAGTATCCGCCACGAAGACGTCGCCCGCCCGATCCACCGCCAGTCCTTGCGGGCTATTGAAGCGGGCGGCGGCTCCCGTACCGTCAGCGCTCCCCGCCGAGCCCACCGTTCCGGCAAGCGTACTCACGACGCCCGCGGGGGAGATCCTTTGAATGACATTGCCGTTGGTCACGAAGAGGTTATTGCCATCATCTACCGCCACCCCTCGGGCCGGGCTGAATTCGATCGTGGCGCCCTTGCTGTCGGCGAGTGTGGTTACCACCCCGGCCTGCGTGATCTTCCGGACGGTGTCGTCGTCGACGACGAAGAGGTTGCCCGCACCGTCTATCGCCAGCGCGATAGTGGAATGGAAGCCAGCAGAAGCCCCGGTGCCATCAACGCTGCTAAACCCGCCAGCGGTCCCGGCCAGCGTGCTCACCATTCCGTCCGGCGTGATCTTCCTGACGGTATTGTTCCAATGGTCGGCCACGAAGACGTTGCCCGTCCCATCTACGGCAACGCCAGACGGCTCGTCGAATTGAGCCGAGGCTCCGGGGCCATCCTCACTTCCTGGCCAACCCGCCGAGCCGGCCAGCGTGCTCACCGCGCCCGTTGGCCCAATCTTCCTGATGGTGTGGTTGTAGGCATCGGCGACGTACACGTTGCTCGCCCCATCCACGGCCACCCCGAGAGGATTGTTGAAGAGCGCTGCGCTGCTCGACCCGTCCGCGCTTCCCACCCCGGACGGGACCCCGGCGAAGACGGCCAGGCCCGATGCCCCTGCCGCGACCTTCGTATCCGACTTGCACGAGACCATGGTGGCGAAAGAAACCACCAGCAGAAGAGCGAACCACGGTCTCATGAGTACAACCTCCCTTGAGGACGCCGATCAAAAGGAACTCGTGCCGTATGGAGAACCATCGCGGACATCTTCTCATGAATTCGCGCAAGCGGTTCATGGGAGGGATGGAGCGCGGTCCCCAGGGCAGCGGGTATTGCTGGCTCTCTCGGTCACCGTGGGCGCGTTGACGACGCGGGCTTGCGCGCTGTGGAAGCGGAAGTCGACAAAACTACGGCTCGACCTTGAGCTGCAGGTGGCTCATGTGGCGCTTGCCGACGGCAAGCGGTTGTTGGCTGGCGGCTTCGGTGATGGGGGCCAGGCTGACCTGCATGCCCAGGGCTGCGCGCACGGCGAAGTGATTCTCGCTGGTGAAGTACACCAACAGATCGTTCAGCCGTTCTTGCAGCGAAAGCGGGCTTTGTCCCGACGGTTCGAGTGCGAGCACGCGAGAGGCGGCGACGATGTCACCGCACATCACCAGGGCCGCGCGCGACGCGGTCAGATCCGAGGCGACGATCCACGGCGTGATGTCCGCCTTGTCGCCCAGGGCTTCGACATATTTCTTGGCCAGGCCTTTCAATTCGGCCCGCAGCGGCGTGGTCAGCCAGCTGTCGATCTTCTTGGCCATCTTGTCGACCTCGGTGCCGTGGTCGCCCTGTCCGATGGACGTCCCTCCCAACTTCAGACCGGCGCGCACGGCGATCTCCAAGGCCGCCCCGGTTCCTAGAGCAAAGCGCGGGAAGTGCTCGGGGCGCAACAGAACCATGCGCTTGGCGAGGTCGAAGATGACCTCGCTGTTCGACGCCAGTTGTTCGAAGCCAAGGCCAATGACCAACGTCGGCACCAGCGTGCTCTTCTCTTTCAGGTTGACCAGGCCGATCGTCCCCGGTGCGTCTTTCTTGATGTAGACGCTGGGCAAGGCGGCTTCGATGGTATTGGCCACGTAGCGCAAGGCCGCGGCGTAGGGCCAGGCATTCCCTGTCACGTCGACGCGCGCGTTGCGATCGAGGCCCAGCGCCTTGGCCGGATGGGCGTTTACCATGGCGATGGCAGGTGACAACAAAGCGAAGAGCGAACTCACGTACGGGCTTTCGCCGGGATGGACGATCTTGCGCCATAGATCGGCGTTCAGCTTGCCGGCGGCCGTCGGGGCCTGGGTAGGCCGGAAGTTTTCGAACAGCGCGCGCAGGGGAGGATCCGCCTTCTCCAGGCACGTCATGGCGCCTGCCACGCACCACATCTTGTCGTGCGCTCCGGTCTGGAAGAACAGGGCAGCGAGCGCCTTGTAGGAATCGATGCGGTCGGGCTTCTTGGAAATCAGGTACTGGTGCTGGGCGATGGCCTTGTCCGCCGCCGCCGGTCCCATATCGAAGTACATCTTGGCCAGCTGTTCTTGGCGGGCCAGGTTGTCGCGGTCGAAGGAAACCGCCACTTCCATGGTCAGGGCTGCGCTCGCCTTGTCGTGTTGCCGAAGCGCCACATTGGCCAGCCCGTCCCACAGGCGCAACTTCGATTCGATGGGTGCCTCTTGCGGCAGTCGCTTGATCTGTTTGCGGTAGGCGCGCTCGAGCTCTTTCAGCTCGTTGCTGTCGCTCAGCATCTTCTCGATGGCCTCGAAGGCCTTGCTGTGCAGGGGCTGGTCGTCGAGCACTTTGGTGAAAAGCTCGATAGCCCGGGTCGTGTCCTTCTCTTCGTCACGGCAGATCGTGGCCATGGCGTAGTTGCACTTGGCCCGCGCCGCCGGGTCGCTTTCCAGCTGGGCCAGCTTGCCCAAGGTTGCGATGGCCGAAGACCACTGGCGCTCGACCGTGTAGTACTCGAGCGTCTTGTACAAGGTTTGGCGGCGATCGGGTTGCAACACCAGCGCTTGCTGGTAGGCATCCATGGCGCCCGTCCAGTCGTCCAGTCTCTCGTGCAACACATCGCCGATCTCGTCGATGATGGTCGGCTTTTCCTCGTCGGCCACCAAGGACAGCAGACGCCGCTTCAGCGCCAGCAATTCCTTCCACTCTGCGCGCAGCGTGCGCAAATCGATGAGGGATTCGATCAGCGAGCGCTTGTTGGGCTCGAGTACCAGGGCTTCCTCCAGGTAGCGCAAGGCTGCGTCCCGGTCGTCGGCTTGCATCGCACATTGGGCCAGCCGCTCGCGCAAGCCCGATCGTTCGCTGGCGCTTGCGTTGTCGCCCACAAGAAGCGCTGCCTTCTCATAGACAGCGCGCGCCTCGCCCCAGGCTTTGCCTTCGAAGTGCAGATCGGCCAAGGCCCGAGCCAGGGCAGGCGATTCAGGGTCCAGCTGGACGGCCTTGTCCAGCGCCGCAACGGCCTTGTCCAGCTTGCCGAGCTCGTGGGCAGCGTGGGCTGACCGTTGCAGCAAGACGGACTTGGCTTTCGCCTCGCTGTCGTCGGTCTTGCGCAAGAGCACGTCCAGCAAGACGTCGGCCTTTGTCCACTCGTCGCGCTTTTCGTGCAGGGGAAGCAGTCGCGCCGCGGCCGTGGCTTGTTCGGGGTCGGCCGCCAGCGCGCGCTGGAGCAGCTCGACGGCTTTGGCTTCGTCGTCCAGATGGTCGAAGTACAGCGTGCCAGCGTCGGTAAGAAGACGACCGAGCGCCAGCGGGTTCTGGGTGCGCTCCACACTGTCGAGGATGAGCTTGGCGGCACGCGAGTAGTCGCCCTTGCTGCGGGCGAGGTCGGCCAAGGCAGCCAGGGCGGCCAAGGCGGTGGTGCTGCCGGGATCGGGGTCCAGACACTTGGTGAAGACCTCTTCGGCTGCCGCCACGTCGGCGGGCAGAAAGGCGCGCGCCACGGCCAGCGCGCCGTCGCCATCCTTCAACTTGTCGAGAAGAAGCGTGGCCCGTTCGAGTCGCAGCGCACGCGCTTCCTCGGCGCCTTTCTTGCCCGCGCGGCGTTCGAGCAAGTCGGCCAACGCGTGCCACTGCTCGCTTTGGCGAAAGAGGGCATCCATCTTGGTTTCGATTTCGTCGACCCTGCT
>Ga0302323_100005288_pt1 | contig 10563 bp, 6 predicted proteins | sample Fen_T0_3_FD_201950 | JGI IMG/M metagenome (GOLD analysis project Ga0302323, IMG submission 201950) | Peat permafrost microbial communities from Stordalen Mire near Abisko, Sweden - Fen_T0_3 | ecosystem: Environmental > Terrestrial > Soil > Wetlands > Permafrost | place: Sweden: Abisko... | reverse complement strand
GGCGAGGATCCGGACGTCGACGCGGTAGGTGCAGTCCTCGCCCACCGGCCGCACCTCGCTCTCCTGGACCACGCGCAGGAGCTTGGCCTGGGTGTTCACGTCCAGCTCGCCCACCTCGTCGAGGAGCAACGTCCCGCCGTTCGCCTCCCTGAAGAGCCCGTTGCGGGAGCGGACCGCGCCGGTGAAGGCTCCGCGCACGAACCCGAACAGCTCGGCCTCCGCCAGCTCCGGAGTGAGCGCGGCGCAGTTGAAGCGCACGAAGGGTTTGTCGGCGCGGCGCGAGGCGCGCACGATCGCCTCGGCCACCCGCTCCTTGCCCGTCCCGCTCTCACCGGTGATGAGGACGGTGACGTCCCGGGGCGCGACCCTCTTCACCATCAGCGCCAATCGCGACATGGCCGGCGACGCGAACACCAGCGACTTGAGGAGGTTCAGGTCCCCGCGGAGCTGCTCGTTCTCCCGCTCGAGCTTCAGGGTGGAGATCGATCGCCGCACCACCGCCAGGATCTCGTCCACCTCGAAGGGCTTGCGGAAGTAGTCGATGGCCCCGAGCTTCATCGCCTCCACCGCGTGGCGCTCCGAGCCGTGGGCGGTGAGCATGATGACGTGCGGCGGCGGGACGAGCGCCTGGGACCGGCGCAGCAGCTCCAGGCCATCGACCTTGGGCATGCGCAGGTCGGAGACGACCAGGTCAAACTCGCTCTCGGCCAGGCGCGCCAGCGCCGCCTCGCCGTCCGGTGCCTCCTCGACGGACAGCCCCTCATCCTCCAGCACTCCACGCAGCGTGTATCGGCCGACCGCGTCGTCGTCGACCACCAGGACCCGCGCCTTCATGCGACCCCCCTCACCCGAGCACCGCTTGCGCGGGGAGCGTGAGCACGGCCACGCAGCCGCCCCCCTCGCGATCGAGGAGCTCCAGCTCTCCGCCGTGCTGGCGGGCCAACCCCCGCGCCAGCGCCAGGCCCAATCCGTTGCCTCGCTCCTTGGAGGTCCAGCCCGCCTCGAAGAGATGAGCGCGCGCCTGGGGAGCGAGCCCCGGGCCTCGGTCGCGGACCTCCACGCGAGCGCCGTCGCCTGCCCCCGCCAGCAACGCCAGCTCGACCGTCGATCCCGGCGGGCTCACCTCCAGCGCATTCTGGAGGAGATTGATCAGGATCTGCTTGACCCTGCGTGGATCGCAGGAGACCCAGCGTGCGTCGGGCGCGCTCACGTCGAACCTCACCGCAGCGGCCCGCGCCACGCCGTCGTGGAGGGTGACCACCGCTTTGCAGAGCTCCCGGAACTCCACCTCCTCGAGGGTCAGCGGAAGGAGGGGGCGCGCGAAGGTGAGGAAGCTGTGGAGGATCTCCTCCATCCGCCCGATCTCCTGCTGCAGCACCTCGAGCCGCTCCACGCCCTTGCCCTGAACATCTCGGCTCACCAGGACCGCCAACCCCTTCAGGTTGGCGAGCGGGTTCTTCAGCTCGTGGGCGAGCTCGCGCGAGAGCGCGGTCAGCTCCCGGACGTGCTCGGCGTGATTGCCGAGGACCTCGTCGCGCGCATCGACCGCGTCTCCCAGCATCTGCCGGAAGACATCGCGCACGGTCGTGGACACCACTGCGGCCCAACCCAGCCCGAGGACGAACACCGAAGCCCTGGCCCAGAGCAGGGAGGGCGGCTGCGGCAAGCTCGGCCCGCCGCCGAAGACGACCGGCATCAGGTCCGGGACCATGCCGCTCCACGAGACCAGGGCCACCCCGAGCACCACCACAGAGAAGGCGGCGGTGAGCGCGATCAAGTTTCGGGCGGCCGAGATCGTGCCGATGAAGAAGCAGAGCATGAAGGCGATGGGGAGGAGCGGGCTGTCGATCCCTCCGGTCGCGAGGAAGAGGGCTCCGGAGAGGAGCGGGGCGACCAACCAGTTGCGCCGGTCGGCGAACCGATGGACGCGGCGGGCCCGCGACTCCTTGAGCTCGACGATGCTGCCGACCAAGGCCCCCCCACCCAAGACAACCAGGATCCAGCGCCGCCAGGCAGCGTGATCCTGCGCCAGCATGCCGGCCGCGAAGAGGATCAGCAGGAGGACCAAGACCGGGCGCTGGCGCCTCAAGTAACTGAAGCGCGCCTCCAGCATGGTGAGCTGGACCTCGTCCAGATCCGTTTTCGACAGGAGCTTCACGAACGCTGGAGTATTCCCCATCGCTCGTCCGGACGCCACAGAATGGTCCCGCAGCGCGGAGCCGGGCGTTCGCCCGCAGTTCGGCTCTCGAGATCTCGACCGGGCGTGAGCGGACGGTCCGCCGCGACTGCGCCCGGACGAGCTCAGTCCAGCTCGACGCAGTCGTAGCCCCAGCCCGCGCTCAGCCAGGTGCCGAGGTCGCTCGATCCGCTGGCCACGTTGATCGTCAGGGTGTTCGTCCCCACGACGAAAGCGCTGGCCGGGACGCTGTACGTGTACGTCTGGTCGTTCCCGCGGTACGTACCGATGGTGATGCTCCGCGAGCTCGGCTGGGTCGAGACCGCGGGCGTCGAGGAGCTCCAGCCGTTGACGGTGATGATCGGCCGGCCGCCCCCGTAGGCGCTGGTGATCCCGATCTTGACGGTGTGCGCGGTCAGCTGGCCTGAGGTCAGGGCGAACTTAACCGTGGTGGGCGTGTTGGCGCCGCGGAACTGCACGGCGGGGAAGCTGCTCGCGCTGCTGCCGCCGACGGTGTAAGTGACGGGGCCCCAGCCGTTCATGCGCGGGTCCTGAGGGTGCATGAGCCCGATGTTGGTTCCATTGTCGAGCTCGAGCGGCGTGCCGTCCCAGTCTCCGATGCGCCAGACCGCGGCCACGCTGCTCGGGTCGGCCGTGATGGTGATCGGCGCCAGGGTGGTGGTCGCGCCCGCCGTCACGGTGACGGCGCCGGTCCAGACGCCCAGCTCGCCCTTGTAGACCGTCACGTCGTACGCACCCGGGATCATCGCCGGGCTGGTGAAGGCGCCCGTGCTCCCGTCCGCGTCGGCCCAGTATTGCGCCGTCGAGTTGGAGAGGGCGACCAGGTACGGGTAGCGGGTGTCCCTCCCCGCGATGCTGCTGCCGGTGACGCTGCCGCGGGCGCTGACCCAGCCAGTGAGCCCCAGGCTCGACATCCAGCCAAGGTCCGGGATCGACGGCGTGCAGCCGTTGGTGAAGCGCAGCGCATACGGTCCGTGTAGCCCCGTCCGCCAGGCCTCGGTCTGGTTGTGCCCGGAGTTCATGTAGTTGTAGAGCTCGGCGTCGGCGGCGGTGTCGCTCTGGTTCTGGATGTCCTTGAAGAACGGGCCACCGGAGCTGGTCTCGCGGCTTCCGTAGATCATGAAGACGCCCACCCCGGCGCCGGTCACGCCCCGGATCGAGAGGTCCTTGGCCCGCTGGTTGCCGTAGTACTTCGACGTCGTCGTCCCGTCCGGATGTCCGAACACGTCGCTGCTCTCGATCGCGCCGGAGTTGCCCGAGTTGTTCGACTGCGCCGGGACGCCGGTGAGGATGTTGCCGCGCAGCCGCGTGATCCAGCGCAGCTCGCCGACGCTCGGCTCAGCGGTGGTGTACGTCGCCAGATAGATGGTGTTCTCGTTCTGGCGCGTGGCCAGGTACTGAATCACCGTGCCGGAGCTGGCGATGGTGTTCACCGCGGTCGCCGTGACGAGCACCACGCCGTTGGCGATCGTCGAGGTGACGGTGGCGCTGCCCAGGCCCGAGGCGACGTGCGAACCCTTGCTGGCGTCGTTGAGCTCGGTCCCCTTCCATTTGATGGAGGTGATGGAGCCGTCGCTCTTGGAGACCACGTACACCAGACCGGTGCCGCTGTTGACCGTCAGGCTCGACCCTCCGTCGGTCACGCCGAATCCCGACGGGGAGGTCCCGCTCGACGTCATGCACGCGTCCAGGCCGGAGTCGGCCGCGGTCGTGACCGAGACCGCCCCGCTCGGCGACGATGCGTTGCCGGCCGCGTCGAGCGCGGTCACCGTGAAGCCGTAGGTGGTGCTCGGCGAAAGTCGGGTGATCGTCGCCGAGGGAGAGGTGACGGTCGCGGAGAGCGCGCCGCCCATATACACCTGGTAAACCACCACCCCCACGTCGTCCGCGGAGGCCGTCCAGCGGAGCGACACCGAGCTGCTGGTGACGCTGCCGGCGGTGACGTTGGTCGGCGCGGACGGCGGGACGGTGTCCTGGCCAATCCCGAGGAGCACCGTGATCGCGTTGCTCGCCGCCGAGACGTTCCCGGCCGCGTCGCGCGCCTTCACCGTGAAGGTGTAGGGCGTCCCGGCCTTGAAGCCGATCAGCGCCACGCTGGTGTCGGTGAACCCGCCCAGGTCATACGCTCCGTAATAGAGTTCGTAGCCCACCACGCCCGTGTCGTCGGTGGAGGGTTGCCAGTCGAGCGTGACGGTCAGGTCCGCGCTGGTCCAGGCCAGGTTGCGCGGGGCCGACGGCGGGGTCACGTCCGCGCTGGCCGCCAGCGCGAGGGCGCTCGAGGATGAGAGCCCCTGAATCCGATCGACGCGATCGACGCCTGGAGACGACGGCGAGGGGTCACAGCCGGCCAGGGTCGCGCCGAGCAGCAGGGCCACCGGCGTCGCGAAGCACGTGCGTTCCATCCATCTCTCCTCGGCGGCGCGGGCGTGCGCCGCGCATCGGCGTGAGGCCCAGGGCGGCGTTGGCCCGGACGGCGCGAGGAGAGCATTTCGAGATGAGCGAGCGGAGGCCGGCCGCGTGGCTGGGCGCGCGGTAGACTATGGCTTGTCCGGGCGCACCCGGCTCGTCAAGGGATTCGCCCGCACCCCATTCGGTGGCTGGTCAGGGGGGCGACCCTCGAGGTCAAGGCGCCAGCGCGCAGCCCGCGCCCTTCGCCTCACGCACCGCGCGCTCGCGTTCCTCGCTGGTGGCCCGCGGTGAGCCGAGGACCTGCTGCCAGCTCTGGCAGGCTTCCGCCTTCCGACCGAGATTGGCCAGCAGCTCGGCCAGCGCGAGCGCGGCCTCGTCCTGCTGCGGGTCCATCTGGAGCGCGACCTGGTACGCCTTCTCGGCGCGGTCCTGGTATCCGAGCTTCACCAGCACCCCGCCCAGCGCCGTGAGCGTGTGCGGGTTGGGCTGGATCTGGACCGCCTGGAACAGCTGCTCGTAGGCCTCGTCGTGCTTCCCTCGGCTCTCCAGGACGTTGGCGAGCATCTCGCGGGCTCGCACGTTCGGGCCGGTCGTGGTGATGGCGTGCTCGAAGAGCAGCGCGTCGTCCGACCAGAGGCGGACCTGTCGATCGGTGAGGAGCGCGAGCAACCCCAGCGCCACCAGCGCCGCGGCCGGCGCCGCGCGCGCGATCGGTCTCCAGCGCACGTGCCCCACTCCCCAGACCAGCGCGACGCAGAGCCCGATCGACGGGAAGTAGGTGTACCGGTCGGCCATGGCGTGGGAGCCGACCTGCACCAGCCCGCTCACGGGCAAGAGCGTCCCCAGGAACCAGAGCCAACCCACGGTGAACCAGGGTGCCTTGCGTCTCCCGACCACGGCCAGGGCGGTGACCAGCGCGAGCGCCGCCAGCGCCGCCAGGACCACCCAGGCCGGCTCGCCCTGCGGGCTGAGCGGGTAGAAAACCGCCAGATCGGTGGGCCAGAGGAGCATCCCCACGTATCGGACGTACGAGACGATGGCGTTGTCGGGCCGGTAGTTGCCCGCGTCGGAGGCGACCAGGCCGCCGCCCCGCTGCGCCACCACGGTCAAGACCGAGATCGCGATCGACATCGCCAGCAGCGGGACCTTCTCCAGGACGGCGCGCGTCCACCCGACCTGCGGGACTTCCCCGGCCAGCCCGGCCAGGCGCTTCTCGTCCGTGAGCCGCCAAGGGAGGCGGCCGAGGGGCCAGGCGTCGAGCAGCAGCAGCAGGAATGGGAGGGTCACCAGCGTGGACTTGGCCATGAGGCTGGCCGCGAACGCCGCGACCACCAGCGCGAAGCGCCAGAGCTTCGGCCGCCGCGCGTACTCGGTGTACGCGACTACGGCCAGGAGCCCGAAGAAGATCGAGAGGACGTCCTTCCTCTCGGAGATCCAGGCCACCGACTCGACGTGCGCCGGGTGAACCGCGAAGATCGCCGCCGCGCAGGCGCTCAGGCCGGGCGCCCGGGTCAGGCGGGCGAGCGCGACGAAGACCAGGATGGCGTTGGCTGCGTGGAGCCCGGCGTTGACGAGGTGCATCGGCCCGGGGCGCAGGCCGAATATTGATACGTCGAGGAGGTACGACAGCCAGGTGAGCGGGTGCCAGAACTCTTCTTCGAGCGTCGAGAAGGCCCAGGCGATGCTGCTCCGGCCGAGCCCGTGGGCGACGCGCGGGTTGTCGGCGACATAGGCGAAGTCGTCGAAGTTGGTGAAGGGGAATCCGCCGGTCCTGGCGTAGAGCCCGAAGGCCACTGCGCCGAGCGCCAGGCAGACGAGGAGCTCGATCCGGCCCGCGGGGAGAGCGCGGGGAGATCGCAGTTTGGACTTCTCGCGACGCAAGCGAACCTCCGCGGATCAGGGCTGCCCTGCGTTCGGGGCGGTTGGACCGGCGACACTATTCGCCCCCGGCGCAGCCGTCAACGGCCGCCCGGGAGCGGGCGGAGGCGTCGTCGACCACGTGTTCTGGCCGTGACCTTCGAGTTCGACCTTCACTGTTCAGCCAGCGATGACCCGAGGCCCGCAGCGCTCAGGGGCAGGGCACTCCGCGCGGGGCAGCCTCGGTGAAGACCAGACACCCTCCCGGTGAGTGCACGGTGAGCTTCTCGAGGCCTGCGGCGCGCCGGGCCTTGTCGATACCTCCAGGTCTGCAAAAGAGCGGGCATGGGCGCCGATCCACCAGCATCTCGCCAACGCCCATCGGGCTCGACGGGGCAGTCCCCGGACCGTAGCCGGACGCCTCGGCCGAACGCAGCAGCGCGCCACCCTCGGCGTGGTAGGCCGTGCCACCCACGCTGTCGGCCCATTTCTTCCCATCCAAGTTCGCTTGCGCCGGGCAGTTCGCGACCGCGGAGTCATTGCTCGTGCGACGCCCGTCGAGCACACGCTGCGCGCGCGAGCTGAAGCCGGTGATCGGAGGATTGGGATAGCCGGTGCCGCTGGACGCGACCAGGATGGCGGTCGTGATCAGGATCTTGTCCCGCCCTTCTGTCGGACCCGCGTCGCGCTCTCCGGTACGGCTGCGCGGCGGGAAGCCGCAATCGGCCCGGCGCTGCTGGAGCATCTGCCATTGTCTCGGAGTCAACCGGCACCGCACTCGGTCTTCCTCGACGCAGGAGGAGGTCATGCCGGTCAGCGGCAGCCACTTCGTGTCGATGTCGATCTGCTGGCATCCGGTCATCGTGCCGGTGATCAATTCCGTCGGCTCACCCGGGCTGCTCGGTTTGTAGTAGCCCTTGCAGGACATTCCCTCGGTGCCGATGTACGCGGAGATGCCGCGATCCTTCAGAGGGTTACTCGGAGTGGCTGCAAAGTACTCGTAGCCGTCGGACGCCATGCCCGTGGCGGTGCTCGAGCATTGCCAGCGCCCATCCCAGGTGGTCGCGCAGAGCGACTCGTCGCTCGACCTCCCCGGCGGCTGGCCTTCGCACTGGCAGAGAGACTCCTGCACCGGCACGTACCGGAAGCCATTGCACGCCAGCCCCTCGCCCTCGGCGACGACACGGTTGGAATGGTCGCGATCGGAGGTCAACCAGCTGAAGTTGCCGGGACAGTTGGTGCCGGTTTCACGCCCCTGATCGGTGGGACAGAGCGCGCCGGCTGCCGCGTCCTGTGCCATGCAGTTGCAGAGCTGCAAGCATTTGGCTCCGCCGCCGCCGCCACCACCACTCCCGGTGCCACCCCCGCCACCACCTCCGCCGTCGTTGGCGCCGCACACCTGGTCGCCCTCCTCGGGCTCGCTGTGCTCGGCCTCGTGGTCCTCTTCCTCGGCGGCACTCCCCACGATCGAGAAGTGGTCGTTCGTCGCCTGCGCCAGCCCGTCGTGCGCGAAGCCCGCGAATTCGAACGTCTTGTCGTCGCCGAGGGCCGACCAGAAGACGAGCCCGTTGCCCGGAGGCACTTGTAGGGTGAGCGTCACCGGTTTCGCGAACCGCAGGCCCGACGGCTGGAGCTGCACCGTGGGCCCGAGCGTGGTCACGCCCGACCCGGGCTGAGCGCTCGAGGTGGCGATGCTGATCTGCTGCGCGCTCGGGAGCGCGCCCGCCGGGATGTCCAGCGTGACGCCCCCTCCCTGCACGCGGGCGCCGTCCGGTCCCACGACCTGCGACGCGAGCACCCCATCTCGAACGGCGGCCGGCGGGCTCCCCTGACAGGCGCCGCCAAGACCGCCCACGAGCAACGCCCCTGCGATGATCCTGAGTCGATGATGGGTCGATGCTGGGATCCTGGTCACGTTCCGCCCTTTTGTCTGGCGATCCGTCGAGACCGCCGGTGAACTATTTACGTGGGGTGCGAAACGACACTGGCAGAGCGAGTACGGTTCAACAAGCGGAAAGCGCGCTCCTGATCGAACCGAAGGCGGCTGCCGGGTCAAGGCGTCGCCATCTCTGGACAAAGGCGAGCGCGATGAGGCCAGCCATTCCGACAGGCTCAGCCGCTCACCTCGTTGGCCGGTGTCCCCGATCGCAGCGTTGTGACGTCGTCGCCCTTCCAGTAGCCTGGGTTGGCAAGTCCACTCAAAGAGAGGAGCACCCCGTGCGCACTCTTCCGCTCGTGAACACGCTGGTCCTGCTGACCGGCCTGGCCGGCCTCACCGGCTGCCAGGATGGCGACGCCGTGGTGGTGACCACCATCCCTCCCCAGCCGGGCTATCCCGAAGACGTGGCGGTCCAGGGAGACCGCGCCTACGTCAGCGTCCCGGCCGCCTTCAACAACGCTGGCGCGCCGCCTTCCCGGGTCTACGAGATCAACCTCCTCGACGGACGCATCCTCCGGGACCTCATCCTCGAGGGGCAGGATCCCTCCAAGCAGCACGGGCTGGGCGGCCTACGGTTCGACGGGGACGGCCGGCTCTACGGTCTGGCCGTGCCGGGCGGGGTGGTCCGCATGACGCTCGGCGCCCACCCGACACAGAAGGTCTATGCCACCTTCCCCACCCTGCAACCCTGCTCCTGGCTGACCACTCCCACCACGCAGTGCACGCCGATGCCGTTCCCGACGGAGCCGTTGCCCAATGACCCGGCGTTCGGCCCGGATGGATCACTCTACGTTACCGATTCGGTACAGGCGGTGATCTTCCGCGTGCCGCCCGGCGGCGGCGAGGCCAAGGTCTGGTTCCAGGTCCCCGGCTACGAGTCGCTCGCGCCCGAGAACGTGAGCATCGGCCCGAACGGAATCGCGGTCACCCCCGACCGGAAGGGCATCGTCTTCGCGGTCAGCCTCTCGGGTGACAACGCCGGGACGATCTTCCGTCTCCCGCTCGTGGACCACCCGACGCAGGCGGACCTGCGCGTGCTCCACAAGTACACGCCGAGCGAGGACCCCGACGACATGGCCTTCGCGGCCTCGGGCCGGCTCTACGTGGCCCTGGCGGGCGTCAGCGCGATCTCCGTCCTCTCGCCGGACGGGACCGAGGTGAAGCGCTACCAGGGGGTGCAGGCGACCGCGCGCGACGGGAGCCTCGTCCCCATGGACGCGCCCGCGCAGCCGGCCTTCGTCGATGGCCTGCCCTTGCTGCTCTGGACCAACCACGCCTACGCGACGATCGATCCGAGCCACTTCGCGCTGATGGGCATGCGGGTCGAGGACGTCGGGCTGCCGCTCATCAGGCCCGTCGGCCTGCGCTGAGGAGCTGCCCGTCCAGGAGCCGTTCTCGTCTCTCCCCGCACCCCAGCGGTGCCCTCGCAGCTTGACCGCTGAAAATCGCCGTGAAATGTTCGCAACTGAACCGGGACATCTTCGTGTCGGGCTCTGGGCCTGGCTTCGAGGGTCCGGCGGTCTTCATCTCACAGTAAACTGCAAAAGGAGAACGACATGAACAAGCAGGCGTTCCTTGCCGCGCTCGCGGGACTCTCCCTGGCCTGCGCGACCACCAAGGGCGGCGAGAGCTCGAGCGACGCGGTCGTGGCCAAGGCAGCTCCGGCCGCGTCGGAGCTCGGCACCAACCTCGCGCTCAACAAGCCGGCGGTCTCGTCCTCGGACGAGAAGCCGGAGCTGGCCGCGAAGGCTGCGGTCGATGGCTCCCTGACCACCCGGTGGTCCTCCAACTTCTTCACCGACGCCAAGCCCGCCGACGCCTGGATCTACGTCGACCTAGGCGAGAAGACCGCCATCCAGACCGTGTTGCTCAACTGGGAGGCGGCCTACGGCACGGAGTTCACGATCATGGCCTCGGACGACGCCAAGGAGTGGAAGGTCATCGCCGAGGAGAAGGACGGCCACGCCGGGAAGGTGATCGTCAAGCTGAAGGAGCCGGTGGAGACCCGCTTCGTCAAGATGCAGGGCATCAAGCGCGGCACGCCATACGGCTACTCACTCTGGGAGTTCGAGGTCTACGGAAAGTAACAGCCGCGCGGGCCAATCCTGCGCTGGAGCGAACCCGGGGACGGCTCGAAGGAGCTGTCCCCTCTTCTTTTCGG
>Ga0302323_100005285_pt1 | contig 10564 bp, 13 predicted proteins | sample Fen_T0_3_FD_201950 | JGI IMG/M metagenome (GOLD analysis project Ga0302323, IMG submission 201950) | Peat permafrost microbial communities from Stordalen Mire near Abisko, Sweden - Fen_T0_3 | ecosystem: Environmental > Terrestrial > Soil > Wetlands > Permafrost | place: Sweden: Abisko... | reverse complement strand
ATCGAGGCTTGCGCCCTTGGTTTCAAGGACATGGTGGCGGTAGCGTTCGGTTTCTGCATGGGGATCGATCCGGCTGACCGTCAAATTGTCCAAAGCGCCGCTCAGGGTTTCGCTCAAATGCGCGGCGGGGTCTGAGGTGGTCAGATGCACCGGCAGGCCGCGCTTGGCTAGGTTAACGGCAACAGCCGCCGCCAATGTGGTTTTACCCACACCGCCTTTGCCCATCAACATCACAAGGCCATGCCCGTCTTCGGCAATCGTATCAATCAGCGTTGAAAGGCTGGGTGCCTGAATCGCAACGGTGCTGGCATCGCCTTGTACGGTTGATGGTATTGCTGTGGTCAGCAAATGCCGTAGGGCTTCCAGTCCCACCAGGTTAAACGGTTTTAGCTCAATGCGGTCGCAGGGCAGGGTTTTAAGCACGTCGGGTAAGGCTTCTAACGCGAGTTGTTCGCGCTGATACAGGGCTGTGGCAAGCGCATCTTGCGCCGCTTCTGCTTGCGGTAGCAGTGCGTTAATGACTAGGTATTGCTGTGACAAGCCAATGGCATCCAGTTCCTCATGCGTCCTCGCCACTTCGCGGAGTGTCGATTGTTGGGCGCGGGCAACCAGTATGAGTCGGCTACGCTGTGGGTCAGCTAACGCATCTACTGCGGCTTTGTATTGGGTACGCTGTTTTTCCAGGCCGGCTAATGGGCCGAGGCACGAGGCATCACCTTTGCCTTCTTCAAGAAAGCCATTCCACGCCCCCGGCAATTGCAGTAACCGGATGGTATGCCCAGTCGGTGCGGTATCGAAGATAATGTGGTCATAACCGGCGGTCAGCACCGAATCGACCAACAGCGCCGTAAATTCATCAAAGGCTGCGATTTCCGTCGTGCAAGCCCCGGACAGTTGTTCTTCAATCCCTTTTACTACGGTATCCGGCAAAACCCCACGAACCGGACCAACGATCCGGTCACGGTAGGCTTGCGCTGCCGCTTGCGGGTCTATTTCCCACGCCGCTAAATTCGGAACAGCCGACACTGTTGTGATCTGGTTACCAATGGTGATACCGAAGACTTGGCCTACATTAGAAGCGGGGTCAGTGCTGACCAATAATACCCGTTGTCCTGCGTCAGCCAACTGGATCGCGGTTGCACAAGCGACTGAGGTTTTCCCGACCCCGCCCTTTCCGGTGAAAAACAGGAAACGTGGTGGCTGGTCGATAAATTTTAGTTCATTCATAGCGGTAAATCCTATTGGTGATGCCAGAGTTTTACGGCCAATAACAGTAAAATCATAGTTTGGAAGGCAATAACACAGTGCCTGGGATAATCCCCAACAGTTGGGAGTTTTTTTGTAGCTGAATTGACTAGCCGCACTTGCTCCCGCTGCAACAGCCGGATTGTTTAGGTTGTTCTGCCTCAGCAATTCCCGACCATCGAGCCAGTTCGCTGCGATGTGGATAGCGCCCAGCTAAGGCCACTTCGCCATCGACCAGTATTAACGGCAGAGCTTCCTCACCGGAACGCTCCAGATAGCCTTTAACGAGTTGGTTTTCAGCAAAGGCCATCGGTTGTTGTGCCAAATTAAAGCGCTCGATCTGTACCCCGTTTTGTTTCGCCCAATCGACATCGGCAGAAAAGCCGACCAATGCTTGATCAACCTCGACACCACAGACACCGGTGCTGCAACATAAGGCGGGATCAAATACTTGGATGGTGGTCATGAAAGTTCTCCTAATTAAATTACGGTAATAAATTGCCGATACGATCCAGCTCTGCTTTCAAGCGGTCACGGTCATGCTGGAGTTCATCAAGTGGCAAGGCCAGGAATTGCTCAATACGGTAACGAAGGATGCGATAGGCTTTCATGAAGGAAGCGGTAATTTCTTCCTCTGTGCCTTCAACATGCGCTGGGTCACACCCCAGTGGCTACGAATGGCTGAACCCAGATAAACCGGACAGGTTTCATTGGCGGCATTGCCGCACACACTGAGCACAATATCTGGGGTGGCGGGCAGATCATTCCAGGATTTGCTGTAATAGCCTTCGGTCGAGATGCCTTGGCTGTTCAACAGCGCCAAGGAACGCGGGTGGACTTTGCCGGTGGGATTGCTGCCTGCGCTCATGCCTTCCCAACCTGCCGGGGCAAGATGGTTGAAGGTGGCTTCGCCCAGGATCGAACGGCAGGAATTGCCGGTGCAAAGAAACAGTACTTTCATTATTGTGGTCTCATTTATATTTAAATTGATTAGGAGTCTTTCATTTGCCCGATGTTGTCCATTTCCCGCTTGATGGTCAGTTCATCGAGTTTGGCAAGCGGCAATACTGAGAACAGCCGAACCCGTGCCATGATGTAACTCAATACATTTTGGAAAGCATGGCGTTGTTCCTCAAGGGAACCTTGGACGGCTGCCGGGTCTTCAAGCCCCCAATCTGATGTTATTGGGTGACCTGGCCATATGGGGCAGGGTTCGCTTGCTGCCTTATCGCAGACGGTGATGATGAAATCCATTTGTGGTGCATCTGGTGTGGCAAACTCATTCCAGCTTTTGCTACGGAGTTTTTCAGTCGGGTAACCCAGTTTTTCAGTTAGCTCGACCGCTAAGGGATGGACAATGCCGGTTGGATGGCTTCCCGCGCTGTAAGCGTTGAACCGATCTTTGCCTATCGTGTTAAATACCGCCTCGGCCATGATGCTACGTGCCGAGTTGCCGGTACACAGGATTAATACGTTATAAAGCGTCTCGCTCATGAGCAACTGCTCCCAGTCGAAGAGGGGCAGCAGGCCGAGGCTACTTTCTTAACCGGAACCGGGGTGTCGTCGCCAAACAGGGGGATAGACGCGAGTGAATGAAACGTTTCCCAAGCAATACCCTGGGGGTCAAGCGTCCAGTATTTGTTGCTTTCGCTGTAACAGCAAGCCGCCGCCTTTTGTTCTTCAACCGATAATGCGGCTTGGGTAAGCTGTTGGTTGAGGGCTTCAAGTTCATCGCCTGATTCCACTTGGATGCCCAGGTGGTCTAAGCCCGCTTTAGCACCGCGCTGGGAAATCGCGAAATTAATTCGCGGGTCGTCTAACTGCCATTTGGCGTAATCGGGTTTGGCGACGTTTGGCTCAGTTCCAAAAAGTGCTGAATAGAAACCAATACTTTCAACAAGGTTATGCACTGCTATATGGACGTGGAAGCGTTTCATGGGAGTGGTTTTCCTGTTATGGATATAAAAGGCTAAGCGTTTTCTTCGCAGCATGGTGTTTCCACACCGCATGGGACACCGGCACAACAATTTTCCGTGAGAAAGGCCAAGAGTTCATTCATCACCTTAAAATTAGCGGAATAGTAGATATAGCGGCTTTCCTGCCGGGAATTCACAATCCCTGCATAGCTCATTTCTTTAAGATGAAAGGACAAGGAAGAAGGAGGAATGCCGGTCGTTTCGCTGATTTTTCCAGCAGCCATCCCATCGGGTCCGGCTTGGACTAACGTGCGATAAATCGTAAGCCTTGATTCTTGGGCTAATGCAGAAAGAGTAATTACGGCTGTTTTATTTTCCATATTTCAATAATATTTGAAATATGGAAAATGTCAAATTATTAGTCTGTACACTAAATTTAGTGTTGTTTTAAAACATGATCACAGACTGGGTTTGTGAGAACAAAGCCTAGTCGGCATCAAACAAACTATTCATTTGAGCACAGAAAAGAACTTATCAATTCATCGCCCCGAATAATAAACCCACACTGGCGGTAATGACCATCGATAGCATACCCCAGAAGGTAATGCGGGCAATCGCCTTCAAAACAGAGGCACCACCCGTCAAGGCAGATAGCCCACCCAACAGCATCAACGATAACAATGAAATAGAGCCAACAGTGGCGATAAGGGGCATCGTATCTAACCTTGTGTTATCGATTATAATTTGATTGAAATGCGCCAAGGGTAAATAGAGAAAAACCATAACCATCAAAAGCGGCAACGATGCTCCTAAAGAAAATGTCAGGGCTGATACTATGGCTGCCTGTAACGGACGGGCTGTGGTAATTTCAGTCAAGCCCAATTCATCCCGCGCGTGAGCTCCCAGAGCATCATGTGCCATAAGTTGCTCGGCAACCTGCTGGGCAAGTTCCGGTTCGAGGCCTCTATCGATATAGATCGCTTTTAATTCATTCACTTCATTATGATGATTTTCCGCCAGTTCTTTGCGTTCCCGATTGAGGTCGGCTTGCTCAGTATCGACTTGTGAACTGACCGAGACATATTCTCCCGCCGCCATAGACATGGCTCCGGCAGCTAATCCAGCCACCCCTGTAACAAGAATAGTATGGAGGTCGGCATGGGCAGCTGCGACACCAATTACTAGGCTCGACGTAGAGACGATACCGTCGTTGGCACCTAATACGGCGGCACGTAGCCAACCGATACGGTGGGCGCGATGAAATTCAGAGTGTCTCAATGTAGCTCCATTTTTTTGGATTTTCTTTATAGTCAGCGGGTTATTGATAAGTATCATCGACATCTTTTTCACCAGTAAACATGGCTTTTACCAGTTTCTCTTTATCGATGACACTAGAAACGATGATGTCACCAACGTGTAAAAATACCAGTAATAGCGTCAAGTTAGCAAATAGCTCATGGAATTCTTCCCAAAATTCTTCGGCCTGTTTATCGACCTTCTGGTCGATATTTAGAACTTTAGATTCTTCATCTTCGTCGTCATCTTCCGCTTTAGCTTCTGCTATTAAGCTAACCGACTGTATTTGTAACTGTGCTTGTTGTGCCGTTATGGCAAATGGACCTTTATTTTGTTCAATGGCGTATAACTTCATGCCGGTCAAAGTAGCACCTACTAAACTGACCAAAAGTGCAATCACCATCGCACCACCCGCCGGGTTGTGACCGATATAATGCAGAGGGTTACGTGCAATCGGATTTTTCAAATAGTCAACAATCTTAGCAGGGGAATATATAAAACTACGGAAGCGCGCATACTTTCCACCCACAAAGCCCCAAAGTATTCGAGTAAGTAAATACATCCCCACGATATAGCCTGACCAGGCATGCAGGTTCATGAAATCGTCTTCTGTAAAATATGCCGTAAAAAAAGCAATCACCAAAGTCCAATGCCCAATACGGATCAATGGACTCCATACCTGTACGGTTTTTTTAATAGTTGTCATATTATTTCTCATAGTCAGTTATAGGATACAGCTTTAGCGATGCCTATATTGCGTTAAACTGGTTTCTTTGGCATCCGTCATCCGACGTATAGGCAATTATTTATGGTATTTATTAACGATAACAAACGGTTTAGCCAATGGGCTATTGCTCTCAGTTTGTTTTTCTACTGATTACAATCGATATTACTGGTGACTATAGAGACGGTGTCCCTTGGACGCATTTGCTCACTGAAATGCTGATCCTGATGCTGTCCTTATCGGGAGTTGTCTATTTTGGCTGGCTTTATTATCACTTTGCACAAGCCAAAATTAGTTTTCTGACGCAGAATTTAGCGTTGGCAAACCAACAAGCCCAACAGTGGCGTGAGGCCAATCGTGAGCTTATCGCGGGATTGGCTGTTCAAATTCAAAAACAGTTTGATGCCTGGCAACTCACCCCGGCTGAAGCGGAAGTCGGCCTGCTCATGTTAAAAGGACTCAGCCATGGCGAAATTGCCCATGTGCGCAACGCAAGCGAAAGGGAGTCGCTATTTTTGCGAAAGCTTGTTTTGGGCATCCCAGCCCAAGCAAGCGGCAAAAACTTAACGCGACCGCCAATGCCTGCGGCTGCCCCAGCCGTCCTGCTTCCCTCGTCTTATACCCGACAAGGGGTATAAAACATCGGTCACGCAATGACTCGACGCGATGTCGGAAGGCTTTGCATTTTCACTACGCAAACAACGCTTCGTGAAAACGCCCAGCCCTATCGCTTCTGGGGACTACTCGGCTTCCCACCTCGCAGCGAATGCCCATATTAATTGGCCAATGCCCATGACGCTTACCTGATCTCAATTTCCACCCGCCGGTTAAGCGGCTCATCAACTTCATCCAAAGTCGGGACAATTGGGTAGCTTTCGCCATAATAGCGAATATCCATACAATTTTGCGGGATTCCCATACCGACTAAGGCCTTAGCTACATTTTCTGCCCTAACCATAGAAAGAAGGTAATTCAGGTCATCCCCTTCGACCCGGTCGGCATGCCCTATTACGCTTAAATCACACGATTTTCTTTCTTGAATTCTTGCTTTACTGTTGATGAGCACTTCTTGTGCTTCGGCCTGTAAGGCCGCTTTGCCGGCTTTGAAATAAAACCTAAAATGGTCTGGGACCATCGGTCCTTTTGCCAAGATATCACCATACTTATCTCGAACGTTTTCGTTAGTTAACTGGACCTTTTGGGTCGGCGGCAGTTTTTGCTTTTCCGCTTCGGCACTTTCGTAAGCGTGGTCTAACACGGTTTTCCCGCTGTCCGTAATCAATTCAACTTGGCCGACATTCCCGTCCGAATCTGGGAGCAAAACAACGGTTGTGCTGTTGCATGCAAACAGCAAGCAAGATAATGACCATATAATAAATTTGATCGCATTCATGTTTGATACCATAAGCCGATACATATTAATTATTAATCCACCTCAATAATAACTTTCGTCCCACGCAAACCCAATGTAGCCGTCGGAGTTTTAAAACGTACAGAGCCAGGGGCAATCTTATTAATAGCTCCGGACATAAATGTAACTGTACCTTTAAGCACTTGTGATAAAAATGTCAGCTTTTTTTCACTAAGGTTGAACAGATAATTATCGACGACGACCTTCCCGCCCGGGCCTAGTGTCAGCATAGAACCGTCATTGAAAGTGATACCTACCGTCCCGTCTGAGTCGGTAACAACCATGTCGCCCTCAAAAATTTTTGATCCTACCGCAAGGTTAACTTCAACCCCTTCCCTGATGGCTGATGCCGATGGTTCCAGGGTTTTTACCATGCCTATCCGCTCGGCTGAAAACCCCACTGCCGAATACAACAATAGCACGGGCAAGATGATTTTCCCGACTACACCCTTCATGAGATTAGCTTTGCCCTGTTGGATCATAATCCACCCACAATCGTTAAGTCTTTTTTCAAAGATGTTACGAAGTATAGGTCAAAATTTTCCTGGCGGTTAAATCTTGTATAATTTGTGCCGTTATCCGGTTAACTTTAACCCCTGGTCAATGCCGTTAAGAGCGGAATATTCCTCCAAGGCCATGTCCACACCCACCCAGGTTGTGAAGGATTAGAACTTGCAGCTAACTTGGTTTTACCTAAACTATACGTGCCACACTCCATTTACAGCGCAGATTATGAACTCAAGAGCCAACATTATTGCCGTCTTGGCTTTGGTATGATTGCTCGGCGTGCGTTCCGGACACATGCCCAGGACAGGACGGTTAAAGGGGGATGTTGATGTATAAAAATAATTGAGTGTTAGCAGGATTTAACTTATATCCCACTGATATAGATTAAGGGACAGGGTTCTTTGGGGGTTTATTTAACAGAGAGAGGAGGATTTCGTTTCCAGCGTCGCCTTCAGCCCGGACGGTAAACGCATCGTCTCCGGCAGTTGGGACAAGACCCTGCGCCTGTGGGATGTATTTGAAGGCTGGACTGATTCGCTTTGCACCAAGATAGTCCGCAATATGAGTCACCAGGAATGGCGCGATTGGGTATCACCAGACATTGAATATATTGAACAGTGCCCTGGTTTGCCGATACCACCGGATAAACCGGAACCAACACCAACCGATAAAAACTATAAATAAACCATAAGGACTCGAATGACGGGTACATGGCCGATCTTCCAAAATTGGTTGATATGCGCCACAGTCTGCTATGGAGAAAACCATTTTAGAATAGCATTGGCTGCCTATCTTATTGATAATAAATAGCTGTTTATTTCGACTCATTCATTCAATTAGTAAAATGAATATCCCGTCGCCAACCAGATTGTTTATTCTTCAATAAGAGTGATGACAATGTCATTACATTATGCTACTATGTCAATTATGGAGGTAATGACATGACAGCAGCCGCACCCGAAATTACCAAACGCGAAACGCTTAATCTTCGCATCAAACCGGAAGAACGCGGACTAATCGACCGTGCTGCCCAGCTACTGGGAAAAAATCGAACCGATTTCATGCTTGAAGCCGCCCGCCGAGCCGCCGAGGAAGCGTTATTGGACCAGACCATGATGGTAGTCAGCCGGGAAGCCTATCAGGAATTCCTTGTTCGTCTTGATGCCCCGCCCCAGCCTAATGAACGGTTACGGAAAACCCTGCAAACCCCAACGCCTTGGGAGTGAGGGTTGTCTTTAGAAGCACCGATTCCGATTTCGGAGCACCATCAAACCATCGAGTTCGACTCTGGCGTACCGTCGCTAAATGAATGGTTACACCGCCGAGCCTTGGCCAATCAAGCTAGCGGCGCCTCACGCACTTTCGTTGTCTGCAACAAAAATCAGGTTGTCGCTTATTATGCGCTTGCCTCGGGCGCGATCAGAAGCGGCAGTACGTCTGGCCGTTTCCGCCGAAATATGCCTGACCCTATTCCAGTCGTCGTACTCGGTCGTCTCGCGGTGGACTTGTCTTTCCAAGGCCACGGCTTAGGCAGGGCTCTTTTTCGTGATGCCGCGCAAAGGGTTTCCTATGCTGCCGATGCTATCGGCATTCGCGGTATTATCGTCCATGCCCTTTCAGAACAAGCCCGTTCATTCTATCTGGCTCTCGGTTTCGATCCCTCCCCCGAAGACCCGATGGCGCTCATGGTGAGCCTTGCTGATATCCGTTCATTACTGTGAATACTGCATTTGTAGGCAAATGTTCGACGGTTTTCCCTGATGAGTATAAATGAAGATGAGTCCTATAACTTGAAATACGTGTAATACTAATTGGTCTGTCCAGTAATAACCAATTCGACTAAAAAAATTTGGCTTCTCAATACCAGCCGTTCGAGGATTTGGGTTTTTGCTTACCTATGAAGGTAAAAGTCCGGCCCACAAAAGACCATTGACCCCTGCAAGAAAAAAACCTCCAAAGAAGACATTCAAAATAAGGTTGGAGTAAAGCTTTCGACTCCGATATTACCATCACATTTCATTTGCTACTCAACCAATACACCCATTTTCTATTTTCGTAATATTACTGTAGTATCGACCTTATATAGTTGCTTTAAGGAAAAGTTTTTTTATCAGTTTCTATCCAGAAGCATTACTGGCCGTTTGAAATTGTAGCTAAACAAAAACCTCCCTTATTGAATCGAAATAGCTAGTGGTTTATCAAAAATATCGTCAAATCCTAGTATCCGAAACTCTGGCTTCCTAGCACAGTTGGCTAGCTAAACACCAGGAGCTATCCTTGTCCAAGAAAATACCCGAATCATCAACTGTTCCTGATAAAAAAAAAGAACGTAAGAAGGATCATGAACATGTGCGGACTGGAACCAGCCCCGCCGCGCTAAAGGCCGCCTTTCAGGATAACCTTAATTATGTTTTGGGTCGCCCACTTGATATATCGACGGCAGAGGATCGCTATCAGGCCATCGCGCAATCAGTTCGCGACCGCATCATGCAACGATGGATTAAGCAGGTTGACCAGTGGAATGTACCCGATGTCAGGCAGGTTTCGTTCCTTTCGGCCGAATTCCTGGTTGGCCCTCGATTGGGCAAAGATCTGCTCAATCTTGGCATTACTGAGAATGCACGCCGGGCGATGGCCGAGTTGGATCTCGATCTCGAGGAATTCGTGAGATTGGAGAAAGAGCCAGGTCTTGGCAATGGCGGCCTGGGGAGACTGGCTGCCTGCTATCTCGACTCGTTGGCGGCGCTGCGATATCCGGCGATTGGCTATGGCATTCGCTACGAGTTCGGGATCTTCAATCAAGTCATCAAAGACGGGTGGCAAGTCGAAGTTACTGACAAATGGCTACGGCATGGAAATGTGTGGGAAATATCACGCCCCCATTTCGCTCAGGTAGTCAAACTGGGCGGTCATACCGAACCTTATTGCGATGGGCACGGACATAATCGCGTACATTGGGTACCGAGTCGGGTTATAGTGGGTATTCCCCATGATACCCCGATTCTCGGCTACCGCAGCCACACATGTGCACTGTTGCGCCTATGGAGTGCCGAGGCGGCGCAATCTTTCGATTTTGCCGATTTCAACCGTGGTGATTATTACGGCGCGGTGCAGGAAAAAGTTTACTCGGAAAATATTTCGAAAGTTCTGTACCCCAATGACGAAAAAATGCAAGGCAAGCATTTGCGACTCGAGCAACAATATTTCTTCGTGGCTTGCTCAATCAAGGATATGATCCGTGTTTGCCTACACCGGGGGTTGCCCCTTGAGCGTTTTCACGAGATGTTTTGTATCCAGCTGAACGACACCCACCCTGCTATCAGCGTCGCGGAATTGATGCGCCAGTTAGTCGACAAGCATGCTATGGCTTGGGAGCAGGCATGGGATATTACTAAAAAATCACTGGCCTATACCAATCATACCTTGCTACCTGAAGCCCTGGAAAAGTGGTCCCTGCCCCTGTTC
>Ga0302323_100005284_pt1 | contig 10565 bp, 8 predicted proteins | sample Fen_T0_3_FD_201950 | JGI IMG/M metagenome (GOLD analysis project Ga0302323, IMG submission 201950) | Peat permafrost microbial communities from Stordalen Mire near Abisko, Sweden - Fen_T0_3 | ecosystem: Environmental > Terrestrial > Soil > Wetlands > Permafrost | place: Sweden: Abisko... | reverse complement strand
TGAACGCTCCCGCCACCACGTTCGAGCATCGCGGGCACCAGTACGTCGCGGTGCAGTCCGGTGGTCACGTGCAAGGCGGCGCTCGCGGCGACAGCGTGTGGTTGTTCTCGCTCGACGGCACGCTCGGCGAGGTTCCGATCGCCCAGTCGACGCCGAGGGTCACGAGCAATGCCAACGTCGAAGTGAACATCGACGCGGGCAAGACCGCGTACTTCAACTCGTGCGTCTTCTGCCACGGCGCGGACGGCACCGGCGGTCATGGCGGCCCGGCATTCACCACGGCGTTGTCGGCCGATACGATTCAGCGCACGGTGTCCGGCGGGCGTAATCAGATGCCCGCCTTCGGCAGCTTCCTGGACGAGACCGCCATCGCGAACGTCAGCGCGTGGGTGCGCGAGCTCGCGCAGCGCGCCGAAGCGAAAAAGAGCAACTAACTCCCGGAGCACAGGCCATGGCGATCACGATTTCTCGCCGCAGTCTTCTCGAGACATCGTGCGCCGTGGGCGCAGCGGTTGTCGGCGCCGGCATCGTTACGACACCGGCGCCAGCAGAGACGCCCGCCGCCGACGCGCCGGCCGAACGTTTCTTCCGGGATGACTTCTTCGGCGAGCCCTGGCGCAAACCGGAAGCCGTCGTTCTGATTCACGGCGCGCTCGAGTCCGGCATCGTCTGGTACGCCTGGGTGCCGGCGCTCGCGAAGCAATATCGCGTGCTTCGCCCTGACCTGCCGGGCTGCGGTCTCGCGACGGTTCCGGCGGGCTTCAACTGGTCGTTCACCGGTCTCGCTGCCTACATCGCGAGCGTGCTCGACAAGGCGGGCGTCGAAGCTGCGCACATCGTCGGTGCGAAGACTGGCGGTCCGATCGCCATGCAGTTCGCCGCCGATTTTCCCAGCAGAACTCGCACGCTGTCCGTCGTCAGCGGCCCTGCTTCGGTGATCACGATCACGAACCCGTCGCCCGTTCCGCAGAAGGACAGGCTCGGGTCATCCGCGTCCGCGGAGATGATCGAGTACTGGACCCGAATGGAGAAGAACGCGCCGCAGGCGGGCACGCAGGGCCTGAATGCCGCGCTGTCGAGCTTTGACCTCGAACGAGACGGCGTGCTGCAGCGCATCAAGGCGCCGTCGCTGATCATCACGGCGGACAGAAGCGCGCTGCAGTCGGTCGACAAGGTTCGCAAGTACCAGCAGGCGATCCGCGATTCGCGGCTCGTCGTGATGCGCAGCGACGCGTATCACCTCGCGGTCGCGAAACCGGATGAATGTGTCGCCAGCGTGCTCGCGTTCATTCGCGAGAACGCATAGCGCGGCACCGGGGGGATTGCCGTGCATCGACGAACGTTCAACGCATTGCTCACGGGCGCGGCCGGCGCCGCCACGCTCGGCCGCTTCGGAGCGCTCTCGGCGCAACCGCGGGCAAGCACCCGAGCCGACATCTATGCCAACGTCGGACCGAAGTTGCTGCGCTATCGGGTTGCTGACGACATCGCATCTCTCACCGAGATCGGCGAGCCCCTCGTGCTTCCGGAAGAGATTCAGGAAGCATGGCCGTCGGGGAGATTTCTCTACGTGGCGACCAGCGATGCGCACACAGCCAAAGAGCCGAAGAACCATTACCTGCACGCGTTCGAAGCCGACTCGTCGGGCGTGCTGAAGCCCGTCGGTGACACCGTTCGCTTACGTTATCGGCCGATCTACGTCACCGTCGATCAACGCGGCGAGCACTTGCTCACGGCCTTCAACGAGCCGAGCAGCGTCGCCGTGCATCGACGGAACGCCGATGGTTCTGTTGGCGCCGAAGTGCACCAGGCGGCGACTCTCGATACAGGCATTTACGCGCATCAGATCCGCGTCATGCCTTCCGGTCGCGCCGTCATCGTGCCGACGCGCGGCAACGAGAGCGTCCCCGGCAGAAAAGAAGAGGATCGCGGGGCCCTGAAGATATTTGCCTACGCCAACGGCCAGCTCACGAATCGCCAGTCCGTGGCGCCGAACGGCGGCCATGAGTTTCGTTGCCGCCACGTGGAGTTTCACGCTTCGGGCCGCTGGGTGTATGTGGTCATCGAGGCGCAGAACCAGCTGCACACGTATCGCATCACGGATGATCGGCTTTCGGCGGAGCCGGTGTTCGTCACTTCCGTTCTCGCCTCGTCCACGCGGTCGAAACCCGGGCAGGCAGCGTCCGCGATTCGAATGCATCCCAACGGCCAAACGCTTTACGTCGCGAACCGCGGGCGCGGCAAGGAAGTCTTCCGCGGCGAAGAAGTCATCTCCGACGACATGGAGAACTCCATCGCCGTGTTCTCGCTGAACTCCGACACCGGAGAGCCGCGGCTGATCCAGTCTGCAGATCCGCAAAGCCTCGACGTGCGGATGTTCGCACTGCACCCCGACGGTCGCTCGCTCGTTGCCACGAGCCATGAGTCCGAAGGTCCCCTCCAGCGACGCCGAGGGAACGACGTCGAGGTCGTGCCGCCGCGGATCGTTTTGTTCAAGGTAGAGTCCGACGGCCGATTGACGTTCAAGTACAAGCAGGACGTGCGAACCGAGGGCGCGTTTCAGCTTTGGTGCGGAGCCGTTCCGTACTGAACGCCGCGGCACAATGCAAAGGATGTTTCCACGATGAGCTCGATCCCACGTTTCGCCTCGCTCGCGGCTTTCGCCGCGCTCGGCCTGCACTGCGTGCCCGCACAGTCGTTCACGGCCGAGCAGGCCGCCGCCGGCCGCGCGGTGTTCACCGAGACCTGCGCCACGTGCCACGGCGCCAACCTGCGCCAGCTGCCGAACGCGCTGCTCGGCGGGCCCGAGTTCGTCGCCCGCTGGAGCAACCGCCCCACGAGCGAGCTCATCGCGCAGGCGCGCTCCACGATGCCGCCGAGCAATCCCGGCGGCCTCGAGGCGGCGGCGTACACGAACATCGTCGCGTACCTCATGCAAGCCAACGGCGCGCCGGCCAGCGAAGCGGCCATCACGGCCAGCACGAGCGAACGTCTCGGCAAGGATCTGCCCGGCCAGGCGGCCGTCCTCACCGCACCCGAAGTCCAGGGGCCCACCGGCGTCATGGTCGCGGGCACTGTGCGCGGCTTCGTGCCGGTCACCGACGAAACGCTGCGCCGCCCAGATCCCGCCGACTGGGTCATGCTGCGGCACGACTACAGCGCCACGAGCTTCAGCCCGCTCACACAGATCACAGCGGACAACGCGAAGCGTCTAAAGCTCGCGTGGACCTGGCCAATGCGCGACGGCGGCATCAACCAGCCCGCGCCGCTCGTGTACAAAGGCACGATCTACCTCGCGAACACGGGCGGCATCGTGCAAGCGCTCGACGCGCGCACGGGCAACCTGATCTGGGAATACCGCGTCGGCTCCGACGTGGCGCCGCGCGGTATCTCGCTCTACGGCGACAAGCTGATCTTCCAGAGCACGATCACGTGGGCCAACCGCCCGCAACAGGCGCGTCTCGTCGCGCTCGATGCACGCACCGGCGAGCGCGTGTGGGACGTGATCATGCCGGACGTCTACGCGACGAACAGCGGCCCTGTTATTGCCAACGGACTCATCATCCAGGGCATGGGGACGTGCAGCACTTACCAGGAAACCAAGTGCTTCATCAGCGCCTACGATCCGAAGGACGGCAAGCAACTCTGGCGGTTCAGCACGATCGCGCGCACGGGCGAGCCCGGTGGCGACAGCTGGAGCGGCCTGCCCGATCTCTATCGCTCGGGCGGCGAGTCGTGGATCACCGGCAGCTACGATCCCGAGCTCAAGCTCACGTACTGGGGCACCACTCAGGCCAAGCCTTGGATGCCGGCGAGCCGTGGCATGAACGCCAACGACGCCGCTCTCTACACGAGCTCCACGCTCGCGCTCGACGTAACGACAGGCAAGCTCGCCTGGTATTTCTCGCACGCTCCGGGTGAGTCGTTCGACCTCGACGTTGTGTACGAGCGCGTGCTCGTCGACTCCGGGCGCGAGAAGTGGGTGTTTTCCGTTGGCAAGGACGGAATCTTGTGGAAGAACGACCGCCGCACCGGCGCCTACATCGGTCACGCGGAGACGGTATTCCAGAACATCTGGGCCAGCTTCGATCGCGAGACCGGCCGGCCGCGTTACCGCCAGGACATCATCGACCAGAAAGTCGGCGAGTGGATCGATGCGTGCCCCAGCACGGCCGGCGGCAAGAACTGGCCCGCGATGAGCTTCCATCCGCCCACGCGGCAACTCATCATTCCGCTCAGCCAAACCTGCGCGTCGATGCGCGCGCGTGCCGTGGAGCTCGCTCCCGGCGGCGGCAGCAGCGGCGGCGCGGACCGACGGTTCTACGTGGCGCCCGGCGCAAACGGCAACATCGGCAAGCTCGCGGCCTTCGACGTCGACACGTTGAAGCCAACGTGGTCACTCGAGCAGCGCGCTTCGTTCCTGACGTCGGTGCTGTCGACGGGCGGCGGCGTGGCATTCGCCGGCGATCTCGATCGCAGCTTCAAGGCGGTCGACGTGCGGAGCGGCAAGGTGGTCTGGGAAACGCGGCTCGGCACGTCGGTGCAGGGTTTCCCCGTGAGCTTCGCAGTGGACGGCAAACAGTACATCGCCGTGACGACCGGGCTTGGCGGCGGCAGCACGCGTGTCGTCCCCGCTACGCTCTCGCCTGACATCCAGGTGCCGGAGCGCGGCCACGCGCTGTACGTGTTTACGTTGTCGGCCAATTGAGCGTGGAGCGAGGACTCGTGAAAGCTACTGCCCTGCTACTGCTCTTCTCGTTGCTCGCCACGCTCCCAGGCGCTCGCGCCGCAGCGCCGACGCGATCGGTGTTCTTCGCGGACTACTCGCAGGAAGAAATCGCGGCGGCCGTCGCGGCGGGCAAGACGACGTTGATCTACTCCGGCGGCAGCTCCATGGCCGTCGCCAATCATGTGGAGGTGGCTCGTTACGTGGCGCGGCGAGTGGCCGAGGATCTCGGCAACGCGCTCGTGCTGCCCGTCGCCCCCGACAAGCCGGCGGCACGCCGACAGTCCGCCAGCACGATCGGCGCGTACGAGGTGGTGAGCCACGCGCTGCACGCGGGTCGTTTCACGAAGGTCGTGATTATCGCCGACGAGGGCACCGGCCCCGGCGATCGCAGCCTCGAGGACTTGGCGCAACGGTTGCATGCGGACTGGCGACCGTCAGGTGTTCGCGTCCACTACGTCACCGCCCACGAGATACGGCCGGGGCAAGGTATGACGATCAACGCCGACTACCTGCGGCGCTGGGCTGGCCGAACGATTCCCGCCGAGCACCGCAAGGCCATCGAGGATGAGGCCGAGCTCCTGTTCGTGGATCCCGAGCGCAATTGGCTGCGGCGCGACATGATCGCCGCGGCGGATCGCGCGGTGGTCGTGCCCGCGCTCGGCAAGATGCTCGTCGAGCAGCGCGTGAGCTCGCTCCTGAATCAGATCCGCAGCGAACCTCGCGGCGAAGCGCCCGCTCCCGTGCCCGCGAGCGCGCAGAACCGTCTCTCCGCCATCCCGGAGGACAAGATGTCGGAACCGCTGCGCAGGGCGCTCGCGGAATATCGGGAAGTGCGCCCCGACGGTCTCGGCGAGGCCGGTGGTGCCGGCCCGGGGGGTGGCGCCGGCGCGGGAGGACCGAATCTATGGACGGTGTACGTGCACCTGCCGGAAATCCTGGGGCCGCTGCGTCAGCTACACGAGCAGTCGCACGTGAACCCACGAATCAGCCAGAAGCTCATCCATTTCATCATCATGATCGTGGCGCGGCATTGGACCAACGACATCTGGACGGCCCACGAAGACGATTCGATCAGGGAAGGGCTCGGCCGCGACACCGTGAAGGCGATCGAGGAAGGCCGGCATCCCGAGCACATGACCGAGGACGAGGCCGCGGTGTACGACTTCTGCACGGAGCTGCTTCAGAACAAGCGCGTCAGCGACGCGACGTATGCGCGGGCGGTGGCTGCGCTCGGCGAAGAGAGTGTCGTGCAGATGGCCGTCACTACGGGCTTGTATAGCTACCTGTCGATCGCCGTGAACATGGCGTATCCCGAGTCGGCCAAGAGCGGCCGCCTTCCGCCCTTCCCCCGTTGAGGAGTCCTAATTGAAAGCCACAGTGTCCGCACTCGTCACCGTCGCCGTGCTCGCCGCCGCTGGCCCCGTCACGGCCCAGGAGCGCCTCGGCGCGATACCTCCCGCGCAGATGACCGAGGTGCAGAAGAAGGTCGTCGCGGAGTTCACGAAAGCGCGGCCCGGCGGTCCGTTCGGGTTCTGGTGGGGCTACCTGCGCACGCCAGAGGTGCTGCTGCCGTTCCTCGAGATCCAGACTTACATCCACACGGTCATGGAAAGCGAGAAAGGCGCGCTCGGCGAGAAGAACACGCACTTCGCCATGCTGATCGCGGCGCGCCACTGGACGCAGCAAGTCATCTGGGACCTGCACGACAAGAACGCGATCAAGTCGGGGCTCAAGCCGCAAATCCTGGAAGCGCTCGCTGCGGGCCGGCGCCCCCCGAACATGAGCGAGGACGAAGACATCGTCTACGACTTCTGCACCGAGCTCGAACAGAACCACGGCGTCAGCGACGCGACATACGACCGAATGGTGGCGAAGTTCGGCGAGCGTGGCGTGTCCGAGGCGACGCTGATCCAGGGCGAGTACACGATGATGTCGATGTTCATGAACGTCGCGCGCACACCGCTCGACCCTGGCAAGCCGCCGCCGCTGAAGCCGTTCCCGCGTTAGCGACGATGGCTTCCCCGATTCGGGAGGCGGTGAGGCTCAGGAGTCGAAGGCGCCGACAACCTCGGTCTGAAAAGAGACCGGGCTCACCGACGTGAACCGCGGGATGTCGTCGATGACGCGCTGGTGATTCCTGGCGGCGGCCGCGGCGAATCGCTGCGTATCCGCGACGTAGATGTTTGCGGTGCAAGTGTAGGTTGGAGGATTCCTGCCGTCCGGCGACGACAGTCCCCTGCGCGCCTCGATCCGACTGATCGTCTCATGACCGAACAGCTTCATGAGCGACGTCATGTGATGATCGCGATAGTAGTCGTGGTTGAACTGATCCGCTGGATCATGGGGATACAGTACCGTCAGACACCGGTCTCCCGGCTGGATCGCGCTCGCGGCGCTGCCCGCCTCGCCGAACACCACTTCGCTCTGAACCTTCTGCTCACCATTCGTGAAGTGGGCTCTGTCCTGCACCAGCGTCTGGCCGTGGGCGGCGCTGGCTTTCGCAAACACCTCGGCGTCCGGAATCCAAAAATTGACGATGGCCGCAAACGGCGAGCTCGGCTCGTCTCCCGTCACGACCGGCTTGCGCATTTCCACCCGCGCTAACGCGGCGCCGTAGAGACGCTGCATCGTCGGTAGATGTTGGTCGCGGTAATAGGTGTGGTCGAAACGGATTCCCGCACCGCCCGGAAAGATGGCCGTGTAGGCGCGCATGCCGATGCCGACGCCGCCGGCGGCATCGGCAAACACTCGCGACACTACCGCACCGGCGAAGATTGCGCCGGCACCACCGAGGACATTTCGGCGAGACATCACCGGGGACATGGGTGCGCCTTTCAAGAGGCCTGGTCGATGAAACGATAGCGATACGCGCGCCCGTCACGCACCACCCGCCCGGCCGACGGATCGCGGAAGTGCGCCGGAAAACACACCAACGCTTCATCGACGGCACGTTCGAGCGTACGCAGACGGGTGTCGCGCGCCGCGGCCGGATCGCCGTCGAACGACATCATCACTTCGGGGCGAATCAATTGCACCGGGTGGTGGACCACATCTCCCCAGAAAATAGCCCGCTCGCCACCGCATTCGGCGAGCACCGAGAAATTGCCGGGTGAATGACCGAACGCGGGCTCGAGCCACACGCCGTTGCCGATCTCTCGATGGACGGGAATATTGGCATCGACCAACTCGGCGCGCCCAGCTTCGTAGACCGGCAACACAGAATCGCGGAACGCGCGCAGGTGATCGTCTTCCAGTTCCTGCCTGCCGAAGTGCTCGAAGTCACGCCGCGAGAAAAGGTAGCGTGCGTTTGCGAAAGTGGGCACCCATTTGCCGTTCTGCAATCGTGTGTTCCATCCCACGTGGTCGAAATGAAGATGGGTGCACAACACCAGATCGATATCGTCGGTCGAGAGATCCAGCGCGGCGAGATTGGCGAGGAATGGAGTCTGCACGCGATCGACATCGGGTATCGAGCGATGCTTGTGATCACCGTTGCAGGCGTCAACGAGCACCGTGAGACCATCCACCTGGAGCACATAGCTGTGCATGCTCATCATGAAGGCCGATTCCGCGGCAGTCGCGCCGAGGGTCTCGTCTTGGTACCAGGCCGAGAGGCGGCCGAGATCGGCAGGAGTGACGCCCGAGAGGATCAGCGGCATGGGTGGGCCGCTTTCCATCTCAAACAACTTGCGAACCTTGAGCCGCCCCAGTGTCACCGGATTCAATGGTCAGTCTCCTTTTGCGAGAGACGCTCGCATTCGCGAAGCGCTGTCGCACCGACCAAGGCCTCGGCGATTTGCCTGTGCCTCGCGCAAACGATCGAGGCCCACTCGGGATGCGTGAACGCGTAGAGATCCCCGCGCTTGATGGCAGTCAACAGGACATCGGCAACGGCGTCGGCGTCGATCCACCGCAACCCGCCACCCTCCTCCAGTGCTTCAAGATCGCGGTCCACGAAGGCGCCCCCCGCCAGCTCATTCGGGCGGTTGCGTTGGCTCGAGCCGAGCTTCGTACTTACCGGCCCTGGACACAGGATGGTCAGCCCGACCTTGGACCCGTCAGCCTTGAGCTCGAGCGCGAGTGATTCCGACAGCGCTACCACGGCGAATTTTGAAACAGTGTAACCGCCGAGACCGGGCGTGGCGTGAAAGCCGGCCACCGATGCCGTGTTCACCAGGTAGCCTCCATCGGGATTCGCCTTCAGAAGCGGCAGAAAGGCTTTGATGCCGTGGATGACACCCCAGAGATTGACGCCGAGCAGCCAGGCCCAATCCGACAGTGACATGTCGGCGACGCTTGCGGTCGATGCGACACCCGCGTTGTTGCACACCAGGTGAACGCCGCCGAAGCGGCGCTTCACTTCGTCAGCGAGGGCCTGGACGCTTTCGGATGAGGCCACGTTCGTGCAGATGCCGACGGCGCCGGTTTCGGCGGCGGCCCTTTCGAGCGCCGACTGCTCGATGTCGGCGATGACCACCGTCATGCCCTGCCCGATCAGACGGCGGGCGATCGCCCTGCCAATACCCGATGCGCCGCCGGTCACGACAGCGACCCTTCCGGCGAGGTTGTCCATACCGGACATGCGAACCCTCGATGCTATTGAGCGCGATACGCCGCGCTGGCGCGAATGCGCGGCGCCGTCTCACGCAAACCCAGCGCGGCAACGCTGCCCACGAGTGCAAATGCCAGCAGCCCCCACAACGGCGCTTCGAGGCCAATGTGGTCTGCGGCGTAGCCGCCTCCCAACGGCGCCAGGACGCCGCCCAATATTTCGCTTCCGCCCATGCAGAGCCCGAGCGCGCTGCCGATGTGCGCCCGATCGACGCTCTCGGACGGCACCGTCGACATGAACAGCGGCATGATCCCGGTGAAGGACCAGCCCACGAAGAATATCGCGGCGAGCCCCCACGTCGGCCCGGAATAGAACAGTGCACCGATGGGCAGAATCAGCGACAGAACCGGGACCAGCGTCATGACAGGTCGACGGCCGATGCGATCGGAGAGCCCCGGGATGAGGAACGAATATAGCGTGGCCGCAATGCCGAGAATGCCCATGAGCCAGCTCATGGTCGACGCGTCGTAGTGCCGGACGTTGACGAGATACAACGGCATGAAGGTCCACGTGACGACGAGGTAGGCAACGAACGCAATGCTCAGCAACGCGCAGCGAACGACGTTGCCATCGAGGAGCACCGATCGCAAACCGCCGCTCGCCGCAGCGGCAGCGGCCAACGGCGCGGCGACGGGTTTCTGCTCGCGAATCATCCAGACCATCACCAAGGCCGCGACGAGACCGGGCGCACCCGCCAGGAAGAATGCGTGGCGCCAACCGTAAGCGGTCGCGAATCCGACGAGCACCACCGGTGCGACGAAGGACCCCATCAAGCTCGAGCCGAAGCCCTGCGTGATGCCCATCGCGATGCCGCGACGCCGCGCATCGACTTGCGATGCAATCAGCGATTGGCTGAGCGGCATGATGCCACCCTCGGCAGCACCCATCAGTAACCGCGTTGCCAGCATGAAGGCGAAACCGCTGGCGAGCCCCGATCCGAACGAACAGAGGGCAAAGACAGCCGTCGAAAGTATCAACAACTTCTTGCGCGACCCGAACCGATCAGCGACGACACCGACGCCGAAGGCCGCGATCGCCCAGGTCAACGACAGCCCGCCCGACAATATGCCGACCTGCGTGTTGCTGAGCCCAAGCTCCGGCTGCACGAAGGGCATCAGGAAGCTCAACGCATTGCGATCGAACAGCACGAACCCGAAGCTGATGCTCAGCAGTGCCGTCAGTCGCCATTGGTAAGCAACCGATCCGGCGGGTTGCTCGATGGCC
>Ga0302323_100005282_pt1 | contig 10567 bp, 8 predicted proteins | sample Fen_T0_3_FD_201950 | JGI IMG/M metagenome (GOLD analysis project Ga0302323, IMG submission 201950) | Peat permafrost microbial communities from Stordalen Mire near Abisko, Sweden - Fen_T0_3 | ecosystem: Environmental > Terrestrial > Soil > Wetlands > Permafrost | place: Sweden: Abisko... | reverse complement strand
GCCCGTCGCCGGCTGGAAGGTGGCGTCCACCCGGTATCGTGCCACGTAGGCGTTGCCGTCCTTCTGGAACGAGAGCGCCCGGTTCTCCAGCGACAACCCGAGGATCACGAGGACGGTGTCGCCGGCACCCTTCACCTGTGCCACTGAACCGGTGAACGGCAGGGGATCGCCCGCCGAGAGGCGTCCCAGCTTCTGGAAGAGGGCCTGCTGGTTCAGCAGCGCCGAGAAACCTTCCGACGGAGCCTTGGCGTCCTCGGTGCCCACGCGCTTCCATCCCCCACACGCCGCGAGGATGCCCATCATGACCAACGACACCACGCCTCTGATCCGTCGCATGCGACTCCCCTGGGGTGGTGCCTCACTCGTGATCCAGGCCCTGGACACGCCAGGAAACTCCCGGAAAGCTTGCTGGCTTGACGAGTGCGCGCTAGCTTCGCCGTCCATGACCTCCGACAGCCTGCAGGGGCGCACCATCAACGGATATCGCCTCCTCAAGCAGATGGGCGAGGGAGGGACGGCGCTGGTATACCGGGCCGACCACCCCGATCGGGGCACGACGGCGGTCAAGGTACTGCGACATCGCCTCGCCGAGGACCCCGTTGCCGTGAAGCGCTTCCTCAGCGAGGCGGATCTCGGCAAGCGGGTGGCTCACCCGAACATCGTCAAGACCTACGACTACGGTCAGGCCGATGGATTGTATTACCTGGCCCTCGAATGGATCGAGGGCGAGCCGCTGGCCACCTTCGCCACCCGGTCCGGCCCCCTCGCCTTGCCGGTCGTCGCCACGATCGTGGAGCAGATCGGCGGCGCCCTCGCTGCGGCGCATAAGGGCCGCATTATTCATCGGGACCTGAAGCCGGCCAACATCATGTTCGACCCGGGCACCCAGCGCGCCATGCTGCTCGACTTCGGCATCGCGCGGGACACCGAGAGTAATCCTGACGAGCGACTCACCCGCGCCGGTTTCTTCGTGGGAACCCTGCAGTATGTCGCCCCCGAAACCCTGAGCGGCGCGCTGGTCAATGAGCAGGCGGACGTCTACAGCCTCGCCACCATCGCGTACTACCTGCTCACCGGTGAGCACCCCTTCAACGGCAAGAACCCCCGGGAGCTCTTCCAGCAGCTCCTGACGCAGGACCCCGTTCCCCTGAGCCAGGCGACCCGGGGACTCAAGTTCCCCCCGGCCGTCGAGGCGGCCGTGATGCAGGGGTTGATGCGCGACCTGTCACAGCGTACGAAGACGGTGGACGAATTCGCGACCGCCTTCTGCACCGCGGTACGTTCCACCGACGATCCCAAGGGCGGCTTCCTGAAGAAGCTCTTCGGTCGATGAGCGACCAGGCGGCACTGGAGCAGCTCCTCCGCGAGCGCTCCGTGCGGTTTGGGGATTTCCTCCTCGCCTCCGGCCAGCGCTCCAGCTACTACATCGACTGCCGCCTTACCACCATGTCGGCCCAGGGCATGATCCTCATCGGTCGCCTGGGACTCGCTGCCATCCGCGCCGCCGGCTGGGCGCCCGACGCCATTGGTGGCCTCACGATGGGCGCCGACCCGGTGGCCTACGCCGTTGCCGCCACCAGTGCTGGATCCCCTCCCGTCATTGACGCCTTCAGCGTCCGCAAGGAAGCCAAGGCTCACGGTACCGGCCGCGCTATCGAGGGCAATTTCCGCGAGGGCGCCAAGGTGGTTGTGGTCGAGGACGTGATCACGTCCGGCGGGTCAGCCGAGAAGGCCATCGGCGCCGTTCGCGACGCCGGGGGGATCGTGCTCGGCGTGCTGGCCGTCGTGGATCGGCTCCAGGGCGGAAGAGCCTATCTCGAGGGGCTTGGACACACAGTCGTAGCACTTACGACTACTGCCTCACTCGGCATCCATGCCTAATCGGCTCACGACCGACTGCCGACTCACGACTCACGACCCACGACTCTTGGTGTGACCCGCACGGCCGACGTAGTGATAATTGGCGCCGGCGTCATGGGCGCCGCCGTCGCATGGCACCTTACCCAGCTCGGGTGCCGCTCCATCGTCCTCCTCGACCACGCCTCCACACCCGGCACCGGCAGCACCGGCCGCGCGACCGGCGGCTTCCGCGCCCAGTTCGCATCCCCCGTCAACGTCCGGCTCTCGCTTCTCGCGCGCGAAAAGCTTCGGCGCTTCCACGACGATACCGGTGGCGACTGCGGCTACCAGCCGGTGGGCTACCTCTTCCTCGCCGCTGATCAGGCCCAGCTCGGCACCCTGCGTGAGGCGATCGCCGTGCAGCGCGCTGCCGGTCTCGCCGAGTCGGCGATGGTCTCGACCGATGACATCGCGCGGCTCAACCCCTCGATCGTGCTTGACGGTGTGGTCGGTGGCTCATTCGGCGCCACCGACGGCTACATCCGCCCGCTCGGTATCCTAAAGGGTTATCTCGAGGCGGCGCTCAGGGCTGGTGCAGCCGTGCAGTACGACGCCGCGCCGGTGAACATCGGGCGCGAGGGGGATCGCGTCACCGCGGTCACTACCCGTGCCGGGCGCATCGCCACCGGCCACGTGGTGAACGCCACCGGCCCCTGGGCCGCTGATGTGGCACGGCTGGCGGGTGTGGACCTCCCGGTAACGCCGGTGCGGAGACAGGTGGCGCTCACGGCAGCGACCACCGTATTGCCGCCGTCCACGCCGATGACGATCTTCGCAGAAGATGGTTTTCACTTTCGGGTGCGCGATGGTCGGGTGCTGCTGCTCTGGCCAACCGACACGACCGGCGTGGACCGCTACGACACGACGTTCGACGCCCGATGGCTGGATGGAGTGGTGTCCCGCGCGCACCAGCGCGTGCCCGCACTCCGCTCCGTGTCAGTGGACCGGGCGGGCAGTTGGTGCGGACTCTACGAGATGTCGCCCGACCACCACGCCATTCTCGGCGCGGCGCCCGGGCTCGACAACTTCTGGCTGATCAACGGCTCGTCGGGCCACGGCGTCATGCACGCGCCTGCGCTGGGCCAGCTCCTCGCCGAGATGATTACCGGTCGTGCCGCGTCGCTTGACGCGCGCGCCCTCCGGCCCACGCGGTTCCTCGAGGGAGCGCCGAACCCGGCGCCCGTCCTCCTCTAAGACGGAGATCGACGCATGCGCCACGTTCACACCCCTGACGCACCGCGGCCCGCGGGACACTACTCGCAGGCTATCGTGCACAGCGGCGTGGTCTACGTCGCCGGGCAGCTCCCGCTGGATCCCACCTGGCCCGATGCGCCGCATGGCACGGTGGAAGAGCAGACAACGCGCACGCTGCGCAATGTGGAGGCGATCCTCCGTGCTGCCGGCAGCGATCTCGACCACCTGCTCACCGTCACTGTCTACGTCACCGACGTGGCGCACTGGCCCAAGGTCAACGCTGCATACGCCGAGGTGCTCGGCACGCACCGCCCCGCCCGCACCGTCGTGCCGGTGGCCGGTCTCCATTACGGCTACCTGATCGAGATCACCGCGACCGCCGCAGTAATTGCCGACTGACGCATCCTCCGGTCTTCCGTCTTCCGTCTCTCGTGCACCATGCCTCCCGCCGCTCGTCCCCCTCATACTCGAGCGACATGGGTGCTCCCGCTACGCTGCAGCGGATGAAACCGCTCCCAAACAGCGGCGTAGGGTTCAATAAGGAGCGTTACAAATCGTTCCACGGCCACCGGAAATGGAAAGCGATGACGGAACTCGGTCGAGGTGATGCCGAGGAGTGACCGGACGTGCCGCCCGAAGGACTGGGGCGACGAGTATTCGAGACGGTAGGCCACGTCGGCGATCGAGAGCCCCGAGTCCTCGAAGAGTTGCGCCGCATGGAGCAACCTGATGGCGGCGAGATAGCTCTTGGGGCTGGGCAGTTCGGCCCGGGCAAACCGGGACATCAACGTGCTGGGTCGCACACCGAGGCGCTTGGAGAGGTTGCGCACCGTCGGCGTGTCGGGAGCGAGGCGGATCATCGCCTCGAGAAAGAGCCGCGTGTCGGGCGTGACCTCCGCGAGGGCAGACAGCACCGGTCCCTGGATGCGGGCCACCGACCGGGTAACCGGCTGGGTCAGGAGCTCCCGAAGGTGCGCCCAGCCCGTTGGGGCGGTAACGTCGATGACGCGCTTGACGCCGCTCGCACCCAGCAGGAGCAGGGTTTCGGTGGCCCGGGGGCCGTACTGCGATACGAGCGCAAAAGTGGGGACGCTCGGAAATTCCCGGATCAGGTGTGCCACGCCGTCCACCTGCTCGGGCCCGCAATGTTGCACCGAGAGAAGCACGGCATCGATCGGACGTTCGCGCACCATGCGGATCGCATCGGAAATCGACTCGCGGTGCAGAATGGCGACGCAACCGCTGCCCGCCGCATCCACGCGGGAGCGTTCGCCGGGGGAAAGTACGGCGGCGACCGTGGGAGCACCCGCGGCGTCGGATGGCGCAGCAGCAAGCATGATGACCCTGGCTGTGAAATGGGGCGGCGATAGTGGACCGCCAGGCTCAACCATGGGTCAAACGGTACGGGGAGCCGCGAGCAACAGGGCCCGCGCAACCTCCCGCGGGGTTCAGGCGTCCAAGGAGTATGGAATCCCCGACCGGCCCTGCGCCGCGAGGGGCTTTCTCGCCTTTCCCCAACGAATGTGGAGCCGCGGATGAGTGATCCCACCGGGCCCGGCCTGCGCGAGCGCCTCCAGCGTGCCCTGGGGACGCAGTACCGGCTCGAGCACGAACTGGGGCGCGGCGGTATGGGGGTCGTCTTCGAGGCCACCGACAGCAACCTCGAGCGCCGGGTGGCCATCAAGGTCGTGCACCCCGCGCTGACCCATCATGACAACATCGTGCGCCGCTTCCTGGCCGAGGCCCGCATGATCGCCAAGTTCCGCCATCCTGGCATCGTGGCGGTGCACGCCGCCGGCGAAGCCGACGGCTTGCTCTACTACGTCATGGACCGCGTCGATGGCGAGACGCTGCGGGACCGGCTGCGTCGCGAGCCGCGCCTCAGCGTCGACGACACGCGCCGGATCACCGCCGACGTGGCCATGGCGCTCGACGCCGCTGCGCGCGCCGGCCTCGTGCACCGCGACGTGAAGCCCGAGAATATCCTCATCGATCGCGCATCGGGTCGCCCGATGCTGGTGGACTTCGGCATCGCCCGCGCCATGGCGGGAGAGCCGGAGGGCGACGAGCCCACCACCGGCCGGGGTGTGGCGCTGGGCACGCCGGCCTACATGAGCCCGGAACAGGCCGCCGGTGAGGAAGTGGACGCACGCAGCGACCTCTACTCGCTGGGCGTCGTCGCGTACGAAATGCTCACCGGTGCCCCGCCGTTCACCGGCTCGCACCGGGTCGTCATCTCGCGTCACCTCACCGATCGCCCGACACCGGTCGAGAAGTCGCGCCCCGACAGCCCGGTAGCGCTGTCGGGCGCGATCATGCGCGCGCTGGAGAAGCATCCCGACGAACGGTGGCAGACAGGCGAGGCACTGTCGACGGCGTTGAGCGGGGAGCACAGCCCGGCACCCCGCCGGGCGCGGAAGCGCCGGCGTGCGATCCTCGCCGTCGCCGTCCTGCTGCTTGTCAGTGCCGTGGCGCTCAAGGCCCGCAATCACGATGGTCCGCCCAGCGGCACGAACCCGCGGCAGTCGATTCTTGTCCTGCCGTTCGCCAACGTACGCGCCGATTCCAGCGGAGAATGGCTTCGGGACGGCAGCGTCAGCATGCTCTCGCTTGCCCTGGGACAGTGGAACGACCTGCAGGTCATTGGTCCGGAGCGGGTGCATGACCTGATGGAAGCAGCACACATCGGTGATGGCGGCGTTGTGGGTCTCGACGAGGCGCGGCGCCTTGCCCGCCGCGCCGGCGTGTGGACGGTGGTGCTCGGTGAGTTCGACCGAAGCGGGGACACGCTGCGGCTCGCGGCGCGGGTGGTTGATGTTGCGAGCGGCAAGCAGGTCGACCTCGCGCGGGTCGAGGCGCCGGCCGGCGACGAGGTGCGCCCACTCTTCGACCAGCTCGCGGCACAGCTGCTCGATATTTCCGGTGCGCCGCAGGGTGAGCGGGTTGGCCTGGCGCAGGCGACCACGCGTTCCGTCGAGGCGTATCGCGCCTACCTCGCGGGCGACGGCGCACTCAATCACTGGGACCTGCCGGCCGCCGAGGCCTCGCTCCGCAAGGCGATCGCCGCCGACTCCACCTTCGGGCTGGCGTATTACAAGCTCTCGATCACGCGCGGCTGGATGCATGGCGGCGAGGACTCGATTGGTGCCAACGCCATCGCGCGGGCCGAGCTCTATGCCAGTCGGCTGCCGGCGCGAGAGCAGACGATGATCCATGCCTACCGCACCTTCATCGAGGGTGCCGACGCCGATGCGCGCCGGCTGTACCAGGAATTGCTGGTCAAGAATCCCGGCGATCCCGATGCCTGGTATGGGCTCGGCGACGCCTGGTTCCACGACGATAAGCAGCCGCTGCCGCTGCGCTTCACCGAGTCGATGCGCGCGTTCAAGCGGGCGCTGGCGCTCGATCCGGGCTATGCCCTGGCCTTCGAGCACGTGAATTACATCCTCGGCCGGGCGTCGCGGCAGAACCCGATGTGGGTGCTCCTGCCGGGCGACTCCATTGCCATGATCTACAACGACAAGGACAAGCGGATCATCGACAGCGCCGCCACCAGCCTGGCGGTGACGCGTGCGCGCGCCGAGGCCATTCGCCTGGCGCGCGACTGGGCCAACCTGCAACCCGCGACGGCCAAGGCCCACGAGGCGTTGCTCGCGGCGCTCATTGCCGCGCAGGACTACGACGGCGCCGGCAGTGAAGTAGCGCGCTTCCGCGCGGTGGTGCCGAACCATCCCGAACTGGCGTTCGACGACGCACGCATCCGCTTTGCATCCGGCGACGCGCCGCGGGCGGCGCGACAGCTGGGTGCATCGATCGACTCGCTCACCCCCGAAGACCTGCGACCCATCAACGGCGCCACCGACGCCGCCGAGCGGCTCGCGATCGCCGCCAACGTGCTGGCGTACCAGGGCAACGTTGGCCAGGCGGCGAAGCTCATCGACCTCGCCAATCGGGTGCGCTTTGGCGACCCCGAGGCGGGAACGGCGCTGGCGAATGAGCGCGACGCATGGAACTGGCGGATGCAGGGCGAACTCTATGCCGCCACCGGGGTGCCTACCGCGGGCATGAGGCGGATCTGGCAGAGCGCCGCCGAAGCAAGTCGCTCCGTGCCGCCCGAGAAGCGCGCCAAGCTGCTGGCCGCCGGCGGTGCCGCCGCGGTGGGGCTCCTCACCTCCGCCACGCCCGATGAATCGGCCATGAAGGAGATGCAGGCGATGGGCGGCGCACAGCCGGCCAAGGAAGTGCGCGCCCTCATGGCCCTCGAGCACAACGACCAGGCCGGTGCGCGCAAGGCGCTCGCCGAACCGGACTCCATGTCGATGTCGATGAAGGGGCCGTCCTACCTCGTGTTCCGCCGGCCGCTCGCGGCGCAGGCGTACTACCTGCTCGGCGACTACGAGCGGGCGCTCAAGCTGCTCGAGGGGTTTGATGGTCCCGAGCTCAACGCCGACCAGTTCGACATGCGCTGGGGTATCCTGGGCCGGGTACGCCTCCTTCGTGGCGCGGTTCTCGAGAAGCTCGGGCGCCCCGACGACGCGCGGGAGCAGTACAAGCTGGCACTGGCGCAGTGGACCCAGGCCGATCCCGACCTGCAGGTGTTTGTGCAGGAAGCGCAGCAGAAGCTGGCGCAGCTGCAGGAACGCAGCTAGTCGACAGCGGGCAGTCGACACTCGTCAGACAGTGGACAGCTGACGACTCCCTGCCGACTCACGACTGCCCACTGTTATCTTGGTTGCGGGTCGGACGTGATGGTCGCGGGTGCTTCGGCATCCGAGGAAAGTCCGAGCTCCATCGGGTAGACTGCCAGGTAACGCCTGGGCGCCGTAAGGCGACGGACAGGGCAACAGAAAGCAAACCGCCCGGCGCGCGCGCAAGCGAACGACGGGTAAGGGTGAAAGGGTGGGGTAAGAGCCCACCGCGCTCCCGGTAACGGGGGCGGCACGGTAACCCCCAGTCGGAGCAAGGCCAAATAAGCGGCGAGGTGTGACCCACACCGCCCCCCGTCCGGTCCCTTCGGGGATACGGGCGGTAGCCGCGGGTAGGCTGCTCGAGGCGACCGGCGACGGTCGTCCCAGACAGATGACCATCCCCAGGGCGAAAGTCAGGGGAACAAGACTCGGCTTACGGTCCGACCCACGGCCGCCTCCGGTACTCGTTGCCGGAGGCGGCCGTCTTTTGTGACCCTTGACCCGGCGTGCTTCCCCACGTCCCCGGGTAGAGCTAGAATTTCCCCGTGACTGCCAAACCTTATCCGCCACACTGGGAGCAGGTGGCGGAAATCCGGGTGCTTCGCGCCCCCGTCTCCGACTGGGACAAGCTCTCGGTTTGGGGGGCTGACATGCGGAAGCGTGGCTGGCGCCTGCTCCAGGTGAACAGTGACAGCGGCCAGATCGTGGCGGTATTCGGGAAGTCCCGTCAGGGACATGCCCGGGACATTCCCTGAGCGCCCTGAGTGGGGCGCGTTCCCTTTTTCGAGGCTGACAATGCAGGCTCGCATCCTGATGGCTGGCGCCCTTTTCTCCGGGGCCATGATGATCCCCACCCCGCATGCCGGGAGCGTCACGACTCGCTACAAGGTGGCGCAGCGGATCTTCCAGGAGGTGGACGCCACGGCGCTCGGCGGCGGCAAGCAGGGCTTTGTCGTGAAGACCACGAGCTACGTGCAGCTGACGCTCACCGACACGACCGGCGGGCGCAGCGTGAAGGTGATGGTCGACTCGATCCATGGCGACTCCCTGCCGCCCGGTGCCCCGGCGGACATGCTGACCAAGGCCGCTGGTGTCGTCGTGACCGCGGTCGTTGACGGCAACGGCAAGCTGAGCAACGTGAAGGCCAGCGGCGACGCCGGCGGACTGCAGCTCACCAGCCTGGTGCAGCAGCTCCTGCCGCCGATCAAGGGTCACCTCAAGGTCGGCGATGTCTGGACTGATACCACCGAGACGTCGAACGCCGCCGGGGCGGGCAACATGACCACACGCACCGTCACCAACTTCAAGGTCACCGGCACCGAGGCGCGCGGCAGCGTCAAGGCAAGCAGGATCGATGGGGCGTTCACGTCGTCCATTGCCGGCACACAGGAAACCCCCGGCGGCTCGGCCGACATCGACGGCACCGGCACCGGCACGTCGAGCTACCTGGTGACCCCCGACGGCGCCCTGGCGGCCGGCTCGTCGGACTCGAAGAGCAACCTGAACGTCACGCTCGCGGCGCAAGGCGCCATCCTGCCGCTGGTGCTGAGCCAGACGGTCGTCATCACGCCGCTGCCCTGATCTCCACGCAGGGCAGGACCCCCTGGCGCGGGGCACTCCAGGCCGCATGGCTCGCTGCGATCGCATGCGGGCCATCCGGCACGGGCGGGGCAAAGTCACCGGCACCCGCCCCGAGGCCGGCTGCACCGTCGCCATACCAGCCATCGAACTCGGCGGGCTCCGGCGTCGCGGTGGCGCGCTACACGTCCAGTGACGCGCGCTACACCATCGAACGCGCTGACACGATCACGTTCCAGTATCCCAACGGCGTACAGACGCAGGTCGTTGATCGCGACATCTGGATCCGGCTGATCATTGGCCCCGGCACCACTACGGCGCCCGTCAACATCACACTCGATTCCATTCGCGTTGCCAATGTTCCCCGGGATTCACTCATCTCGGCGGATGGACTGCGCTGGACCGGCACGCTCGAGGACGGTGTACGACTCGGCGCCCTCACCCCGTCGTCGCACCACGCGCTGGCGGAGCAGCTCGTGGGCAATGCGTTCCGCGACCTGGTGGCCATGCTGCCGCCGGGCGGCGCGAAGGCCGGTACCGCGTGGACCGACACCACTGCCACGACGGAACAGGTGGCGGGAAGCGAAGTGCCAGTGACGGTGATCCGGGCGGCGCACGCGGGAAGCGCAACGGGCACGCCGCCAGCAGTCCTGCTCGAGAGTTCAGCGACCATGACCGGCGGCGGCAAGAGCCAGCGCTTCGGCGAAGAGATCGGTGTCACACTGCGTGGCACCCGGACGCGAAGCCACCACCTGTCGGCCGCCGGCCAACTGCTCGATGCCACAGGCCGTGATTCGCTGGCGATTTCCTTCGACCTGCCATCGGTGGGCCAGACGGTGCCGGCGACGCAGCGCGGATATCTCAGCATTCAACGGATCCAGGGCGGCCCCCGCTGACCGACATGGCCTCCACTCGCCGACGCTGGCGTTGGTGGTGGCTGCTCGTACCTCCCTGCCTGTTCGTCGCCTGGCTCTTCGCCGTCTGGCCCCCGCCTTCGTGGTACCGCACGCATTTCCCCGGTAACACCGCATTCATGCAGATGCGGGGAACCATCGGCCGCTATGAGCCGGTTCCCCTCGAATCCATCGCTCCAGCAATGGCGGTGGCCGCCATGACCGGGGAGGACGCGAAGTTCTGGGAGCACGACGGCATCGACTACGAGGCGATCCGGAAAGCACTGGGCTATCGCCGGGGCGATTTCGACTGGA
>Ga0302323_100005280_pt1 | contig 10569 bp, 8 predicted proteins | sample Fen_T0_3_FD_201950 | JGI IMG/M metagenome (GOLD analysis project Ga0302323, IMG submission 201950) | Peat permafrost microbial communities from Stordalen Mire near Abisko, Sweden - Fen_T0_3 | ecosystem: Environmental > Terrestrial > Soil > Wetlands > Permafrost | place: Sweden: Abisko... | reverse complement strand
CCACCACCTGACATTCGTTTACAGGAGCACTAGTTTTATTACCGGCTTTCCATTTTTTCCCGTGGTTGTCACTGTAAATTATTCCATCATATACAGGAACTGCCAGCCTTCCATCCTTCAACTGGATACCGATGCCCGGACCTAGAGCAATTTTTCCAACATCATGTGTGATATTTACAGGTTTCGTCCATGTTGCGCCTTCGTCAGAACTTTTAATTAACCAGACTTCTGTTACTCCTTTTCCTCCGTTTTCTGCATCCCCCCATACAGAACATTTGTTTAGCAAAAGAAATATAGTTCCATCGCTATAATCAATCAAAGGTACCGGATTCATATAAGCTTCACCCTTTTTACTCTGAATGAGTACCTGCATGGGCAGCCAGGTCATATTTCGTTGTCTTGACCGGTTCTCCGTGACACTGTGCTGAGGGGGAATCATCGGATCTGTATTTAACAAACTCCGTTTCAGGACCAGGTGAGTTGGGGAACCGTCCTGACTATTATCACGTCTTCCTTCACAGAATACCAGGACTGTTCCATTTTTTGTACAGATCACAGAAGGAATACGATATGTGTTGATATCATCCTGCCCTCCGACAAATACATCTGTTTCCCTGAAGATCGGGGTATTCACATTTTGGGTGTCGAATATTCTTCCCGGAGTTTCCCTGAATGAGACAGGCTGTGATTGAACAAAACTATTTAACGTCAGGAGAAAAATAATTTCTGAAGTGATAATCCTGCCCATAATTTTAAAAGTTTAGACTGCGTTTTTCTTCTTTAAAAGACTTATTATAACAGGAAATGCAAGTAAGAACGGAATGATCCATTTAGCCCAGTAGGAAAAAGATTCGAACCAATTATCTACACTATAGACATATTTCTTTTTACCAAAAATATTAACCATTATATCGGTAGTATAAGGATCTTTCGCATCACTATAATACAATGAAGCCATATTGGAATATGGCGCTCTTACCAATTCCGGGTTTGCTGTAATGGCCAATGTATCAAAGGGAACTACAACCCCAAAATCCGGATCGAGTATATAAGTTGTTGTATCATTCAATTCAGCTCTCACAACAACATGATGTCCACCAACATCCAATAATTCTGCCTTAATCCCGTTATCCAGCAGGACACCTTTTACTATAGTTGAATGAGTAGAACACAATCCAACTCCTCTTTCAAGGTTCTTTTTATAATTGCTGAATTCATAGAATTTGTATTTTTTTGGACTGATATATGATGCCAGATATAACAGCCAGTTTTCCCATACCGGAACTCTCAAATGATATTTGTCAATGCCTTCTGCTTTCCAGTAATGAATAAAACCATCATTAACCACCTTATTTATTCTGATTCCAAAGTCTTTATTTGTTTCATTCTCATTTCTTTTCAACATCTTCTTTATTTCGGGATATTTTATTGTGATATCATTGATCCTGTTCCTTAAAGTTTTTTCTTCAGAATATATTGCAGGATTCCTCATTGTTCTGAACAATCCATAGAAATTAATTCCAAGAAGTAAGAGGGCGATGAGAAAAATAATTTTATAGATTTTTTTCATTTTTCATTATTTTTGAACGTAAGATATAATTATTTGAATGGGGTAGTCATATAACCTTCTATATCACGCCAATGATCGAGCATGATTTTTTGTTTGTTCTTTAACTGTGCTATGATGCCGGAACCAAGTAAAAAGCAGTCTTCATGAGCATTATCTTTTGCCAGACATAACAGATTAATACCTCCCTGCTGTAAAACTTCTGCCAGTTCTGCAGTATTGTCCAATTCATCCCTCATGACTGTATTAAACTTTAACAAATCAGTGTCGCCTGTCCAGCTACCTTCTTTATCAGGTCGGTGAATAGTGCCATTGAGTTTCTCCTTATTATTATCGCGTATTCGCTGCGCCTCTGCAAAATTTCCACAACTTCGAACCAAACTTGAATGCACCTTTAATGCAACCGGCAGGTTCTGTATGAAGTCCTTGTTCCGTGCAGAAGGTATTATGGATTCAAGTTTTGAACAGATTTGTTTTAATTTTTTTAAATAGCTTTTTATTGAATCAGGGGAAGTAGTCCAACGGCCCCCCTGGATATCAATATAATCCATCCTGGCTTCCTCAGTAGAAACGTTGAAAATATACGGAAGAAAATAAGCCTCTTCTTCTTTTGAGAGCCTTTGAGGTACAGCAACAAGTGGACGATTTATCATTCGTGCAGCTACATTCCAGTTTATTCCCGATATGTTTCCGAGGTTAGAATTTCTGAACTTAAAAGCCTCATTCAATAATAGGAATGCATCATATAAATTGTCAGCATCCTTCTTACCTGCCCAGGCAAGACAGTATTCATGAAGCTTTTGTGAAACCGGTACAACATTCGAAGGTTTGTCGAGCAGATGATCTTCAAGCAAACCCAGCAATAATTCTTCTATTTCAGAACCCTCATTTCCCCTGTTGTAATATGCATTGAAACTTATAAATATTGTCTGTTGTTTTTGATTATCTATTCTGTTTAAATCATCAAGTAATGAAAGAACATCGCAAATACCGGTCACAGGATACATCGAACTGAAGGCTGTCCCAATTGATTTTATTTCATGAGCTGGAGTGCTTTTGAAATAACAGTTTTCAGGCAACCGTTTTTGTATATCGTTTCTTTCTGAATCAGAGAAATTTGAAGAACCCTGCGGAAATGAAAGATATATATCTAATTTGCTATTTGCCATTGTTACCCCTTTTTGTATAGAACTGAACAATTCCTGTATTCTTTGTCCTGTTGTTTCTCCTTTACATGAGCCGGGTCCATTAGGTCCGCTGTATAGCCAATCTGACCAGCAATTACCTGATCCTGCATCGTTTGTCTTGAAATAAAATGATTTTATCTCAGGAGCATTTTTTAATAATTCAGACATCATACTCGCATAGATATCCTGCATTTCTTTAACGCTCATACAGGGAGAAAAGCAGGCTACATTGCTTCTCCGTGGATGATCTACTCGAGGACCCCGTAATTGTGGATACTTTTCAAAAAAAGCTGAAGGAAGAAATCCTGGTTCATTTGCAAAAAAAGCTGCTTCCATGCCATTCTCACGGAGAATTTTTGCTTTGTCGAGTAGTAATTGCCTGTTTTTGGCAACAAATCCGGCGGGTAAAAACGGTGCTATCTTTGGATCGGGAAAAAATTTAAATAGTGTTGCATTATTGGATGCATATTCATTCCAGGGATTGCCACCTTCTGGTATCTCATAAAAAGACTTGTCTGCAAGGGTACCAATGTTAATCTGGACAGTTCCGAATTTTTTTAGAGGACCAGCTGCATCAACTAATTTTCTGAAATCATTCAAATCAGATATACAGTTATTAATAATGAATGTTTGTTTTTGATCCTTTTGATTCAATCTGTTGGGTGGTATTGTCTGTGCTGCAGATTCCCGGCTACTTCCAATCAAGAGTAATATAAAGAGGACACCTGGAAGAAACTTTATGCTTAACTTTTTCATGAGGACATATATTGATTAATGTTCCGGAACGCTTACTTATAAAGTAAATTCAAAAATAAGCAAAATTCTGAAGTTCATAAGGAAATAATATATATAATTTAATATTAATCTTTCATTAAATTATTATAAATTTGAAATATTTTTCATTAACTTTTATTGAATTGTTGCATATTTCTATTTCTCTTTGTTAAAATATGCGTCAATAAACTTTACTTTGTGATTAAAAATTGGTATAGTTCTCATGAAAATTAAAATCAATTACGATGAGTAAATTATCTTACGTCTTAGCATCCCTTGTATTTTTAGTTTTGCCGGCATGCAGACAAAAACAGCAACATGAAACAAAATCAGTCAATAGTATTGATTTCCCAAAAGAAATGGTTGATTTTGTACCTTATAAACATAATCCAATATTCAGCGGAACAAATAATGAATCCTGGGACAAGCATATCAGGGAAAGAGGTTTTATTATGGTAGAAGATGGCATTTATAAGATGTGGTATACGGGTTATATAGGCGGAGATAATGATCCTAAATCGCTTGGGTATGCAACTTCAGCTGATGGGATCAGCTGGACCCGTTATCAGCAAAACCCGATCTTTGGTGAAAAATGGACTGAAGATATGTTTGTGATTAAGCATGAAAGCAAATATTATATGTTTGCTGAAGGGAAGAATGATGTAGCGCATATGCTGACATCATCTGACGGAATAAACTGGGAGGAGCAGGGTGACCTGCAGATCCGTACAGTAATGGGAGACACAATTCATGGCCCATATGGAACACCTTCTGTTCTGATTGAAAATGGTAAATGGTATTTGTTCTATGAACGAAATGACGAAGCCGTCTGGCTTGCCACTTCAGATGACCAGAAAATCTGGACAAATGTTCAGGATGAACCCGTATTGAAAAGAGGGCCTGAACATTATGATTCCGGAGCAGTGGCATCCAATCAAGTCGTCAAATTCAAAGGTAAGTACTATATGTATTATCATGGTTCAACGGACGCAGGATGGGCAACTCCGGGAGCAACTTCAATCTGGACATCTAATGTTGCAATGTCAACAGATTTGATACATTGGACAAAATTCCCAAAGAACCCCATCGTTGAAGGTGATCATTCCAGCCCGATTTTAGTCTGGGATGGTAATAAATATCTCTTGTACACAATGCATGATAAGGTGTGGCTATATCTCCCGCGATGAGGAATTTTCCATCAATTAACTAAATATCAACTTTGATCAAAACGTATGTATGAAACTAAAACGACATTCTTTAATGATATTGCAATTCATTTCGGTTCTCCTGATTGCGAATTTGACGATGGGGCAACAGTCCGATTGTAAGGTGCTAATGCCTGCCATTTCAGGAAAATATTCAGGTGAATGTAAAAAAGGTCTTGCAAATGGGAATGGAGCAGCTCAGGGAACTGATCATTACGAAGGACATTTCTCCAAAGGGCTGCCGGACGGCCAGGGGATCTATACCTGGCCAAATGGCTCATATTTTCAGGGGGAGTGGGTCAAGGGACTTAAAAACGGTATAGGGAAAATGGTTTACAGGACCTTGGCAGGAGATTCCCTAGTGACAGGATACTGGGAGAAAGACAATTACAAGGGAAAAAAGATTATAGCATCCAATAAAATAACCAGAAATCTGGGTGTTGTACGATACTCGTTTCGTAAAATTAATGATAATGGGAATGATATGGTCATTAAAATCTTTCTTGGCGGTGAGCTAAATACGAATATTGAGGACTTTTCCATGGCTTATGACAGTGGCGATCAATATGAGCGGGGTTCGTCGCGTGGTATTGAGAATATACGATTTCCCTTAGGTGTAAAGATCACATACAGGACATGGAATCAGTTTCATTCCAGTCAATCAGATGTTACATTCGAATTTGAGCTCTCCGAACCCGGGAAGTGGGAGCTAACCCTTGTTAATTAAGAATCTTTATGTTACCAATAGAACGAACCTTACATGCTATAAATCATCGTCAGCCCGACAGGCCTCCGGTATATGTTTCTCTCACTCCACAGGTTGCGGAGAAATTAAGCAGAGTGCTTAATGTTCCATATGAAGAGCCATTTGATGCCATGGAATCGGCTCGGATTTCTCACATGGGATTGCTTACGGAAATTGGAGTGGATATTGTCGCCATAGCTCCAACTGTTCCGGTTAACGGAGCAACAATAACACTTCCCGACGGCAGAATAAAAAACGAATGGGGTATGCTGTTCCGGAATGTAGGAATATATACTGAATTCGCCGGATATCCTCTGGCAAATGCCGTTACAGCACAAGACATACTTGATTATCCCTTTCCCGATCCGAACGCACCCGGAAGGTTTGACCTGGCTAAGAAAATGATGGCAACCTATTCTGAAAGATTTGGAGTGATTGGTGATGTGGAAACAATGTTTTTTGAAATGTCCTGGTACCTTACGGGGATGGAAAAATTTCTTATGGACCTTCTGCTTGAACCGGAGTACCAGTCACACCTGATGGATAAAATAATGCATTATATTATTACTGCAGGCAAGAAACTGATTGAGATGGGTGTTGATATTCTATGGTGCGGGGATGATTTCGGTACTCAAAGCGGGATGCTTATTGATCCTGATACTTTCAGACGTATTTTCAAACCCAGGATAAAATATATGTTTGAAGAGTTCCGCAAGCTCAAACCAGGTATCAAAATTGCCTGGCATAGTTGCGGTTCCATATTACCGATCATTCCTGATTTTATTGAAGTTGGGCTTGATATACTAAATCCAATACAGCCAATGGCTCAAGGAATGGATCCGGTTTATTTGAAAAAAACATATGGGAGGGATCTGGTTTTTTTTGGGGGTATCGATGTGCAGCAACTTCTTCCTTTCGGAACACCAAATATGATCAGAGATGAAGTAAGACGAAGGATAGATATATTGGGAAAAGGTGGTGGATATATAGTAGCTCCTGCCCATAATATTCAGCCTGATACCCCAATTGAAAATATAATGGCATTTTTTGATGCAGCGTTGAATCCCTAGGAGTGTCAGGAAGTCAATTTCGAGTTACGTTTCCAGTTTTGTATCCCGGACCTCTTACGACCCTGCCAGGTTTGGCTCCGGTATGTTCCCCGTTTTTTAATACCTGTTTGCCGTTTACAAATACATCCGATACCCCGGTTGAATACTGGTGCGGATTAACATAAGTAGCACGATCAATTATTGTATTCGGATCAAATACTACAACATCAGCAAAGTATCCCGGTTTCAGTAACCCTCTTTTGTTTATTTTCATGTTCAATGCCGGAAGAGATGTCAACTTTCTTACAGCTTCCACCAGCGGAATGATTTTTTCCTCTCTTGTATATTTTCCCAGTAATCTGCTTACATTTCCATAAGCCCGGGGATGAGGATTTGATTTCAGAAAAACACCTTCAGGAGCCAGGGATTGTTCGTCTGATCCAAAGCTTACCCATGGCAATGCAATTTGTTTCTTTATATTATCCTCCGTCATCAGGAAAAACATTGATTCGACAGGACTATTATCATTAACTACCAGGTAGATGATAGTTTCTGCAGGGGAAAGTCTCTTCAATTCCGCAACTTCTTTAAGCGTTTTTCCGGTTAAGTATTTTAAAGAATCGGTTTTAAATACACCAAGAATTATATTCTCCGGAGAACCTACCATATAAAAGAAATTTTCCCAATCTTTTCCGGGAGCCTTCATCTCTTTTATTACCCTGGCTTTGATGGCAGGATCTTTCAATCTTGCCAGCCATGCATCCTGTCCACCTTCCTGTACCCACTGAGGCATAGTTGCATATAGCCCTGTTCCTGCCGCAGTATAATTATACATATTGGCAGTAATATCCATACCCGCAATACGTGCTGAATCAATCTTTTTTATTGCCATATCCATCTTATACCAGTTTTCTGTTCCGGCAGCCTTTAAATGATAAATTTCTGCCTTTATGTGAGCATTTTTTGAAATTTTAATCAGCTCATCAAGGGAGGCAAGAAGATTATCTCCTTCGCTTCTTATGTGCGAAATGTACATTCCATTATATTTTGATACCTCTTTGCAGAGTTCAACAAGTTCGTCAGTTTTTGAAAATGATGCCGGAGCATAGATCAAGGCAGAACTGATTCCAATTGCACCTTCTTCCATAGCCTGTGCAGCCAGCCTTTTCATCGTCGTCATTTCTTCCGGCGCAGGTGGCCGGTTATCATAACCTATAGCATGTATTCTCAAAGTTGTGGCTCCCACGAATGAAGCAATATTTGTAGAAACACCTTTCTTCTCCAGAAAATCGAGATAGCCGCCCAAAGTATTCCAGGTAATATCATATTTTATGTCCCCCTGTTTTTCAATTTCATCTTTTTTCATCGCCTCATTCAAAGGTCCGTCCGACCAACCTTCTCCCATTACCTCAAGTGTAACGCCTTGTTTGATATCACTTTGTGATCGGCCATCCTCAATAAGCGACTTATCAGCCCAGCTCAGCATATTTATAAATCCGGGAGCTACTGCTTTTCCTCCGGCATCTATCTCAGTAATTCCGTGGGCATTTCTCAGATTGCCAATAGCAGCAATGGTATCTCCGTTTATTGCCAGGTCACCTTTATATGATGCAGAACCTGAACCATCGCAGACCAGTCCATTTCGGATTATCACCTCATATTTGCTTTTGTTAGTGCAGCTTATCAAAAGCAGAATGATCTGAAAGAAGAGTATCTTTTTCATAATGAATGGATTTCTGAGGTCTTATTACTAATTGTCATTTTGAATTACCACCTATAATACTTATTTAAGTTGTTAAAACAGGTTTTGTTCAGTTATTCAGTGCTTTATTTAACTTTATTCTGCAAAACCATTGATCGACCTGCATAAAAATAACATTTGGCTCCACTTCAAAAATTGTTGAATAACATGATCCTGATTGAAGTATTATTTTATTATTATCCCAGGTTGAGCCACCATCACTGCTAATTGCAAGATTTGTATAACCTTCTCCAGGGTATTTAAATCTTTCCTGGTCTCCAACAGTCGATATTATGGACCAACCTTCACAGTAACGCCGTCCCCAGCTTAGTGCTACCCTGCCATCTGAAAGGGTGATAAGACATGGGTCACACCCCCGGTCCAAGCCGGTATAAACCGGAGGTGTCCAGGTTTTACCATTGTCACTGCTCCATGAAGCATATAGGGGAAAATGATGTCCGGCCCGCATGATACATAAAAGTCTACCATCCTTTAACAGGGTTATTGCCGGTTCGACAAATCCTTCACCAACAGGTTCCCCAGTTAGAGGTGCTGCAACTGTTGAAAGATATTTCCAGGAATGGCCTTCATCGCTGGAATTCATAATTATAGTTCTCGACATGAATTGAGTTTCCAGGAAAGCATCCTTATCATTTGGCACTATAGTATCGGGCTCAAAATTTCCGTACATCGTCATTAGCCATGACCCGTCAGGCAGAGTTAGAATTGTCCGGTAAACAAATATTCCGAACCATCTGTCCACGCCTTTACGCGGTTTAATTCCTTCAGGGATATTAAATATCGGTTCTTCCTCTTTCAATGCTGTTAACTTTTCATCAGATCTCCAAGCTTTTCCTTTATAAATCCCCGGACCTTCATATTCAGTTCGACCGTTCAGGGCATAAAACACTGTTCCGGTTGCCAGAACCGCACGTTCTGCAACACGATTTAGCTCCTCCACATCAATACGATTCTGTTCCGATACTGTCTTGCCTCTATCACGACTCATTTTATGATCCTTGAAGTAGATGGTTCCATCGACAGTTCGAAAACAACGGGTCCACTTGGTTTCGTTGTTCATACTTTTTATTTCACTTATACCTGCAATGGATGATTTTACATGTTGTTTTGAATCACTATACTTCCTGTTTGAAAGAAAGAAAAGAATGATTGATACCACAAACAACAAACCAGCGCAATACGACATGATTTTTGCAGATTGGACTTTCATTATTTATACCTGTTTATTATTCTAAAATTCTGACTCAATTTTATAAATTAGTACTAATATGAGCTCAGGCAAATACAAACTCAAATATAATAAATCATTAAGCAATGTAATAAAAGAAATATATTTACATTTGAAAGCTTTTGATGTTTAATTGCAAGTTAATAATAGCTTTTAATAATAATATTCAGTATGTCACATTACGATTTAGTTAATTCATTATGTTCTGAACAATGCCAGATTCAAATACTCTAAATGCTACAAAATTATGAGGAAGATAATAATTCAATCAAAAAGGGGAATGTCACTAATTTTCATTTTATACTGCATTTCAATAATTAGCCACCCGGTTTTAGCACAGAATGCAGATAACCTGTTGCTTAAGAATTACAGACCTGTATCAATTTATAAAATTCCAGTAACGCACGTTGCCAGGGCAGCATTTCCGGTTATTGATATGCATTCGCATGATTATGCCGCCACTGATGCGGATGTCGACCAATGGGTTAAAAACATGGATCTCTGCGGTATTGAAAAGACTATTGTTTTGTCATGTGCTACAGGATCTAAATTTGATTCAATAGTTCATAAATATGCCAGATATAAGCACCGATTTGAGATCTGGTGCGGTTTTGACTATACTGGATATGACAAACCAGGGTTTGGTCCCGCCGCTGTAAAAGAACTGGAAAGATGTTATAGGATGGGAGCTAGGGGAGTTGGAGAAGAAGGGGATAAAGGATTGGGTTTATTTTATTCTGAACCGGTAAAGGCATTCGGGATGCATTTTGATGATCCGCGTATGAAATCGCTGTTTGAGAAATGTGCTGAACTTCATATGCCTGTTAATATTCATGTTGCTGATCCTATCTGGATGTATGAAAAATTGGATTCAACAAATGATGGACTGATGAATGCAGAGACATGGAAGGTAGATATGACCGTAACAGGAATCATAGGTTTTGATGCTTTAATTCAGTCGCTTGAAAATGCCGTGAAAAATAATCCAAAAACCATATTTATTGCCTGCCATTTCGCGAATCTTAATCATGATATTGACAGACTGGGAAGGC
>Ga0302323_100005278_pt1 | contig 10570 bp, 9 predicted proteins | sample Fen_T0_3_FD_201950 | JGI IMG/M metagenome (GOLD analysis project Ga0302323, IMG submission 201950) | Peat permafrost microbial communities from Stordalen Mire near Abisko, Sweden - Fen_T0_3 | ecosystem: Environmental > Terrestrial > Soil > Wetlands > Permafrost | place: Sweden: Abisko... | reverse complement strand
GTCGCTTCGTGTCCCGAGTACTTCCACACCAGCCGATTCATCAGGATGGCCGCATCCAGGCCTTCCATGTCTTCGCGGTCGTGTACCACCGACCGCCACCAGGCGCGCTTGACGTTGTTCTTCAACTCGACCCCGAGCGGGCCATAGTCCCACGTGCTGCCCAACCCACCGTAGACGGAGGAAGAAGGGAAGACGAATCCACGGCGTTTGCAAAGGCTGACAATGGTATCGAGTGACGACGCTGGCATGTCGGCAATCTAGCGAGATGGCGTCGGCAGTCAACGGGAACCCGACATGCCGCCACCCATCTTGTCGATGAAATCCAAAGAGCGCAGCGGACCGTGCACATGTTCGCGCAGCAAAGCCAGCATTGCTCGGCGGCAATTGGCACCGACGTCTCGCCCCAGGTACAGGCTGTCGGAATCGGCCAGCGAAGATTTCCCCAGCAACGCCAATGTCTGACGAGTCAGCCCGGTCATCAGATCGCCCACCTTCGCACAGCGGCGGCAGAGCACGCCCCCTTGGGCGGCATGCCAGCGAACGTCTTCTGCTCCCAAATCCTCGCGACCGCAGACGACACAGCGGTCGAGCGATGGGCCAAGGCCCAAACCACGCAGCAGCCCCAACTCGAAGACACGCAACCGCTCGGCGGTCGCCACTCCGGCATGCAAGCGGAGCAAGAATTCGTTCAGCCAGTCGAAGACGGCCGTTTCTATCTGCCGGGGCGGACACAATCTATCGCAAAGCTCCACAGCGTAAGCCGTGTGGGCAGCCTTGGCAATATCAGGGGAGATCTCCGTTCGATCTCGACCGGCCTCGAACCCCTCCAGGGACATCAAGTCCGCGCTTGGCCGATCCCGCAAGGTCGCCTGACCGACCATCCCGATGCCCAGGCCGCCAGCAAACCGTCGGGAGTTCTTCCGTGCGCTACGCGCCAGGGCAGATACCCGTCCCGTCTCCTTCCCCAGGAACGTGACCACCCAGTCGGCCTCCCCGTATGCCACACGGCGCAAAACAATGGCGGCCGTGACGATGGTTGGCCTCACAACCACAGGGGGCCACAACCGTCAGATGCGCAACGAGGCCGAAATCGAAGCGGTCGTGTCAGAGCCATCGTGGCCCCCGAGACTGAGCCCTTCACCGGACTGTGGCTGCTGGCGCAGGAAAAGCGAAAGGGTAATCGTGGCGATTAGCAACACGATGATGACGAACACCGCAAGTCCGATCCCTCTGCGCGGCGATTGAGCGTCGTCTTCCCCTTGCGGTTCGACCGTCATGGGCCTTTCCACACGGGAGTTCTCCCTCGCTCGGTTCGCCGCAACGACGGGCGCCTCGACTGAGCGGCGCCGTTCGGCCAGAACCTGGTCGAGAAGACCAAGAACCTGGCTGCTAGGAATTCCCAAGCTCTTCGCGTACGAGCGAATGAAACCACGCACGAACACGTCGGGCGGCAAATCGTCGAGATTCCCCGCTTCGATCAGCTTCAGCGACGAGACAGAAACCTTGGTCGACTGGGAGATTTCCGATAGCGAAATCTGCCGCCTCTCGCGTTCGTCCCGCAGGAATGTGCCAAAGTTTGCTGTTTCCATCGCCAGAACCTTCTTCACTGGATCATCTGTGCGTAGCGCTTGCATTCTTCTGCCACGCAACTTCGGGGAGACATATCTGCACAAGTACGGAACAGTTCGCGAGCCTTTTCGGAGTCTTTGCGACGTTCGTGCAAAAGGCCAGCAAGGAGGAATGCTTCTTGAATGGGGCAACGCTTGCCATCGACAACCACGGGTGAAACGGTGTCCAAGGCCTGCAGCAAGTCACCCCGCTCCATATAGACCTTGGCCAGCCGATAGCGACCAACGCAGAACGATGGAGCCTGCGAAACAGCCTCGTACAATTCCTTCCAAGCGCTCTGCAGGTCCTTCTTGTGAAAGTAGGCCCACCCCAGGTTGGCCCGAGCAAAAACTGGCGCATCGTAGGTGGGATCCTTCAATGCATGCTGGGCCGCCTCGACCGCTTGATCCCAAGCCCGAAGCAGCAAGGAAACGGCAGCGAGACTATTCCAAGCTTCGGGATAGTTGGGGCGCAGTTCAACCGCCTTATGCAAATCGAACTCGGCCTCGCGTAGCTTCTGATTCTCAGCAACACGTACCAGGCCTTCGTCCGCTCCCTTGAGACAGGAAAGCGTCTCGGCCTGGGCCTCGTAGTCATAGGCCTGCTTCAAAGCAACCAACCCCAGCATGTTGTATGCCTCGGCATTTTGCGGATCAGCCTCAATGGCTTTTTGCAATTCTTCGACGGCAGCCTCGACGCGATGGTTCTGAAAGTACCCGACGGCAAGTTGGTAGCGCACTTGCGATTGATCGACATCCCGCTTGGCACGCATAGCGCACCCGGGGGCCGACAGCACCGCGATGCAGGTACCCATTGTGAAAAGGATTCCTTTCAAGCCGCCTATTGTTTCTTCGTTTTTCCGAGCAGTCTCGATAGGTTAGCCCCACCAGACGCGGTCGGACGCTAACAGGAACAATACCTTGAAGTCAATTCGAAAGTAAGGAGGGAAAATAACGAAGCTAGGAGGGAACGATCGGACAGCTAGCATCCGGGGACGCCCGCCCTGTGGAATCCCGTAGGCCCATTATGTTACACGCCTTTGGCGTCCGGGCCCCAAATGTATTTGTGCAGCTGCAAATTCACGCGAACGGGAAGCCGGTCGCGCAGGATCCAAGCCACCAACTGCTTGGGATCGAGGCGACCGTGAACCGGGGAGAACAAGACCTCGGTTTGGCTGGCCAGGGACAGGCGGACGACCTGGCCCACGGACCAGCCATAATCCTTCTCATCCGAAAGAACGAATTTGGCTGAGTCGCAAGCACGGAGGGACTCGACAACCGACCACTTCATCCTGTGCGACTCACCCGAAGACGGGGTCTTTACATCCACGATGCGGATCACCTCGACTGGCAGCCCGTCGACGAGGTGGGCTCCGGACGTTTCAATAGCAACCTTGTAGCCCCCGGCCACCAGGCGACCAGCCAGAAGCGCCATCTCCGGTTGCAACATGGGCTCACCACCCGTCAGCAGAACGAAGGGAATGCCAAGCCGCCCGACCTCTGCGACGATTTGCTCGACGGCCATATCGCTGCCACCCACGAAGGCGTGGGTGGTATCGCAATAGCTACAGCGCAAGTCGCAGCCAGTGGTGCGAACCAAAGTGCAGGGCAGCCCAGCATGTTGCGATTCGCCCTGAATGCTGGTGTAAATTTCGGAAATCCGCATCTCTTCGGGCTTGGACTATGATTCGCACTGCGTGCCGAGTCCATGGTATTTCCGTTTCATGGAAACAAACGCCATTCCCAATGTGGAGACGACCCTGCCTGTTGCTGGAGTCGACCTTCATGTCGAGCACTACCCTGCCCAGGGAACGCCCCGCGCGGCACTGGTAATGGTGCATGGGTTCTCTGCCCATTGCGGGCTTTACCGTCACGTCGGAGCGGCCTTTTCCGCCCAAGGAATAGCCGTCACGCAATTCGATTGTCGGGGTCATGGTCGAAGCGGCGGCCGCCGCGGACATATCGGAAGCTTCAAGGACTATCTCGACGACCTCGAGTTGGTGATCGCCTGGGCGCGGACACAGAACCCGGTTTTGCCGCTGACCCTGATGGGTCACAGCATGGGCGGCGCCATTGCACTGGGCTTTGTCCTGGCACACGACCAAGCCGCCGGGCCCAGCCGCCTAGTCGTCGCAGCACCCTGGTTGCGGCTGAAAATGAACGTGTCACTTCCAAAGCGCGCCGCTGCCGGCGTGATGGCCCGAATGTTTCCGAAATTGCTCGGCCCCAACGGCATCAAGGCAAAGAACATCTCGCGCAATCCCCTGGTATTGGCAGGGTTCGAGAAAGATCCGCTGGTCCATCATGTGGCCTCGGCGGGTTGGTTCATGGCCATGCTGCGTGCCCAGGCAAACATCCGCGTCCGCGCACAAGACCTCAAGGTGCCGACCTTGATGTTGCTGGCCGAGCAGGACTTCATGGTCTCGAATGAAACCAACCGCACCTTCGCCGAAAATGCCGGAAATACTGTGGAAGTTCGCAGCTACGGCGGCCTTTACCACGAGCTGTTTCTCGAACCCGAAGTCGACATGTTGTTGGCGGACATTGCGGCCTGGTTGCTGGCAGACAGCGCACCAAAAAAAACGACCTAGCCGAAGCAAGTTCGACTAGGTCGTTTCTGCCTTCAGGGCCGTCTACTTCTTTGGTGTCAGACCGGCCAGCTTCTCACGCATGACATCGCCCAACGTTGCCGTGGGTCCACCCGCGCTGAAGCCTTGCGCATCCGCAACTTCCTCGGCACGTGCGGCGCCGCGGAACGACAGCCCGATCTTGCGCTCGGCACCGTCCACCGAAATGATCTCGGCTTTCAGGACATCGCCAATCTTGACGAACTGCTTGGGATCCTCGACGCGCTCGTCGGAGAATTCAGAAACGTGGATGAGACCTTCGACGCCCCTCTCGATCTCGACGAAAGCGCCGAAGTCGAGAACCTTGAGGACCTTGCACTCGACGATCTTGCCCGCCGGGTAGTCATAAGGAATGCGATCCCATGGATCGGGCACCAGCTGCTTGATACCCAGGGAGACCTTGGGCTTTTCCCCGTCGAACTCGATATTGAGCACCACGGCCTCCACTTCGTCGCCCTTCTGGTAGAGCTCGGACGGGTGCTTCACACGCTGGGTCCAGGACAAGTCGGACACGTGCACCAAGCCATCGATGCCTTCTTCGATCTCTACGAAGATACCGAAATCGGCGATGTTGCGAACGATGCCCTTGACGACCGTTCCGGGCGGGTACTTTTCCTTGAGCGAGGCGAACGGATTGGGCTCGAGCTGCTTCATGCCCAAGCTGATGCGGTTCTGGTTGGGATCGATATCCAGCACCACCGCCTCGACCGTGTCGCCGATGGCCAACATCTTCGAGGGATGCTTGACCCTGCGGGTCCAAGACATTTCCGAAATGTGGATCAGGCCTTCGATGCCCTGTTCGATTTCGATGAAGGCGCCGTAGTCCTTGAGCGAGACGACTTTGCCGCGCACCACGGTTCCCGGCGGGTACTTCTGCTGGGCGTGGGTCCACGGATCTTCCATCATCTGCTTGAGACCGAGGGACACCCGCTCGGTTTCGGAATTGAACTTCAGCACCTTGACCCGCACATGATCGCCAACCTGGAACAGCTCGGACGGATGGGTCACGCGACCCCACGACATGTCCGTGATGTGGAGGAGACCGTCGATACCGCCCAGGTCGATGAAGGCACCGTACTCGGTGAGATTCTTGACGATCCCCTCGACGATTTGCCCTTCCTTCAACTTGTCGAGCGTCTGCTCTTTGAGAGCGGCCCGCTCCTTCTCCAGCAAGACCCTACGCGACAGAACGATATTTCCACGCTTCTTGTTGAACTTGATGACTTTGAAGCGATGGCTCTTTCCAAGCAAATTGTCGAGGTTTCGCACCGGCCGCAAGTCGACTTGCGATCCCGGCAAGAAGGCCTTCACCCCTCCGCGAATGGTCACCGACAAGCCGCCCTTGACTCGGGTGGCGATGGTCCCTTCGATCAGCTCATCGCGCTCGCAGGCGGCCGAAATCTCATCCCACACCTTGAGACGGTCCGCCTTTTCCTTGGAAACAACGCAGAGGCCATTGGCATCTTCCCGGCTCTCGAGGAACACGTCGATGATGTCCCCGACTTTGATTGTCATCTGTCCATCGACCATGAACTCGGAGGCAGCAATGGTGCCTTCCGACTTGTAGCCGATGTCGACGACAACGTTGTCCTTGCCGAGGTGGATGACCTTACCCTTGACGATTTCGCCTTCCTTCACCTCGTCGCGCTTGAGCGACTCCTCGAAAAGCGCGGCAAAATTTTCTTCCATGTCCGAGGTGGTATCAGAAGACGAAGGCACAGCAACCATGAGTATCCTTTGTGTCTCTAGCAACGCGGCTTGATAAGCCGGCTGGTCCGAATCGCGACCTGCCCCACGCACGGTTCGGAATATGTTTCTCACGTCAACTACACCCGACCATCGGGATTAGTGAAGGGCGGCGAAAGTTACCGCTGCAAACAGCACATGTCAACGGATGTGGCGTCTTTGCAGCGCACTGGGTCAGCAGCGTGAACAGCCCTACCCGCCCCGTTCGCGAACAACGGCAATCATCTGTTTCAGCACTTCATCGGCAGACAATGTCGAAGAATCGATCTCGATAGCGTCGGCGGCGCGCCGCAGCGGCGCAATCGCACGACCAGTGTCTCGCGCATCGCGTTTGCCTATTTCGGCAAGAACGTCCTCGAAAGTCGCTGACCGTCCTGCCGCTTGAAGTTCGAGCAGTCGCCGGCGGGCCCGCGTTTCGGGGCTAGCGCTAAGGAAAAACTTGGCTGGTGCCAAGGGGAAGACAACGGTTCCGATATCTCGGCCCTCTGCCACGACGTTGGCCGACTTCGCAACGCGCCGCTGGACGTCGAGCAGCCCAGCCCGAACTTCGGGCAGGGCCGAAACGCGCGAAGCCCCCTCGGCGATTTCCGAAGTGCGGATGCCTTCCGTTACGTCCGTCCCGTTTGCGAAAAGACGGGTACCACGATCGTCCTCGACGAACCTCGTCTCCAACGCCCGGGTGAGATCTCCCACACCAACGCCGTCATCCCATGAAACTCCTGTCTTCGAGGCAACCAGAGCGACCGCTCGATAAAGCGCGCCCGTATCCAGGAACGTGTAGCCGAGGCGCGCCGCCAAAGCTCGGGCAACGGTGGATTTTCCGGCCCCCGCTGGGCCATCGATGGCAACGATGAACGTCCGAGTAGAATCTCCGGGGCGCGTTTCGGCTGACGTCATGGCGCGGGTGAAGCTAGCAGCGAATGGCTGGGCAATTCAAACGCAATAGCCGACTTTTGCATGCTTCACTGCAGCTCTCTGTTACCATCACTGCGTGAGGTATTGCCCCACCCTCTTAGTCCTTGGGTTTGCTGGCTGCCCGTCGCCCAGTGAGGTTGCTCATACGGCATGGACCCCAACGGTTCCGCCCGACCTAGGCGCGGTCGTAGCGAAAATCGGTGATGTCCCCATCTATGCCGAACAAGTGCTCGGCCAGGCAAGAAGGGACCGCAAGACCCCACGCCAGGCGCTCCAAGCACTGGTCGAGATGAATCTACTCGCCGAACTTGCCAAACGAGACCTGCGCCTGCCCGACAGTTCTGACAACGAGGTCAAGAGCGCCTTGGCTGCGCGCATGCTGGAACGCAACCTCGAGAGCAGGACGACTCCCGAATCAATGCCGGACTCGGTCCTTCGCCCTTTGTACGAGAAGGCCTTGGATCTCTTTGTCCATCCGAGGCTAGTGGAGGTTGGCGTACTAGCCATCTATACCGGAGATTCGATGAAGGAGGAGCCCAAAGCCGAACGCGCCCAGACGGCCAAAGAGCTCACGGCCGCTCTGGAACGGCATCCGGCCAAGAGCCTGGACGAGTTTGCCGGCATCGCCCAAGACCCCAGGTGGTCAACGAGGGCCGTCGTTTATTTGCGTCTGATCCAAGGCAGCGACAAACCCCTCTCGATAAAGGTCGGCACAGAAGTTCAGAAGCTGCGCGCGACCGGCGACACGACGCCAATGGTCAACGACCCGGCCGGCTACTTCGTCGCCCGCTACATCAGCGAAAAGCCACCTGAGAATATCTCTTTCGAACAAGCCCGCGAGACCCTACGCGCGGGTTCCTACGAACACTGGCGCAAGCAACAGTTTCTAGACTATTCGTCGGAGCTTCTTTCGCACCACAAGGTGGAGCAACACGCCGAGCTCTTGTCTGCCATGGAACAAGGGCCCTGAACCACGGGCATGGTCCAAAGCCCTTTCGCGAACGGCAGCTCTTGAATTACGCTTTGCGGAAGCGAGACAAGTTGGCGGGCAAGGCTGCCAGATCGGGCAGGCTCTTGTCCGGGTGAAGTTGCTTGGCACGACCAAGCAAGACATCTTCGGTCTCCTTGTTGCTCGGATCGGGAACGCAGCACTCGACTGGACAAACGGACTGACAAGCCTCGTGGTCGAAGAATCCAACGCACTCGCTGCAGCGCGCGGGATCGATCGTGTACTTGCTATCGCCTTCACTGATGGCGTCGTTGGGGCATTCGGGCTCGCAAGCGCCGCAGTTGATGCATTCGTCGGTAATGTGGGTAGCCATGTTGCTCCTTTTCAAAGGGACGGTAGGACCGCGAATGCGGAGCCGTCAACGAGAGCCGTCAGTGTATTGGGAGAGTCTCTGATCGTCAACCCTACGCGATCACCCTACGCGATCACCCTACGCGATCACCCTACGCGATCACCCTACGCGATCACCGTCGAACGATGCCCTTTTCCAAGGTGAACCTCGATCACCGACAGCACCGTCGGCATTGTTAGGCCACGGCATGCTTGGGTCAGGCAGACGCAGGTTGTCCGAACCCGCTGTCAGTGGATGATGGCAGCGAGGATTGGGGCTGTTCCGGGGGTACCTTCGAGCGTGCCTTGCCACGCAGATTCACGGCAACCAGCTTAGAAACGCCCGACTCCTCCATGGTTATCCCGCATAGGCGATCGGCTATTTCCATCGTCCGCTGATTGTGGGTCACGATGATGAACTGGGAATGGTCGGTCATCTCACGCACAGCATGGTTGAAGCGACCGACGTTCGCTTCGTCCAGCGGTGCATCGACTTCGTCGAGAACGCAGAACGGCGATGGTTTGACCAGGAAGATGGCGAACAGCAGGGAGACCGCCGTCAGGGCCTTTTCACCACCCGAGAGCAGCTCGATGTTCTGCAAGATCTTCTTGCCCGGCGGGTTCGCGACAATCTCGACGCCCGTCTCGAGCATGTCGCTCTCGTCGGTGAGAGCCAGATGGGCCTTACCGCCGCCGAACATGTGCGGGAACACCTCTTGGAATTTGCTATTCACCGTATCGAAGACCTCGCGGAACCGCTTGCGCGAAGCGCGATTGATCTTGTCGATGGCCGTTTCCAACCGACTGATAGCCGACTCGAGGTCAGCTTTCTGCGTGGTCAAGAAGTCATAGCGCTGCTGAAGTTCCGCAGACTCTTCGATGGCTGTCAGGTTGATGTCGCCCATGCGCTCGACCAAGCCGCGCAACTCGCGAACACGCGCGTCTTCAGCGTCACCTGAAAGCAGGCGCTGATGATACTCGGAAAGAACGTCCGCCACCTTGGCGATTTCCGGGTAACGCTCGCGCAACTGCTCATCCAACGACTCCAATCGCATCGCCACCTGCTGGCAACGCAAGTCGAGCGAGCTCAGTTCTTGAGCCAGGCGGGCAACACTGGACCGGGTCGCCTTGAGATCGGCGTCGCGCCGGGCCAGAGCACCGCTACGCTCTTCGACCTCGGTTTGGCGCTCGACGAACGAGCGCGTGCGTTCCGTGAGCTCAGCCTGCAGTTGCGAAGCTTCTTGGCGGAGTTGCTCGGCCTCGGCACGCAACGTCTCCGCCCGCGTGAAATCCTGGGTCGACTCGTGGTCAAGTTGGGTCCGTCGCGACTCGTGTTCGCCGATTTCTCGGCGCAGGCGTTCCATGGTTTCCCGCGCTGTACGCTTCCGATCGCTGGCCTGCGCCGCAGAAACTTTCACCGTTGAAAGTTCTGCCATGAGCGCGTCGACCCTTTCCGACAAAGTCGCAACCTGGGTGCGCAAGTCCTCGGCGGTGGCGTCGAGCGCACCCGCCGATTCTTGCTCCTCTGCAAGCTGCACCGTCGCATCGGCCAAGCGAGACTGATTTTGACTCGTGGAACCGTTCAGGTTGTCGAGCGTAGCCGCAAGTTGCGCTCGGCGGGTTTCGGACTGCGCCCGTTCCCGAGCCAGCCGGTCCATGTCTTTCTTCTGCGCTGCAAGCTCGAGTTCATCGCGACGGATGTTCGCCACGGTCTCTTCGAGCAAGGTCGACGCCTCAGCTAAACTTTGCTTGTTGCTGACGTGCCTTTGCAAAGTCGCCTGGTAGTCCTGCTCGAGCCGAGCAACCACCGCTTCGAGCTCGCGCATTTCGCGCTTCTGGGAAAGCACGCTGGCTACCGAAGACTCGCGAGATCCACCGGTAACGACACCCTCGGGACCAATGACCTCACCATCGAGAGTCACCAGCGTCTTCTGCGTCTTGCCCAGTCGCCATAGGGCGAGCGCCTTGTTCAGGTCCTCGACGACGAGCACGTCGCCCAGAAGGTAGGAAGCAACCCGATCATAGTGCCTGTCGAAGCCGATGAGCTCGAGCATCGGACCGCGCACCCCGTCGGCATGCGGCCATTCGGTAGGAAACGGAACCAAGACAGCATCGGGCTGCCCCGACACCTCACCCATGGCATCGTAAACGACGGTGCTCCCGGGAGGGTTGGGACTGCGAAGAGAGATCGGAATGAAGCTCGATCGGCCTTCGCTCTTTTGCTTGAGGAAGTCGATGGCCTCGACGCCTACCTCGTGCGACTCGACGATGATGTTGCCCAGGCGCTCGCCCAGGACCGCCTCCAACGCCGTTTCAAGCTCGGGCGGGGGCTGAAC
>Ga0302323_100005277_pt1 | contig 10570 bp, 7 predicted proteins | sample Fen_T0_3_FD_201950 | JGI IMG/M metagenome (GOLD analysis project Ga0302323, IMG submission 201950) | Peat permafrost microbial communities from Stordalen Mire near Abisko, Sweden - Fen_T0_3 | ecosystem: Environmental > Terrestrial > Soil > Wetlands > Permafrost | place: Sweden: Abisko... | reverse complement strand
GATCGGCGCCCATTGTGCTGCAGAACGCCACCTTTTCCGCGCTGCCGGCGGTGGTGAAGACGGTTGCGCCAAAGGCCTTGGCAAGCTGGATTGCCGTCAATCCGATGCCACTGGTGCCGCCGTGAATCAGGATGGATTCACCGGCAGCAAGGTGCACGCGGTCGAAGACGTTGTACCAGACCGTGAAGTAATTTTCGGGTATCCCGGCGGCCTCGCGCAACGTCATTCCTGCGGGAATCGGCAGACAGAAGCCGGCGGGCGTCGCGCAAAATTGCGCATAGCCGCCGCCAGGCGTGAGCGCGCAGACTTCGTCTCCGAGTTGCCACGTAGTGACCCCCTCGCCCAGCGCGGCGATTCGGCCCGCGACTTCAAGGCCGATGATCGGGGACGCGTCGGCGGGCGGCGGATAGGCGCCGGAGCGCTGCAGGCAGTCGGGACGGTTCACGCCGGCATACGCAACCTCGATCAACACTTCGCCCGACTGGACCTTTGGCATGGGTCCATCGGCTTCGTAGAGCACGTCCGGGGGACCAGGCTCGCGCATCGCGATGTAACGCATGGAGTTCGGCAGTGGCATGGCGGCGATTCCGAAAGGGTGTCAACGCGATTCTACGTGGAGTCGGTCGGCCCTATCCACGTGTCGTTCGGGCAACGTGCCGCGCGCCACGAGCAGCCACAGCAGTGCGGCCGCGAAGCCTGCTGCCAGCACCCAGAGCGTTGGCCGCAGTCCGAACGCTTCGGCGAGCAGTGCACCCAGCAGCGCGCCGGCTGGCGTCAGCAAACCGGCGGCAACCTGCCAGGTTGCGGCCGACCGTCCCAACGCTTCCTGTGGCAACAGCCGCTGGCGCAGCGTGGTTTCATTGACCAGATACACGGTCATGGCGCCGTCGCCCACCAGTTGCTGCGCGACCAGGAACAGCATGGCGATCCACGGGACCGCCGGAGCCAGCGGAATGAATGCCTGCATCACCGCCGTCAGGGCGAGCGACCCCAACAGCGTGCGGCGCGTGCCCCAGCGCGTGGCGGCGGGCGCAGCCAGCGCGGCGCCGATCAGACCGCCGACGCCGCCGCATCCGATGGCCAAGCCCAATTGCGCGGGCGACAACCCCAGCTCCCGTAGCGCATAGAGCGTGTACAGCGACGCCATGAAGCTGCCGCACAAGGTAAACATCGTCATCGCGCAGAACAGCGTGCGGACCGCTGGCGTCCGGAAGACCACCTGAATGCCGGTGCGCACGTCGTCGACGAACGACGTAGCCGCGACCGGTTTCGGACGCGCTTCAGCCTTGCGAATCCGCGCGATCAGGAAGGCCGAGACGACGAATGTCACGGCGTCGGCCAGGATGGCGATCGGCGCGGTCCACAGCGCTACCAATGCGCCGCCGAGCGCGGGACCGGAAATCTCGGCGACCGCGTCGATCGCCTCGCGCTTGCTGTTGGCATCGAGCAGGCGCTTGCGCGACACGAGGTCGGTGATGAACACGTGGTCGGCCAGGTTGAAGAGTACGGTGCATACGCCGGTGACCGCGGCGACCGCGTAGAGAACGGGCAGCGACAAGACGTGCTGGAATGCCGCGAGCGGAATGGCCGTGAGCGCCACCGCACGGATCAGGTCGGTTGCGATCAGCAACGGACGGCGGCGATGGCGGTCCACCCAGCCACCGGCGAACCACGCCACCAGCACGCCGGGCAGCGACAGCGCGACGGCGAGGAAGCCGAGTTCGTACGCGGATGCGTCGATGACCAGGATTGCCGCCATCGGCAATGCCGTGCGCGTGATGCGCGAGCCGACGGCCGAGATGCCCTGCGCGCTCCACAGCAGCAGGAAGTCGCGATGCCGCCAGAGGCCACGGCCGAACTGTCGCTTCAGCGCAACTGCGAAACTCCGTATCGTGCCTGCGCCTAGCAGCGGCGACTCAATACAGCACCTGCACGTTTTCGGGCTGCAGCCACTCGCGCAGGCGGTCGAGCAACGCATCTTCCAGATTGACCCGCCACGCCTCGGGCAATGCCACGTCACCGCCGATGCGCTCGTTGCGGTAGGAAACGATTATCGGCTTGTCACCCGGACGGAACGGCTGCAGGATTTCTGCGAGTCTGGCGGCGGAAGCGTTGCCGTTGCACGCGAGCTTGAGTCCTTTGGCGAACTTCCTGCGCACCGTCGGGAGGTCATAGACGTTCTCGGCGATGATCCGCAGGCCCGCGAACTCGCCGTCGTCGGTCATGCGCTGGGTGACCTTGACCTCCGCGATGACCAGGGAATCGTCCCGCAGCAGGTTGCGCACGCTGTCGTAGAGTTCGTTGTAGACCATGATTTCGGTCGAGCCGCGGCCGTCGTCGAGCGTGACAAAGGCCATCCGTCCCCGCCGTCCGGACTGCACGCGCATCTGTGTCACGATGCCGGCGACCAGCACGCGATCGCTTCGGGGACTCAAGTCGACAAGCGCAGTGCGCACGACGGGAGCCAATTCCGCCGCATATCCGTGGAACGGATGCCCGGACAGGTAGAACCCGACCGCGGACTTTTCGTTCTGCAGCCGCTCGGCATCGGACCAGTCGCGCGTCGCCACGAGCCCCATCGAACGTTCCGCGGACTCCTCGCCGAACAGCGAGACCTGCGCAGCATTGGCTTCGGCGCGCTCGGCTGCCTCGAGCGCCATGCCGACCGACGCCAGAAGAGCCGCGCGGCGCGGCTCGATTGCGTCGAATGCGCCCGCGCGCACAAGGGCCTCCACCGCGCGCCTGTTGACGGCACGTTTGTCCACTCGCCGGCAGAAATCGAAGAGGTCACGGAATGGACCGGCCGCTTCGCGGGCGGCCACGATGGCCTCGATCGCGGATTGCCCGGTGCCCTTGATGCCGCCCAGTCCATACCGGATTTTCTTCTCATCCACCGGTTCGAAACGGTAATTCGATGCGTTGACGTCCGGCGGCAGCATCTTCAACCCCAGCGCGATCGCATCGTCGCGGAAGTGACGGACCTTGTCGGTGTCGTCCATGACCAGCGAAAGGTTGGCCGCCATGAACGCGGCCGGATGATGCGCCTTGAACCACGCGGTCTGGTAGGCGATGAGCGCGTAGGCCGCGGCGTGCGACCGGTTGAAACCGTAGCCGGCGAATTTCTCCATGTCATTGAAGAGCAGCGTGGCGCGGCCCTCCGTCACATTGTTCGCAATCGCTCCTTTGACGAAAATTGTCCGATGGGTGGCCATTTCCTCGGGCTTCTTCTTGCCCATCGCGCGGCGGAGCAGGTCGGCGCCCCCCAACGAATAGCCGCCGATCACCTGCGCGATCTGCATCACCTGTTCCTGATACACCATCACGCCATACGTGGGCTCGAGAATGGGCTCGAGGCGCGGATCGGGATAGGGCACGCGCTCGCGCCCCGACTTGCGTGCGACATACGCGGGAATGAGTTCCATCGGCCCTGGCCGGTACAGCGCGACCAGCGCGATGATGTCCTCGAAGCGGGTCGGCGGCGCCTGCTTCAGCAAGTCGCGCATGCCGCGCGATTCGAACTGGAACACGGCGACCGTATTGCCGCTCTTGAAGATGTCGTACGCGGCGCGGTCGTCGAGCGGCAGCGCGTCGAGCACGACCTCGGCTTGCCCATCGAGCTTGCGAATATACCTGAGCGTCCAGTCGAGAATGGTCAGTGTCGTGAGACCGAGGAAGTCGAACTTCACCAGACCGACGGCCTCGACATCGTCCTTGTCGAACTGGGAGAGAATCGCGTCCGCGCCGGACTGGACGTACAGCGGGCAGAAATCGGTGAGTTTGCCGGGCGCGATCAGCACGCCGCCAGCGTGCATGCCGACATTGCGCGGCAGGCCTTCCAGTTGCTCCGCCAGTTCGAGCAGCTGCCGGACTTCCTCTTCAGCGGCTTCGCGCTCCATCAACAGCGGCTCGGCCTCGCGCGCATAGATGACGTTGGCTTCGCGGTCTTCCTTGCGCGCAGGCGGTCGTTTCAACAGGACCTGCTTGCCCGGCTGGAAGGGAATCAGCTTCGCGATACCGTCGACGAACAAGTACGGCATGTCGAGCACGCGGCCGACATCGCGCACAGCCGCGCGCGCCGCCAGCGTTCCGAACGTAGCAATCTGCGAGACGGAATCGGCGCCGTATTTGTGCTTTACATAATCGATAACCCGGTCGCGGCCGTTCTGGCAGAAGTCGATGTCGAAGTCGGGCATCGATACCCGCTCCGGATTGAGGAAGCGCTCGAACAGCAGCGCGTAGCGAATGGGATCGAGATCGGTCACGCCGAGCGAATACGCGACGAGTGAGCCCGCGCCGGACCCGCGGCCCGGACCTACCGGGACATGGTTACGTTTGGCCCAGTTGATGAAATCGGCGACGATCAGGAAGTAGCCGGCGAAGCCCATCTGCACGATGGTCCTGGTTTCGAATTCGAGCCGGGCGAGGTACTCCGGACGCTTGCCGTCGCGGAGCGCGTCGTCCGGGTAGAGTTGCGCCAGGCGCCGTTCCAGCCCGGCGACGGCCTCGATGCGCAGGTGCTCGTCGATGGTCACGCCGGGCGGTGTAGGGAATTCCGGCAGATGGTTCTGGCCAAGCGCAATGGTCAGGTTGCAGCGCTGGGCGATGGCGACAGTGTTCGCGAGGGCTTCGGGCAGGTCCGCGAATTTTGCGGCCATGTCCGCGCGGGTCGTGAAGAATTGATCGGGCGTGAAGCGCTTCGGCCGCCTTGCGTCGGACAGTATCGAACCCTCCGCGATGCAAACCCGTGCCTCATGTGCGCGAAAATCTTCACGCGCGAGAAACTGCGTCGGGTGCGTGGCCACGACCGGCAATGCGAGTTCGCCGGCGAGTGCGACAGTGGCTGCGACCAGCAAGTCGTCCTCGGGGAGACCGGCACGCTGCACTTCGAGATAGTAGCGCTGCGGGAACCATGCCGACCATTCGCGCGCCGCACGCGCGGCCGCCGAGGGGTTGCCCTGTAACAGCGCGTGGCCGACCTCGCCATCGCGCGCGCCGGACAGCGCGATCAGACCTTCGGTCCCCTCGGCAAACCATTCGCGCCGGATCTCGGCGTGACTGCGATACTGATTGGCGCGATACGCGCGCGACAGCCAGTCGCACAGCTTCAGATAGCCTTCGCGGGACGCCGCCAGCAGGATGGCGCGAAACGGGCGATCGCGCTCCGAATCGTGCGTGATCCACACATCGCAGCCGACGATCGGCTTCAAGCCGGCGCCGCGCGCCGCCTTGTAGAACTTGATGAGACCGAAGGCGTTGGCCAGGTCGGTGAGTGCCAGCGCAGGCATGCCGTCGCGCGCCGCCGCGGCCACCGCGGCATCGATCCTGACCGTGCTGTCGACGACCGAGAATTCGCTGTGCAGCCGCAGGTGGACGAAGGACGGATCGGTCATTTCGGGGCAGTGCCGGAGTGCTAGAATTCTACTCTGTTCGCGCGCGGGTTTTCGCAAATGAGTTTTCGTAAATAGGCTTCGCAAATGGGTTTCGCAAGTGAGTTTTCCCGAATAGGCATTTGCGAATGAGCTTGTGCGAACGCCGCCGGCTCGTGATGTCCAACCGGAATTCTCCGCGATGTCCTTGATTCGCTTCGCAAGTGTTCTTCTGTTCGCCGCGCTGGCAGGTTGCGCGACCGTAGCACCTCCTTCGCCTGGGGCGCCGGCAGCACCAACGGCGGCGCCCGCAACTGCGCCTTCGCCCGCGCCCGCGCCGAAACCCTATGTCGAACCGCCGCCGCCCCCTGTCAACCTGCAGGGATTTCCCCCGACGTATCGCCTGGGGTTTGGTGACGGTTGCGCGACCGCGCGCGGCACGGAGCAGAAGGACACCGCGCGTTTCGTCGCGGACGGCAACTACCGCACCGGGTGGCAGGATGGGGTCGCCCAGTGCCGGAAAAAGTAGTCGGAAGATGAGGAACCGCGGGTGAGACCTTCGACGTCGCAGTTCGTCGATGTCCGCGGTCTTCGCTATCACGTTCGCACGTGGGGTGACGCGCGTGCGCGCAAGCTCATCCTGCTGCATGGCTGGATGGACGTCTCCGCGTCGTTCCAGTTCCTGGTCGACGCGCTTTCCGCCGATTGGCAGGTGCTGGCGCCGGACTGGCGCGGATTCGGCCTGAGCGAATGGCCGCACGAGGGCTACTGGTTCGCCGATTACGTGGCCGACCTCGATGGCCTGTTGCGCGCGTTGGCGCCCGAAGACGCAGTCGATGTCGCCGGCCACAGTCTCGGCGGCAACGTGGCCCTGATGTACGCGGGGTTGCGGCCCGGACGGATCCGCAATGTCGTCTCGCTCGACGGGTTCGGCATTCCCGGTGAGGGGGCCGACGCGGCGCCGACGAAATTCACCACATGGTTGAATGCACTCGACGATCCGCCGGTGCTCGCTCCTTACCGCAGCCTTGCGGCGGTCGCGGACCGATTGCAGAAGAACAATCGCCGGTTGGCGCGTGACAAGGCAGAGTATCTGGCATCGCATTGGGGAGAAGCACTACCCGACGGCACGGCCCGGCTTCGCGCCGATCCACGCCACAAGCTTCCGTTTCCCGGCGTGTACCGGCTGGAGGAGACCTTCGCGATCTGGCATCGCATCACTGCGCCCGCGCTGTGGGTTGCCGCGGACGATTCCACCATTCCACGCTGGCTGGCCGGTGGCGGCGATCCCGCGGCTGAAATTGAACGAAGGATGGCGCATGTTCCAGGTGCCCGGCTCGTCACGATTGGCGATGCCGGACACATGCTGCATCACGACCAGCCGCAAGCCGTCGCGCGCGCGCTCGAGATGTTCCTCGCCTGATGCCGCGACGCCTCGCGGTGCAATCGCGGCGCGGCGCGTACATCGCGCTGGCACTCCTGACACTGATCTGGGGCGGCAACTGGGTCGTGATGAAACTGGCGCTGCAGTCCGCACACCCGGTCATCCTCAACGTGCAGCGGACATGGCTCGCGATCCTGGTCCTGTTCGCGGTGCTGTTCTGGCGGCGCGGGCGGCTGTTGCCGGAGTCCTGGCTCGCAGTGATAGTCACCGGCGTCTTCCAGACGACGATCAATTTTGGCTCGACGACGATGGCGTTGGCCGGCGGCGGCGCCGGACGCACGTCGGTGCTCGTGTTCACCATGCCGTTCTGGACGCTGCTGTTGGCGTGGCCGGTGCTGCACGAACGGGTCAAGGGCTACCAGTGGCTTGCGGTCGCCTTCGCGCTGGCCGGCATGGTGCTGTTGGTCGAGCCGTGGCAGTGGCAAGGCGAGTTGGCGCCCAAGTTGTGGGCAGTATTGTCCGGATTCGGTTGGGCGGCCGGCACGATCGCCACCAAGTATTTCCAGCGCGGACAACGCTTCGACGCGCTCAATTTCATCGCGTGGCAGATGCTGCTTGGCGTGCTGCCATTGACCTTGCTGCCGTTTGTCCTCGACCTGCCCGCGACGCAATGGAGCGTGACCTATGTCCTGCTGCTCGCACAAGTGGGCGCGATATCGACCGCATTGGGGTTCCTGCTGTGGATCGCGGTGCTGCGCTGGTTGCCGGCAGGCACGGCGTCGCTCAACATTTTCGCCATTCCCGTCATTGCGTTGCTGTCGTCGATGGCCGTCTTCGGCGAGCGGCTCACCCGCAACGAGTGGATCGGCATCGGCTGCATCGGCGCCGGACTCGCGATCATTTCGGTCGACGCGTGGCGCGGACGTCGTCGCGATGGGCAAGCCGTCACTGAACCGACGCCGCTGGAGGGAGGGTAGATCTGCGACAGCCGAATGAGGTTAGGAGCCTGGAGTTTCCTCGCCCATCTGCAATTGCAGGTAGTTTTCGAGCCCCACCTTCTCGATCAATCCGATTTGCGTTTCGAGAAAATCGATGTGCTCTTCTTCGGATTCGAGGATGTCCTCGAACAGCTCGCGGCTGATGTAGTCACCGATCTTTTCACTATGCGCGATGGCCGCTTTCAGGATCGAATGCGCGGCGCGTTCCAGCTTGAGATCGCACGCCAGCGCTTCCGGCACGCTTTCGCCGACCATCAGCTTGTTGAGATCCTGCAGGTTGGGCAGCCCCTCGAGGAACAGAATGCGCTCGACCAGCTTGTCCGCATGCTTCATCTCGTCGACCGATTCGTGATACTCGAGGTGGCCGAGTTTGTGAAAGCCCCAATTGCGGAACATGCGCGCGTGCAGAAAATACTGGTTGATGGCGGTCAGTTCGTTGGCGAGCACCGCATTGAGGTGCCGCAGGACATCCTTGTCGCCCTTCATCTTGTCGTCTCCGGTAGATTGGGTTGCGTGCGCAGGACGTGCACGAAGGTGCGCGTCGATTCGACTCGCAACGCGAATGAACGCCTGGAACGCGAGTGTTGGCTAGTCGTCGCCGCCGGCGCATCCGCAAGCCGCCGCCAGCGACTCGGCCAGCACGGAGCGCGCGCAATCCGTGCAGCGACCGCAGCACGTCGCCACGCCCAGTGCAGCCGACAGATCCGCGAGCGAGCGTACGCCGAGCTTCACGGCACCGCGAATCTCGCCGTCGGTCACTGCATTGCAGATGCAGACGTACATCGTGAACTTTCAGGCAGTGCGGGCGGCTGGAGACGGCGTGCCGCGATCGCGCCACCACGCGAGCGCCAGCCAGCCCGCAGGGACCAGCACCATGAAATAGGTCAGCCACTCCCCGTACTGGCCTTCCGGGCCGTAGGGCTCGGTCATGACATGCCAGTACGCATTGTCGATGCCCGGAATGACTCCGGCTTCGCTGAACTCGTGGAAGGCGTAGATGAAGAGCTGAATGGTGAACAGGATGAGGAATGCCGACGTCACCTGGAAGAAGCGCTTGAGGTTGACGCGCTGCCCGTAGCGCGACCACGCCCACGCGACGAGCGCAGCGAGCAGAATGCCCAGCGTCGCGCCCATCAGCAGATCACGGGAACCTTGCTCGAACAGCAGCGTAGTCAGGATCAGCGCCGTTTCCATGCCTTCGCGGACGATCATGACCAGCACGAACGCGAACACGCCGAGCCACGCACCCGTAGTGGACTTCAACGCCGCGGCCTCGACCTTCGCCGCGATGTCGCCGCGCATCCGCTTGGACGCTTTCAGCATGTAGAACACCATCGACAGCACCATCAACCCGGCGGCGAGCGCCAGGAAGCCTTCCCACAACGGCTTGTTTTCCGCCTGACCGAAGAAATAGCCTGCCAGCACCGACAGCGCGACGCCGACGCCGGTACCCCACAGTACCGCCGAGCCGAGCGCGACCCGGTGGGTCTTGCGCAGATAAGCCAGCGTGATGGCAACGATCAGGAATGCTTCGATGCCTTCGCGCAATGTCACGAGCAGTGTGGCGAGCATGGCGACGGTCTCCTTCGGCGACCCGCGTTGGGCGAACGATCGCCACTGGGGTCGTAATACGAATGATTCGCATTTTGAATACGTTCGGCGAAAAATGCAAGAGGGAAGGAAGACGGGCCGCCGAACGGTCGCAACAGGGGTTCTTGGGCCGGGGCGGCCGGGCGCGGGTGGAGCGCCTCCACGGCGGGGGGCGGTGTCCAGAGTCGGCGCGAGGCAAACCGGTAGAATGGCGGTCCGCCGGAACGTTTCCCGGCGTTCATTTTTTCCCCCAGCCCCCGCCATGACGCAAGCCACCCAGCCCGACCTTACGAGACTCCGCATCGACCGCAGCGCGGCGCCGGTGGCCTCGCGCCGTCGCCGGCGCTGGCTGTGGTGGGGCGGCATCCTGCTGGTGTTGGCCGCGGCTGGCGGCTGGTTCGCGCTGCAGCCGCGCGCGGTGACCGTCCAGACGACGTCGGTGGTCACGACCTATCCTTCGCAGCAGTTCGTTCTGCTCAATTCGACGGGCTACGTCGTCGCGCAGCGGAAGGCCGCCATCTCGTCGAAGGCGACCGGACGTCTCGAATGGCTCGGCGTGGCGGAAGGTTCGCGGGTCAAGGCCGGCGACATCATCGCGCGCATCGACGCGCGTGACGTCGTGGCGCAGGGCGAAAGCGCACAGGCCAACGTGAAAGCCGCCAGGGCCGCGCTGGAGCAGGCGTTGGCCGAGGAACGCGATGCCCTGGCGCAGCTGAAGCGCAACCAGGATCTTCTGGCCAAGGGCTTTGTTTCCGCCGCCTCCGTCGACACCGCGAAGGCGCGCGCCGAGAGGGCAACGGCCGGCGTCGGCAACGCGCGCGCGACGATCGGCGCCGCGGAGGCCATGTCGCGCAATGCGCAGGTCTCCGTCGACTACACGGTGATCCGCGCGCCGTTCGACGGCGTGATCCTGTCGAAGAGCGCCAACGTCGGCGATCTCGTGACGCCATTCTCCAACGCGGCCGACTCGAAAGGCGCGGTGGTTTCGATAGCGGACATGAGCACGCTGGAAGTGGAGGCCGACGTCGCCGAATCGAGCCTGTCCAAAGTCACCGTGGGCCAGCCTGCGGAGATCCTGCTCGACGCGCTTCCGGACACGCGGTTCCGCGGCCGCATCAGCCGCATCGTGCCGACGGTGGACCGCGCCAAGGCCACCGTCATGACCAAGGTGAAATTCGACGCGATCGATCCGCGGATCCTGCCGGAAATGAGCGCCAAGGTGAGTTTTCTAT
>Ga0302323_100005274_pt1 | contig 10573 bp, 7 predicted proteins | sample Fen_T0_3_FD_201950 | JGI IMG/M metagenome (GOLD analysis project Ga0302323, IMG submission 201950) | Peat permafrost microbial communities from Stordalen Mire near Abisko, Sweden - Fen_T0_3 | ecosystem: Environmental > Terrestrial > Soil > Wetlands > Permafrost | place: Sweden: Abisko... | reverse complement strand
TGGTGTCACGTAGAATGAGACTGCGAGGCTGACGGTGACCGAAACGCGCGACGAGACGATTCTGTTCTTCCCTGGCGAGATAGGCGAGCGAGCCTTGCGCGCGCGCCTGGTGGCTGGCGAGGATGCCGCGTACCGGGATTGCTACCAACGGTACGCGCCGAAGTTGATGCGCCTGCTCATGGGCATTCTGCACAACAAGGCTAGGTCAGAGGAGATTCTTCAAGACACGTTCATCGCTGCCTTTCGAAGTATCAATCAGTTCCGTGGTGAGGTGAGCATTTCGAGCTGGCTCGCGCGCATTGCGACGAACCGGGCCTACAACGTGATCCGCGACGAATCTCGGCAGAAGCGGACCGCGCCGCCACCCGGAGATGAAGCCGTGTCGAGGTTTGAACCGCAGGTCGAGGGCCGTGACCTGGCCCGCAAAGTGATCAGGATCCTGGACCAGATGGAGCCCTCCAAGAAGCTGGCCCTGCTGCTGCAAGCCGAGGGCTACTCAGTGGCGGAAATCGCAGAGATCTCCGATGAGCCCCGGGGCACCATCCTGGCCCGCTTGTCGCGCAGCCGGGCCGAATTGTCGTTGCGCATGGCCGAGGCCGGGCTTGTCACCCAAGAGAATCTGGCTAGCATGGAGGAGCGATCATGAGCGACTGTCTCTCCTTGCGTGAGCGCCATTTCGCTCCAGGGGCGGGAAGCGATCCCGAATGGGTGAACCATGTGCAGGCCTGTCCCGCGTGTCGACTGGCCCAGCAAGGCATGCCCCTGGTGGATCGCGCGCTGGCCGAGGTGGCCCAGTTGCCGGTGGAGGTGCCACCCTTCGAGGCCGTCGCCAAGTCCGCACAAAGTGCCGCGCGCCATCAGCGCCGACGGCAAACCGTGCGCCGGTCGGTTCCGTTCCTGTACACCGGACTGGCCACCGCCGCGCTGGCCGCTGGCATCGTTGCCATGGTGTGGATCGGCCGTGCCCGCTCGGCCGCACCCAAGCTGCTTGCGCCAGGCGGGGAGATCCTCGCCACGGCCGAGGCCAAAGCCGCCATTCTTGGCAACGGCGTTCGCATTCGCCTCGACGCTGGCTCGCTCAAGCTCGCCCTGGGGGACAAGGACGCGCAAACTCTGCTCCTGCCGCTCGGCCGCGTTTTTGTCGATGTCCCCAAGCTGCCCGCAGGCGCGACGCTTTCGGTGCGCACGCCCGACGCCGAGGTGCGCGTCCATGGCACGCGTTTCCAAGTCATTCGCACGGGCAAGGACACGCAAGTTCACGTGGTAGAGGGCGTGGTGGAAGTGCGCCCCGAGGGTATCGGTCGGCCGGTTCAGATGCTTCGCGCTGGCGAATCGGCCACGGTTGGCTCTGCCGAGGCGTACCGTGAAGGGCTTCGCCATGCCACGCTCAATGCGCTCGATCACGGCGAATTCGCCGCTGCGGAGAAGCAAATTGGAGAAATGGTTGGCTCGAGCGCCGATCGTTCCCAGCAGGCGGAAGCGCAGGCGCTCTTGGCGTGGTCGCTTTCTGCGCGAGGCAAGCGCGGTGAGGCCATCCAGCGTTACCGGCAGGTATTGACGCTTTTGCCCGAGGGACTCGGGCCCCTGTGGGCAGAGAATGCATGCGCCGAGCTGGCCATCCTCATCGAGCAGGAGCGTCCACAGGACAGCTCGTCCACGTGGGCGGAGTGTCTTCGCCGTTTTCCGGATGGTGTTCACGCTGGTTTGGCCAGATCGCGGGCGCATCCCAGCAAAGGTATGTAGTGACCGCGGCGCTGGTGGTGCTGCTAGGGGTATCGGCCCCACTGCGCGCTCCTGATCTGCAAGTCGAGGCGGCCACGACCGCGGGTGCGGACTTTCCCGAGCTGGCCGACGCAGTGGCGCGGGCGCTGGTGGCAAGCGGGGCCCGCGTGGTGCTGCGCGGTCCATCCAGCGGGCCGTGCCTGTACTGCGCCAAGGTCGAGGTCGTCGAGGCCGGGCAGGGCAGCTGCCGCGTGGAAGTCAAGCAAGACATCAAACAAGAGCGCCACATCGCCGCGGCCACGCTGCACTTTCCGGCTGGCAGCCCGCTTTTCGATCGCGCGCGCGCCATCGCTATCCAGGCGCGCCTACTGGTGACCTGGGAAACCAATCCCGAGACACGGAACAAGGAAACTTTGGCTCGGTCGTCCACGCGCAAATCCGAACGGAAGAGCCCAATAGAGCTGCCGATCCCCGAGTCTCAAGGCGCCGTCGCTGCGCTCGTTCCCGCCGCGCCAATCAAGGAGCCCGAGCTGATCCCGGGACCCGTCCCCGTGCGGCTTCCGGATCCCGCTCCCGAGCGGCGCGCGGATCCTGTCTTGGTTGCGCCAGTCACCTATATCGACCGGGCCGAAGCGAAGAAACCCGCGGATCGGGTCGAGAGCAAGGCGTCTGAAACCGTGCGTGCCAGGTCCACTCGCGGACCGTCGGCGGAAGTCGCGTCGGTCAGTCTTCAGCCGCATGAAAAGCAGTGGCCGTGGATTCCCACCATCGTTGGTTCAGGCGCGGCCGTCGCGGCGGCGATTTGCGCGGTGGTGGCGCGTGACCGCTACAACGCCCTGTCGGACAAGTCGCAACCCTTCCAGGCTGCGCAGTCCTTGAAGGGCCAGGGGCAGAAATGGCAGGTTGCCAGTTTCGTTCTTTCGGGGGTGGCTGCGGCTGGCCTGACCACGGGCCTGTTTGGATTCATCACGCGTTCGTCCGAACGATCCTCCCTGTCGGCAGTTGCGGCGCCGGTACCAGGGGGGGGCATGGTCGCTGTCGCGGGGAACTGGCCATGAAGACTGGCAGAATGGCCACCAAGGCGATGCTTGCGCTGTTGGGCTTGGCATCGTGCAATTTTGACGCTGCATTCAAGCGCTATTGCGACAACAATCCCCACTGCCAGGCGGATGCAGGATCGGCATCGGATGTTGGGCCGGATATTGGGCCGGACGCGGGGCTGGAGGTTGGTCCAGACGCGGGGCCGGACAGCGCGGTCAACGATGCGGAATTCTGGCCGGCTATTCCTTCGCCGAAGCCCTGCGCATCCTCCAGTGACTGTTCGGGCCCCGACGAAGTCTGTCACCCCTTTAGCCAAGTCTGCGTGAGGACGTGCAACAGCCTCGCGGATTGTCAGCCCTGGCCCTGGCTTGGTAGCTGTTCAGATCCACGCGGCGGAGGGCCCTCGCGTGGTCAAAAGATCTGCTCTTGCACTGCCCTGAGCTGCAACAGCTACGCCAGCGGCTTCGTGTGCGATTCCGACGGCTCGTGCAAGCCGATTTGCAAGTCCGATCAGGATTGTTTGGGGTTCCCGCTGCCGCGCGCTTGCGACCTGCCGACGGGCTTGTGCAAGCTCATCCCCCAGCCTTGTTCGGTCAGTACCGACTGCCCGCCCATGCAGCCGCGCTGCGATCCCACAAGTCTCGTGTGTACCGGATGCGTTTCTTCCGCAGATTGCGCTGGCCGGCCCGATGGTGTTTCCCTGCAATGCGGTCCGACCGGCGGCTGCGTAGGCCCCCAGTCCGGGCCCTGAAAAGAAGTCCCGAAGTCAGCCCGGGAAGAGGAGAGAGAAACCTCCGGACTGACTTCGGCTCCTAAGCAAAATCTACGGGGCGACGGTGACCGCGTCGGCAGCGGAGGTAACCCCTTGGAAAACGGCCGTGACATTCGTCGAACCACTGGCCAGGGCCGTGAGCAGGCCGCGGGAGCCGCTGGCGTTCGAGACCGATGCCACCGTGGCCGTGGTTGACAGCCACGTGGCGACCGCAGTCAGATCGTGCGAGGTCGAATCGCTGTACACGCCAGTCGCCGTGAGCTGCTGGCTGCTGCCACGGGCGACCGTCAGTGGGCTGGGCGTGACGTTGATCGACGACAGCGTCGCCTTGCTGACCGTGAGCGTGCTGGTACCAGACACGCCAAGGTAGGTTGCCGTGATGGTGGCCGAGCCTGCTTTTACGGGGGTTGCGCTGCCAGCGGCAGTCACGGTGGCCACGCCCGCGTCCGAGGACACCCATGCGCTATTGGAAGTTACAACCAGGGTGGCATCATTGGACAGCGTCGCGGTCGCGGAGAAGGAAACGCTGATGCCAAGGACCGTCGCGGGATTGGTCGGTGCGACACTGATCGATTTCACGCTCTTGGCGACGGTGAGAACCGTGGTGCCAGAGATGCCGTCGTAGGTGGCGGTGATGGTGGCCGAACCTTCCGCCAGCGCACTGGCACGGCCCGCGTTGGCCCCGGTACCCGTGACCACAGCGACCGACGTGTTCGAGGATGCCCAGGTTGCGGAGGCGGTCACGTTGCGGGTGGTGAAATCAGCAAAGACCGCGGTTGCGGTGAGCTGCTGGCTGGCGCCAACGGGAAGGTTCTGATTCGTCGGTGTGACTTGGATATAGGAGAGCGGCGGATCGGTCACCGTCAGGGTGGCGGTACCCGACAGCCCGCTGTAGGTTGCCGTGATGGTCGCCGTGCCGATGGCGAGTGCGGTTACGGTTCCCCCTCCATTGCCTGGACCACCCCCGCCTGGACCGCCGCCAGGGGTGCTGCCGGTGACTGTCGCGACCGCGGCGTCCGATGACGTCCAGTCGGCGGACGCCGTGACGACCGACGTGGTGCCGTCGTCGTAGACCAACGTGGCCACAAGGGCCTGCGTGGCGTTCACGACGATCGAGGCTGTGGCGGGCGTGACCACCAGGGCCTTGGCCGTCGCGGCGGTTACGGCAAGCGAGGCTGTGGCCGTGAACGTGCCGTAGGTGGCGGTGATCTTGGCCGTGCCCGCTCCCACGCCTGTGGCAAGGCCAGCGTTGTTACCGCCTCCGCCGGGGCCACCGCCGCCCGGGCCGCCGCCGCCACTCGAGATGCTGGAGATGGTCCCATCCGACGTGGTCCATGAAACGCCCGTGGTCTGTGTTTTCGAGGTTCCATCGTCATAGATAAGCATGGCGGTGAACTGTTGCGTGCCGCCCACCTTGACCGAGGCCGAGGCCGGTGTGATGGTCAGGCCTGTCGCAATGGGATCGCGTACAGTGAGGGTAGAGGTGGCGGTGCAACTTCCGGTGCACGTGCCGGCGTAGCTTGCCGTGATGGTGACGGTCCCGGCCCCAACCCCGGTGGCCAAGCCTGCGTTGCCGCGACCACCACCCCCGGTCGGACCGCCGCCCGGCGTGGTTGCATTGGAGATGGACGCCACATTGGCATCGGAGGTCGTCCAGCTGACGGTGTTGGTGACGTCGCTGGTGGTGCCGTCGCTGTAGATGGCGGTGGCCTGGAACTGCTGGGTCGCGCCCACCAGAATCGACGCAGGGGACTGCGGGGAGACGGTGATTTCAAGCAGTGTCGTTGCCGCGGTCACGGTCAGTGTGGCGCTAGCGCTCTTGCCTTGGAAGGTCACGGTGATGCTCGTCGTGCCTGCCGCCACGCCCGTGGCTGTGGTGCCTGGCCCCTGCGTTGCCATGGTGGCCACCGACGTATTCGACGATGTCCAAGTCGCACCTTGGACGCGGCCGGTGGTGCCATTCTCGTACACCGCCGTCGCCGTGAATGCTTGATTCTCGCCAACACTCACGCTGGCCGAGGTGGGGGAAATCATGATGGACGACAGCTGCGGGGCCCCGACGGTCAAGGTTGCCGTGCCAGACACCGAGCCAAGCGTCGCCGTGATGGTGGCCGTCCCGGCAACCAGCGCGGTGGCAAGTCCCTTGCTGCTGGTTGCATTCGACGCCTGGGCCACGGTGGTATCGCTAGACGACCAAGTCACCTGGGCTGTGAGATCCACGGTGGCGCCGTTGTTGTAAATGCCGCTCGCGGTGAATGCCTGCGACTTGCCAGCCGTGATGGTTGCCGTGGCCGGCGCTACCGTGATGGAGGACAGCACGGCTTGCGCCACCGTGACCGTCGCGCTGCCGCTCTTGCCCGAGAGCGTGGCAGTCACTGTCGTGCTGCCAGTGGCCAGGCCCTTCACTTGGCCCGTCGTGTTCGAGACGCTGGCGATGGTGCTGTCCGCGACGGCCCAAGCAACCTGGGTGGTCACGATCTGGGTGGTTCCATTCTGGTAAGTTGCGGTGGCGACGAGCGAGGAGGTCAGCCCGAGCACGATGGCCACCGGATTTGGCGTCACGGCGATGCTTACGAGGGGCGATGCCGATACGGTCACGGTCGCCGAGCCGGTCACGCCGGAGAGGGCAGCCTGGATTTGCGCGGTTCCGACGGCGAGCGCCGTGGCCTGTCCCTTCTGGCCCGCGGCATTGGAAACCGAGGCTGCGCTTGCCGACGTCGACGACCAGGTCGCTGAGATGGTCAGATCCGCCGTGCTAGCGTCGGAATAGGTGCCGGTCGCGGTGAAGGCCTGCGTGCCTCCCACGTTGGGCGACCAGGTCGACGGCGTGAGTGCAATGGACACCAAGGTAGGCGTGGTCACCGTGATCGTGGTCGAGCCCTTGATGGTTCCCACTGTGGCGGTCAGGGTGGCCGTGCCCGCGGCCAAGGCGCGCACGACGACTCCCGTGCTGCTGGTGGCAACTGACGCGACGGTGGCGTCGCTGACGGTCCATGCCGCTTGCAGCGTCACGTCGCTGGTGGTGCCGTCGGCATAGGTCGCCGTGGCCTGGAATTCCTTGGAGGTTCCCTTCTGCAGGATGGGCTGTACGGGCGTGATGCTGACGGCCGTGATGGCGGATGCCGTAATCGTGACCGAAGCCGTGCCTGTGAGGCCTTGGTAGGTCGCGCTGATGGTCGCGGTGCCCGCCTTTACGCCCGTGATCTTCTCCTTTGAGCTTGTGCTGTCGAGGGCGACTGTCGCGAGGCCGGTGCTGGACGAGGTCCAGGTGGCCGCCGCCGTGATGTCTTGTTTGGTGCCATCGGCAAACACGCCCGTTGCGTTCACAAGCGTGGACTGGCCCACGGAAACGACGCTGCTCCCGTCGATGGAAATGCTGGTGAGCGCGGCGCTCGATACCGTGATCTTGGTGGTCGCGGTCTTGCCCGTGTAGGTGGCCGTGATGGTCGCCGAGCCAGCCTTCTGTCCTGTCAAGGTATGCCCAGCGACTTGAACGACGGCGGTGTCACTGGATGTGAAGGTGGCCGACGAGGTCACGTCCGCCGTAGTGCCGTCTGAGTAGATAGCGGTGACCACAAGGCTCGTGTAGGGCACGCTGGCCGCAATCGTGGGGTTGGCTGGGGCGATCTCGATGCCGGTCAGGGCCGCGGGGCCGTCGCCAGTTGCATCGATGGCGTCTCGGCCGGCGCTGCCGTCGTTCCTGATCCCGTCGGCATTGTTGGCGTCCACACCGTCTTGCGCTAGCCGCAAATCGGCGGGCGAGTCGCTTCTTGTACTGTCGATTCTTGAACTATCGGTCGCCGCGTCGCTTAGCGCGACCTCGGCAATGGGGACATCAGTCGGCGAAAGACTGTCTCTTGTGGCCAGATCGGCCAATGCATCGCTGGCTTGGGAGCTGCCAGCATCCAGGATCCCGTCGCGCTTGCCGTCTAACTTGGCTCCGCCGTCGCCTTCGTCGCCACCATCGTAGCCAGTGGCCCGAAGTCCGCTGCGTCCACCGCAAGCGCCAAGAAGTGTTCCAACTAGAAATGCAAAGAGCGCGAGTCTGGTCCGAGTCATCTGATTGTTCCCCTGTGAAGATAAAGGTCGTCGGATACGATCGAAGAAAGCACGAAGAGCCATGGGGAGCTGCGCTCCCTCATGGCTCCCCGTTCGTGGGAAGGAGGTTGGTGTTGGGTGCTAGCCACCGAAATTGGGACGGCCGCCGCCGTCGGGCCGGGTGAAGCCGCCGCCGTCGGGCCGGGTGGTGCCGCCGGCCTCGGGCCGGGTGAAGCCGCCGCCGTCGGGCCGGGTGAAGCCGCCGCCGTCGGGCCGCATGAAGCCGCCGTCGCCTTGGCCGGGAGGCGTGAAGCCGCCGTCGCCCTGGCCGGGAGGCGTGAAGCCGCCGTCGCCTTGGCCGGGAGGCGTGAAGCCGCCGTCGCCCTGACCGGGAGGCGTGAAGCCGCCGTCGCCTCGGCCAGGAGGTGTGAAGCCACCGTCGCCGAAGATGGGCGGCATGGGGGCGGCGTCGACAGTGTCCGTCGAGGAGCCACCCGCACCGCCGAGCGGGACGTTGCCGCCTGCTCCTGGCACGCCGCCATTCCCCGGCACGCCGCCATTTCCTGGCTGTCCGCCATTGCCTGGTTGTCCGCCGAGCCCCGGCTGGCCGCCATTGCCCGGGTTCCCGCCCGAGTTGCCGCCGGTTGCCTTGGCGCCGCCTGAACCTTGACTGCCGCCTGTCGCCTTGGCGCCGCCTGAACCCTGACTGCCGCCTGTGCCTTTGCTGCCGCCTGTTCCCGTGGAAAGCCCGGAGCTCGATGAGCAAGCGCCCAAGCCCATCGATACAAACAGCAATCCCGTGGCCGCGGCCGATACCAGATTCCTTGTCTTCATTCGAATTCTCCCCGCATGGTGGTTACCTTCGCAGCAGACTCGATCTGCTTTCCGCATGGACACCACCCGCCGCCAATTGATTGCACCCTCCGTTGCGAATGCATGCGGGCGCCTGCTCAGCGCTCGGGTGGGCCGTAAAGCGTCGGCCGCCAATCCGCGTAGCCGAAAGTTCCCTTGAGGGTTTGGACCGTGTTCCACGACGCGTCGACTTCGAGAATCACGCCGGCATTCGTGTACGTGATGACGGTGTTGCCGCTCGGCAGTCGCTGCACATCGCCGAGCGTGCCGCTGGAATTGCCAGAGGTGAAGTCCTTGACCGTGGTAGTGCTGATGGCGCTGGTCGATTCCGTGAGCTTGAGCTCAAAGACATGCGCGGAGCCCGAGCTGCCATTGTTGAAGATGAGCATGTTGCCATTGGCGTCGAAATCGTGGCCGTGGTTCACCTGCCAGGTTCCCGAGGCGCATTTGGGTGCCTTGGCACCGGTGCAGCTGCCGCCGATCTGCCAGACGGGCGTTCCGTCGTGCTTGACCTTGACGTAGAGATTCGGGTTGCGGTCGCCGATGGTGTAGCTGTCGTCCGCCGGGTGATACAGGATGGAATTGCAATGGTAGGTATTGCCGCCGCCGCCCATGGCGCTCGATCCACCCGCATACAGGTTCGCGCCGATCTTGAAGACCGTCGTGGTCGACCCCGAGCCGTCCGAGGCGCGCTCGACCAGATTGCTCTCCGGATCGGTTCCTGTCGCCGTCCAAACCATGGCGGCGATCTTTCCGGGGAGGACTGCGAAATCGTGGTGCGCGCTGGAGAGCCCAGTGATGCTGGTTTGACTGGTTTGCCCATCCATGGACACGAAACGCATTTCGCCGCCGCTGTTCTGAACATTCAGCGACAGCATCCACATGTTGACACCCTCGTAGTCCATGCGTGCGCGGCTGCACTGGCTGGGACCGGCCGAATACCACACCACCTCGCCATCCGCGTCGATGATGTAGGCGTTGCCCGCGCCCCCGCCTCCGCCCATGCCGCTGCCCATGCCGTTGCTGGTGACGATGAAGCCAGGGACTTGCGACGAGACACTGGCACCGGCGGTTCGTGTCACCGTGGGCGCGCCCGTGAAAGTCCCGGTCTTGGGCAGGGTGTAGTCCGGACTCTTGCAGGTGGACCCACTGGACGAGGTTGCCTCGATGTGGAAGGTGTAGTCGCTCGACTGCTTGAGGCCGAGCAGCAGGGTGCGGTAGTTCGTCTTCTTGAGGTCGACGGGGGCGGTGCCGCCCTTGTTGAGGATGCCGGTTGCGGCATTGTTCAGCGTGTACACGATTTGGGCGCTGCTCACACTCGACAGGGTCGTCGACCATTCGACGAGGCCCACCGTGGCCATCTTGGTGCTGAGGGCATTCGAGACGATGGTGAACGTACACGTGCCTGTGCTCGATGCCCCCCCCGACCCGCTGGCTCCCCCCGCCGCGGTCACACCCCCTGACGAGGTTGTGCCGCCCGTGGCCTTGCTGCCACCCGCGGCAGACGTTCCGCCTGACGAGGTTGCGCCCCCGCTGCCTGCCGATCCCCCGGACGAAGCCGTTCCCCCCGACGAGGCTGTGCCGCCCGTGGCTTTGCTGCCACCCGCGGCGGACGTTCCGCCCGACGAGGTTGTGCCGCCCGCGGCGGACGTTCCGCCCGACGAGGTTGTGCCGCCTGCTCCGGTGCTTCCGCCGGAACCCGCGCTGCCACCCGACGAACTGGTGCCGCCGCTTGCGGTGGTGCCGCCAACCCCGGAACTACCGCCGTGAGCGGAAGAGCTGGTGGTCGAGCTCCCACCGGATCCTGCTGTGCTACCGCCAGCGCCAGCGTCCGTTTGTTGGGGGGATGCGCAGTGAGTACCGGCAACAACGAGACAGGATTGAAGAAGTAGCAGTCTGGTAGTGCGAGACCAAGCCATGTCGGTTGCTCCTTATAGAGAATTCACGATGGCGCGCAGATCGGCGGCGTAGCGGCCGGTCGGCGCCAGGCGCAGGTAGTGCTGATAGGCTTGCTTGGCCGCCTTGCCGTGACCAGCGTTCTGCTCGGCCCCGCCCAGGAACACATACGCGTCAGCAACGTCAGGATTCGCGGCAATGGCTTTCTTGCTCCAGGCCGAGGCCTGGGCGGATCTGCCGCGGTCGAATTCT
>Ga0302323_100005273_pt1 | contig 10574 bp, 8 predicted proteins | sample Fen_T0_3_FD_201950 | JGI IMG/M metagenome (GOLD analysis project Ga0302323, IMG submission 201950) | Peat permafrost microbial communities from Stordalen Mire near Abisko, Sweden - Fen_T0_3 | ecosystem: Environmental > Terrestrial > Soil > Wetlands > Permafrost | place: Sweden: Abisko... | reverse complement strand
CGCTGTCCTCTCTCGTCGGGTGTCGGCGGTGAGCTCGAGGAACATCTCCTCGAGTCCGCCACTGTCGGCGGTGCGGAGCTCGGTGAGCATCACGCCGCCGTCGTACGCCGCTCGTCCGACGCTGACGGTGTCGGCCTCGGTGCGGATCGATCCGTCCTCGGAGACGATCGCGACGAGACCCGCGGCTGCCAGCGCTCGCTGGAGGGCTACGACGTCCGCGGCACGGACGACCGTCCCGGCGGCCTGGAGGAGCTCCGTCTTGGAGCCCTGGCAGACGATCCGGCCGTGGCCGATCATCACGATGTCGTCGGCGATGATCTCGACCTCCGACAGCAGGTGGGAGGACAGCAGGACCGTCCCCCCGTGGTCGGCGTAGTCGCGGAGCAGGTCGCGCATCCAGCGGATGCCGGCGGGGTCGAGCCCGTTGGCCGGCTCGTCCAGGATGAGCACGGACGGGTCGCCGATCAGGGCGGCCGCGATGCCCAGACGCTGGCGCATCCCGAGCGAGTAGTTGCCCACCCGCCGGTCGGCCTCGATCGGGGTGAGGCTGACCAGCTCGAGCAGCTCGGCGACCCGGGAGGCTGGGACGCCCATGATCTGCTGGGCGATGGTCAGGATCTCGCGCCCGGTCCGGCCGGCGTGCTGAGCGGACGCGTCGAGCATGACGCCGACCTCGCGTCCGGGGTTGGGCAGGTCGGCGAACCGCCGTCCGGAGATGGTCGCACTCCCCGACGTCGGCGTCGTGAGACCGACCATCATCCGCATCGAGGTCGACTTGCCGGCGCCGTTCGGGCCGAGGAAGCCGGTCACCCGACCGTTGCGGGCGGTGAAGGAGATGTCGTCGACGGCGGTACTGGCGCCGTACTTCTTGGTCAGTGAGTCGATGGTGATCATGTCGAGAACGCTAGGAACTGGGAGGGGGTCACCGCGTCGTCGCGAGGTCGTTTCCTGAGCGCCACCAAGGGCGTCCTCCGGGTCATCACAAAGCAGGACCCGTTCGCCCGTCGGCCGAGGAGGTCGCTCTGCGACCGTCTAGAGACCACGGCTCAGTCGGCGAACAAACCCGTCTGGTAGGCGAGCACGATCGCCTGCGCCCGGTCACGCAGGTCGAGCTTCTGGAGCAGCCGCGTCACGTGGGTCTTGACCGTGGTGTCGCTGATGAACAGCTCACGCCCGATCTCGGCGTTCGAGTAGCCGCGCGTGATCAGGCGGAACACGTCCATCTCGCGCGCGGTCAGGGTCTCCACCGCCTGAGGAGGCGCCTGGTGGACGCGCGTGAACTGCTGGATCACCCGGCGGGTGACTGACGGGGAGAGCAGGGCGTCACCGCCGGCGACCGTCCGTACGGCGGCGATCAGCTGCTCGGGCGGGTCGTCCTTCAGGACGAAGCCGCTGGCACCGGCCCGCAACGCACGGTAGACGTACTCGTCGAGGTCGAAGGTCGTCAGGATCAGGATCCGGCTCGACGGGTCGGCCGCCAGGATCCGCCGGGTCGCCTCCAGCCCGTCGAGCTCGGGCATCCGGATGTCCATCAGGACGACGTGCGGGTGACAGCGGGCGGCCTCGGCGACCGCCTCGACGCCGTTGCCCGCCTCGGCGACGACCTCGATGTCCGGCTCGTCCGCCAGCAGCAGGCGGAAGCCCGCCCGCACCATGGCCTGGTCGTCCACCACGAGGACGCGGATGCTCATGCGCTCTCACTCTCGAGCGGGAGCGAGGCGCGGAGCACGAAACCCCCCGAGGTGGCGACGAACGCCGACATGTCCCCGCCGTACGTCTTGACGCGCTCGCCGATGCCGATCAGTCCGTGCCCGAGTCCGTCGCTCCGGGCCGACCCTCCGTGACCGTCGTCGCGCACCTCGAGCCGTAGCTCTCCCGGCGCATAGTCGACCGTCACGTCGACCTGGTCGGCGCCGGCGTGCTTGAGGCTGTTGGTGAGCCCCTCCTGCACGATCCGGTACGCCGACAGGTCGAGCGAGCGCGGGAGGGCGACCGGCTCACCGTGCACGTGGACCCGTACGTCGAGCCCGGCGGCGCGCACGTCGCCCGCCAGGGACTCCAGGTCGCCCAGGCCGGGATGCGGTGCCAGCTCGAGCAGGTCGTCACCTTCGCGGAGGGCGCCGAGCAGCCGGCGCATCTCGGCCAGGGCCGAGCGGCCGGCCCGCTCGACGTTCTTGAGCGCCTCCTCCTCCTGCGACGCGGCGGGGAGCCGGTGTCGGACCGCACCGACCTGGAGGACCATCACGCTCACCGCATGGGCGACCACGTCGTGGAGCTCGCGGGCCATGCGGGCACGCTCCTCGGCCACCGCCAGCCGCGCAGCCGACTCGCGCTCCTGCTCGGCCCGACGCGCCCGCTCCTCGGCGGCCTCCGCCTGCTGGTTGCGCTCGCGCAGCGCGAAGCCCACGAGCCACCCGATGGTGAAGAGGATGGGCGTGAAGAGGAAGTCGCCGGGTCCGTGGGTCGGGTCGTTGTAGACCACGACGGCCGAGCCGACCACCACGAGCACCAGCCCGACTCTCGACTGGCGTCCGTCACGCAGGCTGCCGAGCAGCACCGCGGCGCCCATGCCGCAGACGAAGATGCCGGCCAGGCTGGTGATCAGCATGCCGTCGACGAAGCTCAGCACCGGGCAGGCGATCCAGATGAACGCCGGCGACCAGAAGGGGAAGCGTCTCCGCGCACACAACGCGAGCGGTACGGCGGTGATCGCAGCGACCTCGAACCAGAGCTGCGGTCCGTCCGGAAGTTCGGCGTCGGTCCTCAGCAGCGTGCCGACGGCACTCGCCACCGCAGCCACGACCACGAGCACGTCGAGGCCCCAGACGGCGAAGAACCGCACCACTCGGTCCATCCGGTCAACGTACGGCAGGGCGCCCGCGTGTGCGTCGTACGAAAGGAGGAGGCGGACGAGGCGCAGACCCCGGCCGGCTCCTCGTGACGTCATACGAAGCGAGCCGTAGAAGCCACGGTTCGTATGACGTCCTGCTGTCCCACGCGGATGCGCCCTCGAGCTCAGCGCACGTGAGTGGTCAGAGGCGGTCGAGCAGCTCCTGCTTCTTGGCCGCGAACTCGGCCTCGGTGAGCACCCCGCTGTCGCGGAGCGCCGACAGCTTCTCCATGGCCTCGAACGGGTCGACCGGCTCGGCGGCACCCGCCGTCGGCGGCGTCGGCACGTCCGGCGCCACCTCGCGTGCCTGCCGGATCGCATGCGCGAGTGGCTCGACGTCGCCCTTCACGATCCGCGAGACGGCCACGACGTTCTCGCCGACCCGGAGCGCCACCTCACCCGTCGACAACCCCGACGAGGTCGTGATCGCCTCGATCCTCCCGAGCGGCAGGTCGAGCGACGGCGTCATCACCCGACGTAGGAAGAAGAGCAGCCGGGCATCGGTCAGCACCAGCACGCCGCCGCCACGTTCGTGCGTGCCCAGCACCACGAACCGCACGGTCTCGTCGTCCCGCAGGTACGACGGCACCGGCGCCAGCTCCCCCGGGTCGCGCAGCCGCGACCCGAGCCGTGCTGCCGCCGTACCGAGGTCGGGACGCAACCCCGCCAGGGCGTCGGCCGACTCGTCCTTCTTGCGTGCCATGCTCCCGATCCTGTCACGCCGCTCCGGTGGCCGTGACCGAGCACCGGCACGCGGATCGCAACCAGCTCAGCGTGCGCCGAGCGACCGCCAGTACGCGTTCAGCGCGCCGTTCGTCTTCACGAACCAGACGATCACGCCGACGAAGAAGAACCACCCGAGGAGCAGCGCCCAGAGACCGGTCAGGGCGGTGACGGGCGGCTTCTCGCCCCGGCGCTCGTACAGGTGGCCGACCTCGTTGGAGTTCAGGAACGGCATCACGATGCCGACGAAGATCGCCAGCAGCAGCGCGACCACGCCGCCGATCCCCTGCCCGGAGTGACGCTTCATCTCCTCGTGCGTCTTGAAGTACCAGAAGAGACCGTAGATCCCCAGGGTCACGATCATCAGCAGGATGCAGGTGCCGGTGTTCCGGATCCTGCCGACCTCACCGGTCCCCGAGGCGACCGGAAGGACCGCGCCGGCGGACGCCGCGGGAGTGAGAGGTGGCGGCGCCGCCGGGAGTCCCTGCGCGAACGCCGCTTGGTCGGCTGCGGCGTCGGGTCCCTCGACGGGGGGAGGCACCTGCGAGTCGGTCATGTCTGTCTCCTGAGCTCGGTGGGCGCGGCCCGAGCACGCGACCGCGCGCCGACGACCCTACGAACAGGATGGCACCTGCGTGGCCGATTCAGGATGATGACGTGCGTTGACCGACATCGGAGGACACATGCCCAACCACGGTGACTGGCAGCTCGGGATCTACCTCGCCGGACTCGAGGGAGTCAGGCCTGACCTGCCCATGGACTTCGCCGAGCTCGCCCGCCGTGCCGAGGCCGCGATGTCTCCCGAGATGTGGTCGTACGTCGCCGGCGGTGCGGGTGACGAGACGACGCAGAACGCCAACGTCCGTGCCTTCACCCGCTACGGGCTGATGCCGCGGATGCTCGCCGGCGCCGCCCAGCGCGACGTGTCCGTCGAGCTCCTCGGCGAACGTCTACCCACTCCCCTGATGTTCGCCCCGGTCGGGGTGATCGGGCTGTGTACGGACGACGGGCACGGCGACCTCGCCACGGCCCGCGCGGCGTCCCAGGTCGGCGTACCGATGATTGCGTCGACCCTGTCTCAGGACCCGCTCGAGGACGTGGCTGCCGCTCTCGGCGACACCCCGGGCTGGTTCCAGCTCTACCCGCCCAACGACCGCGAGCTGACCGAGAGCCTCGTCCATCGCGCCGAGGCCGCCGGCTTCCGGGCGATCGTGGTCACGCTCGACACCCTCACCCTGGGCTGGCGACCGCGGGACCTCGCCCTCGCCAGCTTCCCCCAGCTCAAGGGCCTGTGCCTGGCCAACTACTTCAGCGACCCCGTCTTCCGCTCGAAGCTGGCGGCGCCACCGGAGGACGACGTCCCGGCCGCGACCGGGGTCTGGGCGGGGATCTTCGGCAACCAGAGCCTGACCTGGGACGACCTCGCCTGGCTTCGCTCCCTGACGACGCTGCCGATCCTGCTCAAGGGCATCTGCTCGCCGCTCGACGCCCGACGCGCGGTCGACGCCGGGATGGACGGCATCTACTGCTCCAACCACGGCGGGCGTCAGGCGAACGGCGGGCTGCCCGCGTTGGACTGCCTGGCCGAGGTGCTCGGCTCGGCCAACGGCCTGCCGGTCGTGTTCGACTCCGGGGTCCGCAGCGGTCCGGACGTCCTCAAGGCCCTCGCCCTCGGCGCCTCCGCCGTCGCCATCGGCCGTCCCTACGCCTACGCGCTCGCCGTCGGCGGCCAGGCCGGCATCGAGCACCTCGTTCGTTGCCTGCTCGCCGAGATGGACCTGACCATGGCCATCGACGGCTACCCGAGCATCGCCGATCTGACCAGGGAAGCAGTCCGGCCGGTCGCTGCCGGCTGAAATATCTGCGTGACGTGGCTTCGGAGCGACTCGCATACTGAGGCGGGCGGGCGTCTCTCGGGCCGGACGTCGACCGTGGCAGCCGGATCGCTTCGCGCACGCCCCGGGAGACACCTCATGCCCGCGACGTCACGGCTCGTCCGCGCTGCTCCGATCGGGTTCGCGGTCGTCCTCTGCATGTCCTGCTCGTCGGGCTCCCACTCCAGCGGAGCACTGCCGACCGCCGACTCGCCGTACCCCTCGTCGATCGTGGCGCTCGGCCACTCCGGCCTGACCGGCTACGACTCCGACCCCGACATGCCGGCCATCGACGTGCACGACAACTCCTGGGCGACAGGCACGAACCCGAAGGTCGACAGCGTGTACGAGCGAATCGTCGCGCTCAACCCCGCAGCGCGGGACCACGTCTCCAACTTCGCGATCGACGGCTCGGGGGTCGACAGCCTCGTCGACCAGGAGAGACAGGCCGCCGCGGTGACGCCGGCGCCGGACCTGGTGATCATCCAGTCCATCGACAACGACATCCAGTGCGATGGCACGGACCAGCAGAACTACGCCCCCTACCGTCGGAAGCTGACCGGCGTCATGGACTCGCTGACCCAGGACCTACCGAATGCCGATGTCTTCTTCGTCTCCCAGTGGGCCGACGTCCAGGAGTACGACCGGGTCGCCAGGCAGATCGACCCCACCCACCTCACCGGCACAGGCCCGTGCGACCCCATCGACGCCGAGACGGGAAGGCTCGACCCGAAGCGCGAGGCCTACCTGCAGCACCTGGTCGACCACTACTTCGGCATCGTGACCGCGGTGTGTGCCCAGTACCCGACGTGCCGCACCGACGAGGGCGCCATGCAGACGATGCGACTCCAGAAGCGCGACCTGAGCCACGACCTGAACCACCTCTCGGTGGCGGGTCACCACAAGATGGCGGCCCTGGCCTTCCAGGCCCTCTACGGCTGACTTGTCGGCTCCCCCTGGGCGGGCGCGAGCGTGCCGGCGCGATGGGTGACGACGTACGCCGCGGCGGTCACCACGACCAGCAGCAGCGGCACCAGCGTCAGCACCTCGAACTGCAGCCGCTGCCCCTCGAAGCCGCTGGGCAGGTGGTCGTCGGGATGCGCGGTGCCGAAGCCCGGCCAGAGCAGGCAGGTCGCCACCAGCAGCGACCACCCGGTCGCCAGCAGCGTGAGGACCCAGGCGACCGCTCCGCCGCCCGGGACCAGGAAAGGACGCTCCAGGTCCGGTGCCCGATGTCGCAGCCTCAGGAACGCCGGGTAGATCAGCAGGTAGGCGAGCACGATGACCGCGATCGCGACGTTGAGAGCCACCGAGAAGTACGCCTGCGCGTCACCACCGCTGACCCAGAGGTTCGTCCACATCATGGCGAGGGAGACGGCGCCGGAGACCAGGCCCATTACGACCGGGACGCCGCTGCGGTCGGAGATGCGACCGAGGACGCGCGGTCCGGCGCCGTCGAGGCACGCCGCGGCCTGGGCACGCCCGGCGCCCATGATCCAGGCGGTACCGCTCGCCAGGAGGACCCAGATGAACAGCACGGCGCTGAGCCGGCCGAGCACCAGGCCGGCGCCGGACAACGTGGCGCCGTCGGCGCCGACGCTGCCGCCGTAGACCGTGTAGACCGTCCTCATGGCGTCGATCAGGCCGTGCAGCGAGGTGATCTGCTCGGTCGGCAGCACGATGAGCACGGCCAGGATCGGGACGCCGTACATCAACGCCTGGCCGAGGCCGGCGAGGCCGATGGCGGCCGGGATGTCTCGCCGCGGGTCGCGCATCTCCTCGGCTGCGGTCGTCGGCAGCTCCACCCCGACGAACGAGTAGAGCAGGATCGGCGCTACGGCGATGAAGACAGCGCCGGACGGTCTCAGCCCACCGACGCTCAGCCCGTGCACGCCGTGCTGGACGCCGTACGCCGCGACGCTGGCGGTGAACAACAGCAACAGGACGATCTGCCCGATCGCTCCGCTGCTCGGTACCCACTTGCCCCAGCGCAGCGGGACCACCGCGGCGACCGTCGCCAGGATGACGAAGAGCGTGCCGAACAGGAAGGTCTCGGGCCGCGTGAGGTGTCCGAGGAACCGGTCGTAGACAGTGATCGCGACTGCCGTGACCGACCCGCCGAGCCACAAGGGCGTCCCGGCCCAGTACAGCAACGACGTGAGGGCACCCGCGAAGCGCCCGAACGCGCGGCGTACCCAGACGTAGACGCCGCCCTCCTCGGGGATCGCCGCGCCCAGCTCGGCGCTGATCAGGGCCGAGGGGATGAAGAAGAACACGAACAGCACGACCAGCCAGGTGAAGACCTCCGCACCGCCGATCGCGATCGCGCCGATCGTGTCGACGACGACCATCGCCGAGATCAGGAACAGCACGGTGTCGAAGCGGCTCAGCTCGCGCCGCAGCTTCGACGTCTCCTGCGTCGCCTCCGGGAGTACGACGCGCTGTTCGCTCATCGCGACGCCGCCTCGGCGAGCACGCTCGATCCGCTCAGCTGGGCCACGATCTCCCGGGCGACGCGCTGTCCCGAGCGCACGGCGCCGTCGGAGTGGCTGCTCTCGAGAGAGTCACCGGCGAACCGGAGCCGCCCCTGCGGGCGGCGTAGTGCACGGGCCGGCTCGTCGAAGCGAGAGCGTCCGCGGGCGACCGGCCAGGCGGCGACCGCCTGGGGATAGGCGAAGACCCGGGTCTCCAGCACCAGGTTCGACAGACCCGGCCACAGCGGCGTGCTCCCTCCGACGCAGTCGAGGGCGCCGAGGATGCGGGGAGCCCTGAGCGCGGGCGGGGCCGAGCAGAGCGACCGCGCGTGGCGGCCGGGCACCAGCATCGTGAGCAGCGGGTCGAGGCCCGGGGTGTCGTCGACGAGGTAGACGCAGCCGGCGGGCGAGTCGGTCAGGAGCGTGAACACGCCGGGGCCGTGCCGCTCCCAGAGGTGCCGCGCCTCGGGTCGCAGCCGGAGCAGCGCCTTGACGTAGCTCCCGGACGCTGCCGTCTCGATGGCCCCGGCGGCCGATCGTTCCAGCTCCCAGTCGAGCCCGACGGAACGGAGCGACCAGAGTGGGACGGCGACGACCACTTGGTCGCAGCGCGTGACCTCGCCGCTGCCGTGCGTCACCTCAACGTGACCGCCCAGGTCGCGCACCCCGGTGACCGGCTGCTCGGTGCACACCGTGCCCGCGGGCAGGGCCGCGACGAGAGCCTCCACGAAGCGCTCGTTGCCGCCGACCACGTGGGCGTTGGCCTCACCGAAGCCGTCCGGGGTGTCGAGGAACGGCACCAGCTCGACCAGCCCGTCGGCCGCCGCGATGCTGTCCCACTCGACCGCGGTCTCGGACTCCACGACCACGCGGACCCACTCCCTGACCCGCCGCTCGGGCGCCAGCTGCTCGACGTACGCCGCGAACGGCTGGCCGGTGAGCCCGCTCGGTGCCCTTTCGTCGAGACGGAGACCCTGGGCGGTGGCCGCGACCCGCTCACCGAAGCGCAGGAACGCTTCGGCCTCGTGAGAGGTGAAGACTCCGGCGAGATAGTCGTCGCGGTCGCCGTCCCCGGCGTACGGGCAGAGTCGACCGTCGAGGATGACAGCCGAGTGCGCGGCGTCGAGGTCCAGCGGGAGGCCCAGCTCGTGGAGGAGCGGGTACGCCGGGCTCCCCGACCAGTACTCCTCCATGTGCGCCTCGGCCGTGCGACCGTCGGCGAAGGTGGCGGTCTCGACCCGGCCGCCCACGCGCGGCGCGGCCTCGAGGACGCGGCACGCGACCCCGGCGTTGCTCAGCTCCCGAGCCGCGACGAGCCCCGCCAGGCCGGCGCCGACAATCACGACAGGAAGCCGATCCATGACGTCCACGATGACCTGTTTCTAGGGCGAGGTCATCAGACTTATGACCTACTCCAGACGACTGATCTTGCCCAGGAGTACGTCGCGCTCGCGCTCGTTCGTGCAAAGGGCTACGGCGGTCTCGAGCTCGGTGCGCGCGTCATCCTCGCGACCGAGGCGGAGCAGCAGCTCGCCGCGGACGCCGGGCAGCAGATGGGATCCCGCGAGGTCTCCGGCGTCGACCAACGCGTCGACCAGTCGCAGGGCGGGGGACGGCCCGCTGGCCATCGAGACGGCGACGGCGCGGTTGAGCTCGACGATCGGCGAGGGCGCGAGCGAGCCGAGGGCGTCGTACAGGAGGACGATGCGCTCCCAGTCGGTCTCCTCGACGGACGGTGCGACCGCGTGGCACTCGGCGATGGAGGCCTGGAGCCCGTAGGAGCCGAGCCCGCGACCGACCTGCTGGGCTGCGACCAGTGCCGCGCGGCCGCGGCGGATGGCGGCCCTGTCCCAGCGGCGACGGTCCTGGTCCTCGAGCAACACCGGCGTGCCGTCCGCGCGGACCCGCGCCGGGAAGCGGGCGGCGGTGAGCTCGAGGAGGGCGAGCAGACCCTGCGTCTCGGGTTCGTCGGGCACGAGTCTCGCCAGCACCCGGGAGAGCCGGATCGCCTCGCGGGCGAGGTCGGTCCGGATCCACTCGCTGCCCGAGGTGGCGCTCGAGCCCTCGGTGAAGATCAGGTAGATGACGCTCAGCACCGAGCTCAACCGCTCCCGACGTTCGTCCGCCGGCGGCACCTCGAACGGAACCTCGGCGGCGGCGAGCGTCTTCTTGGCGCGGGTGATCCGCGCCTGCACGGTGGCGGTCGGGGTGACGAACGCCCGCGCGATCTCGTCGCTGGTCAGGCCGCCGAGCACGCGCAGGGTCAGCGCGACGCTGGCCTCGCGCGACAGCACCGGGTGGCAGGAGATGAAGATCAGGGCGAGGACGTCGTCGTCGATCCGCTCGGGGTCGTAGAGCACGTCGTCCTCCTCTCCGGTGTCGGGCGGCGGGCCCGAGGTGGCCTGGCCCTCGTCCAGGTCGGCCGCCAACGCGGCGTACCGCTCGTCGAGCGCCGAGCGCCGCCGGAACGCGTCGATCGCCCGGCGTCGGCCGACGGTGAGCAGCCAGCCGGCGGGGTTGCGGGGTACGCCGTCGCGCGGCCACGAGACCAGCGCCTCGGCCAGGGCCTCCTGGGCGAGGTCCTCGGCCATCGCGAAGTCGCCGGTGTAGCGG
>Ga0302323_100005272_pt1 | contig 10574 bp, 6 predicted proteins | sample Fen_T0_3_FD_201950 | JGI IMG/M metagenome (GOLD analysis project Ga0302323, IMG submission 201950) | Peat permafrost microbial communities from Stordalen Mire near Abisko, Sweden - Fen_T0_3 | ecosystem: Environmental > Terrestrial > Soil > Wetlands > Permafrost | place: Sweden: Abisko... | reverse complement strand
ACTGACGCGGAGCTGCCGACCCATGACTTGCGGGAGCACCTGCTAGCGAGGCTCCCGTCCTACATGGTTCCCCACCGTTTCGTGCGACTTCCCAGTCTGCCCGTGAACGCCAACGGCAAGCTCGATGCCGCCGCGCTACGGCACCGGGTCGACGACCTTGCCAGTGCGGCGGAGTATGTCGGGCCGCGAACAGAGGTCGAGAGTGTGCTGGTCGGTATCTGGCAGCAGGTCTTGGGCCTGCCGCGCGTCGGCATCCGGGACAACTTCTTCGACCTCGGAGGCGACTCGATCAAGAGCATCCAGGTCCGCTCACGGCTCGGCAAGGCGGGCTACCAGGTGGAGCTGACCTACCTGTTCCAGCACCCGACGATCGAGGATCTGGCAGGCCGAGTGACCTCCACGCGGCCGGAGGAGGAGGGCCGGCGAGATGTCCATGCGCCGCTTCCGTTGCTTCCGACCCAGTTGCGCTACCTGACGATCCCCGCAGGCGATCTCGGAGAGCCGACGCTCTCGGCTGTCTTCGTGTTCTCAGCCAAGGCAGAGGAGGGTCGGCTGGAGGCGATTCTCGACGCCGTCTACCGGCATCACGAGGTGCTGCGGGTGCGACTCCTCATCGGCCCCGGGTTGCCGCAGCAGGTCGTCGACCCAGAGGCGAGCCCCCTCGAAGCGTCGCTCTCAAAGGAAGAGCGGGACCTCCATGACCCGAAGCTCCACCAGGCCTGGGCGCTTGAGGGAGCTGGCCGGATTGACAGCCGGCAGGGCCGCCTCGTCCACGCCGCCATCGTGCACTCGCCGAGTCAATCAGCGCTCGTGTTGACGGCCCATCGCGCCCTGTTCGACGTTCCGTCCGTCAAGGTCCTGTTCGAGGACATCGGCATTCTCTGGCACCAGAGCGGCCAAGGCACGCCTCTCAAGCTCCCGCCGCAGGCCTGCGCGTTCTCGCACGTCGTGGAGCGGTTCGCCAGGGCAGCGGCCGAGGCCGCTTCGCGGCAGACCCCGTCTGCAGTCGGGCTCTCGAACATCCTGCCACGCGAAGACGACGGCCGTCCGACAGACCTTCGCCGGGAGACGCTGGAGTTGCCTGCCGATGATGCGTGTGGACTGCTGCGTGCGGGGGAGTCGTCTTTTGACACCGACCTTGAAGATCTCCTGCTCACCATCTGTCTTCTGGCTGTCGAGGGCGCCTTCTGCGAGCGCGACCCCGAGTTCCACCTCGAGGCCTCCGCGCGCGGGGAGCTCTACGAGGGCTGCGATAATCGCCGCCTGCTCGGAAATTTCCAGACAGGCTACGCTCTTCGTTTCCCGCCAATCACCGCGGACGATCTGGGTGAGCGGGTCAGGCGAGTGCGGGAGGCGCGCCGCAGCGTGCCGCGTGCCGGATACGAATGGATGGCCGGAACGCGCGCTGTTTCGGCCCGCGCGCCCGGCTACGGATTCCGCTTCAGCCGGATCGACTGGGCCAAGGCGGAGCACCTTGACTGTTTTGTCGTCAGCGACCCTGCGCGTGACCAGACCTGGGAGATGCCGGGCACGCCGCTCGTCTTCGACTGGGCGGCGGGTCATGGGCGAAGCCTGCGACTCGAGCTGCTGTTCGATCCGCGGAAGTTCGCGGAAGACCAGATCCGGCAGCTGCTCGCGATGATCGGCGAGGAAGCGGCGAGACTCGCACGCTTCTACGCGGAGCGCACAGACAAGCAGGCAGCATTGAAGGAGTTCACCTTCAAAGACGTCTCTCCAGCCGCACTGGACGCCTTCGAGTCGTTCTTCAACAGCCGGTGATTCAGGAGCGTCTGAAGGAAACCCATCAATGATGGAGCGGATGTTCTATTTCGACCGACCTCTCGGAGAGGATAGTCGTCGCCTGTTTTGTCACGGCTTCCTGTCAGAGGAGACGCCCGCTGGCGTTGCGTTCGTCCTCCTGAACGGCTTTCTCGACCGAATGGGCGACCGGCATCTTCGCGCGCTTCAGGCTGACCTGGCCCGCGTGCTCGCCGGCTGTGGCTGCGAGGTGTACCACCTCGACTATTTCGGTACCGGTGACAGCTATGGCGAGACCCACGAGATGGACTTTCAGGAGAGCTGCAGGGATGTCGCTCATGTCGTCGACACGCTTCGTGCGAGCCGCGGGCACCGGCACGTGGTTCTGCTCGGCGTTCGCTTGGGCGCGGACCTGGCCCTCAGGCTGGCGGAGTCACGGACTGACCTGCAGCATCTGATTCTGGTCGAGCCTGTGGTCAACGGTCGCCTCTTCTACAAGTCCCGGCTCTTCCTACGCAGATCCGCCCATCTGCTGTACGACATCCAGGTGGACCTGGAGTTGGAGATCGATGGACAGCGCTACGACGACTTCGACGGCGTGCCCGTGTCCCGGGGGCTGAAGGAGGCGCTGCTTGGCTTGACGGCGGAAGGGCCTCGCTGCGAGGGGAAGAAAATCCTGTTGTACTCACTCGCTGCGAGCCCCGACGCCGCGCGCGAGCTCGACATCATCACTGACAAGCGGGAGATCGAGGACCTCCGCCGAACCCTGAGCGCGGCCAATCGTGTGAGGTTCGGCACCGTTCCATTGGATGGCGACTGTCAGGATCTCGTCCGTCACCTGGCCCCAGATGCTGTGCAGTTCGTCCGGCTCCTGCAGAGCCTGCCGCCTGAGGCATGATGATGATCCCTCACCCGGGCACCATTCCGCGGCGCGCATTCTTCACTGACGGAGCGAAGGAGGACTTCCGGATCAGCGGCAGCGGCCGCTACGTGAGCTGCCTCAGCAGCGGCAGGTTTGAGAGGGAGATCTGGGTGGCGCCTCGAACCGACCCGCGAAGCGCGCGACGGGTGGCGCTTGTGGAGGGCGCGGGCTTCCTGGACTACAGCTGGGCCTGGACCGACGATCTGCTGGTTGCCTGCTGGCGGGTCGCCAACTCCGCGCTGGTGAAGGTCCGCCGAATTGAGGTGGCCTCCGGCAGGGTTGTGTCCCTGGATTGTCTTGGTCTCGGCCTGGCGTATCTGTCGGACAGCCCGCGGCGTCCGGGCGAGATGGCGATTCTTGGATATCGCGAGGGCGTCCTGGTTCCCGACGTCTATCGCCTGTGCTGTCGCACCGGCGTGGCCCAGCAGCAGCTTACGAACACGAACGGCTTCGTCGACTTCCGCTGCGACGCTCTACTGCGGGTCGCGCTTGGCCTGCGCCCGGAGCAGAACGGCCTCGCAGCGTACCGCCACCACGGTGACCTCGGCGATTGGACGCGCGTGCCAGGTCCGATTCTCGATCCTGACTGCCACATCCTGGCAGTGGATGCGGATGGCGGCCAGGCGATCCTCAGTGGGCATTTCGGGCTCGATACCAGAGCCGTGTGGACGCTCGACCTGGACAGCGGAGAGCTGGCACGCATCGGGTTCCATCCCCGCGCCGATTTCGCGGGTGACGCTCTGATCCATCCCACGACGGGCCAACTGCAGGCCCTGGCTTTCACTCACAGCAGAAAGGTCTGGCAGACAGTCGCTGCTTCCCTTCAGCCGGACTTCGCCGCGCTGTCCGGTGTCGGCCCGGGCGACCTGAGCATCCACAGCCAGACGGCGGACGGCAACATCTGGATAGCGTCCACCACTTCGGACTGCCAGCCGAAACGGTTCTTCCTCTACGATCGCACGAAGCTGGCGACTCAGGACCTCGGCTCGTCCAACGACCTTTTGGCTGGCTGCCAACTGTCGGCGACCCGCTTTTCTGCCCCTCTTTCGCGAGACGGTTTCGAGCTGCCCAGCTACTACACTGAGCCGGTCCTCCCTGCCGCCGAAACGGGCGCGCCGCCGCCCGCGATCCTTCTCATCCACCACGGACCGTGGACGCGCGACGCGTGGGACTGCGCCTCCATGCATCAGTGGCTGGCGGACCGCGGCTATGCAGTCATCAGGGTGAACTTCAGGGGGTCGACCGGCTTCGGTCGCGCCTTCTGCGAGGCTGCGCGCGCCGAATGGGGCCACAAGATGGAAGATGATCTCTTCGACGCCCTCCAGCCTTTTGTGGACGGGGGCCTCGTAGACCCGGATCGACTGGGTGTCATGGGTCGCTGCTACGGGGGCTTCGCCGCGCTGACGGCGCTCCTGCAGCGAGGCCGTCTCTTCCGCTGTGGCGTTGCATTCGGTGGCCCGCTCAGCCTGCTCACCATGATGAACGCCGTGCCCTCCTCGTCGACCGAGCTTCTGGAGCTGAACGAGCTGTACATCGGCGACAGCCGCTCGCCGGAGGGTCGGTCTCGTTTGTGGAACGCCTCACCGCTCAGCCGTGTGCACGATCTCCGCACGCCGCTTCTGATCGGCTATGGCGAGAACGATCCCCGCGTCGAGCAAGCCGAGATCGACACCTTGGTCACCTCCATGAGCGCGCGGCGTGTGCCGGTCACTTGCCTGCGTTGTCGCGACGAGGGCATCGAAATGGAGCGTGTCGAGAATCGACGGGCGTTCCTGGCTATTGCTGAGTCGTTCCTGGGTCTGCACCTTGGAGGCCGAGCGGAGCCCATGGGAGCGGACCTGGCCGACTCGAGCCTCAGAATCCAGAGCGGCGGCGAGTGGGTGCCGGGCCTCTCCGAGGCAGAGCAGCGCCGCGAACGCGACGCTATCGAATCGCACTTGGAATCGGTGAGGCCATGATCAGAGTGCTCTACGACATCCTGCAGGCAGCCAGCGCGGCCCAGCCTCAGAAGACGGCCGTCTTCTGCAAGCGGGACTCGATGACCTACGGTGAGGTCGATGCTGCCGCGCAAGGAGTGGCAGGTACCTTGGTGCGCTTTGGCGTCCGCAAGGGCGACCGGGTCTGTGTCTATCTCGAAAAGGGCCTCGAAGAGGTGATCTCGTTCTGGGGGATCACGCTGGCCGGCGGCGTCTTCGTCCCCATCCGGCCGGGGCTCACGACGGGCCAGGCTGCGCACATCCTGGAGGATTCCGGCGCCGCGGTCCTTGTCACGGACCCAGGCAGGGCCGGGGCGCTCAGCGACCAAACCCCGGTCTTCGGACGGCTGTCGCTCCTGGTGTGTGGCGGCGGGCCCGATCTTTGCGCGCAGCTCAAAGGGCATTGCGGCGGTCTGTCCTCGTGGAGCGAAGCGGTCAGCGGGAGGGATTCGGAAACGGGCAGCTACTCACGCGTCATCGACACCGATCTCGCCACGATACTGTACACCTCGGGCTCGACGGGCAAGCCGAAGGGCGTGGTCCTCAGCCACCTGAACGTCGTGGAAGGCAGCAAGCGCGTCTCCGAGTACCTCGCGATCACCGAGGACGACAGGTTGCTGAGCATACTCTCCTTCGGCTTCGACTACGGGTTGAATCAGCTGACGACCGCCTTCCTCCACCGGGCCCAGATCGTGCTGTTCAATCCGGTGTTCCCCAAGCACATCATCGACATCAGTCACCGAATGGACGTGACCGGCATCGCCGCCGTTTCTACCACCTGGATGCAGCTGCTGCAGGCACCGTGGGACCAGTCGCAACTGCCTCGCTTGCGGTACATCACGAACTCCGGCGGAGCCATTCCCCGCGAAGGTGTGCTGGAGCTCCGACGCCGCTTGCCGAGGACTTCCATCTTCCTCATGTATGGCCTGACCGAGGCATTCCGTTCGACGTACCTGGATCCCGGGCTGGTTGAGCAGTATCCGACATCGATCGGCAGGGCGATTCCTGGAGAGGAGATCCTCGTCCTGGACGAGTCTGGCCGGCCGGTGCAGGAGGGGGAGGTCGGCGAGCTCGTGCATCGTGGTGTGCTGGTCGCGCAGGGGTACTGGAACGCCCCGGAGCTCACCGCAGCGAGGTTCCGACCAGACCCGCTCCTACCGTCGGGTCATCCTCATCCCCCCAGAGTGGTCTATTCCGGCGACCAAGTAAGGGTGGGCGAGGCCGGCCTGCTCTTCTTTGCTGGACGGAAGGACGAGCTGATCAAGTGCGCCGGTAACCGCATCAGTCCCGCCGAGGTCGAGGAGATCGTGCACGCGTCGGGCCTGGTCGACTTTGCCGTCGCCTTCGGCGAGCCCCACCCGGTGTTCGGCCATCGTGTCGGAGTTGTGGCAGTGCCCCGCGATCCTCTGGCCTTCGATCCCGAAGCGCTACTCACCCACTGTCGCAGCAACATGCCCTCCTACATGGTGCCCGGAACGATTCTGGTCCGCGAATCGTTACCCAAGAACAGCAACGGCAAGCTGGACCGCGCCCGCATCAAGGCCGAAGCGCTGGCTTCTTTGGCCGGTTCCGCGTCGGTCCAGGAGGAAGCCGGGAGAAACACGCCGACTCAGACGACTCGGTGAATGTCGACGTTCGGCAGGGATGCGGACGCAGCGATGGCGGAGTGGAAACCCTGGCCCACGGGGAGGCTTTTCACCCAGAAGCTCCTCCCGTCCGCTGTCCTGATCACGGCCGCTTCTCTGCCGTCGCAGCCTGAGGTATCCAGCTCGCGAAGGGGAGAGGAGAGGCCTGTGCCCGCTGCCTTGAGCACCGCCTCCTTGCACGTCCAGATCCGATAGAAGAGCCCGACGCGCTTTGCCGGCGCCGCGTCTTCGAGCTTGGCTAGCTCGGCGGGATGGAAGTGGCAGCGAGCCAGGGCGTCCGGATCCGCAAGGGGCTTGATTCGTTCGAGATCCACGCCGACCTGATGTGCCCGATGAAACGCCAGCAGCAGGCGGGGGGAGGAGTGGGACAGACTGAAGTGGACCGCCGACCCTTCTTCGAGGGCGCAGAGGCTGGGTTTCCCGAACGGCCCCGCTTCGAAGGACAGACTCGCTGGATGGCGGCCAGTGAGATGGCCGAGAAGGGATCGCAAGAGACCGTGCGCAACCAGAAAGAGCTGCCTATCATCGACAAACCTGAGGCGCTGGTAGCGAGACTTCTCCTCGCTGTCGAGGAGCTGGAGAAAGGTGTCGTCTTCGCCTTCGAACCGTCGGACGTCTGCCAAGACCACCAGGGCATTCGGAGCCAGAGAGAATCGTTGACGGGAGGGGAGCCGGGCGACGAGCTGCTCCCGCGTCCTGAGGCTGGGCGCGCTCACGCCGCAGCGAGGGCCGTCGTGATCGCGTCTGCCAGGCGGTGCTTGTTCCGCCAGCCGCTGAACAGATGGTCGGTGTCGGAAATCACGGTCCTGGTGACGCGGCAACGGTCGTCCTCGAAGAATCGGCGCAGATACTCCGCCTTGCGTTCGGAAGCCTCCTCCCTCTCGGCGATGAGATAGTGGATGTCCAGGGAGTTGGCGTAGTACTTCGAGTAGTCGAAGAAGACGACGTGTGCCGGCTCGGTGAGCTCGTAGAACTGGAAGTCCCACGGATTGAGCGCCACCACCCGCGCTAGTCCGTGCTTTCTGGCGACATACAGAGCGGAGATGGCAGAGGAACAGTAGCCCAGAATGGAGATCTCACAGTCGGGCCGCTCACCCGCCATGTGCGAGATGAAGTGCTCGATGTATCGGGCTTGCGCCATCAACGCGTCCCCGCGTGCCTGGCTGTCCCGGCTGTAGTTGTTGGGGGGCGTGTCGATGCACAGGCTGGCAACACCGGCTCGATACAGACGTCGCGCCGCTTCCACGTAGATGCGCGTCATGCCGGTCCGATCGCCGTATCCCCAGGGAACTAGGATAGCCAGTCGGCGGCTACCGGGAGGCGCGCGCAGAAGACCGTACAGCGAAAGTCCATCTCGCTTGATGAGGACGCCCTGTTCGTGAAAATCTTCGCGTGTCATCCGATGCCGGTTGCCATTCGGAAGAAGCCCAGCCGCGAACGCGGGCGGACCGGAAGTAACTCGGGGCAGAGCATAGCGGAATCGGCGCTCAAGCTCCAGCGGTGAACTTGCTTGACAGCGCGTAGCGCCGTCGATATGATCCCGTCTGGCTAGTATGAAGGTCTCGAAGCGAGTTCGGCAGACCACTTCAGCAGAGGACCTCTCCTCTTTGGCGCTGCTGCTGTCCCTGGGTCTGCGGGCGATCCTGATTATTCGCCCGCACGGGGGTCCTGTGGTCTAGACGCAAGCCGGATACGCGAGACCGAGGGCCCCCGAGGAAGATCTCGGGGGCTTTTCTTTTAGGGGTATAAGGAAGGGGTGACAGCGATGGCGGACGGGGCGACGAGCCGAGTGACCATCTTCGACACCACGCTCAGGGACGGTGAGCAGAGCCCGGGCTGCAGCATGAACCTCTCCGAGAAGCTGAAGGTTGCGCACGCGCTCAAGGAGCTGGGCGTGGACGTGATCGAGGCCGGTTTCCCGATCGCGTCGCCGGGCGACTTCGAGGCGGTGCGCGCTGTCGCACGTGAGGTGGAGGGCCCAGTGATCGCCGGCCTGGCCCGCTGTACCGGCGCTGACATCGACCGCGCCGGCGAGGCGCTCAAGCACGCCAAGCGGCCCCGCATTCACATCTTCCTGGCTACCTCGGCCATCCATCGCGAGTTCAAGCTCAAGATGGCCAAAGAGGAGATCGTGCGCCGCGCGCAGGAGGGCATCCGCCGCGCCCGCAGTCACTGCGAAGACGTGGAGTTCAGCCCGGAGGATGCGGCGCGCACCGAGCTGGATTTCCTCACAGAGGCCGTCTTGGCCGCGATCGATGCCGGCGCAACGACGATCAACATCCCTGACACCGTCGGCTATGCGGTGCCGACGGAGTTCGGTGCCACGATTCGGCATCTCAAGCAGCGCATCGACGGTCGCGCCGTGATCAGCGTGCATTGCCACAATGACCTAGGCTTGGCCGTGGCCAACACGCTCGCCGCGCTGACCGAGGGCGCGCGCCAGGTCGAGTGCACGATCAACGGCATTGGCGAACGCGCGGGCAACTGCTCGCTCGAGGAAGTGGTCATGGCGCTCAAGACGCGCCACGGCTTGTTCGGGCTCGAGACCGGGATCCAGACGCAGCGACTCTACCCGACCAGCCGGTTGGTCGCCACTGTCACCGGCATGCGCGTACAACGCAACAAGGCCGTCGTCGGAGAGAATGCCTTTGCGCATGAGGCCGGTATCCACCAGCACGGCGTGCTCATGAACCCGGCGACCTACGAGATCATGAAGCCCGAGGACGTCGGCTTCTCCTCGTCGAATCTGGTTCTCGGAAAACACTCCGGCCGCCACGCGCTGCGCGACCGCGTCGAGCAGCGCGGCTGCCAGCTCTCGGACGTCGAGTTCGAGAAGCTGTTCGAGGACTTCAAGGCGCTCGCCGACAAGAAGAAGGAGATCTACGACGCGGATATCGACGCGCTCATAGAGGACCGCGTGCAGCAGACCACCGCATTGTGGGAGATCGAGTCGTTGCACATTTCGACGGCCACAGGCGCCCTGCCAACGGCGTCCGTCAGCCTCAGGAACGCAGACGGTCAGCGCTACCAGGAAGCGGCCTGCGGCGACGGACCGATCGACGCGCTCTACAAGGCGATCGAGCGCGTCACCGGTGTGAGCTTGGCACTCAAGAACTACGAGGTCCGCAGCGTGACCGTCGGCGAGGACGCGATGGGCGAAGTCGCGGTCGAGGTCGAGCAGGCGGGCTTCACTCACCGCGGCGTCTTCAGCAGCACGGACATCATCGAGGCCTCGGCGCGCGCGTTCCTGCAAGTCGTGAACCGCGTCGCCCTCAAGAAGTCGACGGCAGATGAGCCTGCGGCCGTGGTCAACGGTCGGGGCGTCTAGAGCACGGAGGAGAGGATGAACATCGCACTCTTCGACACCACACTGCGGGACGGCACGCAGATGGAAGGCATGTCGCTCTCGGTCGAGGACAAGCTCAAGATCGCGCGGCTGCTCGACGGCTTCGGCATCCACTATGTAGAAGGGGGCTGGCCGGCCTCCAACCCGAAGGACTCGGAGTTCTTCCGTCGGGCGCAGCAGCTCCAGTTGAAGCATGCCAAGCTGACCGCATTCGGCTCGACGCGCAGGGCCAAGAGTCAAGCCGCGGACGATGCCAACCTCAGGGCGTTGGTCGAAGCGCAGACGCCGGCGGTCTCCATCTTCGGAAAGTCGTGGCTGCTGCACGTGACGCAAGTGCTGAGCACGACGCCCGAGGAGAACTTGGCCATGATTGCCGACAGCGTCGCCTTCCTGAAGAAGAACGGCCGCGAGGTCATCTACGATGCCGAGCACTTCTTTGACGGCTTCCGCGCCGATCCGCAGTACGCCATCTCCACGATTCAAGCAGCCGCAGATGCCGGAGCGGATTGGATCGCGCTCTGCGACACCAACGGCGGCAGCTTGTCGTCTTGGATCAAGGAAGTCGTGACCAAGGTGCGTGCCGAAGTGGCCACGCCGCTCGGCATCCACACGCACGACGACGGAGAGCTGGCGGTCGCGAATACGCTGGCCGCCGTGGAGGCGGGCTGCACACAAGTCCAGGGCACGATCAACGGCTACGGCGAGCGCTGTGGCAATGCGAACCTGGTCGCGATCGTGCCGGCGCTACAACTCAAGATGGGCCACAGCTGTGTGCCAGACGAGAAGTTGGCCCACCTCACCGAGCTGTCGCGTTCGGTCAGCGAGATCGCCAACTTCCGGCCAGACCCGCACGCGGCCTACGTCGGCCACTCGGCCTTTGCACACAAGGGCGGGGTGCATGTCTCGGCCGTGGAGAAAGTGGCGGA